>Ga0302326_10021613_pt1 | contig 13191 bp, 10 predicted proteins | sample Palsa_T0_3_FD_202264 | JGI IMG/M metagenome (GOLD analysis project Ga0302326, IMG submission 202264) | Peat permafrost microbial communities from Stordalen Mire near Abisko, Sweden - Palsa_T0_3 | ecosystem: Environmental > Terrestrial > Soil > Palsa > Peat permafrost | place: Sweden: Abisko... | reverse complement strand
CGGCGGCGAGGCCGGAAAAAAATAGGCGCTTCATTCGCACGATCCACCTTCCTTCAACTCAATTCGTCCGGTTCCATCCTAGGGCCGATTTTTTTCATTCGCACCGCGCCGGCACGGGGCCGCTTGAAAGCCGCTGGACCGGTGCAACGTCCCGCGCCGATCCGGGATGAATGACCTCGAAAACGTTGGCGTGGAAGAGAAGGTTACCTGCGAGGGACTTAATGTGACTTGAGATCTCAGCCGCACAGATAGAGACAGGATCAGAATTTTTTATGCTGGTCGGCTGCGGACCCGGTCGGAACATGCGCCCCTCCGTGCCAACCCATCCCGCGCATTCCCGGAGGAACGCGGCAACTGGATCGGATGAACAGGGAGAGGTCCTGAACTAGGATCGAACCTATGCTTTCCACCGGCCAAGAGCAACGAACATTTCGTTAAATTTTTCTAATGGTTGACGTACCCGCGCACGCGTCTTCGTTCATTGCTTGCGGCGCGCCCCGGTCCTCACATTGTTCCGCGGGCTGGTATTTGCGAAGTCCGTTGGCGAGGTCCGTTTGGGAAGTCCGATCGCCTGATCCGTTTGCTTGATCCATTCGCGATGCAACGGAATTCGGTTTCATCTCTTGCGTGGACTTGCGGGACGCAAGCCTTTCCAAATTCACATATCGAATTTCAAATCTCAAATTTGGAATTTGAGATTTCGAATCGCCCCTCTTGAATGCCAAATGGCAAATTTCATTTCCAGAGTCCGAACGCAGGAGTGGCGATGACGGGAGCAGGTTCAGGAAATTGCGAGGCGCGGGACTTGAAAATCCGTGGAGTTTTTTACGAGCGCGTAGGGCCTTACGGGCGCGGACGTCGATTGCCAGGCCTGATCTTTTTGCGGGAGCGAAAACCGCGCGCCAAGCCGCCGCGCTTTCCGGCGCGCGCAACTTGGGAGTACCGAACCAACATTTTTCGCGCACGGCCGGACGGCCATGGCCGGCTTCGAGGTCCCTTGCCGGGCGCGAACATCACCCCGTGGCGCGTTCGGAAAGAAGCGTCGAGATTTCCGAGGGCGTGAGCTTGCCGCTGGATTCCAGCAGCTTGAGCAACTTGATGATCAGAGCGCGATCCGAGGTAGAGGAGCCCTTGGAAGATTCGACCTGCCCCGAATTCGTTGGGTGCCCAACAACCATCAAGGGCGTGGCGTTCTTATTGCTGAGCCAATCGACGATCCCCAGCGTCTGCTCGGGCTCGAGTCCCTCAAACACGAGGCCCATGCCCATGCCTATGTGATTGGTAATCACTTGCGCGTCGGTTTCCACAGTTCGCTGTTCGTTCGAAAGATGCAAGTGCACGGTCGAACCGGCGGGAAAGGGATTGAGCGTATCGATGTAGCAGCCGGTCACGCTCAAATCCGAGCAGCGCGCCTGCAGGTTGGCGCCGGAAGTGGCTTCGACGACTTTCGCCGACGCCGAAACCGCGTGGCGAACCGCGAAGCGGCGCTCGGAAGCGGGCTGGCCGGCCGCGCAAGGGGTTGAGACGCTTGTCTTCTGCCCCGATTGAGTCGGGCGGCGGATGAGAATAGCGACGCCGACGCGTCCGTCGGGCAGGTGATCGAGGCGCATGACTTCCGCCGTGTCTTCCGTCTTCAGGGCATTGTCATGAGCGGCGTCAAACGGAAACGTGACGCGGAGGCGCATTTGCTTGTAATAATTTTTGCTGGAGTTGCTGATCACATATAGGTTCGCTCGCGAGGCGTTCGCGGTGGCCAGAACTTCTTCGAATTTCTGGTCCTTGCTATCGGCGGGGCGCAGCCGCACGGACATCGCCACCTTCGCCCTGCACGCGTTTCTGCGCTCCTGGGTTTTCTGCGATGCACTCTTCTTTGGCGGAGGATTCAGATCGGCAAAAATGCTGCTCATAGGGGTTTCCCTTTTCTCCGGGCCGGATGGCCGGCCGGGCTCTTTGCGATCGCTGATCGCGACCTTGGAAGAATTCTTTTTGGTGACATCCAACATTTCGGCTACTCGATTCTGCTGTGACCGGTTCATTGGATCGCTCTCCGGGAGTGGCTGAACCTTGCGCCTTCTGTGCACATCTTGCACGACTCCATATTCGCAGTGAGGGCCGGATGGCTCAATGGGTGGAAGGAGCTAGTTTTGAAGTACGAGAGTAATAGTACTTTGGCGTCCCGAAAGTTTATTGCGGGCGCCGAGGGGAAACGCCATGGCATCAAGAGGTTACACGGACCGCACCGGTGGTCTTTGGCTCGAGCGGCGTGCCGATTTCTTCCGTGAGGGCCCTCATTTCATGCTTCTAAAGGCTTGCGCGCCGCCGCATGTTTCAAATGCGCCCATCCGCCTTGCCGAAGCGCCAGGCACTATGGCGCAATGAAGTTAATTACAGACAGGACACCACTTGGAATTAGATTTTCACGCCCCACCCGTTCTTCGGTACGATTCTAATAGTCCCGAAACGATTCACCCGGGGCTGTCTCGGCAGAGAAAAAAGGCAAGTTTAGTGTCTTCCTTCCTCACCAACAATGGTCACAGATGGCGTCTCTGTTTTGGCGTCCTCCAATTTGTGTGCTTCGTATTAGCGGGCACAATGAAAAGTTGGGGCCAGGATTTGGGAGCGCTCGCACGCGAGGAGCAGGCTCGAAAAGCGACGCAACAGGCCCACCCCGTTCATGTTTATACGAACGAGGACCTGTCGCGACCCCTCATTCTGTTTCCGGAATACAGCGTGAATCTCGAAGCCACGCGCAGACAGTTGCCCCCGTCGCTCATGCCACTGCCGCCCGCATCTGAGCCCGAGCCTGAGGCGCAGGAAGTTTCGCTTGGAGAAATCGCCCGGAAATATCGCGAAGAAAAACTCGCCCGCGAGTCATGGCCGCTGCAACGCCCCGCCCTTCTGGCAAGAGTGCCCCACATATACACGAACGACGACATGGAGCGCCCCAAAATTCTGACGCCGGAAGACGATGCGCGATATTTGGCCGCGCTCAAGAAGCCATTTCCGGCGGAGATGATCGCAATCGCCCCGCCTGCCCCTTCAGGAAACGAATCCGTGAAGCCCGAGCCGGCTCACATGGAGGCCACGGGCTCCGAGACACCTCTTGGGGATATCGCCCGGGCCGCGTACCAGCAGCTCCATCCACCCGAACCTGTCCTCAGCGCTCGCGGGCGGGCCCGGTCCCGGAACGAATGGGGCAGGAAGCTTGTCGCGTACAGGACGAGCCGGCCGGGGCATTCGCCGCAACGAATTATTTCCAATGCGGATGCGCCCGATCCGCGCCCGGCGAAGGTTCAATCTGAGGCACCGGCAATCCGTAGTGATGAAGCATTTACGGTGCGCGCCGGGGATTCGCTTTGGAAATTGGCGCGCGTGCATCTGGGCAGCGGTTTGCGATGGCGGGAGTTGCTGAAAGCGAATCCCTGGATCAAGAATCCGAATCGCCTGAAAATCGGCACGAAGATTCGAAGTTAGAACAATTAGAACAAATTGGCTCCCGAGATCGCCGGCACGCTTCGGACTCGCTTATCGCAAGTGTAAGGGGAGTGAGGTTAAGAGCGCGCTGGCGCCATTCCACAGGATTTGCACCCCAATGCAGACAAGCAGGAATGACGTGAGCTGAATGATCACGGTCATCCCCGTGGGGCCCAGCACCCGTCCGAGGCGATCTGAAAATCCGTAGCAGAGATAAATACTGGCCGCGAGCAGAAAAGAACCGAGAATGGCGATTAAAATTCCCAGCCAATTGAATCCTTTCGGATGCGGAGCGTTGGCGCCGAGCGTGATGGCCACGGAGATCGATCCTGGCCCTACGGTTAAAGGCAGGGTCAGCGGATAAAACGCGTTGCGGAATGGGTCCTGCGGCTGGATTTTTTTGTTGGCGCTCTTGGGGTCATCGTCATTTCCCTGCTTGAGCAGCGCCCATCCCGTCGAAATGACAACCAATCCTCCCCCTACCTGCACCACCGGAATCGAAATCCCAAAGAATGACAGGATGTACGTTCCGATGAAATACGAACCCACCAGGAGAAAAAAACTGTTCATGGCAATCCGAAGGGACAGTGCCCTGCGCGTAGTGGGCAAGTAATCCCTTGTCATTGCCAGAAAGATCGGGCTGCCGCCAAGCGGATCGACGAGGGGGAACAGCCCGCTTAGAATCAGGAACAAACTTTTTGCCGCTTCAATCAATCCGCGTCTCCGATCCGAACTGCAGGCCCGGTGGCCCTGTCCTCGCCTGGATGCCCTATCCTTGCGTAGTTTGCAAGGGTGGGCGGCGTAAGGCACCTCACAACTTAGAGTAAAAAATGGACTGGAACGATCCATACAGTTTGGCGGCTATGGAGAAGCGGGCGGCGCGCCAAGGACGATGTCCCCACCGAGTTCGCTGCTGCTTAGCGCCGGGACTTGCGTAGGCGGCAGAGAAGCGGCTGCCGGAGGATCATTTTTCAGACGCACGCCGCGCGAATTTTGCACACGCGCAGCCACGGCCTTCGGGAGTTGGTCCTTCACATACTCGTAATCCTGTTGAATGGTGTTCATGCCGTTGTTCTGGCGAAGCGCCTCGAGGAGGAAATGAGTGAAGTAACCGTTCTGGAAGGGCGCGCCTTCATAGGAAAATTGTTCCTCCTGGCTGGAAGTGAGAATGGCGCGGCCGACGCCCTGGCGGATGCGGTCAAGCGCCTGGCTCGAGGGCGCGAAATCGGCGAGCCCCGTGGCCCGTTCTTTGGATGCGGCGAGTGCCCCGCCGCTGTGGCAGGTGTCCAGCAGGATGACGGTGCGGCGGGCCCTGATGCGCGTGCGCACAATGTCCGAGAGTTCGACCATGGCGAGGGCGCTGCCGAACAGGGTGTCCTGCGAGGTCAGGTCCGTGTCCGAAGTCACGATGTAGTTGACCTCGGCGGTATCGTCTGTTCGCGAGGTGCCATGCGTGGCGACGAAAATCACCACCAGATCATCTTCCCCGGCGCTGCGTGCGAGCCAATTCAGCTCTTCCTTGAAACGCCGCGTGGGAACTTCAGTCTCTCCCAACACGTGTACGTTGGCCGGCGGAAAGCGCCCGACTTTGGGATCGACAAGTGCCGCGGCAAAATCACGGGCATCTTTGGTCGTGTATTGGAGGCTGAGCCGCGCATCGCTGAATTGCGAAATCCCGACCACGAGGGCCCACTTGTTGCGCACGGGCGGAAGCTTCGTCTCGCCGGGACGCGGCGGCGCGGCCAGGACGAAGGGATTCGCGCCGTCATCCATGGCTTGTGAGCCGAAAAGTTTCGCTTTGTCGAGCGAGTAGTTTGCTTTGGGGGTTTGGCCGAGCTTGCGTTCAAACAGGGAGCGGTAATACCAGGCGTCGCCAAAACTGGCGCACACTTCCGTCGCGTGCTTCAGGAGTTGCAGGCCGTCTTCGACTTCCGATTGCGCGCCGGTTTTGATTTCCTCGAGGGCTTGCACTTCGAAGTCCTTGGAGACGCCGCAGCGTTCTCCCTGGGCGCGCGCCGCGGGGACGAAGGCGGAAACGAGGAGCAGGATAATGACGGACCTGCTGGGATACCTCGAGGTTGGAAACGGCTTGGGCATTTTGGACGATGACTTTTTTAGATCCGATTCAACTTCGAAATCTGGCCGGCTGAAGCCTGCCCTACTAATGCGAAGGGCGCTTGGCCCGTTCGCGCATGGCAGTGACGATTTTTCCTTTCACGCCGTTGGACGCCAGATTGACGAGGCCATCAGGCGACAGGTCAAATTGCACCGACGTGGCATCGTGAATCGTGCCGACGATATTGTCCTCATCGACGCCAGCCTTGGACATTTTGATTACTTGGACGTTGGTCAGAGCCGCTGCGGCTGGCGCAGCAGGCGCGGCCGCCTTCGCGGGGGCTTTGGCCTCGGGGCTGGTGGCAGGCGCAGACCCGGCGCTGGCCGGCGTTTTGGCGGCGCTCACGGTCGATGAGCGTGAACTGCTTCCACCGGTCGTACTCTTCGCGGAGGTGGAAGCCTTGGACGCCGCGCCTGGAGAAGCGGCGGAAGCGCTCGCGGGCGCCGTGCCTGCTTTGGCCTCTGCGGTTCCGTTTTCCTCAAGCCGCTTGTAGTGCTCGACGGCGGTTTCGATCCGGTTTTGCGGATCGATGAAAAGCTTTTCGCCGGGATCGGCGTCAATCGCCTTGCCGTAATTGATGGCCGCCTTATCCAGAAATTTCTCGGTGGCCTTCTTGTCTTCGGACTGGTAGGCAAGGGCTTCGTAAGCGACGCCGATATTGTAAAGGCGATAGGCGTCATCGTTCCCCTTCGTGAAAGGCGGCATGCCCTCCAGGGTTTCCAGGTAACGCTCCCACTGGCCCTTTTCGGCGAGTTGATTGGCTTCGTCCAGCTTTCCGCGCGCCAGCGGAACTTCGAGATCTTCGTCGGTGTTTACAAGCCGGGAGGCAATCTGCGTCGCGGCGCGGGACAGCAAGAGCTGACGCAATTCGAGGGCGTTGGGCGCGCTGGCGGGCTCATCCGTCTTCTTCCCCGCCAATTTTTTGAAGGGATTCGTCAGTTTTGTGCCGATGGATCCTGCCGTCGATTCGTTCGTGCCCGATTGAAACTCCTGCGAGTAATTTTCATTCACGCGATCGGAATCCAAAATTCGATTCTGATTGTCCTTAGCCTGATAAGCGATGCTCACCGAGCCGGTCATCTTGAAATAGGCCACCGGCTTTTGGATGGTCTTGCCGTTCTGATACACGGTTTCGTTGCGCGTGTAGTTGGACGGGGGAGGAACCGTGAACGTCATGATCGTGCAGTGGATCACTTCGTCGGGCGAGGTTTCCTTCACCTGAAGCTTTTTGTTGTATTTCTGCATTTCGGTGGTCAGGAGGTCAGTCAACATGTGCGCCGCGTCGGCGTTGGCCGCCTCGTGCGCTTCGACCTTGACGACAAAACCCGGGCCCGGCAGCTGCACCGCCGCCGGCATTTTCCTTTGCAGCTTGATGGTCTTCTTGGTGAGGCCGAAACCCTGGGCGCGCGCCGCAGGCACGAATCCGGCGAACTGCGAGGAGAGGAGGAAAAACGAAAAGGCGCAGATGCGCAGTATCCGCCGGAGAATCTTAACCACGGCAGGCATTCGGAAAGCCCCCTCGCGAGAATCTAGGAAGGATGCCGCCGAGGCGGGGGAAAACCCACAACCGATCCTTGGAAGCGACATGATTGAACCAGGCATGACTTCAGCCTCTGCCCAACAGCCTCTGCGTACAATGTAGCCGAGTGTGCACGGGTGATGCTACCAAAATGCGGCGGAAAATTACACCATCGAAGAGCCGGAAAAATGCTGTAGGCTACGGTCACATTGAGGTTCGGGTGAAATGGGAATCCGCGAAACGGGAGGAACCTGTCGATGATCGAGAAAAAGCAATCAAACGATAATCTGAGTCGCCGAGAGTTCGTCAAAAGCTCGGCTGCAGGCCTAGGCGCAGCAGCCCTCGGCGGCATCGGAGCAGCCCCATCCGAGGCCGCGCAGAGCATCTCGGCGGTTCCGAAGCATTGGGATCATGAGGCCGATGTCGTGATCATCGGCGCGGGCGCCACGGGGCTGTGCGCCGCGATCGAAGCGATTGAGAACGGGGCGTCCGTGATCGCCGTTGATGCCAATACGGACGTCGGCGGGCACGCCATCGTGAGCGGCGGCAACATCGCGCTCGGCGGGGGAACCACGCGCCAGGAAAAGTACGGCGTGAAGGATTCGCCGGACCTGCTGTTTGCGGACCTGACGGACTGGTCGGTAGTCGAGCCGAACGGCTTTCCCGACTACCGCTACAACGACAAGGAAATCATTCGCACTTTCGCCGACAACAGCGCGCCCACTTGCGAATGGCTGATGAAGCATGGCGTCGTGTTTGTGGACAAAGCGCCGGACAACGCCGGCGCGCACGCCACGGGAAATTCGGCGCCGCGGGAAAATCATGCCGCGCCCATGCTGTGGCCGCAGATGCAGACCGGCGTACCCGTGGCGCCCGACAAGCAAGCCACCACCTCGGCCGGCATCGGTTTCGTCCGCCCGATCGAGGCTTCCGCGAGAAAGCTGGGCGCGCAAATTCTTCTGGAACACCGGATGACCGGCATCGTGCGGGAGAATCAGAACTCTGGGCGGGTGCTTGGTGTAACGGTAACGAATAAGGGCAAGACCCTGAACATCCGCGCCAGGAAAGGCGTGATTATCGGTACGGGCGGTCACAGCAGCAACGTAAATTTCCGGCGCATTTTCGATCCGCGGCTCACCGAAGAATATCAGACGATGGGCCAGGCTTACTCGACGCGGGACGCCAGCGGCGAGCTTGCGGCCATGGCCCTCGGAGCTTCGCTCTGGGGCGCCTACAATCAGACCGGGGAATTCGGCGAAGCGCTGTCCAAAGCGGGCAGGGTCGGCAGCCGTGAAGGCTATGTCAATCTCGCGTGGATGCCGGCGAGCCCGGTCTTCTCGCGCGCCGGCGCCACCGGTTTGCGTGTGGGAGATTGGCAGAACGTGGTTCTCGTGAATCAGGCAGGGCTCCGCTTTTTCGACGAGACCAAGGGGCAATATCCCACGGCCAACAATTACGGAGCGATCAAGCCCTACGTCCCGGGGAGTTATCTCAACGCGGCCAACATCAAATGGGACCCGTCGAATTTCCTGAATGCGGCGCTGGCCGGGACCGGCGAGCCGGTGAATGGAGGCGGGCCGATCTGGGCGATCTTTGACTCCGATGCCGTGAAACGCGAGGCATGGAATACCACGCCTCCGGATGTGGACATCGCTGGAGGGCTTTTCTTTTCTGGAAGCACGATCGAGGAATTGGCGCGCAACATCGTGAACAAGCATCAGCGCAAAGCAATGCCGCCGGATGCGCTGCGCGATACAGTTACGAAATACAACTCCTACGTGGACGCGGGAAAAGATCCGGATTTCGGCAAGCCTGCGCCGAAGCATAAGATTCAGACGGCGCCATTCTATGCGGCGTGGTCCACGCCGGTGGTTCACGATTCGCGCGCCGGTCTGCGAATCAACGCGAAGTGCGAGGTGATCGATCTGAACGGCAACGTCATACCAGGTTTGTACTGCGGCGGCGAATCCGCGGGCGGTTTCAGCATCCACGGGATTGCGCGCTGTTCGGTGCAGGGACGCATCGCGGGGCGGGAAGCTGCCAAATTGACGCCTTATGCGACTTCTAAGGGATGACCCTTGAGCAACACAAACCTCAGCCCGCAACGTCCCATCAGTGGAAGGTGCGCGCCCTCCCGATTGGACGGAATGATGATTTCGGGTGCCGCACCCTGTGCGGGTTTCAAAGGGTGCGGGTTTAATTGTCAGAACGACCGAAAGTATGGGTGGACCAAGCAGAAAACCCGCACCCTTGCAAAATCCGCAAGGGCGCGGCACCCGATTCATAGCACTCAGTTGTCATTTACGGAAACCCACACAGCAAAGCCTGTGCTAATAGTGAATCCTGTTCCAATGTAAGTTTTCATCTAGATGGCGTGGACCGGCGGTTCTCCGCCGCAATGCTGCGAATCGGCATGTATTGCACGGACCAGTTTACCGGCACCGCGGCGTTGGCATCCCGCTTGTTCGCGCTGGTGTTTGCCAGCAATTGGGCGAGCGGCGATTTCACTCCTCCGCGAACCGCTTGCAAGACTCCGGAAAAATTGAACGCGCTCAAATCTGCAATCTGATCCGCGGTCGTGAGCAGAATATAAGTGTCCACTCCAAATGGAGTGCCGATGGTAATGGCCCCGCTCGACCCGGTCAAAGCAATTTCCTTGGGCCACTCATTCGAGCCGGGCGATTTTTCCGGCAAAAAATTGCCCTCGGCGGAGCGGGGATAAATCAATACGCCTTCCCCGCTGCATTCGATGGCCAGCACATAAACCCATCTTCGCGGAGTGAAGGCGGTGATTTTTCCTTCGGCGCGAAGCACGAGGTCGTAGCTCTCTCCTCCATACACTGTGCCGTCCTGAATGATCGCCTTGTCTCCGACCTTGTCGTTTGCACCCGTTTCCGAGCGTTTCAGGGCCAGGCGGTAAGGAAAAGCTTCATTTGCACCTCCGGGAGGCACCGGCAATTCTAGCCAAGAACGCATGCGCGCCAGACGGTCGGCATACTCGGTGAGGGTCCGCGATGTTTTCGCGAGGGAATCTCCAGTTGTTCCAAGCGGCAGCCAATTCGTTCTTGGGGGATAGGGAGAATCGGAAGAACACACATTCCCCTCTTCGTCCGGACTCAATTTCGTGTTGGCGTCATTGGCACTGATGTTCTTCCTGACCCATGCGTATTCGATGTCCTTTCCGCTTGCCCGGCCAATCAGCAAATACTGAGCCTGCTCCGGAGACGCGGCGACATCGACCGCACTATTTGGCGTTCCTTGGCCCAACTTCAGAGCGGGCAAAAGTCCACTCGATGGTGGCAGTGACAGGAAAAATCCCGATTTCCCATTGGGTGGAAGGTGACTCAGAATGCCAGGAGCAGCCGGACTCGCGCCGAGATTTATGGCGGTCCCGCTCGCTTTCGTGAGCGTCCACTGGCTGCCGTCCCAGGCCATTACATAATCGGGGATTGATTCCACGGGATCGTCGATCCATTTCACGTTTCCGGCTTGCCGAAGTTTTCCCGCTTCTTGAGCGATCTGAAGCAGATTCGCATTCGAGAGCGTGGCCGGCGGCATCCACACCTGCAGGCGGCTGTTTTCGGGAGCGACCCACGCGGTCAGCTCAAACAAATCGCCGGGTTGGATTTGGTCCGGGTCGGCAGGCCGAATGATTTCTGCTTTGGATTTGGAAAGGCCTTCCAACTGGGTGATACGCACACGCACCTCCGGCTTGCCGGCCGGCACTCCGACCTTCCTTAATTCGCTGCCTCGTTCGAGGCCGAGCGCGAGGCCGCCATCTAGCGCGACGGTTCCGTCGCTGTTCACGCCTTCGGGGCGCACGGCGACGGTGAGGCGTTCGGAGCCCGCGGAATTGTTGAAAAGCGATAAGCGCGTACGATCCGCAGGCCCATCCAGGTCCGCTTGTTGCTGCAGTCCCATGCCCTGGAGCAATACTTTTATGCGCTTGTAAACATCGAGCGCCGAGGAATTCGCCGGAAGCGTTTGCAGCGAATCGAGGAGGGCGACGGTGAATGCGCCGTGCGGCTTGCCGTCCATGCCGGTCCATTCCGTTGCCACTTCGCCGTGCTGCGTGGCGGAAAGGACCAGCGCTCCATTTGGACGGTCTTCCGGCCTGGGTGAAGGTTTGCGATCAGGACCTAGGTCCGGCGGATCTTTCACATCCCGAGGATCATTGGGAAGAAACCGGGATTTGCCTTGTCGGGCCTCGGGAGTGGGGCGGGCGATCGAGCCGCTGTGGCAACTGTCGAAAATCGCGGTGAGCAGAATGCCTTTATCGACGACCTGGTTGAAGAGTCGTGCGATTTCCTTGTCGCGAATGTCGTAGGCTCCGCTGCTTGCGTCCGAGGGAACGATGGTCTCGTCCAGGCCAAATGGCTTGTCGGTCAGCGAGTTGTAACGTTGCGAACCGTGGCCCGCATAGTAGAAAACGACGGTGTCGCCGGGCGCGGGTTCGTCCAAAAGGTATTTTTTCATGGCCTGCAGGATGCCGTCCCGCGTGGCGTTGCCTTCCGCCAGTATGTGAATATTCTTTTCCGCGAAGCCGTACTTTGGACTGGCCAGCAACTCATGCACCGACTCAACATCGTTCAGGGAGCCGTCAAGATTTACCCAGTGCGGGAGATCCCAACGGCTGAGTCCCGTGGGTTTATTTCCCTGGTCTGACCCCGCCGGCTTGCTGATTGTTTTTCCTTTAGGTTCGTACGTATCGATCCCGATCAGCAAGGCGCGCTTGGTCTGCGCGTACGCGGCAGGGCGGAAGATCAGGAAGGCGATCACCCAGCCGAAAAGTGCTAATCGCGAATGTGCGCGGTTCAAAGACATTAGCGGCCTCTATGTCCAGCCTTTCGTCTCATTGCCGATTCCTTTTCCAAGGGCAGTGAGATGCAATCCGTGGACTCATCCCCTCGCTCATAGTAATCACACGGCTACCCGAGCACAATTCAAAAAAAGGCCGGCCCCTGAAGGTGGGCAGGCGCAAAATTCCGCCGCCGGGTGAGCCAATTTTGAAAAAGTGGAAATATGCGCGGAAGAAATGAGATGATGCCGGTGCGCACCCGCGTCGAAATAAATGCCCCGGGCGTCCGGAGCAATTTCCGAACGCAACGGCTCACGGCGGCCTGCCGCGAAAATGCTAGTATGGGCACCAGCGATATTTCACATGACCGCAAGCCACAAGAAAGAGGCTCGAGCAAAACCGGCGGCGCATAAGGCTGCCTCCCAAGTAGACATCGAAGCAAAATGGCGCGAGCAAAGGCGGAAGATTTACTCCAGTTTCTTTTGGAGCCTCGTGATTACGGGTTTGTTAATCGGAATCAAATTGGAAATCCAAAAAACGGACTTTGGCAAGTTGCTCGAATCGATGACCTATGATCTGCTGCAGCTTCATTTGAAGGCGCCGGCCTCAGTAAATGGTTTGCCAGTAATTGTCTTGGATATAAGCGACATCCCGATGGTGGCCGGCAAGGGCCTTAACAAGCAGGTCATCACGGAGCGCGATCAACTCGCTTCTATTGTACAGTCCCTGGCAGACAGGGGTAACCCGCCCAAGGCCATAGGGCTCGATATCGATTTCTCTCCCGACGAGTATGGCTATGCCGACCCTGCCGACCCGGCGATCTTCGATTCTTTCCTGAAAATTAACGAAAAAATACCAGTTCGAGTTGGTGTCAGCGCTTCACTCGCCCTGCCCCCCCAGAAATGGCTGATCGATCCGAAATATATCGAATTGGCGTCCTGCGTCATTGTCCCGAATCCGGAAATGGGGTCTGCGCGGTCCATGCCCGAGTGGCTCGACGTGCGTTATCCTCCCGGGCCCAATCCGGACATAACGGAACGTTGCCGCTCGATGGGCGTAGCTTTGGCGCAAAAATCAGTTCCTCCTGTCCGTGCATCGCTGCGACCGTTCGTCGAGACAGCCAATCTTTTGGAGAGCGATCAAGAACAAGCGGTCTCGAAAAGTGAATTCCTGGTCGACTACAGCCCAATCGATATTCTTTCTAAGTCCCCACCGGAGATTCGCACCTCCGACGATGTCAACTCGATCGATGTAAGCAACAAAATTGTCCTGCTTGGGAGAACT
>Ga0302326_10021611_pt1 | contig 13191 bp, 9 predicted proteins | sample Palsa_T0_3_FD_202264 | JGI IMG/M metagenome (GOLD analysis project Ga0302326, IMG submission 202264) | Peat permafrost microbial communities from Stordalen Mire near Abisko, Sweden - Palsa_T0_3 | ecosystem: Environmental > Terrestrial > Soil > Palsa > Peat permafrost | place: Sweden: Abisko... | reverse complement strand
CGGTGGGATTCTCCATCGGGCCGCACGACCCGGGCGCGGAACTGGTGATCGATCCTTCGCTTTCGGTTACGTACGCTAGCTTTCTTGGCGGCGCAGAGAACGAAATGGCAAATAGCATCGCGCTCGATTCGGGTGGGAATGTGTACATCGGCGGAACGACCAATGCGCCGGGTTCGTTTTCAGAGGCCATCACCGCGACGGTTGGCCCGGGGATTGGGTCTGGTGGAAACACCGGGTCGGGGAGCAATGCGAATACGGAATATTTTGTCGCGAAAATCAATCCGAACGCTACCGGGGCGAGTTCGCTGGTCTATCTCACGTTCATCGGAGGGAGCGTGAGCCAGGCTGGCGGGTTGATCGCGGTGGATGGCTCGGGCGATATTGCGATTACCGGGACGACTACGTCGCCCGATTTTCCAGTCACCGACGGCAGCACGCTTACGAGCGGGTCAAACGACGCGACGGTGAGCGAGATCGATCCTACGGGGAGCACGCTGATTTTTTCGACGATCTTTGGCGGGAGCGGAATGGAATCGCAATATGCTGCTGGCGGAATCGCGATCGATGCGCAGGGGCGGATATATATCGCTTCGGACACGACTTCGCAGGACCTGCCGGTTACGGCCGGTGTGTTTCAGGCGACTTTTGCGGGCACGTCGAGCGACGGATTTGTGGCGATTTTTCAGCCGGGAGCTAGCCCCGATCTGGCTTACTGCTCTTACCTGGGAACGAACGCCAGCGGGCAGGTGGGCGTGGGTGGGGTCGCGATCGATGCGTCGGACAACGCTTACATCGCCGGGTTCAGCTCGAACGCGCAGAACGGCTTCCCGACCAAGAATGCTTTTCAGACGGCGTATGGAGGCGATCCCAGCGACGCGTTTCTGATGAAGATATTTCCGGGAGGGCAGGGAGCTGCGGACGTGATTTATGCGACGCTGCTCGGAGGCAGCGGCCTTGATGAAGCGCTGGCGGTGGCCGTTGACGATTCGATTCCTGCGAATGCGTATGTGACCGGCACAACGCAGTCGAGGAATTTTCCGACCAATGGCGCAAACGCGCCCTACCAATCGAGCCTGCATGTGAATGCTACGGCGAACGCCTTTCTTTCGGTGATCGCGCAGAATTCTTCGACGGGGATGACGACGCTCGCTTACTCGACCTACATCGGCGGGTCAGCAAACGATGTCGGGCTGGGTGTGACGGCTGCCGCGTTTAATTCGGTTTACATCACGGGGTCGACGAAGTCGTGGGACTTTCCGTGGCACGACAACATTCAGCCCTTCAATGGATCGAGCGACGGATTCGTGGCGAAGTTCGATCCCTCGGCGGCGGGCGCTGCTTCGTTACTTTACGCTACACCGCTGGGGGGAACGGCGCCTCCGGGTGTGACGGTGACCGCCGCGGCCAGCGCCATCGCCGCCGATGCATTCGGAGACGTGTACGTGGCCGGGCAGACCACGGCGGCCGATTTTCCAACCGCCCTCACCACGGGCGGAGTGATGAACGGCTTTCAGCCTATTTGTGCGAGCTGCCAGAATTACCCGGCCGCCGCGGATGCGTTTCTGGTGGCGTTGCAGGAGAGTGCGGCGTCCCAGCCCAGCGTTTATTTCAATATCGGCAGCGTGGTATTTCCCGCACAGCCTGTGGGCACGCAGAACGCGCCGCAACCGGTGGCGGTCCATAACGGTGGGGAATCGTCCCTCGCGATTACCAGCCTTCAGATTACGGGGCCGAACAGCGCGGATTTTTCATTGATCGGGCCGGCTGCGTGCAAGACGCAGGCGATTCCCACCGGAGGCGAGTGCTCGTTCGAGGTGGGATTCGTGCCATCGACGACGGGACCCGAGGAAGCCGTGGTGAGTTTCACCGACAACGCGCCGGGCAGCCCGCAGGTGCTCGAACTGGTGGGGGCGGGGCAAAGCGCGTTCGCGTTGTTATCGACGACGAGCATCAACTTTGGGAGCCTGCCGGAAAATACCGTCAGCCTGAGCCTTCCGATCACGATCACGAATACGGGGAACCAGGCGCTCGCTCTGCAAAGCCCCGCGGAATCCGGACCCGATGTGGCGCAGTTTTTTCTCAACGGCAAGGATATTACGTGCGGCACCACGCTGGCGGCTGGGGCCAGCTGCTCGATTGGCGTCGTATTCAGCCCGAAGGCGATTGGAACGTTCCATGCGCAGGTGACCATTACGGACAATTCGGGTGGCGTGACGAATGCCACGCAGGTTGTGTCGCTCACGGGGACAGCGACGACGGTTGCGCCCGTGATCGGCGTGACGCCTTCCGCGATTGCGTTTGGGGACGTGGTGGTGGGAACGAGCAGTGGGGCGCAGCAGGTGACGATCACGAGCAGCGGCAGCGCGGCATTGAACATGACGGGCATCACATTGAGCGGGGCGAATGCGGCGGATTTTGCGATGACCGGCTCCGGTACGAATCAGTGTCCTACGGGCAGCGGCAGCCTGGCGATCGGGGCGAGCTGCACGGTGGGCGTGCGATTCGCTCCTTTGGCAGGCGACGCGGCTGGGTCCGAGAGCGCGATCCTGAGTGTTATGGACAACGCGGCGGGCAGCCCGCAAACGATTTCACTTACCGGAGCAGCTACGGTGCCGCCATCGATTCAGATTTCGTCGTCGAGCCTGAACTTTTCGGCGCAAAGCGTGGGGATCGCGAGCGCGCCGCAGACCGTCACGGTGCTGAACGCGAGCGCTGGGTCGCTTTCGATCAGCGGAGTGAGCGTGAGCGGGGTGAATGCCGCCGATTTCGCCGAGACGAATAATTGCCCGCCGAGTTTACGGGCGGCGGCTAGCTGCACGTTGAGCGTGGTGTTCACGCCGACGGCTCTGAGCGCTGTTGGTCGAACTGCCACGATCAACGTGGCGGACAACGCACCGAACAGCCCGCAGCACGTTGCCCTGACGGGGAGCGTCACGCAGGCGGGCATTTCGATCACGCCTTCGAGCATCAACTTCGGCGGCCAACTGGCGGGAACTTCGGGGCAGCCGCAGACGATTACGGTGACCAACACCGGCACGGGCGCGCTGTCATTCAGCTCGATAGCCGTGAACGGGGCTGTGGATTTTGTGGTGGGCGCGAATGCCTGCAAGGGGGCCAATGTTCCGAGCGGCGGGACCTGTACGGTGCAGGTGACATTCGGGCCGGCGTGCACAAACGGCTCTGCTGCGAGAAGCGCTACGTTGGTGCTGACCGATAACGTGGCAGGCAGTCCGCAGAGCGTGGCGCTCAGCGGCAGCGCGACGGGGGATTTCTGCTTCGATCCTTCGACTACGGTCTCCGTCGCCGCTGGGCAGACGGCGGTATATTCGCTCGTTGTCGATTCGCCCACTGCTTATAAAGGATCGGTGTCGCTCACGTGCGCCGGCGCGCCGGCGGCCGCCACTTGCACGATCCCGGCTAGCGTTACGGTGCCGTCTCAATTCACGGTGGGCGTTGCCACGGTGGCGAGTTCCGTGGCGGGGCCTCTGCGAAGGGGCAATCGCAAAATTCCCGGGCCGATTGTCTGGATGATCGTGGTTATGGCGCTCGTGCTGTGGGGTTTTGCGGCCGCTCTGTGGGATGTCCAGGCAGATAGCGCGCGGGCCCTTTGGGGAAAATGTGGCGCGGCCGGAGTGCTTCTTCTGCTGCTCAGTTTTTGGATGGCCGGGTGCGGAGGCGGGGGCTCGGGCGGTGATCCGCCGAGCGTCTCCGGTACGCCGACGGGAACCTATTCGCTTATGCTGACCGGTACGTCTCCCAATACCACTGCGCAAGTAACGCTGACGCTCACCGTTCATTAAGCGGGCGAATTAGAAGAGTTTTACGGCCAGATCGCGGGGGTGCGAGCCTATGGGGATCAGCGTGATGAGGCTTCCGGTCTTCGCGCGGATGACCGCTAGATCGCCGGAGGTTGCATCCACTACCAGCAGCATGTCGCCGCCGGGGGTCAGCAGCGAAGTTCCGGGCGTCTGCCCCACCTGGATGGGGCGCGCGGCCTGGCGAACGGTGATGGCGACCGGGACGATGTGCGCGGCGGCGGAGTCGGAGATGTAGAGGGTTTGGGCGTCGGGCGTGAGCGTGCCGGTGGACGGGGACATGCCTACGAGGACGAAGTCGTTCACTTCGTTGGTGGCGGTGTTTACCACCAGCAGGCCGTGGGAAGTCCGGGAGGGGATGTAGAGTTCGCCGCCATCGGGCTTGAGGATGAGGTCGTCGGGATTTTTGCCCAGCGCTAGTTTCGCGAGCAGGACCTTGCGATTCAGGTCGAGCACGGAAACCTGGTCGGAATCGCCGGAGCTTACGAAGGCCTTCGAGCTGTCGGGGAGGATGGCGATGTGCTCGGGCTGGGGCGCGACGTTGATTGTGCCGAGCGGCGCGAGCGAGAGCGCGTCGAAGAGCGAGACGGTGGCGTCGTCGCGATTGGAAACGACGAGCAATTTCCCGTCGGGCGAGACGCGGGCGATCCACGGGCGGCGTCCGGCGCGGCTTTTGGCTGTGACCTGGCGTGAGGCGCAGTTGATTTCAACGACGGCGTTCGATCCGGAGGCGGCAACGTAGGCGCGGGCGCCGTCGGGCGAAAAATCGAGGGCGTAGGGCGCGGCGCCTACCGGAATGCGCGCGGCGACGCGATTTGATCTTACGTCGAGAACCCAGGCGTAACCGCCCGCGGTGCTGAGGCCCCAGATTTCGGGGCGCGTGGGATGCGCGCGCATGCCGGTCGGCTTGCCGCCTACGGCAATGGTGGCGGCGGTGCCTAGTTTGACCAGGTCCACGGCGGTGACGGTGCCGTCGGCGGTGTCGTCCACGTAAGCGAACAGGTGAAGGCCTGGGCGGAGGAAGGAAGGGCGAAGTTCGAGCGCTACTTCGCGGATCGCCAGGGCTGCGAGAAGCAGCAGCAGAAAAAGGATGCGCCAGTTCGACCAGATTTTCATGTGGGCCGGACCCGGGGCTGGCCTGGGGGGCTCAATTGATTGCGCGTCCGAGGACGGCGGCGATGTCGCGCGCTTCGCGGACGAGGAGATCGAATTCTTCGGGGAGAATGGACTGCGGCCCGTCGGAGAGGGCGTGATCCGGGTCGTTGTGGACCTCGACGAGCAGGCCGTCAGCTCCTACGGCTACTGCCGCGCGGGAAAGCGGAAGCACTTTGTTGCGGCGGCCGGTGCCGTGACTCGGGTCGACGGCGATGGGCAGATGGCTTAGCCGCTGGACCGCGGGGATCACGCTGAGGTCGAGCGTGTTGCGCGTGTGATCGGAGAAGGTGCGCACGCCGCGCTCGCAGAGGATCACCTGGTAGTTGCCCTCGGACATCACGTATTCGGCGGCCATCAAAAACTCGTCGAGCGTGGCGGACATGCCGCGCTTGAGGAGCACGGGCTTTTGCGCGCGGCCGGCGCGCTTGAGTAGCGAGAAATTCTGCATGTTGCGCGCGCCGATCTGGATGACGTCGGCGTATTTTTCCACGAGATCGAGGGATTCGTTGTCGACGGCTTCGGTGACGATGCCTAGGCCGAATTGGTCGCGGAGTTCGGCGAGGATTTTCAGGCCGTCTTCGCCGAGTCCCTGGAAGCTGTAGGGAGAGGTGCGGGGCTTGTAGGCGCCGCCGCGAAAGAGTCGCGCACCGGATTTTTTTATGCGTTCGGCAATGGCGAAGACTTGTTCGCGGGACTCGACGGCGCACGGGCCGGCGACTAGACCGATGGATTTGCCGCCGAAGGCTACTTCGCCGAGGGTCGTGGGTACGCGTACGATGGTGTCTTCGGCTTTTACGTCGCGGCTGACGAGTTTGTAGGGCTTGCTTACGGGAATGCACTCGATCACGCCTGGCATCGACTCGACTGAGGCGAGGTCCACGGCACCGCTATTGCCGGTGATGCCGATGGCCGTGCGCGCGGCACCGGGGATGGGGTGGGCTTTGAATCCCAGCGACTCGATGCGGTCGCAGACGGCGCGAATCTGTTGGTCGGTGGCGTGGCCCTGCATCACGACTAGCATGTTTTCTCCGCGAGTTCAGGCGAAACGAGAAGTTTACTGTATGCGCGAAGGAAGCTGCAAATTGCGCGGCACTGAGCTGGAACGGGGAGGCCGCGTACCGTCGCCCGCAGTGCGCGGACTGGTGAGGAGAGCGCCCCTTGACACCCGCAACGGCGAACGAAGAAGCAGGTCCCTCACCCATCCGCGCTTCGCGCGTATGGCCTCAGGATGACAACGAAAAGCAGAGGCTCGGGCTAGGGCTTGGGTGTGGGTTCGGCGGCGGGCTTTATGAATTTTTCTTCGAAGCGGGCGTTGTCCTGGATGGAGCAGTAGGATTCTTCGATTTGCATGCTGGGCTGGAGGAGGAATTCCATTTTGAGGCCAGTCCAGGGTTTGTCGCCCCAGGCTTTGGGATCGTAGTAGGTGGCGTCTAATTCTATTTTGTTGCGGCTGGGGCGCTGCCAGCGTTCGACTAGATGGAAGGAGTCGCTCATCAGGTGGCCGACGCCTACCGGCTCGATCATGTCTTTGCCGTTGTAGCCGATCGTGTCGACTACTAGCGTGTTGCCTTCCCATTTGCCTACGGAGTCGCCCATGTAGGTTTTGTCCGGCTGCGCGGGGTGGTCGCGGTTGAGCCAGATGGCGCGCCACTCGCGGTGGGTTTCGAAAAACTGGAGGATGCGGCCGGGCGTGGCCACGAATTCGAAGGGAGCTAACTGCGTGTACCAGAATTGCGCGGGGACTCCGATCGGGTCGCAATCGCCGCGCTGGTTCGCCGTAATTGCGGGGCTGGCTGATTTTGCGGGTTCGTGGGCGGTGGCTGCCGACATGGTGTCTGGGAGAAGCAGATGCTCTTTCGCCCAGGGCGTGAGGGCGGGTTCGGGCACGGTGTGATCGGGGACGTGACAGGTTTGGCATTTGCTGGCGTCACCTCGACTGCCGCGGGCCATGAGCTTTTCGGGGCCCGGATCGGCTACCCACCAGACGCCGGAGAAATCGCGAGGATTGAAGTTTTTGGCTTTTGCGGCCGAATCCGACGCGGGGCGGGCAGCGACCGAATGCATACAAAACGGGATCGTCGCGAACGCGGCGATCAGAATTACAGAGGCAGGGCCAGGTCGGAACTTACTATGCACGCGCGGCCCGCGATGCACATGGCTGGTCATACTCCAGCTACTTCGACTGGCTTTCCAGGGGAATGGCTACGCGCTTGTTGTATTCCTGGTATTCCCTGGGGCTGCAGATGAACTCGTCGAAATCTTCTTTGGGCACGCGGTGGAAATACTTGCGGAAGCCGGGCCAGGATTTATCGCCCCAGGCCTTGGGGTCGTAATAAGTCATGTCGAGGGTCATGTGATTGCGATCGGTGAGCGTAAAGCGCTCGACGAGACGAAATGACTCGCTTTTACTGTGGCCGACGTTCTGGGTGATCATGGTTTTGGTGTTGTAGCCGATCGTGTCGACGACGAGCGTGTTGCCGTCCCAGCGGGCGGTGGAGTCTCCTTCATAGGTGGGATCGAGATCCTTTGGGTGATCGCGATTGAGCCACCAGGTGCGCCATTCGCGGTGGTACTCGAACAACTGGAAGATGCGGTCGCCTTCGCGCGTGGGGATCAACTCCATCGGACCGATGCTGGCGTAGTCATACATGGCGGGCGTGGAAAGAGGCTCGCAATCCTTGGCGGGATATTCGCCGTCCGCTTGGTTCGTGGGCACGCCGTTGGGATCGGCGGAGTAGCACGGGTCCTGATTGTTGGGGCAGAGGTGGCCGGGGCGATCTTTGTCCGGAAGGGGAGTGCCGCCCAGCGCGTCGTGCGAGATAGATTTGTAAAGCAGATGCTGCTTGGCCCAGTCGGTCAGCGGGGGCTCGGGGACCTTTTGGTCATAGCTGGCCCAATCGCGATAGCCGGGGTGGGGAGCGTCGCCGCGCCAGCTGCCACCAATGTCGTGAGGATCGAACGGTTGATTGGAGGCTGAGGCGGCTTTTGCGTCCGGAGACGCCTGGGATTGGGGGCGCAGTAATGGGGAGAAAATCAGGGCGGCGACTGCCGCAGCGGTTGCGATCGAAAAGCGTTTTCGCATGGGAACCTTGGTCATAGCGCTGGATCACCCCCTTTTCTCGTTCGCTGTAACTACTTCGCTTCCGTCCAGAGCCGCTGCCAGCTACTGGCTTTGAGGGCTCGGTTGTCCTTGTACGGAGACGCCTGGCGGAGGCATCACCTTGCCGTCGGAAAGAATCACTTTTGAGAAAGCGCCGACGGGAGAGCCGTTTTTGGCGGCGTAGTAGTAGATTGTGACGACGTCGCCTGGCTTGAGCGTGTCCTGAGTGAATCCGGCGGCTCTCATTCCGCGCATCGGCGCTCCGGTCTCGATGGACCAGTGCTGAACTTTGCCGTCGTCACCGACGATGTCGCAGGTGATGGAGGAGTGGGGATTGGCGAGTTCAAAGCTGGTGATGGTGGCCTTGGCGGAGTGAATTTTGGTCATATCGTAGGCCGAGTATCCGTGATGCGCGAACGCGGGCGCTGAGAGCGATACAGCCGCTAAAATGAGCAGACAGGCGGCGAAAGCGGATCGCAACCTGAATTTTTCCCCTACGATATCTTCCATGGCCGATGTTCTCCTGTGGTGACAGCGATCACTGTTCCCGTATTGATGAGACGGGTGTGGCTTGCGTATGGGTTCCACGACATTATTTTGTGAGTTTCGCCCAAACCCCACTGATACAGTAGCGCGATTTCAACGTCAAGCGCGAATTTGAACATGAATCTGAACGGGCGCGGCGGCAATGGCGCGCTGAACAGGCAAGCCGGACTCAGTAGCTGGGAATCTCTACCGCGGCAGTGACCACGCTGATCCATAGGAGCAATTCGAGCAAGCCGGAGAGCTTCGCCACGAGGGGCGTTTCCGCGGACTTGCCCCATTCCCGCGTTTTGGCCTGGACGACGATGTGCCAGAGCAGGGCGGTGGGAATCAGCACGAACAGCTTGGTGCGGAAAGCGGGATTGATGATGTACATGGTGGCGCGGGCGGAAAAGAGTAGGAACCCGCCGAAGATGGCTACGCAGAATCCTAGCCAATTCCAGGCGAACAGTTCGTCGCGCACGTCGGCGGCTGTTTGAATTTTTTTGCCTGCGCCTAGAAGGCGCAAGTCGCCGGCGACGTTTGTGCCGAGCCACAGAGACAAGCCGGAGAAATGGATCAGTTGGATGAAGGGATACATCCAGATCGAAGTGCGGATCGCGGTGGCCCAGGAGGTCATTTGCAGGTGCCTGCAGAGGGGCAACAACGAAGTCTGTGCGTGCGCTTGCATTTTTTTCTACCGGCCTCTCATGCGGCTTCGCCCTCGATCTTTTGACTGAGCGAGAACTTTGTCAGCGGTATCATCCCAGCCCTGAAATGGCGGCGATCTCCACTCCAGCAAGGATGGAGCCGATCCAGAGGAGCAGCGAAATGGAAGCGAGCACTTTGGCTCCCGCCGGTGGGGACGGAAGCTCGGCCCACCTGGGTATGCTGCGCTGCACCAGGATCGAGAAGATCACTGCCAGCAGAATGACGGTCATTTTGACGCGAAAGACGGTGTCCGGCAGGTAATCGCCCGCGTCGGTGGTGAACATCAAAAAGCCGGAAAAAACTGCGAGCCAGAACGCGCTCCACATCCAGGGATAAATCTGCTCGCCCACCTGAGCGATTGGCTTTCCAGTGGCCGCAACTCCGAGAACGCGCAAATCGACGAAGACGGCGGTGCCGACCATGACCAGCAGCGTGAAATAGTGAACGACGGCTACGCTGGAATAGAGCCAACTCGTCATGCTGATGTACTGGACCCAGGAGAAGTGCTCGATCCATTCGCCGAAGTTATGCAAAAGTCACCTTGAACTATTGTCGCCACTGCGAGTCACAACATCCGTTCTGTCGATGTCAGTTCCACACGCTAACCCTAGCGCGGCGTTCTTCCAAGCTTTATCTTGCGGTGTCTTACCCTTTCCCGATGAAACGTAGGTAGAGCCGCGGCCTCGATTTTAGCCGTTGATGAAAGGAGTGCAAAAGGGTATATACCCTGCTGGCGTTCAACCAGGGGTGGGTGAACGGCGGAAGCGTAAATCTCACGGATAATCGCCTGACGGCTTGGGGACTGCGGTGGGCAGTCGAAAAAGGAGCGGGATGAAAGTATCGAACGGGAAATTCTGGAAGTTTGCGGTGATGGCGGGAGTCGCTATGACCGCTGTTCTGTACGTGGCGATTATCCGGATGGACGCCGGACCGCGGAAGAGCGCTCCGGCGGAAGCAAATCGCGCGGCTTCTGACGACGGCTACATCAGCGGCACCGTTACCAGTGCGAAAGGTCCTGAGGCGGGCGTGTGGGTGATTGCGGAAACCAGCGATCTGGGCACCAAGTTTCGCAAGATTGTGGTAACCAACGATGAAGGTAAATACCTGCTGCCCGATCTCCCGAAAGCGAATTACAAAGTCTGGGTGCGAGGGTATGGGCTGGTGGACTCGGAGCCGGTGGAGGCCACGCCGGGAAAAACGCTGCCACTGGCTGCGGTAGTCGCGCCGTCGGCGCGCGCCGCGGCAGAATTTTATCCCGCCGATTACTGGGCCTCGCTGCTGGCTATCCCGCGAAAGAGCGATTTCCCGATGACCGTTCCGCCGCCGCCCCCGCTGCCTGGGGCGCCCGATCCGGTGAAATTGACGCACGGGACCGGACCCGTGGCGCCTCCTACAGTGCTGCAGACGCAGGCAGATTTTCTTTTGTATTTCAAAGGCTGCTGGACGTGCCACCAGATGGGACTCAAATCCACGCGCGAGATTCCGGCGAGCCTGGGGACGTTCCCATCGAGCAGCAAGGCTTGGGAGCGCTTTATGTCGTCGAGCCAGGTGGGGCGGGAAATGATGCGGGAGATCGACCGCATGGGCCACGACCGCACCATTGGGATGTACGCGGATTGGGGAGACCGCATCGCCCGGGGCGAACTGCCGCCGGTGCCGCCGCGTCCACAGGGAATGGAGCGCAACGTGGTGCTCACGGTGTGGGACTGGTCCGTGCGTTCTTCGTTCCTGCACGCACTCATCAGCACCGATAAGCGCAATCCTTCGGTGAACGCGAACGGGCCGGTGTACGGCGCGGATTGGTCGGCGGGAGTCTTGGCGGTGATCGATCCGGTGAAGAATACGAGCGCGATGATCCACGTCCCTTATCCCAACCCGGAGGAGCTTTCGAAGCAGGTGACGTGGTCGCCGCAGAATCAGCTGGCGCCTTCGCTTTATTTTGGCGACGAGCTGGTTTGGAACGACCCGATCAATCCCGGCCCGATCACGATGGACGGGCGCGGGCGGGTGTGGTTCAACGTGGAGACGCGGTTGGATAATCCCGGCTACTGCAAAGCGGGATCGGGCAATCCGTACGCGAAGAATTCTCCGCGGGACGCCGGCGGCAAGGGCGTGGATGTGTACGATCCCGAGACGCGCAAATGGGAGTTTGTAGACCTGTGCTTCAAGTCGACGCGGATCATGTTCTCCGACGACAAGGACCAGACCCTGTATTTTTCGGTGAGCAGCGACCCGGGCGGCATTGGCTGGGTGAATACGCGGCTGTGGGATGAAACGCACGACGCGGAGAAGTCGCAGGGATGGTGCCCGGCGGCGGCCGGCGTCAAGAAGCCGGGCGCGTATGGCATCGCTTACAACACGGTGGACGGCAGCGTCTGGTATTCCGACATACAGACCATGCCGGGAAGGCTGATCCGCATGTCGCGGGGGGCAAACCCTCCGGCTACCTGCGGGACGGAAGTGTACGAGGTGCCTTACGATCCTAAGGGGAATGGCGAGGGAGGTTCACATTCCCGCGGAATCGGCGTGGACAGCAACGGAGTGCTGTGGACTCCGCTGGCTGACGAGGGCTATCTCGCGAGCTTTGACCGGCGCAAGTGCAAGGCGATCCCAACGGGGGACGCAGCGATCAGCGGCAAGGCATGCCGCGAAGGCTGGGCCTTCTATCCGATCCCGGGACCTGTTTTCAAGTCCGATCCGACTGTGAAAGCGGACTACAACTATTACATGTGGGTGGACGAGCTCAATACGCTCGGGCTTGGCAAGAACGTGGTGATCGTGGATGGAGCTAACTCCGACTCGCTGATCGCGTTCCAGCAGGACACCAAGAAATGGACGAGGCTCACGGTTCCTTATCCGCACGGATTCTTCTCGCGGTTCTTCGACGGACGCGTCGACGATCCCAAGGCCGGTTGGAAGGGGCACGGTTTGTGGGCCGGCAACGAGACGCGGGGAACGCAGCTGACTGAAGGCGGGGGGAATATGCCGAGCCAGCTCGCGCATTTCCAGATGCGTCCCGATCCGCTGGCCAAGTAGCGAACCGGTTTGGGTGGAGGAGTGGCCGGCTCGAACAACAGAATTCAGGAACGCAAGGGGGGACACAGCAATGGAACACGTGATTGCGGAAATGCTTCTGAATTTCGAGCAGGGGAAAATGAGCCGGCGGCAATTGATTCAGAGTCTCGCGCTGGCGGCCACGGCGGCGTCCGCGTTGAGCGCGGCGCCCACTGCTCTGAGCGCGGCGGAGAGCAACCCGATGAAGGCCACCTACCTGAATCACGTGGGTTATCGCGTGGGGGATTACAAGAAGACGTGCGGATGGTACGCCGAAACGTTTGGGCTGAAAGTCGTGATGGACGATGGGACGAAAGCGGCGGTCGGGGTGGGCGAATCGGTGATTTTCTTTCACCCGCGGCAGAAGCCGGACCAGCTGCCTGTGGACCATGTGGCTTTCACGATTGCGGGTTGGGACGCGGATAAGAGCGTGCGGCCGGCCGTGTCTGCTGAGATCAAGCGGCGAGGCATCGAAGTGAAGCGCGAGACGGCATGCTGCATCCACATTAAGGATATCGACGGTTATGAGGTGCAGCTTGGCGGGAAGGACCAGTAACCGCCTGGCGCGCCTTGGCGCACGTGACAACTTCTGACGGCAACGACACGGTATGGCAACAACCGGAAAAGGCCAAGGACAGGAGGTATCCATCGCTGCGCGCCGACTGACAAAAGCAAAGAGCGGCACGAAATGCAGAAGACCGACCCTGGACATCCGCAACGGCGAAGGATGAAGCAGGTCCCTCACCCATCCGCGCCGGGCGCGTATGGGCTTGATGTCATAACAACGCCGGCTCCTGCGGCGCGAGTAGACTTGGGTTGTGCGATACCAAGGCT
>Ga0302326_10021606_pt1 | contig 13193 bp, 8 predicted proteins | sample Palsa_T0_3_FD_202264 | JGI IMG/M metagenome (GOLD analysis project Ga0302326, IMG submission 202264) | Peat permafrost microbial communities from Stordalen Mire near Abisko, Sweden - Palsa_T0_3 | ecosystem: Environmental > Terrestrial > Soil > Palsa > Peat permafrost | place: Sweden: Abisko... | reverse complement strand
TCATTGAGGGATTCTGTCATTCGAAACAATCGCTCAATGATTCGATGACAGAATGAATCAATCTTTTTAGGGGCGTAAGCTCAACGGTTAAACTGTCGGTCTCCAAAACCGAACTTGGGGGTTCGAATCCCTCCGCCCCTGCCAGATTTGAGGGCAAAGTTCAGGCCCGAGAGGGAGCAGTCGAGGAAAGCGGGAAGGTATGGCGACAGCGGTAGAACAAAACGCGATTACCACCACGTTGCGGTCCTGGCCGGAACGCATTAAGTCCTTTTATCACGACGTTCGCACGGAGATGAAGAAAGTCACATCTCCCACGCGCAAGGAGGTCCAGGCCACGACCACAGTGGTGATCATCACCGTGTTCCTGTTTGCGTTTTATTTCTGGCTGGTCGATTTGGCAATCAGCAACAGCCTGGAGCGGATGCTGCGTTATTTCTCGCGCCATTAGGCGGCGAGCGAAAGAAGCGATTGAATGCCGGATACGGATACAAACACGAGTTCGAAGAAAGAAAAGAACGAAAGCGCTGCGGTTGGCATTGGCTCCGAAGGTGCTGGCCAGCCGCCTTCGCAGGCAGAAGCAGTTCCGGGTGGCGAACCCGCGCGCAATCCGAACATGAAGTGGTACATCATCCACGCCTATTCGGGGTTCGAGCGCAAGGTGAAGGAGTCACTGGAATCGCGGGTGCAGGCCTTTGGGTTGCAAGACAAGATCGGCAAGGTGCTGATTCCGACCGAGTCGGTCACCGAAGTCCGTGGGGGCAAGAAGTACACCTCGGAACGCATGTTTTATCCCGGTTACGTGCTGGTGGAGATGGACATGGACGACCATGTCTGGCACGTGGTGAAGTCAACGCCGCGGGTCACCGGATTTGTGGGCACCGGGCAGCAGCCGACTCCGCTGTCGGAAGAAGAAGTCAATCACATCGTTTATAAAGTCGCGGACAGCCGGGAGAAGCCGAAGCTCAAGGTCAAATTCGAGAAGGGCGAGACCGTACGCATCGGCGAAGGGCCGTTCGCTACGTTTACAGGCGTAGTCGACGACGTGAACGAAGATCGCGAGACTTTGAAAGTGATGGTCACGATCTTCGGACGGTCGACTCCGGTCGAATTGGAATTTGGGCAGGTAGAAAAAGTCGCGTAGCTATTTTTGGTAGAGATGCGGCTGGCCGCGTCTCGGCGGCGGGAGATGGGGTAAACCCCGTCTCTCGAGTAGCAAGGTGAATGGGAAGGGCATATGGCGAAGAAAGCTACAGGTTCGGTAAAGTTGCAGATCGCCGCGGGCAAGGCCACGCCGGCGCCTCCGGTCGGGCCGGCGCTCGGGCAGGCGCAGGTCAACATCATGGAGTTCTGCAAGCAGTTCAATGCCCGCACCTCGCAGAAAGAACTCGAGGGCTTGATTGTTCCGGTGGTGATCACGGTCTATAGCGACCGCACGTTCACCTTTATTACCAAGACGCCGCCGGCGTCGGTACTGCTGAAGCGCGCGGCCGGCATTGCCAAGGGATCGGGCGCTCCGAACAAAGATAAAGTAGGCAAGGTGACGCTGAAACAGATCGAGGACATTGCCAAGCAGAAGATGCCTGATCTGAACGCCGCGTCGGTCGATGCCGCGATCCGGAGCGTGCGCGGCACGGCGCGGTCCATGGGGATTGACGTGATTGGATAGAATTTTATGGGGTGGCGGGGCTTCGCCCCGCCGGGACCAAGCAAGGCCCCGTCACCGAGTTTTAGTCACAAATACCACGGCTGTTCGGACGAGCGAAGCGAGCGGTGGGAGACTGAGGTTACAATGAAGAAGTCGGGAAAGAATATCGAAAAAGCCCGCAAGGCAGTTGAGGCGCGGCCTTACACGCTGCAGGAAGCGGTTCCACTCCTGCAGAAAGTGAAATTCGCGAAGTTCGACGAGACGGTCGAAGTGACCTTGCGGCTGGGCGTCGATCCGAAGCATGCCGACCAGATGGTGCGAGGTACGGTCGTGCTTCCCCACGGACTCGGCAAGTCGAAAAAAGTGCTGGTGATCGCAAGCGGCGAAAAGCTTCGCGAGGCCGAGGCGGCGGGCGCGGACTTTGTCGGCGGCGAAGACATGGTCGAGAAGATTACGAAAGAGAATTGGACCGACTTCGACGCGCTGATTGCCACGCCCGACATGATGAAGTCGGTCGGCCGTCTGGGCAAGGTGCTCGGACCGAAGGGTCTGATGCCAAATCCGAAGACGGGAACGGTCACCATGGACGTGGCGCGCGCGGTGCAGGAAGTGAAAGCCGGCAAGGTCGAGTTTCGTACCGACAAGACGGCGCTCGTGCACGTGCCGGTGGGAAAGATTTCATTCACGCCCGACAAGCTGATCGACAATGCAACCACGCTGATTTCGAGCGTGATCAAGGCCAAGCCTTCGGTGGCCAAGGGCAAATACATCAAGGCCTGCTACCTGAGTTCGAGCATGGGCCCGGGGATCGCGCTCGATACAACTCCGATCGAAGTGGCGGCAAAGGCGTAGTTGAGAACCGTGGGTTCGCGGGGCCCTGCCCCGTCCAGCCGGGCGATGGCCTGGCAGCGAGTTTTGAAAGGGCTTAATTATGGCGGTTACTAGAGCTAAGAAAATCGCGCAGGTTGAAACGCTTGGCGGGGAACTGAAGAACGCCTCCAGCATGATCGTGGCCACCTACTCCAAGCTGACGGTTACGCAGGACTTCGAATTGCGCAAGGCATTGCGTCCGACTGGGGCGAAATATCGCGTGGTCAAGAACACGTTGGCCGAGCGCGCGGGCAAGGGGACCAAGGTCGAGGAAGCGCTGAAGAACCTTCAGGGCGTGACTTCGATTGCTTACACCGAAGGCGATCCGGTGGCTCTGGCAAAGGCGCTCGCGAAGTACGTCAAGGACAATCCGGAATTCAGCTTCAAGGCCGGAGTCGTCGAAGGCCGTGTGATTTCGGTCAAGGAGATCGAATCGCTTGCGACCATGCCGTCGAAGGACGAACTTTATTCGAAGCTGCTGTTCCTGTTGAACGCTCCATCGCAGCGCCTGGTTACGGCGATGAACGCGGTCGGGCGGAACCTGGCGGTGGTCGTCGGCCAGGGCGTGGAGCAGAATAAATTCAAAGAGGCTTAGGTCTTCGGGGATTTGCAATTTGAAACCCACCAGAACGGGGGGGGGTGAACTGCCCAAACACCCGATCGAGGAATACAGAGTTTTCTGGGCGGCAATGCTGCTCGAAAAAAAGGATTTAGCTGTCGTGAAGCTCGGGGTTGCGAGGTCGGAAATTGGGGCGTTGTCTGGCGCTCGAATGGACGACCGGGTCGCACTGGAAACCTGGTCACGCGATGGCGAAATCGCAAATCTTACTTAAGGCGGAGAGATTCACATGGCGGATCTACAGCAGTTGGAAGAGTCGATTGTTAGCCTGTCGTTGCTCGAAGCGGCGGAACTGGTCAAGAAGCTGGAATCGCGTTTAGGCGTTTCGGCGGCGGCAGCGGCCCCGGTGATGGTTGCCGGCGGCGGTGCAGGCGCGGGCGCGGCCGCTCCGGCCGAGGAAAAGACCGAGTTCACGGTGGTTCTGAAGGAAGTCGGAGCCAATAAGATCAATGTAATCAAAGCGGTACGCGAAGTCACCAGCCTGGGCCTGAAAGAGGCGAAAGACCTGGTGGACGGCGCTCCGAAAAGCATTAAGGAAGGCGTGTCGAAAGACGAAGCCGAGACGATCAAGAAGAAGTTCACCGAGGCAGGCGCGGTCGTCGAAGTCAAGTAACGGCCTGGTTGAGTGGTGGCGGGACTCTGCCCAGCTGGACGGGGCAAGGTTCCGTCAACCACAAGGCTCAGGCCCGCTTGCAATTATTTGACCGAACACTAGCTGAATCCTCGGGAGTGGTGTTAATATCTAATAAATGACCCGCTTACCTTGGCTTCACTGTGAGGCGACGGCGACCCGAATCCTCCAAATAAACCCAGGAAGCGGAACAGGGTCGCTGGGATGGAAGTATGGCAGCCGGTCCCGCGGGCGGCGGGACGGAAACAGGCCTTTTTGAACTGGCGCGGAATTTTACAAGTTACTCAAGAGTAAGCGTTGCACATGGCGCTCGCGGACAAGCTTGTCCTTGCGAGGGCCTGTGTCTTTTCTCCGCGTACACCGCTCGTTTTCGGTAACCGTAGCAGTATTTTGGCGCGATTCTTTTGCGCCCCTCAATCCGCGCTGTACCGCAGCCCCAGGCTGCCTGAAAGCAGGAGTTCCAGAGAATGCCAAAGCACAATATTCATCGCAAGCGTTTCGATTTTTCCAAAATTCCCGCAACCATCCAGATTCCGAACCTGATCGAGGTTCAGAAGCGCTCCTACGACCGCTTCCTGCAGATGGACAAACTGCCGAGCGAGCGCGAAGACGGCGGCCTGCAGGCCGTATTTCAGTCGGTGTTTCCGATCACCGACTTCCGCAATGTTTCGCAACTCGAGTTCGTCGATTTCGCGATCGGCAACTGGGAGTGCAAGTGCGGCCACCTCAAAGGGCTCCATCACCTGCGCACCACTTGTAAGAGTTGCGGATCGACGGTGATCACGGATCCGTTTCATCCGGGCGACGTTCTCTGCCACAAGTGCGGCACCTACAATGCGAACACTCCCGACTTCTGCAACAAGTGCGGCGATCCAGTGGGACTGCAGTTGAAGTATGACGTGGCGGAATGCGAAGAACGGGGCATGACCTACTCGGCGCCGCTCAAAGTCACCATGCGGCTCACCATCTGGGACAAGGATGAGGCGGGCAATCGCTCCATCCGCGACATCAAGGAGCAGGAAGTTTTCTTTGGCGACGTTCCGCTGATGACCCAGAACGGCACGTTCATCATCAATGGAACCGAGCGCGTCATCGTCAGCCAGTTGCACCGCTCGCCGGGCGTGTTCTTCGAGACGGCGGCGAACCGCACCTATTTTCTGGGAAAGATCATTCCCTATCGCGGATCGTGGGTGGAGTTCGAATACGACCAGAAGAATGTTCTCTACGTACGCATCGACCGCAAGCGGAAGTTTCTGGGCACGATTTTCCTGCGCGCCCTCGGCCTGCGTTCCGGCGAAGACATTCTGAAGACTTTCTACACCACCGACCGCCTGGTTGTCCGCGACAAGAAGCTGTTCTGGACGCTCGATCCGGCGAGCGAGAAGCCCACCAATCTGCTGGGCATGAAGCTGGCCCATAGCATCAAGTCGAAATCCGGCGATGAAGTGGCGCATTCCGGCCGCAAGATCAGCCCGGCGACGCTGAAGGAAATTCAGAAGGCGAAGATCACCGAGATCGAAGTTGACTCGAGCGATCTCGAAGGGGCATGGGCGGCAAGCGATATCGTCGACACCACGACCGGCGAAGTGCTGCTCGAAGCGAACACGGAAATCACCGCCGACAAAGTATCGAAGATCCTGGAATCGGGCGTGGTCGAGCTGAGCGTTTTCTTCCCGGAGCGCGACGACGTGGGCACGGTCATCAGTCAGACCCTGCGCCGCGATTCGGTGGCCACCCCCTCGGAAGCGCTCATCGAGATTTATCGCAAGCTGCGTCCGGGCGATCCGCCCACGCTCGACACGGCGACGGCACTGTTTCAGGGCATGTTTTTCGATCCGCGCAAGTATGACTTCTCGCGCGTCGGCCGGTTGAAGTTCAACATCAAGCTGTTTGAAAACCAGGAGGCGACGAGCCTGGAACAGCGGACGCTTGATCCCACGGATTTTTACGCGACCATCAAGTACCTGCTCAAGCTGCGCAAGAACATAGGCGCGGTGGACGACATCGATCATCTCGGCAACCGGCGCGTGCGAGCGGTGGGCGAGTTGCTCGAGAACCAGTTCCGCATCGGCCTGGTCCGCATGGAACGCGCGATCAAGGAAAAGATGAGCGTGTATCAGGAAATGTCGACGGCCATGCCGCACGATCTGGTCAACGCGAAGCCGGTGATGGCCGCGATCCGCGAGTTTTTCGGATCGTCGCAGCTGTCGCAATTCATGGATCAGACCAATCCGCTGTCGGAAATCACGCACAAGCGGCGTCTGTCGGCCCTGGGGCCGGGCGGGTTATCGCGCGAACGCGCCGGATTTGAAGTGCGCGACGTGCACCCGACGCACTACGGTCGCATCTGCCCGATTGAGACGCCGGAAGGTCCGAACATCGGGCTGATCTCGTCTTTGAGCTGCTTTGCGCGCATCAACGACTACGGCTTCATCGAATCGCCCTATCGCAAGGTGAAGAACGCCCGCGTGGTGGACTACGTGATCGTCGTCAATGCCGGCGACAGCAGCTACAAAGTCGGCGACTACGCCGAGAAAAGCGAAATGGAAAAAGTCAACGCCGATCTCAAAGAACGGCGCAAGAAGCCGGTCGAGATTGAGCCGTTTTCCTTCTACCTCTCGGCCTGGGAAGAAGACCGCCACACCATCGCTCAGGCGAACATCGAACTGGACGACAAGGGCCGCATCGCGGGCGAACTGGTCAACGCTCGCAAGGCGGGCAACTTCGTGCTGGTGAATCGCGACGAGGTCGACTACGTCGACGTCAGTCCGAAGCAGCTGGTGTCGGTCGCCGCGTCGCTTGTGCCGTTCCTCGAACACGACGACGCCAACCGCGCGCTCATGGGCGCGAACATGCAGCGGCAGTCGGTGCCTCTGCTGCGGGCTCAGGCTCCGATTGTGGGAACCGGGATGGAAGGCGTTACCGCGCGCGATTCAGGCGCGGTGGTGCTGGCACGCCGCAATGGAATCATCGATTCGGTCGATTCCGAACGCATCATCGTTCGGGTGGAGGGCGAGCATCATCCGATGCAGCTTTCGCGCGAAGTGGGCAGCGACATCTATCAGCTCACCAAGTTCAAGCGCTCGAACCAGAACACCTGCATCAACCAGAAGCCGATCGTGAAGAAAGGCCAGCGGGTGGTGAAGGGGCAAGTGATCGCCGACGGTCCGTGCACCGACTTTGGCGAGTTGGCCCTGGGACGCAACGTGCTGGTCGCCTTCATGCCGTGGCGCGGCTACAACTTCGAGGACGCCATCCTGGTTTCGGAAAAGATGGTGAAAGAGGATTACTACACCTCGGTTCACATCGAAGAGTTTGAGCTCGAAGCGCGTGACACCAAGCTCGGTCCGGAGGAAGTGACGCGCGACATTCCGAACGTGAGCGAGTCGACGCTGCGAAATCTGGACGAAGCGGGCGTGATCCGCATCGGGGCCAGCATCAAGCAGGGCGACATCATCGTCGGCAAAGTTACGCCCAAGGGTGAAACTCAACTGACGCCGGAAGAGAAACTGCTGCGCGCCATCTTCGGCGAAAAAGCCGGCGACGTGCGCGACGCTTCGCTCTATTGCCCGCCCGGGATCGAGGGCATCGTGGTGGACGTGAAAATCTTCTCGCGCAAGGGCCAGGAGAAAGACGAGCGCGCCAAAGCGATCGAAGCGAATCAGATCGCCAAGCTCGAAAAGAACTTGTCGGACGAGATTCGAATTCTGACCGACGAGCGTCTCAAGCGCCTCGAAGGCTTGCTGGGCGGCAAGGAAGTGCAAGCCGATCTGCACGACGAGCGCACCAACAAGCGATTGCTGACCAAGGACACGATCCTTGACCGCGACGCCATCGAGCGCATCTCGACGCGCAACCTGAAACGGATCAAGTACGCCGACAAGGATCCGCGTGTCAACGAGCAGATCGACGAGATCGAGGAAATGACCTCGCGCCAGATCGACGTGCTCAAGAAAATCGTCAACGAAAAGAAGGACAAGCTGACCAAAGGCGATGAGCTGCCCCCGGGCGTGATCAAGTTGGTGAAGGTTTACATCGCCATGAAACGTAAGCTGAGCGTCGGCGACAAGATGGCCGGGCGCCATGGGAATAAGGGCGTGATCGCGCGCATTCTTCCGGAAGAGGATATGCCGTACCTGCAGGATGGAACGCCGGTGGAGATCGTCCTGAACCCGCTCGGCGTGCCCAGCCGTATGAACGTGGGACAGATTCTTGAAACCCACCTCGGATGGGCGGGCCATGAACTCGGCCAGAAGATCGGCGAATTGCTGAAGCATAACAACCGTGCAGAAACGATCCGCCGCGACCTCAAAGCTTTGTTTAAGGACACCGTGCTCGCCGACACCATCTCCGAGATGAGTGAAGATGAACTCGAAGCCTTGGCTCCGACGCTCAAGAAGGGCGTGTTCATGGGATCGGCCGTATTCGACGGCGCCCGTGAAACCGAAATCAAGGCGTTGCTCGAGAGTGCCGGACTGCCCACCTCGGGCAAGACCACGCTGCGCGACGGCATGACCGGCGAGAAGTTCGAACAGCCGGTTACGGTGGGCTACATCTACATGCTGAAGCTGTCGCACCTGGTGGACGACAAGATTCACGCGCGTTCCATCGGGCCGTACTCGCTGATCACGCAACAGCCGCTCGGCGGCAAGGCGCAGTTCGGAGGCCAGCGCTTCGGAGAAATGGAAGTGTGGGCTCTTGAAGCCTACGGCGCGGCCTTCATCCTGCAGGAACTGCTGACCGCGAAGTCGGACGACGTTTACGGGCGCACCAAAATCTACGAGGCCATCGTCAAAGGCGAGGCTGCGATGGAGCCGGGCGTCCCCGAGTCGTTCAACGTGCTGATACGCGAATTGCAGGCGCTCTGCCTGGATGTCGAGTTGATCAAAGCGATGGAGAAAAAGCCGGTGGCGGTGGCAGCGGATTAAGAAATTGCGGTTGGTCGCCGGTCGTTCGATCGTTCGCGACGAGCGACGGGCGGGCCGACTCAGTTTTGCAGACCAGTTTTGAAGAATAGACCCGGCCGTCTTCGCTCTTGGGCTTCCGGGTCAGGGATTTCGCTAGCGACGAACGACCATCGACTGGCGACCGTGATTAAGAGCCGCGTACGGCGGCGTACAGCCGTAGGAAAGCGGAGGAACATGTTTCGTTCGAGCCCGTTCGATATGGCAAACCCTGTGGCTGACTTTGACGCCATTCGCATCAGCCTGGCGTCTCCGGAAAAAATCCGGAGCTGGTCGCATGGGGAAGTGACCAAGCCCGAAACCATCAACTACCGCACTTTCAAGCCGGAGCGCGATGGCTTGTTCTGTGCGCGCATCTTCGGTCCAGTCACCGACTGGGAGTGTCTGTGCGGCAAGTACAAGCGCATGAAGCATCGCGGGGTGATCTGCGACAAGTGCGGCGTGGAAGTCACGCTCTCCAAAGTTCGCCGCGAGCGCCTGGGGCACATCGAGCTGGCGTCTCCCTGTTCGCACGTGTGGTTCTTCAAGGGACTGCCCAGCCGCATCGGGCATCTGCTCGACATTTCTCTGCGCGATCTAGAAGCGATTCTGTACTTCGAGGCCTACGTGGTCGTCGATCCCGGCGACTCTCCGGTCAAAGAACGCGAAGTCATCAAGGACGAAGCGAAGTACCGCGAACTCGACCAGCAATATCGGCCCGCTGGCTTCAAAGCCATGATGGGCGCGGAAGCAATCAAGGAACTGCTCAAGCGCATTGAAGTCGATTCGCTGGCGGAAGAATTGCGCGAGAAGATGAAGCACGAGAGCTCGCAGCAGAAGAAGCTCAAACACACCAAGCGACTGAAGGTGGTCGAGGCTTTCCGCAAGAGCGGCAACAAGCCGCAGTGGATGATCCTGGACGTGCTGCCGGTGATTCCACCCGAACTTCGTCCTCTGGTTCCGCTCGATGGCGGACGCTTCGCTACCTCCGATTTGAACGATCTTTACCGCCGCGTCATCAACCGCAACAACCGGTTGAAGAAACTGATGGACCTGCATGCTCCTGAAGTCATCGTGCGCAACGAAAAGCGCATGCTGCAGGAAGCGGTGGACGCTTTGTTCGACAACGGTCGCCGCGGGCGCGTTCTGCGCGGCGCCAACAACCGGCCGCTGAAGTCGCTCTCCGATACGCTCAAGGGCAAGCAGGGCCGCTTCCGCCAGAACCTGCTCGGCAAGCGCGTCGACTACTCCGGACGTTCGGTGATCGTCGTCGGTCCCGAACTGAAGCTGCACCAATGCGGATTGCCGAAGAAGATGGCGCTCGAGTTGTTCAAGCCCTTCATCTACCATCGGCTGGAACAGACCGGAAACTGCACCACCATCAAGCAGGCAAAAGAAATGGTGGAGCAGCAGGAACCGATCGTCTGGGACATCCTGGAAGAGGTGATCAAGGACCATCCGGTGATGCTGAACCGCGCGCCTACCCTCCATCGCCTGGGCATTCAGGCGTTTGAGCCGGTGCTCGTCGAAGGCAAGGCGATCAAGATCCACCCACTGGTCTGCACCGCGTTCAACGCCGACTTCGACGGCGACCAGATGGCCGTGCACATTCCGCTTTCGCCGGAAGCGCAGGTGGAAGCGAGCGTTCTCATGTTGTCTTCGCACAACATCCTGTCGCCCGCCTCAGGCCAGCCGATCACCGTGCCCACGCAGGACATGGTGCTCGGTCTTTACTATCTGACGAAAGCGAAACCGGGCGCCAAGGGCGAAGGACGCTCGTTCGCGAACATTGACGAAGTCGTGATCGCGCTCGAAATGGGCGAAGTGGAAACGCTTACCCCGATTCGCCTGCGTTACACCGGCGAGGTCATCGACCTGACCCAGGCCTATGACGATCAGGACGTCAACCATACCGAACCCATCAACCTCAAGCGCGAGTATCTCAACACGACCGTCGGCCGGGCCATTCTGAACGACCATTTGCCGAAGGAGGTGCCCGGGGTCAACGTGGCCATGCCTTACATCAACGGGCTGCTCAAGAAGAAGGGGGTCGGCCAACTGGTCAATTACTGCTATCTGCGGTTCGGCCTCGAAGTCACGGTCAAGATGCTCGACGAGATCAAGTCGCTCGGCTTCCGGTATGCCACTCGCGCGGGCCTCTCGATCGGCATCGATGACATGGTCATCCCCGACAACAAGAAGACGTTGGTGAAAGATGCCGACAAGCAGGTGATCAACGTGCAGCAGCAGTACCTGGACGGCGCGATCACCAACGGGGAACGCTACAACAAGGTCATCGAGATCTGGTCGGCGATTACGGAAAAAGTTGCCGATGAAATGTTCGGCCAGATGCAGAAACGGGATAAAGAGGGCGAACTCAACCCGATTTACGTCATGGCCGATTCCGGCGCCCGCGGATCGAAACAGCAGATTCGCCAGCTCTCCGGAATGCGCGGACTGATGGCGAAACCGACGGGCGAAATTATCGAAACGCCGATCACGGCGAATTTCCGTGAAGGGTTGACCGTGCTCGAATACTTCATCTCGACCCACGGCGCCCGCAAGGGTCTGGCCGATACGGCTCTGAAGACGGCCGACTCGGGCTACCTGACGCGCCGTCTGGTGGACGTCGCGCAGGACGTGATCATCAGCGAATACGACTGTGGCACGGTGGACGGAATTTTCGTCTCCGGTATCGTCGAAGCTGGCGAAATCATCGAACCGTTGCGCGACCGCATCGTCGGCCGCGTATCGCTCGAGAAAATCAAGGACTACGAAGGCCAGGTGGTGGTCGACGTCAACCAGGAAATCACCGAGGATCTGGCGGGCGCGATTCAGGCGGCCGGAATCGAGCGGGTAAAAATTCGCTCGGTGCTCACCTGCGAGTCCAAGCGCGGGGTTTGTGTCATGTGCTACGGACGCAATCTGGCTTCCGGGCGACTGGTCGAACTGGGCGAGGCTACCGGCGTGATTGCGGCGCAGTCCATCGGCGAACCTGGAACGCAGCTGACCATGCGCACCTTCCACATCGGAGGCACAGCTTCGCGAGTTTCCGAACAGTCGCGCCTCGATGCCAAGAGCAACGGCACCGTGCGGTTCGTCAACTTGCAGACCGTGAAGTCGAAAACCGGCGACCTGGTGGTGATGAATCGTCAGGGCTCGATCGCAGTCGTCGACGAAAAGGGCCGCGAACGCGAGCGTTATGCGGTGGTGTATGGCGCCAAGGTGAAAGTCGCCGACGGCGGGCCGGTTGCGCTCGGCGAGGCTCTGGTCGAGTGGGATCCGTACACCTTTGCCATCCTCACCGAAATTGGCGGCACGGCACAGTTCAAGGACCTGCAGGAAGGCATTACCCTGCACGAGGAAGTCGACGAAGTCACCGGTTTGTCGCGTCACGTGGTGGCGGATTCGCCCGACGAGAAGCGCCAGCCGGCGATCGTGATCAAAGGCAAGGCGAGCAAGCGATACCTGATGCCTTCGCGCGCTCACCTCATGGTGCAGGACGGAGACACGGTGTTTCCGGGCGATGTGCTGGCCAAGATCCCGCGCGAGACCACCAAGACCAAGGACATCACCGGCGGTCTGCCGCGGGTGGTCGAATTGTTCGAGGCCCGCAAGCCGCGCGAGACCGCCGTCATCAGCGAAATCGATGGCGTGGTGCGCTTCGGCGAAGTGGCCAAGGGACAGCGCAAACTCTACGTGGCAGCCGACAACGGCACGGAGAAGGAATATTCCGTTCCGCGCGGCGTTCACATCAACGTGCAGGAAGGCGAGCGCGTCCGGGCGGGTGAACCGCTCATGGACGGGCCGCTCAACCCGCACGACATTCTGGCCGTGCTCGGCGAGAAGGAACTGCAGTCTTACCTGGTGAACGAAATCCAGGAAGTCTATCGGCTGCAGGGCGTGAACATCTCGGACAAGCACATCGAGGTGATCGTCCGCCAGATGATGCGCTGGGTGAAGGTTGAGGACGTGGGCGACACCCAGTTCCTGCTCGAACAGCAAGTGGACAAGTTCCGCTTCCACGAGGAGAACGAGCGCGCGATCGCCAATGGCGGCAAACCGGCCACCGGGCGTCCGTTGCTGCTCGGTATCACCAAGGCGTCGCTTTCCACCGACTCGTTCATCTCCGCCGCCTCCTTCCAGGAGACAACGCGGGTGCTGACCGAAGCGTCCATCCAGGGCGCGGTCGATCACCTGCGTGGCTTGAAGGAGAACGTAATCGTGGGCCGTTTGATTCCGGCTGGCACCGGCATGGAGTATTACCGCAACGTGCGTCTCTCTCCAGAAATGGAAGAGGCCGCGAGCAAGGTGCAAGAGGAAGTCTCGCAAGCCTACGAAGACGCCGAGCGCGCACTCGAACTTATGCGCCACGAAGGCGAGACCGAAGAACTCGCCGCGGAGTAAAACCGGACGAATTTACGACAGGGGCGACACGCGTCGCCCCTTAGTTTTTTGCTCCTGGGGTCGCATCGCTCGTGTGCC
>Ga0302326_10021605_pt1 | contig 13193 bp, 11 predicted proteins | sample Palsa_T0_3_FD_202264 | JGI IMG/M metagenome (GOLD analysis project Ga0302326, IMG submission 202264) | Peat permafrost microbial communities from Stordalen Mire near Abisko, Sweden - Palsa_T0_3 | ecosystem: Environmental > Terrestrial > Soil > Palsa > Peat permafrost | place: Sweden: Abisko... | reverse complement strand
CTCCTCGACCCGCTCGGGAGTGATGAATCCCCTTCCCTGGGAGAAGGGCTCGAAGCGGTGCTCCAGCGCGAGAGCCATGCCTTCGAGCAAACATCCATGAACCACATCGGGGAAAGGATGACGATTCAGCACCCCGTGAAAGTCCGGCGTGAAGGTCAATCCGCCCATCACTTGCCCCAGACCTCCGAAGAAGACCTTTGCGCGGGGCATCTCCGTGCCGGGGGCGAGGTTCTTGGGGTAGCCGGCATCACAAATAATCGCCTCGGGCGCGAGCCGGCCCAACAAGAGCGAAGGGGATGCCAGACTCGCCGCACAGATCACGACATCGGCCTCGGAAGAAAATCGTTGCGGATCGGTTGCCATCTCGACCTCCACTCCCTCGGCTTCCAACTCCGCCGCGAGCCTACGTAGCCGCTCCACATTTCGGGCGCTGAGCTGCACACGGCGCACGTCCCTGGCCAGACAACGGGCGCAGCCTGAACCGATGTCTCCTGTTGCCCCAACAATCAACAGCGTCGACCTGCGGAGATCACGGCCCTCCATCGCGCACATCTTCCTGACGCCCTGCACGATGAAACCAACGGTCAAGGTATTGCCGGTGGTGAAGACCGTGTCGCGTCTTTGCGGAAGCTGATCGAAGTTGCCCTCGATCAGGATGGAACTGAAACCGCCGAGGCTCACAATCTTCGCGCCCGCCTTGATCGCGTAGGCCGCGGCCGCGCGAACGCGCGCGATGTTGTCACGCACGTAGGCGTCTGCAAGGCGGTCGGGGGCAATGAAGGAGTCGATGTAAAGGCCGCGCGCCCTGGCGCCCCCCAGCGATTCGATAGCGACGTGACATACCGCACGGGGCGGAAGCCAGGGCAGGATGTCCCTTATCTCATCGTCGGGCAGAGGCGTGCGCTCGGGCCCACGCAGGACGGCGAGTACATCCGCAGCCGCTCGCCAACTTTCCTGATGCCCGATCAGGGCGAAATCAACTTCGGTTACACCGGCAACTGAGCCACCCATGTGAGCGTCACCTCCCCGGGCAGCCCCAGCTTGTCCAAGGTTTTCAGGTACTGGTGCAGAGAGGCTCCGCGCAGCTCGGCCGCACTCAGGCGCACGTCGGGCAGCGCCGGCTTGACACAGCTGCCGTGGCAGACTTCGCAGTGGCCGTGGCTGCAATCCTTTGCCAGCATCTCGGCCAAGGTAGTCATCACTTCAAGATGCAGCTGGTACACCTTGTCATCGAAGCTCTGCTCGTCTAAAGCTCGCTCGGCCCGGAGAATTTCCATGGCGTGCTCGATGTGCTCCTCTTCTTCCGCGGCAATCGCGGCAAAGGTCTTGCCCAGGCTGCCCGGCGCCACCTTTCCCACTCGCGCATAACTGGCGACGGCGAAGGATTCAAGCATGATCTCCTGCACGATGAGGCAGGCAATGAAGTCGCGCGCGGCGATGCAGCGCAGGAATGCCTGGCGGAGCCGCTTCCAATGCCTGGCGTCGACATTGTTGGTCACACTCACACCTATCCTGCGACCCTCGGCAGCAAAGGCGGCAGCGTGGCCTCTTTCGCCTTGGGCATGCTCGAGAGCATCGGCTTCTTCCGCGGGATTGTCACATATATCCGCCAAGGAGGTGTAGTTCATTGCGGCGAGCAGCTCGCCGGTCATGGCCTGGGCCAGCACGTCTTGCCAGATCAGGGCGCCAGGAGAGAGCGAGGTGAATGCAGCGGGAAGTGCGCACTTCAGGTCAGTCAAAGATTCAGGCACGGTTTCCATTGTTTCCTCCTTAAAGGTTGCGAATTAAATCGGATCGCGATAGCGGCGTAACTGCACCGCGACCGCAAGGAAAAGCGCAGCGACCGCCAAGCCGCTCCATAAGCCCGAGCTGGTCAGGAACAGAAGCGGATGGAGGTGAGCCATCTGATCCATCGGCATGCTGCTTACGGGGAAGGGAGCGTTGTAGTCTTCGCCGCCGAAACGGTGCACCAATATGTTGGCGAAATGCGTGGTGTTAAAGGCGACCTTTTCCACCACAGCGATGGCGAGCGGCGGTAAGAAGGCCCAGAGAAATGGCGTGCGCTTGGCCCACGCCGAAACGAGAAGCCACCAGCAGTAGAAGGGCGCGTACCAGAGCGCATGCACAGTCATCAGGTGGAAGAAAAGCCCTTGCGAGATCTGCCACAGCGCGACATGGGGCCACACCGTGGCAACGCCGAGACCGGTTGCCAGCAACACGGGAGCGGTGAGCAAAAGCATGATCCAAAACGTCACCACGGTGATGGCAAAGGTGAGCAGGGGAAGGATGAGCAGCGGAATGCTCGCCTTGGCCAGCACGGTGGTGAGATCGGAAACCGGCAGCGACTTCCAGAAAAGAATGCTGCGATCGCGACGTTCGCCGTAAAGGGCATCGAGACAGTAAAACAACGCGACGATACCGGTAGTCGCCATAAGCAAGAGCGCGGCGAAGTTATACGGCTGCTCGAAGAGTTCCTGCTGCTGCGCGGCGTTCAGGGCTGCTGCGGCGCGTACCTGGATGGGCAGATGCCCGGTGCTAATGAAGAATCCGGCCAGGAAGAGCGCGGCGACGGCAAGCGGCGCCATATAAATGGAACGGTTCTCCCACAGTTCGCGGCGTACCGACCAGTACAAACGCCGGCTCGCCGGGATGACGGCGAAGGCTTGCGACTGCACGGAGGATTCCTGGACAGCGTTGGCTTGGGTATTCATCGAGCGGCTCCTTGACCTTGCGCCGACTGGCTGCCAATGATGGCGACAAATAAATCGGCGATGCCCGCGGTGCGCACATCGCCAAGCGCCGCGAGTTGCGGATGATCGAGATGGTCGAAGAGCATGATGCTGCGGCCCAAGACTTCGCGCTCGTGCATCGGCTTGAGCGCCCGTGCGGCGGCGAGCTGCTCCGGGCGCACGGTGACTTCAAAGTAGCGGGATTCCACTTCTTCTATGCTGCGATGGAATACGATCCGGCCGCGGTGGATGAACATGACGTCGGTGAGCACGTGCTCGATCTCTTCCACCTGATGGGTGGTGAGAAGAATGGTGCGGCTGCGATCGAAGTAGTCGTTCAGCAGGGAATCATAGAACTGCTTGCGATACAGGATGTCGAGTCCAAGCGTGGGCTCGTCGAGCACCAGCAACTTCGCGTCTATGGCCATGACGAGGGCGAGGTGCAGTTGAGCCACCATGCCCTTGGACAATTGCCTGACCTTGCTGGCGCGGTTGATTGAGGTCCTGGCGAGAAAGCCTTCGGCCTTCGCCCGATCGAAGCGAGGATGGACGCCGGCAACATAATCGATCGCCTGGGAAACCTTGATCCAGCGCGGCAGCACAGCAACATCGGAAACGAAACAGACATCGCACATGAGCTGGTTGCGCTCGGTCCAGGGGTTGCGCCCCAACACTTTGAGCTCGCCCTGGTAAGGAGTAAGGCCGAGGATCGCGTTCAGCGCAGTGGTTTTGCCCGCGCCATTGGGGCCGATGAGACCGAGGATGCGGCCTTCTTCCACCCGCAAATCTATGCCATCGAGCGCGATGGTTTTGCCAAAGACTTTGCGCAGTCCGTGTGCTTCTATACATGCCATGGTTCAGCGCTCCTCTTTCGTATCGTCAGCAGACCGCGGCCGGCCGGCGCCCGCCTGCAGCAGTTCCCTGGGTTTCAGGCCAAGGCGCTGAATGGTGGCGTAGATTCGGGGCCATTCTTCGCCGAGAAATTTTTCCCGTTCGCCCTGCAGCAACAAACCGCGTGCCCCACTATTGATAAACATGCCGCGCCCTCGTTTGGTCTCGACCAGGCCCTCGTCCACCAGTTGCTGATAGCCCTTGAGAACCGTGAGTGGATTGACCCGATACTCGGCGGCGACATTGCGCACGGAGGGCAACGGATCACCTTCCTTGAGAACTCCGTCCAGTATCATCGCGACCACACGGTCGCGAAGCTGGCGATAAATCGGCTGACCGTCATTCCACTCAGGGTCCATGGGATATCCCACATAATCCGTGCCACAACCGGGTTGCTTTCATTTTGTCCGCTGCAGAGCTACATGCACATCCATAGGCTTTCCCTGGGCCATAAAAAAAGTCCAGTCCTCGGTGTGATGGTTTGCGTCTATCGAGGTGAAGACTGCGTGCTGCATGTATCCGCCTTGGGCTGGGTTGTAGTTGTTGACATCGAGAAAGGTGAATTCCACCGTCTTTCCATCCGGGCTCATGGTGGCGGTCATACGAGGCCGATCGCCGGCGTCGCAATAATGTGTGAGGAGCAGACGATTGCCATCCACATAAAACATGGTGATGGGATCGTCCGATTGTCCGTCCAGCTTCATCTCGTGCACCAGCGCGTTCCCCTGGGAAGTGACGCGCAGGGTAGCGTGCATCGCCTTGCCGTCCACAGTGCCTTCCCATGAGCCGGCGAGGGTTTTCAAACTATCGAAGGACTTTTGCGCGTCAGACTGGGCGAAAGCCGCGGTGGAAAGTCCCAGCAATACAACTGGCAACAGAAAACGTTTCATGTTCCTTCTCCTCAGCCTGGGTCACAAGTACGTGATGCCCTCGGCTCTACTGTTATACTTAACTACAACACCATTTCACTGTCAAGGTATTTTTTCGCCTCGCTTCACGGTGCCATCCTGAAGGAGTAAAACGGACTGCGGTTGGCTTGCCAGGTGAGTTCGGTCGCAAGAATGCAGGCAGCCGACCCGTTATTGGAGGAACAACATGAATTTGGCAATTAAGAGACTGGCCCATGCGGCAGATGTCGTCGGCGTCGGGATCCTACTTTCGATCAGCACAGCGCAGGCGCAAAAAACCTATTCGGTCGAATCCGGACGCACGACCGTCACACTGGCTGATAGCTTTGTATCCGCACTGAAAAGTCTCGATGTTACTCCTGGCACCGTCAGCCCAACAGAGATGAAGGATGGCCGCGTCAATTTCCCCATCACCGGGGGCGCCATCGATCTCGACACTGGACGCGGCCAACTACTCCACTCCGGCGGCCTGACACTGACGGCCGGTAAAACCGAGGTGAAGCTGCAGAGCTTCATTCTCGATAGCACGGGTAGTGAGCCGGTCATTACTGGATTAGTCGTCGAAGACGGCAAACTTGTTGGCCGAGTATCGCTGTTTAAAATCCATTATCCATATGAGATCAGCTTGCCCCTTAAACCCGATCATGGAGTGCTTAAGGGTGACGATCTCGGTTTGAGCCTAACCTCGACGGCCGCGAGTGCGCTCAATGCCGCATTTCACGTTACAGCGTTCAGCGCCGGCTTCGACGTCGGTACCGCGGACGTTAAGGCGATCCTCGACCTGTGATGTGCGGGGCGCGGGTTCGCCTTGCGCCCCGGATTTCCCCTGACGAAAAACATTTCCGGGAATGGTCCGCAGAACTGCAGATCCCTCGGCTGCGCTCCCGATGAACAAGGGTACCGGGCTCCTCAGCCGGCCTTGATATCCAGTCCCGAAGGACGACCTGAAAGTCCTGAAAGTAGCCCAGGACGTCAGAACTGGGTAACGTCGACGCAGGTTGAGTAGTCCCGGTAGGGACGGCTGAAATCCCACAATGCCTTCAGCCGTCCCTACGGGACTGCTCTCACTTGCGTTTGTTTACCCAGGACTGACGTCCTGGGCTACTTTCAGGTCGCCCCTTTCGGGGCTGGATCTCAGAGTGCAGCTCCTATTCTTCCATTGGGTGTGCTGTTGCAAACGACGACTTCTCGAATGACAAGAGGAGGGCGGCGTTTCCATCTAGCTCAAACAGTGTTTGGGACAGATGTTTCACTCACTGTAACGGCGCGTTCGGACTCGCTTAAACAGCAGGCCCCTCCACTGCGGTTCGCTCCGGTCGGAATGACAATTTTGTTGCAAAATGGGAGTTATCGCGAGAAACCATCGATTTCAAACAAGACCTGCTGTTAACGGTTGCAACCTGACTTACAAGGCGCACTTTCCAATTTGTACGCTGCCTAGTTTCTTGCATTGCTGCGCGGATGAGCCGGTAATGCCGGCGAATGGCTGAGGCTTCGGGTCGACCAAGTACGATTCGCCCTTACGGACGGCAAGCTGGAGGACCGACTCGGCACTGCTCATGACAGTCTTTCCATGCGCGTCGATCACGTCGATTCGCCGACCGGGCCAGGGATTGCGGATGCGCAGGGTTTCTGTGGCCCCGGCTTCGATGGCTACCGTAGTAGGGACTCCAGCATGAACCTGAACGTCGATCCGGGTGCGATTGCGAACCCAAACGCTGCCTTCGAAGTTCCACCCGGAAGGTACGGCGGGCGCGATACGAATCAGGCCGTCATAGTCCTGCACCAGCGCCTCCGCAAGCGCCAGGGCGACGTTGCCTTCCTGCTCAACATAGAACTCACCGGCGGGACCACCCCAGTTGGCGAAACCGTTTACGTACGCCTGGTATCTCCGGGTTAACGCAATCAGCGTGGATCGCACTTGCTCGCTGAGGCCGAGACGCGCCGCCTGGATAGGATCAAAGCTCCAGTCCTGGTGAACGGGGTAAGGGCGCGCGGCATAGGTGGCCAAGGCTAGAGACAGCTGGGGCCCGTCGTCCCCAATCAGGTTGTAGGGCCAGACCGGCTCGAGGCCAGTGTTCTCTTCGTTGTGCTCGGCGGCCGACGGATCGTACGACCCTGCAATGACCATCTGTTTTTGGGGCAGGGATGGAATCTGGTTGAGTTCGGCTTGGAGTTTTCGCACCAGACCGGAGTCGGTGCGCAGCAGGCCGGCTGCCTGGATGACGGCGGGAAACAAGGCTGACCTGGCCGATAGATCGGTGGTGGGATCGGTGGTGTCCCAAAGCTGCTCGTGGGCATTGGCAGGATGGGTGTGCATCTTTCCATCCGCGCCCGGGGTTTCATAGGCGAGCAAAAAATGCGCGCTCGCTGCCATGACTGGATAATTCTCAGCAAGAAATTTGAGATCGCCGGTGTCCAGATATTGCTGCCAGATCCAGAGTGAAACTTCCGCGCCGGTGGAGAGCGTGCGGGCATTGTAGTAAGGGCGCGACGCGGCGTCGCAGTTCAGGCCGATGACCGGAGGCCCCTTCCAATCAGCTTCGTACTCGATGCCTTGCCCATTGAAGCGCATGGTTTCGGGCACGCAAATGCCAGGGCGGCCGGCCATGTGCTTCTTGGTCCAGTCCTCGATGTTGCTTAGATTTTCGCGATACAGGCGGAAATAGGGGGCGTTCAACTCAGCCACGCCGGCATCGAGATTCGCGGCCACCTGCATGCGGAGATTCCAGTGCCAGAAGGCGGCAGGGTCCCAGTGGTGAAGATCCTGCACGGCGGAAAAGAGGTCCGCGATCCCCGCCTGCGACCCGGGAAACCTGCCGCCACTCTCCGCCGCAGCGGTGTAGAGATAGAGGTTGCGAAGGTTCTCCATGTACTCCCCGGAACCATCCGCGGAGGTGAGCTTGATGAGCCCGGCGTGGGACCAGAACGCATGCCACCAGGCCAGGTGTTCCTGCGGGCCGGTGTTGGATAATGCGCCACCGATGCTGCGCTCTTTGGCCTGGGCACCGTTGTAATGAGGGCAAGCGACGATCACGCGGAAGTGACCGTCCTGCGAGGGTTTGAAGCTTACGGTCACGGAGCGGGAATTGGTTACAGTAGCGGCGACATCGCGGCCCATTGCCGTGACGGCGGCGAGGGATCCAAATTTTTCCCCGGTTGCCCCGGGACCGAAGTTGTCTGTCCAGGTTTGCGCGAGCATGCCGGTTTTGCCGGAAGCTGTGGCTTCAGGCTGACGGGGCGGCCAGAGACGAAGCTCGGCCGTTTGGGTCACATTCGGATCGGCGCCGGTTACATCGACGACGAACGTATCGGTCGATACCTGGACGTACGCGGTGAGCGCCATTCCGGCGCCGTGCTCGACCAGGTTGCCGTTGAACAGATCGAGGCGACCGCTGAAATCGCCGGCCGAGGTAAGCGGGGCGAGGCCGCGGATCACCAGCTGTCCGGGAGAGTCCCGATGGGGCAGGGTGTCTACGCGGTTCAGTTGCGCGGTGAACCCCTCAGCCGCCCAGACGGCGATGCCCAGACGTCCATTGCCCATGGGCATCGCTTCCGCCGGCAAGGTGTTGGGTTGGCCCAGGAAGATGTCGGAGCGGCTTAGCAATCCAGCGGTGTCGATGGCAAAATGCCCGTCTTTCCATGCAGTCTGCTGGGCATTGAGAGAGCCGATAAGGCCGAACGCGAAAAGAAGCGAGAGGAGGCGCATCAGAAGCGATAACCCGGTTTGAGTTCGCAGCGGTAAACCGTGGTCTTCTCCTGTTCTTCAGTGCCAGTCCGGACATTGCAGGTGGCCCAGCTGAGAGAGAGGTTCGGTCCCAAAGGAAACACCATGGGGGCGCCGTCGATCTCGGCCTCCAGGCTTACGCCCTCCTGGGTTGGAGGCAGGGTAAAGTTCAGCGTCCGGCCAAAAGTCACCGGGTACAGCTCGCGCACCTCCGAATTGATGGCGGTGTGGTAAACCTCGGCCTCCAGCAGGAAGGTAGTTGTATCTGACCAGTTGAGAGCCGTGATGCTGATCTTGCGGCCGCCATGAATAAACCCGCTGGAGTCAATTTTGGTAAAGGGGCACGGCCCGGCAATGCATGAGGCGGTTACGTTCTCGAAACTATTGTCCGCCCCAGCATCGAGCGGCAGGGTCGCAGAGGCCGCTTTCCACTTGCCATCGGGCGAACAGGGAGACTGATGATCGCAAGGCACATCTCCCTTGTTGACCACCTGAAAGGTTCTGACAGCGGTCGCAACGTTGTTCTGGTTGCGGGAGTTGAGGGTATACCTCACCCGGATATTGGAGACTTGTATGAGGGGATGGTTGGACCCAGTGGTGGTTTTTTGAACAATCGGAACCATCGTCGCAATATAAAGCTGGGGCTTGGTCCCCAATCTTCCGGTTTGCACAGTCAGGTCGAGCGGTTCGTACCGCGGATTGCGGAAGCTAACGGTAATGGGCTGCTCGGACAGTACCCTCTTTTGCAGGACGAGCTTGAAATGTCCCGCGGCGTCGGAGCTGGTGGTGGCGCTCCTGATGCCATCGGAGGCGGTGATGACCACATCGGCGACGGGCAGCTCATTCTTGGTGTCAGCGTCGCGCTGGATCACCGCGCCTTCAATGGGCACCAATTGGCGCTCGGCGATCAAGCGCAACCGGTGGGCGCGCAAGAACAGGAAAAGGCCGATGGCGGCGGCGGCGGCAAGTGCGATGATCGTCCAGACAACTTTCTTTTTGGTCATGCGATCGTTGGGCGGGCAACCTGGACCGCCCGTGCATCTATTATTCAATTATTCGATTGTGTTGTCGTCCAAAAGGGTCCGCAAGATGACTGATCCGCTCGAAGTTCACAGATCGCGGCGGCGGCTGCTGCGCCAAATGGCCGGCATCTCCATGGGTTTGCCGCTCGCGCCATGGAAGGCGCTTGCGTCCATCCCCCCGGCTCCAGCGCAGGCCGCAGCTGCCACGACGCCCTTTACTCCTGAAGAAGAGCAGTTGCTGGACGAGCTGGAACGCAGCAGTTTCCTCTTCTTCTGGGAGCAAGCCAGCCCGCAGACCGGCCTGATCAAAGACCGCTGCAATGCGCGTGCAACCGACACCGGTGTGGTGGCAAGCATTGCTTCCACCGGCTTTGGCTTGACCGCAATCTGTATTGCGGAGAAGCGCGGTTTCGTCTCCCATGAGGACGCTCGCCAGCGAGTGATTGCCACCCTCACCTTTCTTTGGAAGACGCTGCCGACGCATCGCGGCTTTTTCTACCACTTTGCCAACATAAATACCGGGGAACGAATATGGGACTCCGAGGTTTCTTCCATTGATACGGCGATCCTGCTTTGCGGCATCCTCACCTGCCGCCAGTATTTTCAGGATCGCGAGATCGGCGAGCTGGCGCACGAGATTTTTGACCGGGTGGACTGGACCTGGCTGTCGGAAGACACCGCAGTGCTGCCCCAGGGATGGACTCCGGAGTTCGGCTTTCTGCCATACAAGTGGGACTACTACAGCGAACTGATGATGATATACCTGCTGGGCATGGGTTCCGGCTCTCACCCCCTGCACCCCTCCGCATGGCTGGCGTGGCACCGGTTGCGGTTCGAGTATGACGGGGAGCAGTACATCGGCTCGTTTGCGCCACTGTTTGTCCACCAGTACTCGCAGGCGTGGTTCGACTTCAGAGGCAAGCGCGACAAGTTTGCCGACTACTTCGCGAATTCGGCGATCGCGACCGATGTCCACCGCCGCTTTTGCGTCGAGATGGGCAAGACATTTCCCGATTACAGTGACGATCTGTGGGGAATTACGGCGTCGGACTCAGACAAGGGGTACGTTATCTGGGGCGGACCACCGGCCATGGGCCCGATTGACGGAACGGTGGTTCCCGCGGCTCCTGGAGGCTCGCTGCCGTTTTTGCCGGTCGCCACGATACGGGTGCTGAAGAACATCCGAGCCCATTACCCGCAGGCCTGGAGCCGCTACGGCTTCGTCGATGCCTTCAACCCGTTAAATAACTGGTATGACCAGGACATTGTGGGCATCGACACCGGCATCACCATGCTCATGGCGGAGAATGCGCGCACCGGCTTCGTGTGGGAGACATTCATGAAGAATCCCGAGGCCAAGCGCGGTATGGCCCAGGCCGGCTTTCAAAACTACAAGCCGGCGGTTCCGGGAACGTAGCGCCCTTTGTTTAGGAAGGCTGAAAGCGTCCTACGGATTTCAGCCGTCCCTACCGGGACTACTCAACCTATGTCGACGGTTACCCAGGACTGACGTCCTGGGCTACTTTCAGGTCGTCCCTGCGGGACTGGATCTTCGGGTAAGGTTGGCACTCCCAGTTGAGGTGACGGTGCAATGACAAAGGGGAGGGTGCTTTCCTGAGCATGGCTTGCTGAAATCGGGATTGGTCTGGACACCTCTTTTGCAAATATTCGCAGGCGAGGAGTAGCATCGGGAGCCAAAGAGGCCAAGATGAGACTATTTCTGGTTGGCGTGGTTTTGTCGCTATCGACCCTGGCATCTGCACAGACAGAGAAGCCAATGACCTTGAAGGCTGTTCTGCTGGAGCAGCTGAGGTCGACACATAACAAGGCAGAGTGGTTCGTGCCGGCGAATACCGCGGTCGCGGGCCTGACTCCCGCCCAGGCTAGCTGGACGGACAAAAGTGGAAACCATTCCGTCGGCCAGCTGGCTAATCACCTCGTGTTCTGGGATCGTGAATCGCTGGCAAGGTTCAAGGGCGAGAAGCCGGCGAAGTTTGACGGCAATAACGACGAGACCTTCAATGACTTCGATGCGAAGAGCTGGGACCAGACAGTCAAGCAACTCGACCAGGTGATGACGGAATGGGAGCAGGCAGTGGAGTCCGCAGACGACGCGAAGATCGCACTGTGGGCTTCAAGGATCGCACACGTCGGCACGCACAACGCGTACCACATCGGACAGATGGTCTACGTTCGCAAGCTGCAGGGTGTTTGGGATCCGGATAAGGGAGTCAAGTAGGCGTATATTTTCTTCTCATGACGCGCATTCCGTTTTTGAGCCTGCTTGCCTGCGCGGCCGTGATTGCCGTGGCCGCTCCCGTTTTCGCACAATCACCGAAACCGAAACCCGAGGAGACGGAAATCTGGGAGCCGGTCCCCAAGGTCGTAACTCCGGGCCCGGCCTCTATGGAGCCGCCTCCCTCGGACGCGATCGTGTTGTTCGATGGCAAAAACATGGACGAGTGGGTCACGAACAAAGATAAGACGCCGGCCAAGTGGGATGTTGCGAACGGCGTGATGACCGTGAACAAGTCCGGGGGTAGCATCGAAACCAAACGGAGCTTTACCAACTACCAACTGCACATCGAGTGGAAGGTTCCTACGAACATTACCGGCAGCGGCCAGGCGCGCGGCAACAGCGGTGTATTCCTGGCTTCCACCGGGCCGGGCGACGATGGATATGAGTTGCAGGTTCTGGATTCCTACCAGAACAAGACCTACGTGAACGGCATGGCGGGCAGCCTTTACAAGCAGGCAATTCCGCTGGCGAACCCCACCCGGAAGCCCGGGGAGTGGCAGGCCTACGACGTCGTGTGGACCGCGCCTACGTTCAACGGCGACGGCACGCTGAAGACTCCAGCCTATGCCACGGTCTTCTTCAACGGAGTGCTGGTGGAGAACCACTTCGAGCTTACGGGGCAGACACTGTACATTGGAAAGCCGTTCTATAGGCCGTACACCAGCGCTCCGATCAAGCTGCAGGCGCATGGCGACAAGAGCGAGCCAATCAGCTTCAGGAATATCTGGGTCAGAGAGCTTAATTAGGCGTTACGAAATGCGGACCGACATCTTGTGGTGAAAGATGTTGTTCGGGTCATAGCGCCGCTTTACCTGCTGCAGAAACGGATACAAATCTCCAGTACCGTAATAAACCTGCGGCCAGAAGGCATAGGCGAGCATATCGCTGTCAGGATAGTTGATGTAACAGCCTTGGTAATATTCGTTGGGATAAGGAGTGCCGGCATAACGCGGGTCTACGTGCTGCGAGTAAAGATCGGTGTAGAACTCCCGCATCCACTGCAGACGGCCGGCATCCTCTTCCGGGCGATCCCAATACTGTTGAAACTGTACCTTCATGATCGAGGAGCGCTGCCATACGGAGGAGACCTCGGCCGTCCCCTTGGCATTGACGGCGCCTCCATACGAGTCCACCGCCATGACGGAACCGCGCAGGTCGACGCCGGGCACCGTGAGAGTGAGGTGCTTGTAGATGCACTTCGCTTCCTGACGGGTAAAGTTCTGTTTCATGTAGGAAGATTTGTAGGCGGCGCGCCCGTCGCGCCCGCCGCCGCTGTCGCCAATCGTCGCGTCGAGCCACAAGAGACGCTCGATGCTGTAACGGCCCGTATGCTGGCGAGCACCCGGGCTACGGGGCGCAAAGCGCTGGTCGCCGGGAGCGGGGGTCCGTCTCTCCACCGGGCCGAAATCCTCGAATAGATCGAGGAACTCATCTAACGGTTTCAGGTCGTCGCAACGTCCATCGGGATTGCAGAACTGCAAGGAGAGACCGATTCTCCCGGATGAGGCATGGGAGAGGCCGAGGGCGGCAAAGAGTCCCCAGGTGTCGGGCTCCGATCCCCGCCTGGCCCAGTAATCCCCGAATGCCATGAGGATGGCGGCAAAGTTGTCCTCGGTC
>Ga0302326_10021600_pt1 | contig 13194 bp, 9 predicted proteins | sample Palsa_T0_3_FD_202264 | JGI IMG/M metagenome (GOLD analysis project Ga0302326, IMG submission 202264) | Peat permafrost microbial communities from Stordalen Mire near Abisko, Sweden - Palsa_T0_3 | ecosystem: Environmental > Terrestrial > Soil > Palsa > Peat permafrost | place: Sweden: Abisko... | reverse complement strand
GTCTACTCCGTGGGCGGTAGCGAGGAGATAACCGGGCGATGGCTGAACGAGATGGCGTCGCGCGATGACATCGTAGTGGCGACCAAGGTGTGGGGCGGGATGGGCCCCGGTCCGAACCGGACCGGATTGAGCCGCAAGCACATCATCGAAGCGTGCGAGAATTCCCTGCGCCGCCTGAAGATGGATTACATCGATCTCTACCAGATTCATCGCTGGGACTTTGCGACCCCAATCGAGGAGACGCTGGACGCGCTCGACAACCTGGTGCGATCGGGCAAAGTCCGCTATCTCGGCGCCAGCAGCATGGCGGCGTGGCAATTCTCCAAGGCGTTGTACACGGCCAAGGAACATGGCTGGCATCGGTTTATCGCGATGCAAAACCATTACAACCTGATCTATCGCGAGGAAGAGCGCGAGATGAATCCGCTCTGCATCGATCAGGGCGTCGGATTGATTCCGTGGAGTCCACTGGCGCGCGGATGGTTCGCGCATAGCCGCAAACCGGGTGACGGCAAGCCTTCGACCAAGCGGGCCGAGACCGACGAATTCGGCAAGCGGCTCTATCGCGATCAGAGCGACCACGACGTAGCCGATGCGGTGACGAAGGTGGCGGAGCAGCGCGGCGTATCGCCCACGCAGATCGCATGCGCGTGGATCGTGCATGCCCCGGGCGTGACCGCGCCAATTATCGGCGCGACGAAGACCCAACACCTTAAGGAACTGATCGAGGCGGTTGAGCTGAAGTTGAGTGCGGAAGAGATTGCGGCGATCGAAAAACCCTACCGGCCGCATCCGGTGCTCGGGCACGAGCAGCCGGAACCGCGGCGGATGGTCGCAGCACATAGTTAAAGTATTACATTAGGAATGAGATGTGGCGCGGCGAATCTGAGTTTCGCCGCGCCACCGCTTTCGGAGATCGTCAGGCTTTCAGCGACGCTTCCAGTTGCGCCCCTTCGCGCTGGCGAAAAGCGACTGCAACACTCAGGCGCTCGAGGTGTTGGTCGATCAGCTTACCGCCGAGCCGCACCTTGTGCTGATGGAAGAACTCCTCGACTTCCTTCTGACGGTCGAGCAACCCGTTGATGGCCTCACACATTCGCGGTAGCGCGCTGTCAGGGAATTTGCCCACGATAGCCTCCCAATTGCGCTTGATGTACTCCCACGCTTCGATTCGGGAGACGTTGTTGGCGAGGAGCGAATGCAGCAGGTAGGGCGCGTTTTGCGTACGGACCTCTCCGTTCAGCGTCATCTCCATGGTCTTCCGCAACAAGGCGATATCGCGGAAATTTGCCAGCGAGAACAAGTACCGCTGTTCTTCCTGCGGCGTGCGCGCCGACTTAAAGTGTTTCTTGAATTCTTGATAGCGAGCTGCGTCCCCCGAATGCGCGAGGATACTGACGAACGCAGGCTGCAGGTCACGATCGGCCTTGGCGGGATCCTGCTGCCAGACGTCGTAAAGTTCGCGAGCGCGAGCCTGTACCGCCTTATCCTCTCCAATCGTACCCATCGCATTAAGGAGCGACGCTCGCAACTGCCCCTGTAATTCGTCTTCACCTTGAGCGGGCGTCCATCCCAGGCGCGCGGCGGCGGGACCAACGATTTCGCGAACCGCGGCGGCAACCGCCAGCCGTTGCGGCTCCGTAGCTATCATGTCGAGGTACGCGAAGGCTCCGATCAATGCGCGCCAGACGTTGATATCGGTCTCGTCGCGAAACAGACGCGCCATCTTGATGAATTCCGCGAGCGGCGTCAGACCAGCGACCGTCGCGGCCCAGGTATCGCTCACCAGCCCATAGCGTTCGATGGGCTTCAACACGTTGTGATTCTTTGTCAATGAAGCGAGCAGTTCCGGCGAATAGCGCACCCGGTAAAAGCCGTGGCCGCCTTCGTTCACCAACGCCCACTCGACCTTGCCCGGCAGTTGAAGCGTGGTCTCGGCCTCGGTCAGGAGCAGCTTGTGGGTCTCGACGCCCTTGTCCGTACACGCGCGAATCATCACCGGAACGTGCCAAAGCTGGGGCTCGGGATTTTCCGGCGGCGCGAAGAAAAACCGGCGCTGCGTGATTTTGAGGCCGTGCCCGTCGGCGGTCGGAGCCGCGCTGACGACCGGAAACCCCTGCTGGAAAATCCACGTATCCATCATGCTGCGAACGGGTTGCCCGCTCGCAGCTTCCAGTGCATCCCAGAGGTCGCCAGTCTCGGTGTTGTTGTACTGATGCTTCTTCAGATAGCCCGAGATGCCCTTGCGAAAAACCTCGGCGCCAAGGAACTGCTCCAGCATCCGCAGGACGGCCGCGCCCTTTTCGTAGGTCAGCACGTCAAACATCGAGCGGCAGTCTTCGGGACTGAGGACCGTGTACTCGATCGAGCGCGTGCTCTTCAGGGCATCGATCGCCATCGCGGCGCCGCGCGAAACGCCGAAGCTTTCCCAGCGCTTCCACTGCGGCTTCCACGCATCGACGGCCAGCATCTCCATGAAGGTGGCGAAGGCTTCGTTGAGCCAGATGCCGTTCCACCAGCGCATCGTGACGAGGTCGCCGAACCACATATGCGCGTTCTCGTGCGAGACCACGTCCGCGACGCGTTCGAGTTCGGCGCGTGAAGCGGCATGTTGGTCGGCGAGCAGCGCGGTTTCCCGGAATGTGATCGCCCCAAGATTTTCCATCGCACCGGCGGCAAAATCGGGAATCGCGATCAGATCGAGCTTGTCCCCCGGATAGGGGATGCCGTAGTAGTCGGCGAAAAATTTGAGCGAGAAGGCGCCGATCTGTTCGGCCCATCCGGTGAGCGCGCGTTTGCCTGGAACGTGGACCACGCGCAACGGAGTGCCCGCATCGACGGTCGCGGTCGCCTCGAACTCGCCGATTATAAAGGCGAGCAGGTAGGTGGACATCTTGATGGTGTCCTTGAACACGACCTCTTTTTTGCCGCCGCCAAGCTTGCGTTCTGATTTGATGCCGGCGTTGGAGAGCGCTGTGAGATCCTCGTCAACGATCAGGGTCACGCCGAAAACCGCCTTGAGCGCCGGCTCGTCCCAGCATGGGATGGCGCGGCGCGCGTCAGTCGCCTCGAACTGGGTAGTGGCGACAGTGTGCAATTTGCCGGCGGCATCCGTGTACTGGCTGCGATAGAAACCGTGCAGCTTGTCGTTAAGAACGCCGCGAAATTTGATGCGAAGTGTCCATTCCCCGGGCTCGAGCGGCTCGCCAAAATGGAATCGGACACGTTCGCGCGCGGGCTCCGGATCCACTTGGGCCGCAAGTGATTTGCCGCCGCGCTCCGCCACTGCGCCGTCGATTTCGAGTTCGAGCGCATTGAGCACAATGTCGGCAGTCGCCTCGTGCACGGTGATCGCGACGATCTCGGTGCCGTCGAAGGTGAAGGCCTTCAGATCGGGCGTGAGAGTCAGGTCGTAACGTGAGGGCGTGACGTTGGGGGGCAGCCGGTATTCCAATGCCTCGGCGGCGCTAATCGACGTCTCCTGATCGAACATCGGGTAATCTTCTCCAGATCGAATTGATCGAGGTCAACGGGACGCAATCCCAAAGTCTGCATTCTAATCGTAAAGAGGAGCTTGAGGCGAGTTCAGGCGAGCTTCGAGCCGTTGCGGCGCGGCGGCGGCGCGGCATTTGCCGTGTGCGCAATCTCGGCAAAATTCGTCAGCCCGACGCCCTGCCCTTCCAGCGTGGCCCGAACGCGCAGACTGGTCAGAATCGAGACCTCGCGCTGCGCTTCGAGCGTCGGCGGCGCGCCGCCAAGATCCGTCGCCGGATGGAAGTATAGCTCGGTCAGGCCGGGAGGCAGCCGCGCGACGACACCGATCACATACTCCTCAGTGAGGTTCCCGCTCTGATGGAGTCCGAAGAGCCAATCGGTGGAGCGCATACCGCGCACCGCTATCAGCCGACGGGTGCGGCGCGACAGTGCATGGAAAATACCCGCTTCGAAAATCTTCCGCGCTGCGTTATCGCGAGCCAGCGCCAGCGTCGTAAACACCGGCTCGCGCGGCAGGCGAATGCAGGGGATGTGGTACTCGGCGCAGAGATCGAGCAGTATATCGGCGATAACCGGATGCACGTGAAAGTTGAGATGACCGTCAACATGGTCGAGGCGGCCGACCAGCCGGAGGTGAAGTTCGATTTGAGCTCGAATCTCATCGCGCAACCTGGTGCGAATCTCGCGATTGAAGAAGTAGCGCATACCCGCGCCGACAGAACTGTCGGGAAAATTGCCCGATGCATCGACGATCCCGGCGAGACGAGCGGGTGGCAGTACGCTCTGCCCACGGCATACGACGAGATGGAGTCCCACATCGAGCCGCGGATTCTCGTGGGCCAGCGCCGCCGCTTCGTCGCGTGCAGCCGCCGCTACCATCAGGCTGGTCGCGGTGAGGACACCCTCGCGATGTGCGCGCACGATGCCGGCGTTGACCTCGCGCGATAAACCGAAGTCGTCGGCGGTAATGATGACCGTGCGAGTGGCCGGCGACGCGTGAGAAGTCATTCGATCAATCGAGGGGTTGCCGGGGACTATAGAGATTGCAGGGAACTCCGGGACAGTGCTGTCAGGTGGGTCGATACGAACGTCATCACTCATCGATCGAACGGTCGGACGCGGCCTTGATCGCACACCTGTCTCTCGGCAACTTGGTCCAGCGCATTGGGCTAATTTTGCTTGGAACGGTCCCGGTGCTCAAGCGCGGTCCGATTTAAGTTTGAGATTGGGCTGAAGGATCTACAGTTGATCTTGATTTTCTGCGCATTCGGCGCCGAGTTGGAGCCAATACGCAAAAAGCTGGGCGCGCCAAAAGCGCTCAATATAAAGGGGCTGACTGGCGCTCGAGGGCGAATCGGGGGCGCCGAGGTTGCGCTGGTCGCGAGCGGTATCGGCAACCGGCGCGCGGTGGAGAATGCACGCCGCGCGTTCGACGAAGTTCGGAATGTCGATCGCGTGATCCTGACGGGCGTCGCCGGCGCACTCGCGGACAAGCTCGAAATCGGCGATGTCGTTCTAGGCGATCGCCTGATGACCCGGGCGGGCGACAGCACGCACCCGGCGCGCACAATCGAAGTTCCACTCGACTACTTTGAATGGGCGTCGTCCGCGTTGGACGCAGGCGGAATCCGTCACGCGCGAGGCGCGATCCTCACGGTGAAATATCCGCTGACGACGGAGGCTGAAAAACGCGACGCCGGTGCAGCTACCGGAGCGATCGCGGTTGATATGGAGACGGCGGTCATTGCGTTCGAGGCCGAGGCGCGCTGCATTCCGTTCATCGCGATCCGCACGATCATGGATACCGTCGAACACGATCTCGCTGGCGCAGGCTTCGCGGATGAGAACGGTAAAGTGCGACCGCTCAAGGCCGCCGCGGCGCTTGCGCGCAATCCCGCGATGGTGCCGGGAATCATTCGGCTGGTAAGGAATTTACGCAAAGCCAGTGAAGCGATGGCCGGCGCCGTGGAAGCTGTCGCGCGCCGTCTCGAATAGCCGGACATCCCTCGGGGTGAGCCGGCGTCACATTGATCCGCCGATAGAACCGACGCCGTCCTCGGCGGTCGCGACGCCTCAGGCGTGGCGGCGGCGCGCGTCTCCGATCCTCTCGCAAGGCGCCGGCCGATCCGCGAAGGCAGCCGCATCGTAGGGAAAGTCGGCGATGTGGCGGGCGATCGCGGCGGAATCGCCGTAGCTCTCGGCGCGCGTCGCAATATGGAAGATCAGCACTGCAAAGGGCAGGTAGATAAAAACGCTCGCCCACGCGATGTCGCGCGCACCGATAATGAAGAGCATCGAGATGCCGAAGCCCACGATGCCCGCGTAGAGGATCGGTCCCAGTATCGCGCGCGACAGAAATCCAGGAATCGCTCCTGCGGGTTTGCCCGCGCCACGATTGAGCGCACCGTCGAGCAATTGAAATATCGCGACCGTAATCACCGCGACGAAGAACCAGCCGAGGTAATTCGTAATCGGAACGCCGAAGTGCGGCCCCGGCGGGTCATACCAGAAGATCTTCCCGAGGAACCAGCGATCGCCGCGGACACTGAGCGGATCGACAACCATATCGACCATGACCATGAAGAGCGCCGCCATCAGCCATACGCGTGGCGCGCGGCGAATCTTCCAGGTGTCGAGCACGCGCAGATCAAGGCCTTTGCGATACAACGGCGAGGTGACCAGCAGCGCGACCGTATAGCTCGCAAACCCGAGAAATGTAAACGACAGCGAATCCATGAAAGGCACCCCGGCGATCCAGATTTCGCGGCCGCGCGTGGCGTCGATGTAATGGTAGAGGCCGAACGGGAATCCGTTATGAATGGAACTCCACTCGCAGGCGAGTGAAACGCCATAAGTCAAAGCCGTGAAGAGCAGCGTCGTTCGCAAGCCGAAATTGACAATGGAGATAAACAGGAAGGCAGCCAGAAAGATGAATACGTAAGGGCGCAGTTCGATGGTGGCGATCAGCAGATGCATCGAAGGTCAGGCGGCGGCGCGCGCGATTCCGATGCGGCGGAAGAATTCGATCGCGCGGGCGAGGCCCTCATCGACGGGCGCGGATTCATAGCCTAGTTCGGCACGCGCCTTGGCCGAGTCGAAGAACATTTTCTTGCGCGCCATGCGAACTTCGGTCAGGCTCGCCCGCGGTGCGCGATGGGTGACGGTGCGCGCTACCGCCTCCGCTCCGAGTGCGAAACCGTAGGCGACCGCGTACGGGATTTTCATTCGCGCGGCGGGTAATCCGGAGAGCGCCGCGAGCCGCTGCAGCATCAGTTCAAGGGTAAGATTTTCGCCGCCGAGAATGTATTTTTCGCCAACGCGACCGCGCTCCGCAGCGAGCAGATGACCGCGTGCGACATCCTCGACGCAGGCGAGATTGAGTCCGGTTTCCATGAACGCGGGCATCCGGCGGTTGAGAAAATCGACGATGACGCGGCCGGTCGGAGTCGGTTTGTAATCGAGCGTACCCACCGGCGTGGACGGGTTGACGATCACCACCGGCAGGCCCTCGCGTGCGGCCTCCAGAGCGACTCGTTCCGCGAGGAATTTCGATCGCTTGTACGGGCCCACCATGTTCTCGAGCGTGACGGGCGTGTCTTCGCGCCCGATTTTGTCCGCGCCGATTCCGAGTGCGCCGACCGTGCTGGTATGAACAATCTTCGCGACCTTCGCGCGGCGTGCCGCAAGGATCACATTGCGCGTGCCCTCGACGTTTGCCGCATACATCGGCGCCTCATCGACCACCCACAGGCGGTAATCGGCGGCGACATGATAGACCTCGTCGCACCCAGGCGTGGCGCGTTCCAACGAATCGAGATCCCGCACGTCGCCAACCGCGATTTCGCAATCGACGTTTTCGAGCGCGCGAACATCCGCGTCCTTGCGGACAAAGGTCCGCACATGGGTACCGCGGGCGACCAGTGCGCGAACGACATGCGCGCCGACGAAGCCGTTACCGCCGGTTACAAGCGCCGTGTGGCCGGCCATCGCAACGCCCTCAGGCGTCGCCGACGCGCGCCGCTATCGCCGTGGCGGCGGCACGGCCGGAAACCACGGCGCTCTCGATCGTGGCGGGCAAGCCGGTCTGAATCCAATCGCCGGCGAGAAACAAATTTGGAATCGGCGTGACGGTTTCAGGGCGGCTCAAATCTGACAACGGGTCGGGCGCCATCGTCGCGTGCTTCTCTTTCAGCACGAGCGCTTTCACCACCTTGGCGTTGCGCGCCGCGGGAATCATCGTATGCAAATCGTTGATCACCAGATCGAGCAGCTCGCTGTTGGAACCATCGACCAGCTTGCGCGCGCCGCTGATAACGAAGCTCAGGTAGCCAGGATGGCGCTCACCGTGCTGTTCGAAGATGCGGCGCTTGTTGAACATCCATTGGGTTTGTGTGCCGATAAATCCGACGAAGGCAGAATCCGTCACTTCGCGATCGAGCCACACGTGGACGCAGACAATCGGCGAACTCTTGAGGGCGCTGATGCGTGAAAAGAACGGATCGGCGATGGCGGCCTCGGGCATCAGCTTCAGGCACTGTTGCGGCGGAACAGCGACGATATAGTTCGCAGCGCTGAGCCGGCTGCCATCGCGCATGCGCACGGCGGTGATGGCGGAGCTGGCGTCGAAATCGAAGCCTTCCACAATCGCGCGGGTCGCGACCACGCCGCCAGTCTTCTCGATCGCGTCGCGCGCGGCGCCGCAATAAAGATCGCTCAAGCCGACCCTCGAATACACGAATGCGGAATCGCTGCGGCGCGAGAAGAACGCTCGCTTGAGCACCTCGGCAAACAGCGCCGCCGAGGCGAGTTCCGGCTCGTCATTCAGCATTGCGATGGCGATCGGATACCAGAAGTAGCGGCGCGCGCGATCGGCCTGTCCCAGGAGGTCCATCAATTCGGCGACGCTCATCCGCTGCAGACGATCGCGTGAGCGACTGCGCATGTACATCAGGCGCGAGCCGCCAACGATTATCCGTGATCGCTCGCGCAACGAAAGATGTCGGTAGCCGAGTAGCGCGGCGCTCATGTGGAACGGTCCGGGCAGCGGCGCAGTCTGAACATGCGCGCGCCGGCCAGGCCCATCGAGCATTTCAATTTCGAGATTCCGATGGAAAATGAGTTGCCCGCGAGTGCCAATCTGATCCAGAAAATTCAGCGTCTCGCGATAGCAGCCCATCATGACATGCTGTCCGTTGTCCACGAAATCGCCGGTCTCGTCATCGACAAAAGAGTAGGCGCGGCCACCCAGAGCCGGCTTGCCTTCCAGTACAGCGACGCGAAAGCCTCGCGCGCCAAGAGCCACGCCTGCCGCCAGGCCGGCGAAACCTCCTCCGATCACAACGACGTCTTTGGCTTCGACGGCCATGAGCATCAAGCCGGTACGCGCACGAGGCGCGAGCCCGCCCACGCCCGCCCGACCAGGTAGAGCTTGCGCGGCGTCGAGAGGCTGTGGCGGCGATCAAACACTCGATAATCGGAACGCACAATCCGTTCGAGTAGGGCGCTGTAGATGAGGCGCATCGCTTCGGCCGCGAGCATCGAGGGGCGATCCTCAGGCGGCAAGGCCTGCGCCGCGTCCCGATAAAACTCGCGCGCTCGGGAGGTTTCGAAGGCCATCAGGGCGCGGAAGCGATCGTTGTAGATACCTTCCAGGAGTTCGGATTCAGTCACGCCGAAGCGGCGCAAATCCTCGAGCGGCAGATAGATACGGCCACGTTCGGCATCTTCGCGGACGTCGCGGATAATGTTGGTGAGTTGAAAGGCCAGTCCAAGTTTCTCCGCATAGACGCGCGTATCCGGATTCGAGTAACCGAAGATCTCGATGCAAATGAGGCCCACGGCCGACGCGACGCGCCTGCAGTAAAGGCTGAGTTCGTCGAACGTTTCGTAGCGCCGCCGCGAAAGATCCATCTCGACGCCGTCGATGACGTCATCAAAGTAGCGGCGCGGTATGTTGAAGCGCGCGATGTTTTCCGCGAGCGCCCGGGAGACTGGCCGCGTCGGCGCGCCAGCGTAGACGTTGCGTAGTTCCTCGCGCCAGCGCGCAAGCATCGAAGCCGGGTCCGTGATGTTGTCGTCGTCCGCAATATCATCGACGAAGCGACAAAATGCGTACACCGCGTAAAGCGCCCGGCGTCGCTCGAGCGGCAGCAGCATGAACGCATAGTAGAAATTCGAGGACGCCTGGCGCGTGATCGCCGCGCAGCGCGCGTAGTCGGCGGCCAGCGCAACGGCGTCGTCGGGCACCCGCGCTGACATTTCCTCAGTGCGAGAGGCGCCCACGAATCGCGTCCCATCCGATGCCGAAATAATCGAGCCTGCCGAGCTTCGGGCGATGATTGAAAACGTCGTAATCGATTTTCTCGATCGCGCGTAAAATCGCGAGGCCGCCGCCCGCGAACATCAGGATGTCACGCCGCAAGCGCCGATCGACTGTGTTGCTTAATTCGGACCCGCGCACCAATAGATCGCGCGCAATTTCGATTTCGTGCCGCATCAGAGCGACGAATCCGGCCGTCACCCGTCCATCGCGCAAGTCGTCCGCGGTCACCGCGAAGCGGGCGAGGTCGCGGCGCGGAAAATAGATGCGGCCGTTGGCGTAATCGATCGCGATATCCTGCCAGAAATTGGCAAGTTGCAAGCCGCTGCATACGAGGTCCGAGAGCCGTTGGCGCTCGGAGTCGCGATAGCCAAACAGGCAGAGAACCAGCCGACCGACGGGATTCGCCGAATAGCGTGCATAACCCAACAAGTCATCGATGGTCTCGAAGCCCGCGAAATTGACGTCGGAACGAAAGGCCTGCAGCAAATCAGCGAACGGTTCCCGTGGAATATCGTAATGCCGCACCGTATCCGCCAACGCGATAAATACCGGATGACGCGGCGCGCCTGCATAGGCGGCGTCCAATTCGCGTTCCCACTCATCGAGCTTGCTGAGGCTCTTGTCCACGTCCGCGAAATCATCGGCGATACGCGCATAGGCGTAAATCGCATGCATGTGCGGGCGCATCGCCGACGGCATCAGCCACGACGCGATGGTGAAGTTCTCATAATGCGATCGGGCCAGCCGTGCGCACCACGCGTACGCCTCCGCGAGATTCGCGGCCGTGGGGCAAGCAACATCGAGGTCGTCGTGATCTCTAACCAGCGCATTTGCGGTTTCCGTCATGCCTGCACCGCCGCCGCATCGGCACCGATCAATTCACGCGCGGCCATGCGTGCCCACCCGTCGGTTCCGATGACATCCTCGAGGGTGCGCGCTGGCGGATTGTGATGGCGCGACATGATCGTTTCGATATGCTGCGGAATATCCACGAAGCGGATGCGCCCCGCGAGAAAGCCCGCGACCAGCTCCTCGTTCGCGGCGTTGAGGCAGGCAGCCATGGTGCCGCCCGCGCGCAAGGCTTCATAGGCCAGGCGCAAACATGGGAAGCGGACGAAGTCAGGCTGCTCGAAGGAAAGGTTGGCGCAATCGATCAGTGAGAGCCGCGGCAGATGATCGAGCGGCAATCGATCGGGATAGGCCAGCGCGAAGGCCGCCGGAATCGCCATGTCGGTGATGGCCATCTCTGCGATAACTGACCCGTCGATCATTTCGACCATCGAATGGATGACGCTCTGCGGATGAATCACGACATCGATCTTTTCTGCGGGCAGACCGAATAGCCAGTGCGCCTCGATCACTTCGAGACCCTTGTTCATCATCGTCGCGGAATCGATAGTGATCTTGTTGCCCATCCGCCAGGTCGGATGATTGAGCGCGTCCTTGATGGTGATCTCACTAAATCGATCTGCCGGTAACTGGCGAAATGGGCCGCCCGACGCAGTCAGGATAATTCTCTTAACGCTCTCTGGCGCTCGTCCCTCCATACATTGAAATACCGCGTTATGTTCACTATCGACCGGCAGCAGGCGCACGCCATGCTCACGGACCGCGCGCGTCACTACCTCGCCCGCGACCACCAGCACCTCTTTGTTAGCGAACGCGATATCTTTACCAGCCTTAATCGCCGCCAGAGTCGGCGGCAGTCCGAGCGCACCGACTAGGGCCGACACGACCAGCTTGGCTTCGGGATGAGTTGCGACGGCGATCGCACCTTCGCTACCGTGGAGAATAGTCACTCCAGGCGGCGTCCGTTGAGCCAAATCACGCGCCAGCTTCGGCGTCTCGACGGAAACCAGTTGCGGCCGAAAGCGGCGAATCTGATCGGCGAGCAATTCCAGATTACGGCCCGCCGCCATCGCGACCACGCGGAAGCGATCGGGGAAGCGCGATACCACGTCGAGCGTCGTAACGCCCACGGAACCAGTCGAGCCGATGATCGAAATCGCCTTCATCGCAAAGCCCGGGATCCTAACGCGCGGCTCGTTCCGCCATCCGGCGGCGGAAACGTCCCAGCGCCATCAACGGAAAATAGTGCGCATACATGTGATAGCGAAGATAAAAGTGATTGGGGAAGCCGGTGCCGGTGAATTCGACGTCCTCCCAGCGGCCATCGCTGTTCTGCCCTTCGATTAGCCACGCCACCCCACGCATCGAGTGGTCGCTGATTTCGTCCTCGCCCGCGATCAGTCCGATAAGCCCCCAAGCGGTCTGCGACGGAGTGCTCGGGCCTTTGCCCTTGAGTGTAGGGTCCTTGTCGGCCAGACAGGTCTCGCCCCAGCCGCCGTCGGAATTCTGCACCGACTTCAGCCATGCGACTGCCCTTTGAATCCAAAGCTCGCTCATATCGACGCCGATCGCGCGCAAGCCCGACAGCGCCGAAAATGTGCCATAGATATAGCTGACGCCCCATCGACCCCACCACGAACCGTCCGCCTTCTGATCGCGCTTAAGCCATGTGATTGCGCGGCGCGCGACCGGATGATCAGCACGATAACCCACCGCAGCCATCATTTCGAGCACCCGGCCAGTCAGGTCTGCACAGGTCGGATCGGTCGCGGCTTCGACGTCGGCGAACGGCGCCTGATTAATCCAGTGGGAATCGTTGTCCACGTCGAAGGCGGCAAACCCGCCATCCTTCGATTGCATACCCATGACCCAGTTGGCGCCAACCTTGAGTGCGCGGTCGCGAGCGCCGGCGTCGTCATGTGCGGCCTCGGCCAGCACCATGAGGATGACCGCGGAATCGTCCACGTCGGGAAACCAGTCGTTGTGAAACTGGAAGGCCCACCCGCCCGGTTCGAGGCCGGGACGCTTGATCGACCAATCGCCAGTCTTGGAGATCTGATGATCGACGAGCCACTTGGCGGCGTCGCGCAACGCCGGATGGTCGCCCTTGAGTCCGGAATCGATCAGCGCCTTTGCGGCCAGCGCCGTATCCCAGTTAGGGGAGACACACGGCTGATAGAGGACCGTGTCGCCCTGATCCCAAATCAGCTCGCGCGCGCCCTCCAGCGCTTTTTCAATCACCGGATGATCATTGCGGTAACCGAGCCCTTTGAGCGCCATCGGGCTGAGCAGATAGCACGGCTGAATCCCGCCCCAGGAGCCGTTGGCATCCTGATGCTCCAGGAGCCAGCTCTCGGCACGGCGCAACGCGGTGGTGCGCAAGCCACTCAAATGGTGGCGATCGTACGATCGCAAGATCTTGTCGGCGCCAATCAAGGCGTTGCGCAGCGAGATCAATTTCTTGCCCCGCGGCATCTTGAATTTGGTGAAATGCGGCGGCTCGATATAGAGCTCGAGGACGCCTTCGA
>Ga0302326_10021598_pt1 | contig 13195 bp, 15 predicted proteins | sample Palsa_T0_3_FD_202264 | JGI IMG/M metagenome (GOLD analysis project Ga0302326, IMG submission 202264) | Peat permafrost microbial communities from Stordalen Mire near Abisko, Sweden - Palsa_T0_3 | ecosystem: Environmental > Terrestrial > Soil > Palsa > Peat permafrost | place: Sweden: Abisko... | reverse complement strand
TTTGCTATGATTCTGGTTCTGAAGGTTCCCTCATGGACGCTGACTCAAAAGCTTGCCCAGTCTGCGGAGAAACCATCAAGTCCGTAGCCATCAAGTGCCGCTACTGCAACACCGACCTCACCGCATTCGCGGCGACGAAAGATGCTACAACCGAAAAAGACCTGTTTTCCGGGCATCCCGCCGCGGTCTACAGCGTCGGCCAACTCCTGCCCTTTCTGGTAGTAATCGCCCTCGCCGTCGGGATCGGATATGCTCTCCACTCCAACGCCGTCCAGTCCCAGTCCAAGGATGCCATCGTCTTGTACACCGTCCTCGGTTGCCTGGTCGCCTGTGGCATCATCTTTTTGCGCTTCTACACGAAGAGCCTGAGCACCCACTACGAAATCACCACGCAGCGGATCAAACGAGAAGTAGGTCTGCTCTCAAAGAAACAGGAAAGTTTGGAGTTATTCCGCATCGATCATTTCGAGTTTCTCAAACCGTTCGGGATGCGGCTGCTGGGCTACTCCGAGCTGCACTTGTTCTCGTCGGATGCGGAATTTGAGAACTTTTACATCTACGGGGTTCGGAACCTGGAAGCGATCGCAGAGACCTTACGCGAGTGTCAGCTTCGCGAACGCACACGGCGTGGCCTGACAACATTCGTCAAGGCGTAAGGCCAACATCGGCTAACTGCCAAGAAATCAGCAAATCCCAGCCCGACGGGGCGGCATGTGAAAAGCTCGGCACGGCAGTGCCGGACAGGGCGGGAAGGCAGAACGACTCCCCGAGGGGAAAGCACGAGTTCTCAGGCGCTCTCTAGCCGCCTAGGTCGAGCCCTTGCCTCGACAGCTAGTTGCTTGGCACCGACCCAGAGACATCCTTTTCCTTTTTGCTTGCGCGTGTGCTCGATCGCTCCTAAACGGCTACAGGCCTTACACCCACTCCAGAGCGCCTTTTGCCCAAACCCAGACGTAGCCCGCGATCAGGATAACCAGAAAAATCAGCATCTCCACTAAACCAAAGATGCCGAGCGCCTTGAACTTGACGGCCCAGGGAAACAGAAAAATAGTTTCCACGTCGAAGACCACGAACAGGATCGCGACAATGTAGTAGCGGACGGTGTAGCGGCCGCGAGCACTGTCGATGGGATCAATGCCGCACTCGTAGGGCATCAGCTTGGTTTTGTTCGGATTGTCCGGGCGTACCAGCTTCGCCGCCAGCAGCGTGAGTGGAAGCAGCACGCCAATCACGGCCATAAAGATGAAGATGGGAACGTAGTTCTGCGGCATAGTGAGCCTTGCGCGTCTCAGTCGCTTGAGGAACTGTCGCGCACGCAATATTACCGCCGATGACGCACGACTTCAAGCACCGGTTTGCGGCTCAAAACATTTGTCGGGGAGCACAAACACCTTTCGGGCTAGATCTGATTGCAGCGTGGCTTCGCGGTAGTAGCGGCTCAGGACACTATCCTTCCAGGCAAGCAGATCCGGGTTCTGGCGGGCGAACTCTTCCCAGTCTGCGGCCCCGGAGCGAGCCATGCGTTCGCGGATCAAGAAGAGATATGCGCAGGTGATGGTTTCATTGTAGAGCTGCGCCTTGCCGCGGGCGGCGGCGAATCGCCGCAGTGCGGCCGAAAACTTCCCCAGCGCCTCAAGAACCGGATACTGGCACAGATAAGCGAACGCCAAGCGGACGTGATCGGCATGATGGAACTCCTCGCCGGGCCCCAGCCAGCCCACGCTCGAATCGTTCAATAACCTCGTCGCCGGTCACAGTCGTCCAATCTGCTCTCCTTGGAGATCTTCCGTCCAGAACCGCAGTGCCTCTGCGAGCGCGTGATCGAGCGTTCCGTCGTTTTGCAGTAACCGCTTCGTTATGACAGAACACGAAAATAACTCGACAAGTGCTTCCTGTTCGCGAACGAAATGGCTGTGGATCTCCTCCGGAGTTCGACGAAATTTCCTCGCGTACTCTTGAATGAACTGCTGGTCCGCCCTGGGCTGGATTCCACGATCCCAAATCGTCGCGGGCGTTCCCTCGAGAAAGAGCAGCTTGCATCCGAGAGCAGCAAGCCGTCGATCGAACGGTGCGACGTCGCTCCACTTCACCACGCCAGGGCGAACGCAGTGGGTCAGGTGCAAGGTATCGACGAGCACAAAACACCACGGGCGCTCGTGCTCTTGCACGCCGGCATGCAGCCATTCGACTGTCCCAACGATGCGCTCCAGATGGCGCAGGTTCGCATCCACGGTAAGCGTGCCGTCGTCCTCGGGCAAAGCCAAAGGGCCGTAGGTATGAGACTGCGCCAGGTGAACCAGCGTTCGGATTTTCCTGGGCTCAGAGCAAGCGACGTGGCGTCGGATGAGAGCGTCGACCAGCGTCGACTTTCCCACGCCGGACGTGCCTTCGACCAGCAGCGCCTGGAACGGGGTCATAGCGGCTATCCGACGGTCTGGGCAGGGGCCTTTCCAATCGCAATTGCCCATGCCGCCGCGGTGTAGATCAGGAGATTCCCAACATTGAAGGTTCCATGCAGGAGGTGGACGACGATCGCCAGCACAAAAATCCCCACCAAGAACCAGGAGCCGCGGACTGCGGTCCATGGAATCAGCAGCAGGACGGCGCCGATGATCTCGCCCCATCCCAGCCCTTGCCGCACGACGTCCGGCATATGGGTCTTGGCGAAGTCGGGGGCGGCGCCTGGCATCACAAAGAGGATGGCCTCAATTAGAATTACAAGCCCTAACGTCCACTGTAATCCGGTGAGGGCGGTCTTCATTCCTATTATTCTTATTCTTTGTTCTGTCATAGGGTCAGCCTCCTCTATTTGTCGGCAGCTCGCTTGCGCCCCGGCCGCGCCTTGATCTCCTTCAACCGGTGGCTGGCGCTCGAATCGAGGTCAAAATCGTAAAACCGCTTCAACTCCTGAATGCGGTCGAGGGAAGCTTGGCCGAACGGAGTCTTTCCGTCGAAGGCATGGAGCACGATGCCCTCCAAAAGATCGCCGAGGGTCATGTCGTGATACTCGGCGAAGGCCTTCAGGACTTTGAGCAACCGCTTCTCCATGCGCACGCCGGTCTGCACCCGCTCCACCAACAGCTTCGTCTCGTCCAGCATGTGTACCAATGTACCATAATATATAGGTACATGCAAATTGGTTCCGGGTCCGGCCCGAGGGCGCACATCCAGGCGCGGGTTGTTTATAATCGCGTTTCAACGATTCATCGTCTTTCCGCGCCAGTAAGGCGCAATTTCCTGTCAAAGGACTCTCTTGGCATTCGACGACAACATTTACGAACTGCGGCGCCAGAAGCTGAAACAGATCGAGGCGCTGGGCCAAACCGCGTACCGGAGCAAGTACGAATTCACCAACACAATCCCCCAGATTCTCGCGGACTATTCGGACAAGACCGCGGAGCAATTGGAGAGTCCGCGAGTCAACGTGCGCGTGGCCGGTCGCATCCTGGCGATTCGACTGATGGGTAAGGCTGGCTTCTGCCATCTGCAGCAAGATGGAAAGCGGCTGCAGATCTACGTGAAGAAAGACGCGGTCGGCGACCCGGGCTTCGAGTTATACAAGCTGCTCGATCTCGGCGATCACATTGGCGTCAGCGGCTATTTGTTTCGCACGCGCACCGGCGAGTTGACCATCCATGTGGAAGAGATCACCTTTCTGAGCAAGGATCTGCTGCCGCTGCCCGAAAAGTTTCACGGGCTCACGGATGTGGAATTGCGCTACCGGCAGCGCTATGTCGATCTCGTGGTCAATCCTGAGGTGCGGGAAGTTTTTTTGAAGCGCAGCAAGCTGGTGCAGTCGCTGCGGCGGACCATGGAGTCGCACGGATTCGTCGAAGTCGAGACGCCGATGATGCATCCTGTCGCGGGCGGCGCGGTGGCGCGGCCGTTTGTGACGCATCACAATACACTCGACATGGATTTATATCTGCGCATCGCGCCGGAACTTTATTTGAAGCGGTTGGTCGTTGGCGGATTCGATCGGGTGTACGAAATCAACCGCAACTTCCGCAACGAAGGCCTGGGCTGGCGATGGAATCCTGAATTCACCATGCTGGAGTTCTATCAGGCCTACACCGATTACCAGGGCGTGATGGATCTCACGCAGGAGTTGATCACGCAGGCAGCGAAAGATGTGACGGGTGGAACGAAAGCGAAGTGGGGCGATCAGGAGATCGACTGGGCCAACTGGCAGCGCCTGACCATGCGCGAGGCCATCATTCACCACTGGCCGGAGACGGCGGGCGCGAAGCCTGCGATGAGCGACTTCGCTTCTCACGATGGAGTCAGGAAACTGGTCGAGCGGTTCAATCAGGCGCACGCGCACATGGCTTACGATCCCAATGAACCTCTGGGCAAGACGATTGCGAGTTTGTTTGAGGCGACGGCGGAGGAACATCTCACGCAGCCGACGATCATCTACGAGTTCCCTACCGCGGTGTCGCCGCTGTCCAAGCAGAAGCCGAATGAGCCGGAGTGGACGGAGCGCTGGGAAATTTTTGCGGGACAGATGGAGATCGCCAATGGGTTCAGCGAACTTAACGACCCGGAGGATCAGCGGCGGCGCTTTGAGGCACAATTGAAAGAACGCGAGCGGGGCGACGACGAAGCGCACCAGATGGATGAAGATTACATTCGCGCGCTGTCCTACGGGATGCCGCCGACCGGCGGTGTGGGCGTGGGCGTCGACCGGCTGTGCATGCTGCTGACCGACTCGCACACCATCCGCGACGTGATTCTGTTTCCTTTGCTTCGGCCAGAGAAGAACTTAACCACGGAGGGCACAGAGGAAGACGGGGTAAAGCCTTAGGGGCTTCATCGCCAGAATGGGGATGGGTTCCGGTAGGAACATTCGCGGTAGCGGTGGGAACATCCGTGCTGAATGTTCCGGTTTTAACATTGCCCTTAAGCCCCACAATCCAGGAGAATTGTTGGCGGACCGAATGGCAACCCGTAGCCTCTGAATCGTGCGTTGAAGAGACCACCCAGCCCTGGAGGGGTCGTTCCGACGGACAGTCGAGGCAGCTGTCCCCACATGGGCATCTCCGCAAACTGACCTCAGCTTCCCGGTGCCTTGTAATGCACTAGAAGTAGGGCAGTGATGTTTCTATACTTTCGCATGTATTTGGGCTCAGCAGTGGCAGCGCTGCCGTAGTGTCCGCACTGGGCATTGGGTCGGCAGCGCTTTGCTTTTTCCCGGGACGCCAACTCTCTTTCGCCCTATCGGGGCTTATTCATGCTCCTTATCCTACCCACGGCTCGCACCCCTTCAGCCGGCCGAGGGCAGGCTGGGGACTGCATTCTTGCGCCGCTTCGCGGCTGCGTAGATGTGGGCTTGGCGGCACGACGTAAGTCGTGCCCTTCCCGGACCCATTGCGGGCTGGGCTTGCAGGTATGACTTATGCGAGATCCTAAGACCTTTACTTCGATGACTTGGCGGAGCCAGTCTTGCCTGAGGTTCGTTCTGGATCGTAGGTGGCCTGAGCGGGGCTGAAGTTGGCGCTTAGATAATCAATGAGAGCATCGCGGTCGGCGGGATCGACCAGCGCACCCCATTTCACCATCTTGTCTACCTCTTTCGTCCACGCCGCCTTGCTGAGACGTTGCTGGAGGATGATGCGGGCCTCGTGACATTCCAGGCAGGCAGTGTTGGCCTTGGCCTGCATCGCTCCGGCGGGGAGATCGGTAACGACGTTTGCGCCTGCGGGCTTCTGGGCTAGCGCCGAGAATGGTGAAGCGGCTGATAGCAGTAGCAGAGCGAGGGTGCCGAACCTTCTCGCGAGAAGCTTTTTCCCGCCCGGAAGAGCAGCAGGTCCCTCCACTCCGCTCCTGTTCGGGAACCGGAAACTCCGCCCGGGATGACAATCCGGAATGAATTGGGGCAACCGTGTTCTATGCGACATGGATCCTCACCTGATCTACGGCGTTGTAGAGATAACCGCTGGGATTCCAGGCTGGAGTGGAGGGTTGGGTGCGGCCCTGGCTGTCGGTGGCGCGCGCCAAGATGATGTAGTCGCCGCTCTTGGTGGCTTTCCAGTCGTAGCTCCACAGGCGCCAAGCGTAGTGGGCCTGTTCATGGCCCAGCTTGGCGGCATTCCAGTTCGTGCCGCCGTCGGTGGAGATCTCCACCTTCGTGATGTCGGCTTCTCCGGCCCAGGCTGCGCCGTGCACGGCCACTTTTCCGGCTTTCAGGCTGGCGCCGTCGTTCGGCCCGGCGATCACCGACTTGACGCTCAGTGCGGTTAGCGGATGCGTATCTTCGGGCTTCACGGCATCGCCCGGTTGCACCGGCTGGTTGGGAAAACGATAGGCGGGGTTCATGAAATTGCCGACGAATTCCGCATCGAGCAATTTGACTTCGGTGAGCCACTTGCACGAGGCCGCGCCGATCCAGCCGGGGACGAGAGCGCGGGCCGGAAAACCGTGATGCTTGGTGAGTGGTGATCCATTCATGTGAGTGGCGATTAGCGTATCGGAGTCGAGAGCTTTCTCGATTGGGATGCTGCGAATGAAGGGAGGGACTTTGCCGGGGACTTCATCGAGTCCGCGGAACATGACGTGCTTGCCGGTGGGTTTCACTCCGGCGCGCTGGAGGACATCGCGCAGGCGTGGACCGGAGAAACGGGCAGTGCTGACTGCGCCTTTGCCCCACTGAATGCCGGGGACCTGAGGGCGATGCAAGCTGCGTCCGTTGCCGGCACACTCGAGCGTGTTGACGACCGAGAGGGTCTCGAGTTTGGAAAGCTCGGCGAGGCTCAGGTTGAGCGGCTTCTCCACTTCTCCGCTAACGGAGAGACGCCAGTCGGGAGCATCGAGTGGGACCGGTTCGTACATGTGGTTGCGCACGAAGAAGTGTGGCACGGGCGTGAGCCAGGTGTTGAAGTACTCGACCGGAGTCTCGAGATCGACGAAACGGAAGGAGCGAAGGATCATGCCGTCTTCGCCGGGAAACTCGACGGATTGCCCCTGCGGGAGAGCCCAGGTCAATAGGGATGGCGCTGTAGCTGCCACCAGCGCGGCCCCTGACATCTGTTCGAGAAAATCACGTCTGGAATTCATGGTCTTGCGGAGCATAAAAAACGATTGCTCGAGCAGCTAGAGGTTGTCCGACAATGAAATCAAAGATACGTGGGAAACCCCGTCGTTCGTCACCTCTGATCCCCAACCACCATGGGCAGCACGCTTCCCTTCTCCTTTGCTTTCTTGTTGGCCGCACGTTTGCCCTTGGTGGAACGAGGCGTTGTGCCGGAGATCAGGTCTGCCAGAGTGGTGTTTTCCAAGATGCGGGCAGCCGCGTCGCGCACATCGAGAAACACCTGGTAGAGAGCGCGGTGCGGCAGGTCGCGATCGATCAGCACGCGCAGTTGTTCGGCATCGGCAAAGGGCGCCACCGGGCCATCCATCAAGCGCATGATCTCGCTCAAAGCAATGTCGGCGGGATCACGGCGCAACTGGTAGCCGCCATTGGCCCCGCGCACGCTCTCGACCATGCGGGCGTTCTTCAGTTCGAGGAGGATGAGTTCCAGAAACTTTTCCGGGAGATCCTCTTCGTAGGCGATTTCGCGAATTTTAATGGCGCCCTGGTTGTGATGGCGGGCAAGCATCATCATGGCCTGCAGCGCGTAGAGTCCCTTTTGCGAGATTTTCATGGTCAGCGATTATGCCACAAAGTCCATGGTATCACTAGACTTTATGCGCGAGGCTGGTGCAATTGCGGTTCCTTTTGAGCGGAGGGCGATAGAACGATTAAATCCGGCATGGTCAGTAACTCAGCCAGATCCGCAGGGAAGTGAGCACGAGGATGAATGTGCATCTTATTGCAGTTCCGAAGCTGAATCCGGGCCAATCCCGGGGCTAGGGGTGGGGATCGGGTCCGACGCGCAGCACTTGCAGGGTGATGTTGTCGGGCCCGCCCCGTTGTCGTGCCAGTTTCACGAGGGCGGCACAGCACTCGGCCGGGTTGTTGCCGCTCACCACTGTCTCCAACTCTTCTTCGGTCACGACGCCCCAAAGGCCGTCGGTACAGAGCAGGAGGTGGTCTCCCTCTTGCAAGGCCACACTCTGTTCGGGGGCGTCCACGGCCAGTTCCCTTCCCGCTCCTAAGGCAGCGGTTAGGATGTGGCGCTGCGGGTGCTTCTCGGCATCTTCGGCGCGGACGATGCCGCTTTCCACCAGCCGGCCTACGTAGGAGTGATCGCGAGTCAAACGTACGATGCGCGCACCGCGTACGAGGTAAAGGCGGCTGTCTCCCACGTGCGCAAAATGAAGCTGCGTGCCGCGGAGGACGAGGGCGGTGCAAGTGGTCCCCATCCCTTGAAATGCGGGATGGTGCTCGGCATAGTCTTGAATACGGGCGTGGGCGGCGACCATCGACTCGACCAGAGCCGCCTGCGGATCGTCGAGCAAAGCCCGATCATAGACTTCGCGAACCGTCTCAACCGCCATACGGCTGGCTTCCTGGCCACCCTCGTGTCCGCCCATGCCGACGGCAATTACCGCCAATCGTCCCTTGCGCTGGAATTCCTCATCGCCGGCTGGCTCCCAATAGAGGTAGGAGTCCTCATTGTTTTCGCGCTGGCAGCCCACATCGCTCAGGCTGGCCACTTCAATTCCGGGTTTCACGTGCATGCAATCAACGGTCACTTGTTCGCTACCTCGACCGGCGGCGCGGAGACGATCAGAAGATGACAAGCGGGAAAGACGACTTCCTGCCGGGAAAACCGAAGCCGCGATGTGCCCCGGCCATTATAGACAAGAGCAAGAGCAAAAGCGCAAGGGCCAAGCCGGAATCCTGAAAAATGTAACGGATGAACCGCAGACTCAGTCGAGCCTGATTGTTCGACTCCGGTTCCCAATTAGCGAGAGAAAGAAAAAAGCCGCAACCATCCGCGGCTTTCGTCCTGAACGTGGGGAGTCAGATGCTCGATCTATTTCCCATCATGCTTGTCTTTGTAGATCTGCTTACTGGTGCGGTTCTGTTCCTTGTTGAGCTGTCTCTGTTCGCCCTTGGTCAGGTGACCATTGTGGGCGGCCATATCCGCTTTCTCCTGGTTCTCGATGTGCTGTTCGCGGTTTTCCACGCGCGCAGCTTGTCCCGGCGTCATGGTGTCGTTCTTGAGGCCGTTGGCGATGCGGTCTTGCTGATTCTGCTCGCGGGCGTTGACTTCGTTAACGCGAGGATGACCAGGATCGACCTGCCCCGGTCCCGCGCCGGATGTGTTGCTGTCTTGGGTTTGAGCAGCGGCGGCGCCAACAAACATGAGACCACCCACTGCCAGGACTAAGAGCGACTTCGTGATTTTGTTGATCATGTAAAATTAAACCCCCGCATCGGAGTTTAGTTGTGGGTTGCGAACACCGCGAATTACAAGGGTGAATATCCTCACTGAGTAACGTTGAGACGCGGACTGAGGGTAACCCTGGGCAGGTTACCTGAGCCACAGACAAATCCGGTAGGACGGCCAAAGGTTTTCTTTCCAACAAATGGCACGAGAATTTCATCTTTCTGGATCGCGTCATCATCGGCGTCGGCGATTGGATCGAGAACACTCAGGCGTATAATCTTGCCGGACCGGAGGAAACCTGATGAAACTTACGGACACGATTGCACTGGTGCTAAAAAGCAAGGAGAACAGCCGGGTTCTCTCCGCAACGCCCGACCAGTCTGTCTATGAGGCCATTGAGAAGATGGCTGTGGAGAGCGTGGGTGCATTGCTGGTTATTTCCGACGGCAAGTTGGTCGGCATCCTGTCGGAGCGTGACTATGCCCGTAAGGTAATCCTGAAGGGCCACTCCTCGAAGGAGACTCCAGTCCGCGACATCATGACCTCGCCCGTCGTCTTCGTGACCCCACGGCAGACGGTGGACGACTGCATGTCCATTATGACCAAGCGCCATTTCCGCCATCTTCCGGTGATGGGCGAGAATGACACTGTGCTGGGTGTGGTTTCGCTGGGCGATCTAGTGAAGTGGATCGTCTCCGATCAGGCGCAGACCATTCAGGAGTTGGAGGGCTACATCACGGGAAGATATCCGGGCTAAGAGCCAAGAACGATAGCGATACAGAGCAGTTGAGAACCAAGAGATCGAGAGCTAGGAACTCATTCATCCACGCTCAATACCCCACACGTCTGACGCTCTTCCGGCGTAAGTTCCAGGTTGTATCTGGAGCGGGCAGCGTCATCGTGGAACATGCGCACGGTCTCCAAAGAGAACTCGTGCAAGTCTTTGCCGATCAGGCTGACCTTCTTGAGAACGTCGGACGTAACGGTAATGATGTGACAGCCGATTGCGTCGGCCTGGAAGATGTTCAGGAGTTCCCGCGGGCTGGCCCAGACCAGTTGCGTTTTGGGTTCGGGCGCGATCTGCTCGAGCGCGGATTTCATGAGAGGAACCGGATCGCGGCCAGTGTCGGCAATGCGTCCAGCAAAGACGGAAATATAGGAGGGCGCACCACCGCGCAGCGCTTTCGCTAGGTGGCGGACCTGATCGAGCGCAAGCACCGCGGTTGCGTTCACCCGAATTCCATCCCCGCTTAGACGGCGGATCAGGTCGTACATCGGCTCCCGGCGAGTATTCGTAACCGGAATCTTTACGTACACGTTGCGAGCCCAGCCGGCAATCTTGCGGGCCTGGCGCTCCATTTCCATTTCATCATCGGCGAACACTTCGAAGGAGATGGGACGGTCGGGAATGAGTTGGAGAATTTCCCGGGCGAAGCGCTCATAGTCGGTCACGCCCGCCTGCCGCATGAGTGTTGGATTGGTGGTGAACCCCTTGATGTAGGGTTGTCGATAGAGCTCGATCATGCCGGCCTTGTCGGCTCCGTCGGCGAACACCTGAACCCGCAATTCAGCTACGGACTTCATGGTTGTTGTGAGACTCCTTCAAACTGGAGCAAATGATCCAGTCAGCGGCTTCGCGCAACGATCGCACGGTGGCTTCCGGAGGTTGCGCCGGCTTTCTCTCATGGTAGCCGTAATCGATCAAAACGGTTTTGCAACCCGCGGTGTGGCCGGCATCGATGTCGCGCCAGCGATCTCCCACGAAGTAGCTGCGTGAGAGATCAATGTTGTGCTTGCGCTGGGCCTCCAGCAAGAGTCCGGGCTGGGGCTTCCGGCAAGCGCAATGGTCCGCGTCATCATGATAGCAGACGAAGACAGCGTCGATCGGCAGAGAAGACGCGAGCCTTTGATGCATGGCTTCGACAGCCTCACGCGTCTGCGTGCCGCGCGCAACATCCGGCTGGTTGGTGATGACGAAGAGACCGAATCCGTGTGCTTTCAAGTCGACCAGCGACGACGCGACTTCGGGCAGCAATTCGAACTCTTCGGGCCCGGACGGTGGAAACGATTTGCCGTCGCGCACCACAGCGCGGTTGAGGACGCCGTCGCGGTCGAGGAAAACTGCCGGCCGGAGTTGCGCGTTCGCGGGCGCGGTTGATTCCCACTTGGTCTGCCGCTGCTTAACGGCGGGGTGCGAAACCAGCAGATGCCATACGATGGCCTGAAACGCTTCCGTGTGCGGCGTGATGTGAGCCGGGTTCACCGTAGGAATCAGGATGCACACATCGGCGAGTTTGGCGGTATGGCCGCCATCCCGGCCGACGATGCCCAAGATTTTCGCGCCTACAGTTTTTGCGTATTGCAGGGCAGCCACTAAATTAGGGCTGACATTCTTTTCGAGATCGCCACCGCCCACCGAGAACACGAGCACAAGATCGTTGGCGCGCAAGCGGCTAACCCGCAGCCAACCCTCAAACACTGTTTCCCAACCTTCATCGTTCACGCGCGCCGTGAGTTCGGAAACATTGTCGGTGGGCGCGTAGGCCTCCATGCCGGCGATCTTGCGGAAATCGTTCACGGCGTGGGAAGCATTGGCGGCGCTGCCTCCTACGCCAAGAATAAACAGGCGTCCGCCGGAAGCGCGCGTTAGACCCAACAAGGAGGCGGCGTCTTCAATGCCGGCAGCGTCCAAGCGGTCGATTACATCTTTGGCTTCTGCCAGAAATTGCCGCGCGAATGAGTTCTTTGTCGTCATGGTTGCGATTCTTGATTTGCTTCGCGTGCGGCCAGGAACTCGGCCGTCTCTCGTAGTCCCGCCGGCGACCCAATCTCATAAAACCGTTCGTGCACTTCAAATGCCGCGAGCTGTTTGCGTTGCAGCAGATCCCTGTATAGATCTGCAAGGTCGCAAGCTATATGGGCCGGCAGGTTCTGGAATGCCTCGGCGCGAAACACTCCGAGCCCGTAATCGATGTAGCGCATGCGCGGAGTCCAGTTTTTCTTGCTGTATGCGAGAATCGTTCCCGCTTCGAACTCGACATTGCTGGCATCCCACTTCCCTTCATTGCGGAAGATCGTCATCATTGCCAACGCGCTTCGAGATTCAAAGCTTCGCGCGACGGCAGCGTAGTCGCAAGGGAGATAGGAATCACCGTACATCACAAAAAAGGCGTCGCCTAACTTGGGCAAAGCGTTTCTGACAGCCCCAGCGGTGCCCAGTAATGAAGGCCCGTCGAAGGAGTAGTCTACCTGAAGACCCAAGGCATCGCCGTCGCCGATTGCGCGCTCGACCAGCGCACCTAGATGCCCCACGCAGAGCACAACGCGCCGGATGCCTTTGGCGTGCAGCAAGCGCAGTTGGTGCAGGGCGAAGGGCTCGCCGTTGACTTCCAGCAGCGACTTCGGCACTTGCTCGGTCACCGGCCGCAGGCGCGTAGCAAGTCCGCCAGCGAGAATCGCAACCGTCAACGCCGAATTCGACAATGGACTCTCCTACGAATGTGCCACCACCGTGGTTCCGGCAAAGTCGAACTGCATGCGAACCTCGCGGAGTCCTGCACCTCTCATGACTGCCCTGAGGCGAGTTTTCTCTTCCGTGTAAAACATTAGGAATCCGCCGCCGCCGGCGCCAACGAGTTTTCCGCCGAGCGCTCCGTTGGTTCTCGCGAGTTGATACAGCCGATCGATTTCACCGTTGCTCATACCCGGAGACCGTTTCTTTTTGTGCTCCCAGTGCACATTCATCAAATCGCCGAACTTCCGCAAGTCACCGGCCAGAAGAGCGTCACGGCTCTCCAGGCCCAACTGCTTGGTGAAGTGAAGATTCTCGATCATCTCAGAGTTGTTCTGTTTGGTTCTTGAGTCCTGGTCGCGGAGAATGTCGGATGCATTGCGCGAGTTTCCGGTAAAGAACA
>Ga0302326_10021597_pt1 | contig 13195 bp, 11 predicted proteins | sample Palsa_T0_3_FD_202264 | JGI IMG/M metagenome (GOLD analysis project Ga0302326, IMG submission 202264) | Peat permafrost microbial communities from Stordalen Mire near Abisko, Sweden - Palsa_T0_3 | ecosystem: Environmental > Terrestrial > Soil > Palsa > Peat permafrost | place: Sweden: Abisko... | reverse complement strand
ATCGAGCTCGCCGCCGCGGCCACTCCCGGCAGCGCCCGCAGCCGGTCCAGAATCTCGCCGTATGTGCCCGCGCGCTTGGAAGCCGGTACGCCGGCCTGTTCCACATCCGCCGTAACCATGAGGATGTTGTGGCGTGTGAATCCCGGGTCCACCGCCCAAAGGTTGCGCAGCGTGCCCAGGAAAAGTCCGGCCGCCACCAGCAGCACCAGCGACAGCGCTACCTGGCCGGTAACCAGAGCTTTGCCCAGACTCGGCCGCCCGGAAACTCGCAGAGCCGCGCGCGCGTTCTCCTTCATCACCTGGTTCAGCTCCACGCGTGTAGCCCGCAGCGCAGGCGCGAGTCCGAACAGGAACGCTGTCAGGATAGCGGCGGCGATGGTGAATGCCAGCACGCGCGGGTCGAGCGACAGGTCGATATCCAGCGGATGGCGCGTGGTCGAGAGAAAGTGAATCAGCAGCCGGCTGCCCCAGGCTGCCAGCAGCAGGCCCGCTCCCGTACCCAGTATCGAAAGCAGCAGGCTCTCCGTCATCAACTGCCGGACCACCCGCGCGCGTCCGGCGCCGATCGCCATGCGCACCGAAAACTCCTTCTGGCGGGCAGCCGCGCGCGCCAAGAGCAGATTGGCGATGTTGGCGCATGCGATCAACAGCACCACGCCGACGATCGCCATCAGAGTGTAAAGCGCCGTGCGATATTGGGCGCCCATCTCCGAGAAGCCCGTCGCGGCCGGTTTCAGGAAAAACGAATTCAGCAGGTAATCTTTCTGCTGTTGCGCCGGGAAGTCTTGCGGGACAGTCGCGCGGAAGATCTCGGGCGCGATGGCGCGCATCCGGTCGCGCGCCTGCTCGATGCTTTTGCCCGCGGGCATGCGTCCCAGAATGCGCAGCCACCAGTCCGCCCGCTCGTCGAGCGTGCTGTGGCCGGGGTGCAGGATGGGATCGCAAGCGATCGGTATGGCCACGTCGAAGCCCCAATCCCGGTCGAGGCCGCGAAACCAGGGCGGCGTCACGCCCACGATTTCGAAGCTTTGCCGGTTCAACCGCACGGTCTTGCCGATCACGTCCGCATCGCCGTCGAGATTGCGCTTCCAGAAGGCGTAGCTGACCACGGCCAGCGGCGCCGTGCCCCGGCGGTCTTCGTCGCGCGTGAAGACGCGGCCCTTTATGGCCGGCACGCCCAGCACGCGAAAGAAATCGCCGCTCACCCACAGGCCCACCGCATAGCGGCTCTCGCCGCCGTCGGCCATATCGAAGCGGTCCGGTGCGTACGCCAGCGCGCCCGAGAATGCCTGCTGGCGGTCGCGCACCTCTTCCCAGATCGGATTCGTGAACTCGTCGTCGCCTTCCGCCCCCGGCCTGACCTGCACCAGCCGTTGCGGATCTTCCACCGGTAGCGACCGCAGCAGCACGGCATTCAGGATGCTGAAAATCGCCGTGTTCGCGCCGATGCCCAGCGCCAGCGACAGCACCGCCGTAGCCGTGAAGCCGGGATTCGCCCTCAGCGTGCGTAACCCATACCGCGCGTCCTGGCGCCACGATTCCAAGCGCGTCCAACCCCACGCAGCGTGGCTCTTCTCTTGCATCTGCGTTGCGTTCCCGAACTGCCGCCGCGCCGCTGCCTGCGCCGCATCCGGCGCCAGACCCTTCGCCTGTTTATCCGCCGCGCGCAGGTCCACGTGCAGCCGCATCTCTTCCGCCAGGTCGTCGTCGAAACGCGCGCCCGAAAGCCGGTATCGCACTTGCCGCCACAGCTCACCGATCCACTGCATTCGCCGTCTCCTCATTCCGTCTGCAAAATCTTGTGTATGGCCCCGTTTACCCGCTGGTATTGCGCCACCTCGGCCATCAGCTGTTTGCGGCCCGCCGGCATGAGCCGGTAGTAGCGCGCGCGCCGGTTGCCCGCGGTCACGCCCCATTCCGCCGTCACCCAGCCCTTCAGCAGCATGCGTTGCAGGGCCGGGTAGAGCGACCCCTCTTCCACCTGTAGAACATCGTCCGAAACTTCCTGAATCGCATTGGCGATCTCGTACCCGTGAAGCTGGCCGTGGCGCGCCAGCATCTTCAGGATCAACATGTAGAGCGTGCCGGGCGGAATTTCGTCGCGTCTCGCGTTCTCTGCCATAGTTAAACTATGCCAGTCTCCCACGTGCGCGGAGCGGATGTCAAGCCTCAGGCCGGCCGGAAGAGCCGTTCCGAACCTTGCGAGAGCAGCACCCAAAGGCCATAGATGCCCAGCGCGGTCCCAAACGGCACGTGGATCAGGTCCAGTACCGAAAGCACGATCGTCAAAGTACGCGCCCACGGCCGGAATTGCAGCAATCCGATTCCGGCAATTACGCCGGGCAGCGAAATCACCAGCAGAACGAAGAAGATGAAGGCGCCGATGCCGCCCAGTATGGGGATCGAGATGTGCGCATCGCTCGAATAATCCGTCGCGCCGATAATGCCGGCAATGCCGCCGAACAGCAGTAACATGCCCACTGCGAGCAATATTCCCAACGATCCGAAAACGATGTGCAGGACGCCGAGTATCTTGACGTGTTGTTCCATGGCTGCCGCTTATTGTAGGCGCACGCGCGGCCATTCGCAACGCCTGTTCTTTGGTGGGGCAGACCATCGCGTTTCGTGGTCTGCCGCCTTCGCCTCCGCCGTTCTCAAGACCGGCGCGAGGGTCTGGGTGCGCGACGCCTGCCGGAAGACCGAAATCCCGCGCCATCAATATTGACAGTGGAAGCGAAGTCTACAACCTGCTATGAAACCTACGCGGCGTCGGCAAGAGAATCTACCTTCGCGCCAGCCACTCCCATTACGTAATGGACGATGCCAGACCCGCTCCTCGATCGCGCGCACGTATGTCTACGGCTACCTGTTGGCCACAGTTTTTAGCGACGGGTCGATCCGATTTCCCCCTGCCGGCCCCATGTCGTGCTTTCCTACAGGGCCGTTGATAAATCCAACAATAACCATGCGCGTTGAAGAATAAGGTAGTTAGTTGGCCTCGCCCGCATCGTGGTGTTGAAAAAAGCAACGCCGCGGGTACTGTGGCATTTTTCAACGCTCGCAACTGTATGCAAATACAACAGATAATACGGCCTAAAACTACTCAAGACGGCCCGGGACGTGCCCTACACAGCATTGGAAAAGGGAGGCACGTCATGACAGTCATTCTGGTTCTGGTAATGTTCTCGATGTTCATCCTGCTGGATTGGGTCATCAACCGGCGGAAAGCGCCCCAGGCCGTTGCGGCACGCGCGCAAGTCGCACTGCAGTTGGATCAATCGTATGTAGAAGGGTTCCGGGTCCCCGAGGAATTGTCCTATCACCCCGGGCACAGTTGGGCCATGCGGGAACGCCGCAATCTGGTGCGGATCGGCATGGACGATTTTGCCGCCGCCCTGGCGGGCCGCGTGGAGCGCGTCGACTTGCCGAAGCCGGGACAATGGATCCGGCAGGGACAAAAGGTCTGGTCTCTGTTCCGCGACGGCCAAAAAACCGAGATGGTATCGCCCACCGAAGGCGAAGTCATTGAAATCAATCCCGAAGTGGCCGCCCATCCGGAGTTGCTGCGGAAAGATCCGTACGGCAAGGGCTGGCTGGCACTGATCCACGTTCCCGACGAAGAGAGCACCGCGCGCAATCTGGTTCCTAAGGGTTTGGTGCGGAGTTGGATGCGGGAATCCGTGGGCCGTCTGTATGCCCGGCAGCCGCAGCTTGCGGGCGAGGTGGCGGCCGATGGCGGCCTGCCCACCGAAGACCTGTTGGCGGGCCTGCCGGACGCCGATTGGCACCAGGTGACCGGCGAGTTCTTCCTGACTGCGTAAATTTTCAACACTTCCTACGGGAAGTGCGGTATAACATAGTTAGAGACCTTTATGTCTCAAACTATCCTCTATGACAGCACTATGTGCATCGGCTGCAAGGCGTGCGAAGGCGCCTGCGCCGAGCGCTGGCATCTGCCATATGACGATAAGGTGGCGGCCGAGCCGCGGCTCTCGGCCCATAAGCTCACCGCCATTCAGACATACGGCGACCACTATATCCGGCGGCTGTGCATGCATTGCGCCGAGCCCACCTGCGTCTCGGTCTGCCTGGTGGGCGCCTTGCAAAAAACGACCCTCGGTCCAGTGGTCTACGACGAGGACAAGTGTATCGGGTGCCGTTACTGCATGCTGGCCTGTCCCTTCCAGGTGCCGGTCTACGAATGGTCGAGCCGGCTGCCCCGCGTGCGGAAGTGCGACATGTGTTACGCGCGCTTGCGGGCCGGCAAACCGACCGCCTGCGCCGAGGCTTGCCCCACCGGCGCTACCATCTCAGGCGACCGCGATGGGCTGATAGCCGAAGCGCGGCGGCGCCTGGCTGAGAAGCCGGGCGCTTACTATCAACGGATCTATGGGCTGGAGGAAGTGGGCGGCACGTGTACGTTGTTCCTCTCCGCCGTGCCCTTCGAGCAGTTGGGATTGCGCGCCAATCTGCCGAGCACGCCGCTGCCGCAACTGACCTGGCGGATCCTGTCGCACACGCCCCATATCGCCTCGCTCGCGGCGGTCGCCTTGGGTGGAATTTACTGGATCACGCACCGGCGCGAGGAAGTGGCGGCCGCCGAAGGCAGTCCCCGCAGGAGGAGCGACAATTGAGGCCGACCTTGGATTTCTTCAGGATCTCGATCTGGCGCGTTATCTTCGTAGCTATTCTCCTGAGCGGGCTGGCGGGCCTATATGTGCGTTTCGTTTATGGTCTGGGCGCCGCGACCAATCTTAGCGACAGCTTTCCATGGGGATTGTGGAAGGGCTTCAACGTGGTGGCGGGCATTGGGTTGGGGGCCGGCGGCTTCACCGTGGCAGCCACCGTTCACGTCTTCAACCTGAAACGGTATCGCCCGATCCTGCGCATTGCCCTGTTGACTGCGCTGCTGGGCTATTCGTTCATGGCATTGGCCCTGATCGTCGATATCGGACGCCCCTATCGCATCTGGCACCCCGTAGTGATGTGGGGCGAACATTCCGTGTTGTTTGAAGTGGCCTGGTGCGTCATCCTCTACCTCAACGTGCTCGCCCTGGAGCTGGCGCCGGCCGTCTGCGAACGCTTTGGCTGGCGAAAACTATTGCGCGCGGTGAAGGCCATCTCCGCTCCCGTGGTGATCTTCGGCGTCATCCTTTCCACCCTGCACCAATCTTCGCTGGGCAGCCTGTTCCTGATCCTCCCCGAGAAACTTTACCCCCTGTGGTATACGCCGCTGCTGCCCGTTTTCTTTTTCGTGTCGGCGATCTGCGCCGGCCTGTCTATGGTGATTATCGCTTCCTGGCAGGGCAACCGGGCGCTGGGCAAACAACTGGAACTGCCGGTGCTCGAAGGCCTCGGGCGGGCGCTGGCAGTGGTGCTGGCCATCTACCTGCTCGGGCGCTATCTGGACCTGGAAGATCGCGGCGCGCTTACCCTGCTGCTGCGCAACCGCATGGAAACGTGGCTGTTCGCGCTGGAGATCTCCCTGTTGCTGGCGCCCATGCTGCTGCTGTTCCTGCATCGCGTGCGGAGCCACCCCGGCCGGTTATACGCCTGTGCCCTGATGGTCATTCTCGGTTTCGTCGCCAACCGCTTGAACGTCACTGTCACCGGCCTGGAGGCCAGCTCCGGCACGCACTACGTGCCCAAGTGGAGCGAAGTCTCGGTGACGCTCTCCATGGTGGCTTTGGGGTTCGCCCTTTTCCGGTTCTTCGCGCAGCACTTCCCGATCTTCGACGAGCGCCGCCCGCAACCGGCGGCCCGCGAGGCGCATGCCGAACAGGGCGTGCCCGCGGGCGTTGGATAGGAGACGGATGCGATTGCCGCATAAACCCCGCGTTGGGCTGGCCGCCAAGCTCGCTATATCCCTGATAGCCAGCACGGCGGCTTTGTTCGCTCTGTTCGGCTACTTCAACCTGCGGGATCAGCGGCGCCACTCCGAGGAGATGGTGCTGCAATCGGCCGAGCGCATTACCGATGTGATTCAGCGCAGCACGCGCTTCGAGATGCTGCGTAACGACCGGCAGGCGCTCTACAACGTCATACAGGAGCTGGGCAGCGAGCCGGGTATCCGGCGGATCCGCATCTTCAATAAGGAGGGCCGCATCAGCTTTTCCACCGACGCCGCGGAGGTCGACCGGGTGGTCGACAAGCGGGCCGAAGCATGCTACGGATGCCACGCCCAAAGCGCGCCGCTGGCCAAGCTGAACCGGCCGGACCGGGCGCGCATCTTCGCCGGCCATGGGGAACGTCTGCTGGGCATGATCCGGCCCATCGAAAACGCGCCGGCCTGCGTTGGCTGCCATCCCGCGGGGCAGCGCGTGTTGGGGGTGATCGATGCCGACCTGTCGCTGGCCGCCGTGGATGCGCAGACGGCGCAACACGGGGCGCACCTGATCGTTTTCATGGGGATCACCTTTGCCATGATTTGGCTGGTGAGCATGATCTTCATTTGGGGCGTGGTGTACCGGCCCATCAAAGAACTCACGGCGGGCACCCACCGGGTGGCGGATGGCGACTTGAATTACCGCCTGCCGGTGCGCTCCAAAGACGAAATCGGCGACCTGGCGGCGTCCTTCAACAAGATGACCGCCGAGGTGGAAGGAATGCACGCCGAGATCGAGGAGCGCGTACGGCGCAAGACGGCGGAACTGGACCAGGCGCACCGCTCGTTGCTCTCGAGCGAGAAGATGGCGTCGATCGGCAAACTCGCCGCTACGGTGGCGCATGAGGTGAACAACCCCCTGTTCGGAATCCTCACCTACGCCCGGCTGACGCTCAAAGAAGTGGAGAAGGGCCCCGCCGGATCGCGCGCGGAAATGGTGGAACAGCTTCACATCATCGAGCGGGAAAGCAAGCGCTGCGGCGACATCATGCGCAATCTGCTGACGTTCGCGCGGCAGGCCCCCAGCCACCGCGAACTCAACGATCTGAACACGCTGATCGGCCGCGCGCTGGTGCTGGTGCGGCATCAGGCCGAACTGCTGGGAATCGACCTGCGGAGCCATTTGGCGGACGATCTGCCGGCGGTCTCCTGCGATGCGGGGCAGATCCAGCAGGCGGTGCTGGTGCTGCTGGTGAACGCCACCGAAGCGATGCCGCAGGGCGGCGTACTGGAAGTGGCCACGGAGATGGATTCCGCGGCCGGAACAGCGCGCATCCGGGTACGCGACACCGGGCCGGGCATCCCCCCCGATGTGATCTCGCAGATCTTCGACCCATTTTTCACGACCAAGGAAGACCAACACCGCACCGGCCTGGGACTGGCCGTGGCGCGCAGCATCATTGAACAGCATGGCGGCGAGATCGCCGTGGAGTCTACGCCGGGCAAAGGCACCGAGTTCGCGGTAGCCCTACCGGCGGTCAGGCCTTCCGCGATGGAAGCAGTCATCGCGGGCGGTAACTTCACCGCGGCCCGCGCGCCCCGACCAATAGCGTTGCCGCTCTGACACGGAGGAAATATGGTGACAGCAGTGGAAGAACCGGTAGAAACGAAAACCAAGGGCAAGATCCTGATTGTGGACGACGAAACGGTCGTGCGCGATTCCCTCGGGAAGTGGTTCTCGAGCGAGGGCTATCAGGCCCGGCCCGTAGCCAGCGCGCGCGATGCGCTCGAATCCATCGCGAATACGGAGTACGACGTCGCGCTCCTCGATATCAAGATGCCGGGTATGGACGGTATGGAGCTCCAATCCCGCTTGAAGGAAGCCGACCCGGAGTTGACGGTCGTTGTCATGACGGGTTATGCGTCGGTGGAAACCGCGGTCCAGGCGCTGAAGCAGGGCGCCTACGACTACATCACCAAGCCCATCGATCCCGACGAACTGTCGCACCTGGTGTCGAACGCGCTGGAGCACCGGCGCGCGCGCCGCGAAGTCGTGCGGCTGCGCGAGAATCTGCAGGAAGTCTCTCCCTCGACCGAGCTCATCGGCAAAGCTCCGGGGATGAAGAAAGTGTGCGAACTGATCGAGATGGTGGCGCCCACCGAGGCCACCGTGCTGATCACCGGCGAAAGCGGGACGGGCAAAGAAGTAGTGGCGCGGGCGATCCATGCGGCCGGTCCGCGCCGGTATATGCCCATGGTCACCATTCACTGCGGGGCGCTCACCGAGACGCTGCTCGAAAGCGAGTTGTTCGGGCACGAGAAGGGCGCGTTTACCGGCGCCCAATACCGCAAGAAGGGGAAGTTCGAAGTGGCCGATGGCGGCACCGTTTTTCTGGACGAGATCAGCGACATCAGCCTGAAGACCCAAACCGATTTGTTGCGCGTGCTGCAGGAGAAGGAGATCGTCCGGGTGGGCGGGAACCAGCCCGTCAAGGTGGATTTCCGGTGCGTGGCGGCCACCAACAAGAACCTGGAAGAGTTGGTAAAAGCCGGTACGTTCCGCCCCGACCTGTATTACAGGCTGCACGTCTTCTGCATCGATTTGCCGCCATTGCGCGATCGGCGCGAGGACATTCCCCTGCTGGTGGCGCACTTCCTGAACAAGTTCTGCATGTTGACCAGCCGGCCCGTGCCGCAGATCTCGGCGGAGGCGCTGCAGGTACTGATGAATCACGAATGGCCCGGCAACGTGCGCGAGCTGGAGAACGCCGTCGAGCGCGCCCTGGTGGTATGCCGCGGTCCGGAAATCAGGCCCGCGGACTTCTCCTTCCAGTTCCAGACCGAAGGCGCGCCCAGCGGGCGTACGCTGGACGACGTGGAGCGCGTGCACATCGAGCGGGTGCTGCGGGAGACGGATCACAACCTGTCCCGCGCGGCGCGCATCCTGGATATCGATCGCACCACGCTTTACAACAAACTGAAGCGCTACGGCTTGAAGTAACGTGATTCACCTGCTGGGCATCGAGGTTCGGGCGGACGTGCTGGCCGAGCTGGCCGTGCAGGTGGCGCCCATTCTCCGCATGCCGTGCCAGGTACGGCCGGAGCGCCTGGATGTGGCCTTTGCGTACGACCGTAACCGCAATCAGTATCACTCGACCGCCATTCTGCAGGCCATGCAGCCGCTGGTGGAAGCGGGCGCGCGGCTGCTGGCGGTGACTTCGCACGACCTGTATGTTCCGGTGTTGACCTTTGTGTTCGGCGAGGCGCAGTTGACCGGCAGTTGCGCGGTGGTGTCGCTGCACCGGCTGCGCGAGGAGATCTACGGCCTGCCCCCGCGCGAAGATCTCATGCGCGAGCGGTTGGTGAAGGAGGCCATCCACGAGCTGGGCCACACCTACGGCCTCCGGCACTGCGACGACTGGCGCTGCGTGATGACGTCGAGCCACGCGGTGGAGCGGTTGGACGTCAAGGGCGCGCAGTTCTGCATTCTGTGCGGGCGGGCGGTGGCGCGGGCTCGCACGCCGGTGGTGGTGTAGCGGCCAAATAAGAACATCGTGCTCGCACGCTTACCACGCCGCAGATCGCGGTCTCTGCAATCAACGACAGGTTTAATTAAGACCGGTGAGATGACAATCAAAAGCGGCCCATCTGGCGAAGCGTATCCAAATCCTGCTTGAATTCCTCAACTCCGTAGTGAATGGGGATGCGGCGGTCGGCCAGCTCGCTGGAACTCTCGCTGGCTCATTCCGGCCAAGCTGCTTGCCCGTCCAAGAGTCAGGCCATCCTGCTGGAATAGCGTCAAGGCGAGCTCCTGTTTTAGCTCGACCTCGGTAATGTGAGCCGCGGCGAGGATGTCGTCAGGAATGGTCAGTGGCATAACTACTGCTTCTACTATACGCCGCGGGCGCCCGGAAACCAGCGGCGAGGCGCAGTTGACCGGCAGTTGCGCGGTGGTGTCGCTGCACCGTCTGCGCGAGGAGTTCTACGGCCTGCGGCACTGCGACGACTGGCGCTGCGTGATGACCTCCAGCTGCAGTGGAGGGGCTGGACGTCAAGGGCGCGCAGTTCTGCTTCGATTGCGGCGCACGCACCCGGCGTGCCGCGGTTGGGCTCCTGCAAGACACAGCAGTAGAGCTACCCGCACCACGCGCGCGAGAGCTTCTCGTAAGCGGTTGCCAGATCCTCCGGCAGCACCCGGGTCTCGCCCACCGAAGTCATGAAATTGGCGTCCGCCACCCAGCGCGGAAGCACGTGCATGTGAATGTGTCCGGCTACGCCGGCGCCGGCTGCCTTGCCCACGTTGATACCCATGTTGAGGCCATCCGGCTGGTAGTTGGCGCGCAGGTGGGTCTCCGCCTGGCGCGCCAGCAGAATCATCTCCGTCGCGGCATCTGCGGCCACACTCTCGAGCGTCGGCGCGTGTTCATACGGAACCACCATGAGGTGGCCTGAAGTGTAGGGGAAGCGGTTCAGGATTACGAAATTGAGGCGGCCGCGGTACACGATGAGATTCTCGCGGTCGCGGTGCTGCGCCGGCAACACGCAAAAGATGCAATCGGACGCCTGCTCCGCCGTGGTCACGTACTGATATCGCCACGGACTCCAAAGGTAATCCATACCGCCGCTACAGCGTGGGCTCGATGGAAACGGCGTCCGCAGGCGGCGCCGCGGCGGTACTGTTCACCACGTCTTTCAGCTCCTTGCTCGGCTTGAAATAAGGAATCTTCTTGGCCGGCACCTCGACGCGCGCGCCGGTCTTCGGATTGCGTCCAATGCGCGGCTGGCGCTGCCGCGTGCGGAAGCTTCCGAAACCGCGGATTTCGATCTTGTCGCCGCTGCGCAATGAACGCACGATGCTGTCAAAAATGGCCTCTACGATGACTTCGGATTCCTTCCGCGTCATCTCGACCACGCGCGAGACCTCTTCAATCAGATCGGCCTTGGTCATCTGCTATTCTCCTTGTCCTCTCAAGCCGTTACCGCAGTATCTCTTGAACGGGCGATTTTTGCAACCTATTCCCCGCCGCGATTCTTGAGGCTCAGTACCTCTTCGATAGTAGCAGCGCCCGCCGCCGCCTGGCGTTGATAGTCCGCCAGGCGGCCCTTCTCCTCGTCGTGGGTGACCGCTTTGAGGCTCAACCCGATCTTCTTCTCGGCCTCGCTCATCTTCACGATCTTGAAATCGAACTCCTGGCCCACCGCCACCGGAGGCTCCGCCGAGCGCCGCCCGGAATAGCCTGGCACCTCGGAAAAATGGCAGAGCCCTTCGACGCCCTCCGCCAATTCCACGAATGCCCCAAAGCCCGCCAGGCGCGAGATGCGCCCGTGCACGATATCGCCCGGCTGGTGGCTTTGCAAGTACGTCTCCCACGCGTCCGGCTGGAGTTGCTTGATGCCCAACGACAAGCGGTGCCCCTTCGCATCGATATTCAGAATCGCCGCCTGCACCAGTTGGCCTTTCTTTAAGACCTCCGACGGATGCTTGACCCGCTTGGTCCACGACAGATCCGAGACATGCACGAGCCCGTCGATGCCTTCCTCGATTTCGATGAAGGCGCCAAAATCGGTCATGTTGCGCACCCGGCCTTCGACCACGGAACCGATGCTGTAGCGGCTGTCGATAGTGGTCCATGGGTTGGCCTCGAGCTGTTTGAGGCCCAGCGAAATACGCCGGTCCCGCGGGTTCACTTCCAGCACGACGGCCTCCACCTGGTCGCCCGCGCGCACGACCTTTGAAGGATGCTTCATGCGCCGCGACCAGGTCATCTCTGTGATGTGAATGAGACCTTCCACGCCGGGCTCGAGTTCCACGAACGCTCCGTAATCCGTGACGTTTACCACATGGCCCATCACGCGGCTGTTCACCGGGAAGCGCTCGGCGATGGTTTCCCAGGGGTCCGGCGCCATCTGCCGCAAGCCCAGCGAGACGCGCTCCTTGGCCCGGTCGAACTTGAGCACCTTGGTTGTGATGGTGTCGCCCACGTGCACGATTTCCGACGGATGCCCCACCCGGCCGTACGACATGTCCGTGACGTGCAGCAAGCCATCCAGCCCGCCCAACTCGACGAAGGCCCCGTATTCAGTCAGATTCTTGACCACCCCGGTAACCACGGCGCCCTCCGACAGTTGGTCGAGGGTGGCCGCTTTGCGCTGGTTGACTTCCTGCTCGACGGCCAGCTTGCGCGACACCACGACATTCCCGCGGCGGCGATTCACCTTGACGATCTTCACCGGAACGTCCTGCCCGATGAACGAATCGAGGTGATGCACGGGGCGCGGATCGACCTGCGAGCCGGGCATGAAGGCCTCAATGCCCACGTCCACCGAAAGCCCGCCCTTAACCCTCCCCATGACGTGCCCGAGCAGCACCAGTTGATCCGCGAAAGCTTTTTCCAGGTTGTCCCACACGCGCACGCGAGCGGCTTTGGAGTGGGATAGTAGAATGTAGCCTTCCGGCTGCTCGCCGTGATCGATCATCACGTCCACGACATCGCCGGCTTGTACGGTCAGCTCTCCACTCGCACTAAGGAATTGCTCGATGGGTACGAGACCTTCGGATTTATAGCCGAAATCGACGATCACGTCCTTGGCAGTAATGGTGAGGACGGTGCCCTGGAGCACCTCGCCCTCAGCTGGGGCCAAGTGCGTATACTCATCAAGCAAAGATTTGTAGCTTTCGCTATCCGGCAGAACCAAGTCGTCCGCCTGCTCTTTGCCCTGATCGACGGCCATTACCGAAGCCTCCACGAGACACTCCATCAGCCGATTGCCGGGACTTACAACCACGAGACAAGACACAAGCGAGGAAGTATTGCGATCTCAATGAATTCCAGGAATCTGCATCGAAACCGGCCCGCCTGATCCACCAGCAAGGCGCTAACAGATCAATATGTTAGCAAATACGCGGCGAGAAGTCACGCGCGGCGAGCGGGCAAAATCGTGACGATTTGAGCCGGAAGTGGAAGTGGAGGTGGAATGATGAGAACCCAGCGCCGGTTGCCGCACTATGCATAAGGAGTCCTTTCTGTGGAGATTGGAAGAACGGGTTCTCGAAAGAGGCACCAGAGCTTCGATCGGGAAAGCCCGGCTCGCGGCCGGGCCTTCCATTTCGAAGCGGAAAGGAGGATCTAAATGATCAAACTGCTAGTTGAACTGCTAATCGGCAGATTCACGATCATTATCATCTGGCACCGTAAGGGCAGGCGGTAATGGTCGAGCGGGATCGGGGTCGTACCCCCGGTCCCGCTACTAGCATACTCCAAAACGCCACTTAATGAAAGGGGGGCGTTATTTACTACGGCTCCATCCGCAGCAGGATGCCGGCGCCCGGCGCCAGCCAATCCATTTCGCCGCCGAACGTTTCCTCTTTGC
>Ga0302326_10021596_pt1 | contig 13196 bp, 14 predicted proteins | sample Palsa_T0_3_FD_202264 | JGI IMG/M metagenome (GOLD analysis project Ga0302326, IMG submission 202264) | Peat permafrost microbial communities from Stordalen Mire near Abisko, Sweden - Palsa_T0_3 | ecosystem: Environmental > Terrestrial > Soil > Palsa > Peat permafrost | place: Sweden: Abisko... | reverse complement strand
TCGTCCCACCTGGCATCTCGCCGGGGTCCGACGTGCCGGTGGTGGTATCCGTCGGCGGAGCGTCCAGCCCGGTCGTCACGGTGGCGATTCATTGATGACGCCAAGATGCGAAATCTTGTTTCTCAGTGTCCTGTGCCACCTCCGTGATCTCGGTCTTTGTTTTGGTGTTTTTGTTTCTCTGTGTCTCCGTGGCGCTGTAGTGAATATAAGCCGCGCGATACTGATGGAATGCGCCTGTCTCCTCGTTGCTATGCAGTCACCGGCCTGGGGTATTCGCCGCCCTGGTGTGTCAATGCCGGCTTTATAGTGGGGGACGCCGAAACGCTGGTCATCGATACCGGCGGCAACGCTCTCGCCGGTCAAACTGTGCTCGGATACGCCGCCGCCGTCCGGCCCGAAAACCGCATGCGCGTCCTCAACACCGAAAAACACTTCGACCACATCGGTGGCAACGCCGTCTTCCGTGCACAAGGCATCGACATCTGGGGACACCACGCCATCAGCCGCACTCCCGCCGAATTCCACGCCGAAATCTCCGAATTCAACGACGCCATCCCCAACGCGCAACGCCGCGCCGCCGGGGAAGCCGCCGCGTTTTTTCATGGCACTCAACTCACGAATCCCAACTGCGCCATCGAGCACGACACCCGCTTCGATCTCGGCAATTGCGCCGTGGAAATTCGTCTGACGCCCGGCCATACTACGACCAACGTCTCCGCCTGGGTGCCGGGCGACGGCGTCCTCTACACGGGTGATTGCCTGATCGCCGAATACATCCCCAATCTCGACGCGGGCACGCCCGCCGATTGGCGGATCTGGCTGGAGTCCATCGATCGCCTGGAAGCGCTCAAGCCAGAGATCGTCGTCATGGGCCACGGCCCGGTAGCCCGCGGCGCGCAAGTGTGCGCGATCATCGACACGGTGCGCCGCGTCCTCCGCGAATCGATCGCGCGCGGCCACTCGCCGACGGCGTAAGCTAGGGGGAGATCGCGATGCCCGTCTTGATCCAGATCCCCGAGAATCCCAATTGCGAAGCCATGGACGCCCAGGTGTTTCAATGCCGCTCGGCCGCACGAGCGGTGACACACCTCCTCCTGGAACGCCAGGGTCGCATGGAATGGTGCCCCGTGACGGGCCTCGAAGAAGGCGGCGCGCCTTGTCCCGCGACGGCGTGTCTCGTTGAGGATTCGGGCGATGGCGCCTGCTATCTGGTGGTCGGTGGCGAATGGGGTCTGCGTCTCCAGCCAGCTGGCGTAATGGAAGATTGGGACGTCACCAATGCGCGTCAATGGGGTGTGCCCTATTTCCTACTCGCCGGCGATGCGGCAGCACTGCGGTTTGGCGCCTAGACTCAACGGAATGGGCCGAGCTTTCGTCTAACTAGGCGATGCGCAATTCCGCACTCCGCTCCCTCTGGTGACGGCTCAGTATCGGCGTTGCGTTTCCGAGCCGTGACCAAAGGGAGCGGTATGCGTGATGCCAAAACTGGCTCAAGTCAATTTCTTCCCCACCCCTAACTAAACTGTGGCGCGACTTCAGGAGTTCGACCCAGCCGGCTGAAGCCGGCTGAAGCCCGCGCCACGTCACAGAGTGCGGTCCGCGCGATGCCCGCCGAACGCGTGAATCGTGCGCGTGCCGCCGAGCACTTCGCCGCTATGCGGCACACCGCGCGGAATGAAACATTCCTCCCCCGCTTTTACTAGAATCCGCTCGCCATCGATAATCAGCGCGTAGCAGCCCTCCACCACGAGCATATATTCATCGAATTCATGCGCGTGCTCCGTCGACGCGGCCGATTCGCGGCAATTCCAGGAAGATCCGCTGGTTGGCGATCGTCAATTCTGGATTACGCGTCCTGCTCGCTGGCGCGTTCTGCTCGCATCGAAACTGCTCTTCGCGCTGGCTGTAGTGCATGCGCAATCTTTTATGGCCGATATCGCGGTACTGGCGGCGCGCGGATTTCGCCCCTGGGAGTGGCTCCCGAGCCTCGTGACCAAGCAACTCCTGCTTGCCGCGGCGCTGACGCTACCGATGATCGCGCTCTCGGCAGTGCTGCGCAGTTTCGCGCACTTGGCGTTGGCCGCGATCGGCATCCTGGGGATAACCTTCTTGGCATTCAACTACCCCCGGTTTCTGTCTAGCCCCTGGATAGGCGACGAGAGGGTGCGCTTCGTTCTGATGAGTGCTGTCGTCGGAACCGCAGCGATAGCGGTGGTCTGTTGGCAGTTCGCCCGGCGTCGCACCTGGCGATCGCGGCTCGTGGGGATCGCGAGTGTGTTGAGTGCCGAACTGATCTTTGTTTTCGCGTCGCCGCTCTTCCTCGCCCGCGTGCGGGCCGCATTCGATACCGCACCTGCTAAGATTTCGTTCCACGTGCGGAACGTACCGCCTACCGCGGAAGGGATCGCGGCCAACGCCTATATCGATCGCGCGATCAAAGCGTCACCGGAATATTTTAGACTTCCAACGTTTTTCGCAATGTCTGTGCCTCTTGGCGTGTCCGGGATTCCAGCGGGCATTCAAGGGGTTTTTGTCGCTGCAACGGTCGACATGATTGCTCCCGGAGGCGAACGCCTCCAGTTGCGTGTCAGCTACATCGGCCGGGAACAGCTAAAGCTGGAGATGCCGGGGGCGGCTTATCAGCGCCTGAAGTACGCCAGAGTGGAACTGCAAAGCGCGGTCCCGGTGGTCCTCTATCGCATCGCGTCCGGAACCTCGCTGCCGCTCGGGGTCAACCGTGTGGTACCGGGTATGGGACGGTGTGCCACCGACCTGTTCGAGCTTCCCGGATTGAGTGACAACTCCCTCACCCAGACGGCGCAGAATCCCGAAGAGCGGCATCGCTTCGCAAGAGTCGCCTGCGAATCGCCCAACGGCTCGCCCGTGCCAGCGTTCGCCAACTTCTGGGAATCGGCCGACAGCAACAGAAGCGGGCAGCTCGACTGGAGAAATACCCCGTTGCTTTCGCCGTTGATGCGCGCCACAGCGTCGTTTCCGCTTGGCCCTGGTGAAGATCCAAGCGCCGTTGGCCGATTTGAGATCACGCACTATATTCCGCAAGGCTGGCAGGTGGTGAATCTCGACTTACACGACCTCCGCCTCGCCGATTACTTTCAAAATATGAGCCCGCGCTGATTCTCTCTCTGCGTGCTCTGCGCCTCTGCGAGAGAGGGTTTTCGCGGCGAGCGTCGATAAAAGTTCTTGCACCTGCCCGAACAATCGCCGCTGCGCTCGCAACGCTGACATCCGGGGCCCTCCCCGGCTGCAAACACGGCTGGGATTGGCGTTAAAACGACCTGCATTGAAGCCGATCGGCGAAATCGGTGAGCACGGTGGCTTTCCAACAATACTTAACCTTTGTGTGCGTTGGCTTTGCCTCTCTATAACAGCTCGCCCGCCCGAACGCAGACGAATCGGGTTCGTTCCGCTTTTTCCACAGCCCAGCAGCTGCTGCATGGCATGCACTGCCCAAATATGGGCGGACACCGCCTCGCGCTGAACCCTATATCTTCAATGCCTTCCACGGATTACAATTGGCCTGAAAGATGCACCCATTCAAAAGGAAAACCATCATGCTCAAGACGTGGATCAAACGTGGCGTTCCGCTCTCCCTGGCGCTGGCTTGGACGGCGCTCGCGCAGGACACCGCGCCACTGAAACTCACGCTGAAAGACGCCGTCGGATTGGCGCTCAAACAGAATCCGCAGGTAATCCTGGCGAACCTTCAGGTCTCGCAGAGCGAGCAAGACCGCCGCCTGGCGCGGGCCGGCCTGCTCCCGCAGGCCAACGGCAGTCTGTCGGAAGCCGTAAATCGTATCAATATCCATGCCGCTATCGGCATTTCTTTTCCGGGTTTGCCCACCCATGCCGGTCCGTTCGATGTATTTCAGGCCGGCGCCAGCTTCAATGCGCCGGTATTCGATCTCACGCTTTGGCACAATTACAAATCTTCCAAATTGGGAATCGAGACCAGCCGCGCTCAGGAAACCAGCGCGCGCGAAGAAAGCGTCATGCTGGTGGTCTCGCAGTATCTCGGCTGTCAGCGAGCTACTGCCGATGTCGGCGCAGCGCAATCGCGCGTCGAATTGGCGCAGGCGGTTTACGATCAATCGGCGGACCTGCAGAAGAACGGCGTCGGCACGGGTATCGATACGCTCCGCGCCAATGTGCAATTGCAGAACGAGAAGCAGCGACTGATTGTGGCCAGGACCGAACTCGAGACTTCCCTGAACGGGCTGGCCCGCCTTCTCAATGTAGACCCGCACCGCTCCCTGGAAATCGCCGATCAGGCCAGCTTTTCGGACACCCCCGCTGTCCCCGTGGATCCAACGCTGGAGAAGGCGTATTCGACCCGCCCGGAACTTCGCGCGCTGAAAAGCGAGCAGGAGCGGGCCGCCCTGGACCAGCGCACTGCGGCCGACCAGCGGCTGCCCAAGGTTAGTTTTAGCGGCTATTGGGCGGAGCAGGGTCTCACTCCCGACACCATCATTCCGGTCTACCAGTATCAGGGGACCATCATGGTCCCAATCTTCACCGGCGGACGGATTCAGGCTGACCGCGCCAAGGCGGCGCTGGCCATTCGCCAGTTGCAGCAGCAGGAAACCGAATTGCGCAACCGAATTGCCCTGGAAGTGAAGAATGCCATCGCCCAGGTGGAATCCGCGCGCAACGAGGTGAATGTTGCCAATGCCGGGATCCAGCTGGCGAATGAAGAAGTTACGCAGGCGCGCGATCGCTTTCAGGCCGGGGTAGCAAACAATCTCGAGGTGATCACCGCGCAGGATGAACTGGCTCGTGCCAACGACAATCAAATCGGAGCCCTCTACCGGTACAATCAGGCCCGCGCCAGCCTGGCATATGCCATCGGCCAGATGGAGACGGTGTATGCGAAGTAACGCTCGGCATTCAAGCCTCCGTGGGCTCCGCCACCTCCGTGTTCTCGTCCTCTTTGCTTTGCTTCTCCGTGTCTCCGTGTCTCTGTGGTTAATCCGTATTCCGGAGGCCATCTACGCCCACTGATCTCCAAGTCCACGACGTTTCCTGGCACCGGGGTGTCAGTCCCTGGATTATCGCCATGACCGTCATGCTGGCCACGTTCATGGAAGTGCTCGATACCAGTGTGGCCAACGTCTCGCTGCCCCATATCGCCGGGAGTCTCTCGGCGAGCATGGACGAATCGACTTGGATGCTGACCTCGTACCTGGTAGCCAATGCCATTATTCTGCCGATGGGCGGTTGGTTCTCCATGTTGTTCGGCCGCAAGCGCTTCTACATGATTTGCGTGGCGATTTTCACCATCAGCTCGTTCCTGTGCGGCATCGCGCCTTCTCTGGGCGCGCTGATCTTTTTCCGAGTCCTGCAAGGCATCGGCGGCGGTGCGCTGCAGCCCGTCTCGCAGGCCATCCTGGTGGAGAGCTTCCCGCGCGAAAAGCAAGGAATGGCCATGGCTGTCTATGGGATGGGGGTGGTGGTAGCGCCCGTAATCGGGCCCACGCTGGGCGGCTGGATAACCGACAATTACACCTGGCGGTGGATTTTCTTCATTAACATTCCGGTTGGTATCCTGTCGCTGGCGCTTACCGCCCTGCTGATTTTCGACCCGCCCTATCTAAAGCGCAAGAGTTTGGGCAACGGCTTCAAGATCGACTATATGGGGTTTGGCTTGCTGGCTCTCGGGTTGGGAGCGCTGGAAGTTGTGATGGACGAGGGGCAAAAAGAAGACTGGTTCGGCTCCCATTTTATCGTGACATTCGCCATTATTACTGTGGTTTGCCTAATCGGCGTGGTTTTCTGGGAGTTGCGTCAGAAAGAGCCGATCATCGATTTCCACATTCTGAAAGACCGCAATTACGCTCTGGCCACGCTCTCCATGCTGGTGCTTGGGTTCGTTCTTTATGCCAGCACCGCGCTGATGCCCCTGTTCCTGCAAACACTGCTCGGTTATACCGCCATGATGAGCGGACTGGTCCTCTCGCCCGGCGGACTGGTGATGGTAATCTGTTTACCGGTTGTGGGCATCATGGTGCGAAAGTACCAGCCGCGGTGGCTGGTGATCTTCGGGGTGCTAGTCACCTCACTGGGTTTGTTCCGCATGTCCCACTTCACACTGGGAATCGACTATAACACCGCGGTTACCAGCAGGATGGTGCAGAGCTTCGGCCTCGCGTTCCTGTTCGTACCCATCAGCGCCACGGCGTTTGCCTTCATTCCCAAGGAGCGTACCAGCTACGCCACCGGGCTCTTCAACCTGGCGCGCAATGTCGGCGGCAGTTCGGGAATCGCCACCGCGACCACTCTGCTGGCCCGGCGCGCGCAATTTCATCAGTCGGTGCTGGTGGCGCACCTGACGCCTTTCGACTGGCGGTATCGCGAGTCGGTGGCTGGGGCGGCGGCCATCCTACGCACCGCGGGTTCGTCCGCGTCCGACGCCAATGTGCAGGCGCAGGGCATGGTTTACGGGACTATGTTGAAGCAATCCAACATGTTAGCGTTCGCCGACGCGTTTTGGGTGATGGGAATGATGTTCCTCCTGATCATCCCGCTCATGTTTTTGATCAAGAAAGTAAGGCCGTCAGCCGGCCAGGTGGTGGTGGAATGACAGAGAGTGTGCTATCCGAGAAAGAGGGACAGAAGGTGACTCCTACTCAAGAGAAAGTGACGCCGGAGGTGACGCGGCGCAGCGGGTCGCGAACCAAGCTGATCGTCGCACTGATATTTCTGGTGGTGGCCGGGGTCGCAGTGTACGCGCTCTATATGCACTATCGCGACCGCGTATCTTCGGACGACGCCAACGTCGATGGACACATCAGCGCGATCGCGCCCAAGATTACCGGGAATGTGATCGAAGTCGCGGTGCTCGATAACCAGGAGGTCAAGGCCGGCCAGGTGCTGGTTCGCATCGATGCGCGCGACTATCAGGCAGCCGTGGACGTCGCCAAAGCGGCGGTAGCGCAGGCCGAAGGCCAGTTGCAGGCCGCCAACGTATCCGTGCCTTGGGTCAGCAGCACCACCGAATCCGGCACCACCGTGGCGGACGCGCAGTTGGCCGACGCGCAGACGGAAGTGGAACGCGCCCGCGCATCGTACGATCAGGCCAATACGTCCGACGTGGCTTACGCGCAGGCGAATGTCGCCTCCAAACAGGCCAACAATCAGCGCGCCCAGGCCGATCTGGCTCGCATGAAGCCCCTTGTGGACAAGGCCGAGATCTCGCAGTTGCAATACGATGCCTATTCTGCCGCCGCCAGTATGGCCGACAGCGATCTGCGCGCCGCGCAGGAGAAACTATCGTCGGCGCAGAAAGATGCGGCTATTCGCAAAGCGGCTCTCGATTCCGCCATCTCTAAGGTGAATACCGCCAGAGCGCAGGTGGCGAGTACCCAGGCGAATCGCAAGCAGGTGGCGGTGCGAACCGCCGACGCCGCCACCGCTCGCGCCGCCCTGGAGGCCGCCCGCGCCCGCCTGGAAGCGGCGGAATTGACTCTCAGCTATACGACCATCACCGCTCCAGTCGATGGCATGGTAACGCGCAAGAGCGTGGAAGTGGGTCAAATAGTTCAGCCCGGACAGGGCCTGATGACCATCATAACTCCCGACGTCTGGGTGACGGCGAACTTCAAGGAGACCCAGCTTGCCGACGTAAAACCGGGCCAGAAAGCTGAAATCCAGGTCGACATGTATGGCAAGAGTGTATTTGGGCACGTCGATTCGATCGCCGACGCCACGGGATCGCGCATGAGCCTGCTGCCGCCGGAAAACGCTACCGGCAATTTCGTGAAGGTCGTGCAGCGGATCCCTGTGAAAATACTAGTTGACCGCACAGATGGCCTGATACTCCGGCCCGGAATGAACGTCGACGTCACCATATTCACGCGATAATACAAGCATGGGGGGAAACTTAGTACGTCATTTCAGAAATTCGGTAACGTACTCCCGCCGGACCGCTCCCTTTGGTCGGGGCTCGGAACGAAGCCGCACACCGAGCCGCGACCGCAGGAAGCGGTGTCTCTGGAATACGTTGGCTGTGTACTTAGCATCTCACTGCGCTCCGCAATCTCTGGGGCCGTACTCGGGGAAGACCCGGTCTCGTCGAGCCCTTAATACGGTATTCTTTGTTGGTTTTTCTCTGTGTCTCTGTGTCTCTGTGGTGAACATTTCTTTCGCCGCCGACAAGGAACACCTGGCGATGCTGGCCAATGCGCAGGCCGCCTTCGACCGTGTGGAACAAGTCGCCGCGCCGCCGCTTCCTGAAGCCTCCGCCTGCGTGCAGACGCAAGCGGCCATGTTGTCGGTGGCGCTGCCTGCCGAGGAATCCGAGCTGCACTATCGCAAGGGATTCTGCGAACTGGCCGTGGGCGCCATGACGCACTCGCAATCCACCTTCGCCGACGCGGCGGCGGAACTGGATCGTAGCGGCGCATCCATGCTGGCGTGGCTTGCGCGGCGCGCCGGAAGTCTCCCCGAACAAGCCAACTGGAATCAGCCAGACTCCTGCCCCAAATCGTGCGAACCGCTCATCCCGGTCGCCAAGCTTTGGAAAGGCTGGGTCGCCCTGAAGGGCGGCGATGCTTATACCGCCGCCGTGCAATTCGACGCCTTGCCGAATTCCGGCTGGCCGGACTACGTCTCCGGACTGCTGGCGTTCCGCGGCGGCCGCTATGCCGAATCCACGGCGCGCTACCGCAAGGCCGTGGATGTCTGGACCCGCATGCAACAGGAGAAAGACCCGCCGCTCGGCATACTTCTATCACCTCCCATGGATGTCCCCCAACTCCTCACCGAACTGGGTGGAGCGCAAATTGTGGCCGGCGACCCGAAAGGCGCCGTCGCGACGCTCGACCGGGCTCTTGAAGCATCCCCCAAAGGGCGAGCCTATTTCCTCCGCGCCCGGGCCAAGGAGTTGACCGGCCAAGCGGAAGCCGCCCTGGCCGATTACAACCTGGCGAGCCGGGCAGCGTTCGCGGACGCGAACGACCTCGCCTCGGGAGAGGCCCACCTGTACCGCGGTATCCTTCTCTATCGCCGCAAGGATTACCAGCGCGCCGAAGAGGAGTTCTCGAGCGCCTTGAATTTCGAAATCAATCCCACATTGCGTCCCGACGCTTCGGCATGGCGGCATCTCTCGGCAGTGGCCTCAGGGTCGTGCGGCACCTCGCGCGAGTTCCTGGAGCGTTCGCTCGCGTCGGTCTCACCATACTTTCCGAAAGACGAGGCCAGATCGTTGGCCGCCGGTTGTCCCGCCGGTCCGGCTTTATAGTCATTCGGCTTTGTTTGTGTGATACAGTTCAGGTTAAGATGGCATCTCGAAGCGTCAACAAAGTCATTCTGATCGGGCATCTCGGCAAAGATGCCGAAACCAAATTCACGCCGAACGGCACCGCCCGGACAACCTTTTCGGTGGCCACCAGCCGGCGCTGGAAGGATCAGGCAACGGGCGAGTGGAAGGAAGAGACCGACTGGCACAACATCATCATATGGCGGTCGGAAAATCTGACCAACTATCTTCTCAAAGGCAAACAGGTATATATAGAAGGCCGATTGCAGACGCGCAGTTGGGACGATAAAGACGGTAAGAAAAACTACATGACCGAGGTCGTGGCGGATGAACTCATCCTGCTCGGCGGCCGCGGCGGCGACTCCGGCGGAGGATCGGGCGGCGATTATTCGCAGCAGCCAGTCTCCATGCCGCGTTCGGCGCGCCCAACGCCATCGCCATCGCCCGCCCCGGCGGCCGCGCCCCCGGATGATTTTAGTCAGGGAATTACCGACGACGACGTTCCTTTTTAACGATGGGCAAGCACCGCTTCGACTGGCCTGAGGCCAAAAAACTCTGCAGGCTGAACCGGAACGACATCGCCATGGCCAAGAGCCTCGGTTTCGGGCCCGACGCGCTGGTTCGGGCGAGACCGGACCCTAAGCAGAAGTGGAAACTGCCCGTGAAGTACTGGATTCACGAACTTCACTTTAAGCGGTTCGGGCTTCGTACTAGGAGAGCAGCCACTCCCGGCGGCGCCGCCTTCAACTCCGGAAGTGGATGAGGAGGCAGTCCGGCGATATGGGGAACAGCTTTACTGGGAAGACTACTGGGAACGCAACCGGGATGACCGCCCAGGAAAGTGCCAAGCCGCCCAACCCCAACAAGGCAGCTAATACAATCCCCGTTGCGGCGGCGAGTGGGATCGGAATTACCGACGACGACGTTCCGTTCTAAACCGACTAGACAGGTTCGTCGGGGCCAGGCTCGCCATTCGCCGACCGATATCGATAACGAAGGACGTTCCGTTCTGAATCTACTAGAACTAGACAGACTCGTCGGGTCCAGATTCCTCTTTCGCGGCGCGCAGCACTCTCGATAAGTTGGAAAGTGCTTTCCGGGGACGCCCACGGCGACGAGGTCCCTCTTGCTGTAAACGCTCTAGGCTGAGGATCGCGGCGTCGAGATTCTCTAACTCCTCGCGAAGTTGGCCGAGGACTTTGTTGAGATCCATGGATGGTTACTGAGGATAGAACTTTTCTATCTCTCTGCCAATCAGAAAATCCGTAGATCTGAATCGGAGGGACTATTCAGGACTACTAGAACTTACACTGCGGGTCGCGATAGTAAGACGTCGTCGGAAAGATCTACAGGCTCGGTATAAGTTTGCAGAGAATCGAGCGATTCCAGCACGCGCTCCAGCAGGCTATCGGTTTGCGAGACGGTGGTCTTCAACACCTCGATGGAATGCGCCTGGGTGGTTAGACGCTCATCGAGAGAGGTCATCGTCTTGGATAGCAGTTGTTCCATGGCTGCCACAATCTGCGCGGTGGAAGGGACTTCCGCCAGCTTCGCGGAGTGCTCTTCCAGACGGGCTTCCACCTTCGTAATGCGTTCGGCGTTGGCTGAGTCTTGCGCGGCGAGGCGGCTCTCGAGATTGGCGAGAGAGCTCTTGAGCTCATCGAGAGCAGCTGCGGGCATGCCGGCGCCGCGACGACGGTCGCGGCGCGCGCTAGTGAGCGCGCCGGTGGCGATTCCCGCCAGAAAAATGGCGGCCCGGGGAAGGTAGTTGATTTCTCGTGCCATCGGTGTCTTTCTTATAACCCTTTTCCGTAATTGAATGCAAGTACTACAGTTAGTTGCCAACGTACTAGGTACGTACCTCAGTTGCAGTTAGTTAACAATGCTGGCATCCTGACTAGGAAACATCCTCCACTATAGGAGACTTCTGGTTGATCCTCGACTCGGAATCCGGGTCTGCCCGTCGCGGCGTCAGTAATCCCTTGCTGCTGGAAAACGCTCTGTACGGCCAAGTCGTCACGATGCGGCGGCGGGCGAGCACTAAGCTCGACGCCGAAGCTAGAGGTCTGCTTCAACTGCAGAGCCGCTTCGTGGCCCATTATTTCCGCCTGCAAACTGCCGAACGCAAGTTGTCTAACCGGATGCAATCTACCCGGCCGGCGGCGGGCATCAGCGCGGTCCGCCAAATCGAGAAAGAGCGCGAACGGCTGGCTCGGGACCTGCACACTGGGGTGGGACAGTTGCTGGTTGCGATCCGCCTGCAGCTGGAAGTGATTGCGACGCAGTTGTCCCAGCCGCCGGCGGCAGTCGAACAGGCGCTGGAGCGCATCGCCTCGCTGGCCAATGACGCCGGGGAACAAATTCGCGCTTTGTCCCGCCGTCTGCACCCGCCGGAATGGCAGCGTTTGACCTTGGAATCGGCTATCCATCAGCTGTGGGAGTTGAGCGGGGTACCGGAGCGGTTTGAAGCGTCGCTCGAAATCGAGCCGCTTACACGCGAGCCGGAGCAGGAGGGTAAAGTATTGGTATACCGGGCGGCGCAGGAAGCGCTGACCAATCTGGTGCGGCATGCGAAGGCGAGCCGGGTAAAGATGTCGCTGGCGACGCTCGATAGCAAGATAGTTCTGCGAATCGAGGACAATGGGGTAGGGTTCGACGTGGCGCGCTTGTGGAACGCGCCAGAGAGTGTGACGCAGGGGATCGGCCTGCGATCCATCCGCGAACTGGCATCGTCGCTAGGAGGGGCTCTCGACATCGTGAGCGGTAAGGAAGGCACCACACTGGAGCTTTCCGTGCCCCTAGAGTTGCCCCAATCGTGAAGCGGGGAGGAATAACTTGGCGGACTTAGCGGGTACCACGGTGGTGCTGGCCGACGACCATGCGATTGTGCGGGAGGGATTCGCGGCGCTGTGCGAAGCCAACGGTATGCGCGTCCTGGGGCAGTGCGAGGATGGCCCTTCGGCGGTGGATACGATCCTGGAAAAACAGCCGGATTTCGCCATCCTCGACCTCCATATGCCCGGAATGACGGGAATTGAAGTGATTCGCAGATTGCGGAGCGCCGGTTGTCCGACCAAGATCATGATCCTTTCCATTAGCCGGGAGGATAAACCCGTCATCGAAGCGCTGAGGGCCGGGGCAGATGCTTACCTGCTAAAGGATGGTCCAGCGAGGCATCTGCTGGACGCCATCAGTTATGTCCGTGATGGAGGGCAATACGTATCTCCGCTGCTCAAAGGCGCCCGCATCTTTGCCAAGCCGGAAGCCACCGAGGCGGACGACCCTCTGGCGGGGCTGAGCCCGCGCGAAATGGAAGTTTTTCAGTATCTTGTGAAGGGTATGCGCGCCAAGGACATCGCGGAGCTGCTGCGCATCAGTCCCAAAACCGTGGACACGTACCGCGCCACGTTGATGCGCAAGCTGAATGTCCACGACATTGTGGGACTGGTTAAATTCGCGATCGAGAGAAACCTGACGAAGACGTCTGAGTAGCCGTGAAGGCGATGCATTGCGCCAGGCGCTCTTCACGAGCACGCTGATACCCCTCAAGGGCGGCGATCAGAGTTCTCACAGTTTCTCGCCGCTCGTACAGGCGTTCGAGGGCGCGGCGACGGATGGAATCGGCTGCCAGGAGCCGGTTGCGTTCAGCAGAGGAAACGGGCGGTAGAGTTATCGTCGTAGCCATATCAGAAGTCACTGGTACCGTAATTAGGGTTTTTCCTTACTAGCCGAAACGCTAGGATACCTGTGCTTATTGGCACAGTCAAGAAAAATCTCGGTAATTATCGGATTTTTCTTAATTTTGGCTCATAGCCTAGGAAACTCCCGAGTATCGACATAATTAGGGAGAATGCCTCAAAACTCAGCATCTCCCCGGCTTCTCGCCTTTCAATGCGGAATTTCACCCATTGGACCTCCCGGT
>Ga0302326_10021595_pt1 | contig 13196 bp, 21 predicted proteins | sample Palsa_T0_3_FD_202264 | JGI IMG/M metagenome (GOLD analysis project Ga0302326, IMG submission 202264) | Peat permafrost microbial communities from Stordalen Mire near Abisko, Sweden - Palsa_T0_3 | ecosystem: Environmental > Terrestrial > Soil > Palsa > Peat permafrost | place: Sweden: Abisko... | reverse complement strand
GGTGTCCATACGGTGATCGGTCTGCAAGCTCGCGCCGACCCAGCACTTCGGCGAGCGAGCGAAATGGTTGCTACCAGAGCGATCGGGCGTGTGCTAAGCGCCTGCCTGATTTCAGAGACGACGGCCGCGTTCGGACCCAAAACCAGCGAAGCGTACTTCTATCTCGAAGATCCCGCGAACGGTGCCACGCAAATGACGATCCATGCCGGGCACGCGATCGATGCCGTCGTTGCTGTGCTCGGCGGCCTCGTCGATGTTGCCGTGCTCGCGTCGATACAATTTCCGGATGTTGAAGTGGCGGGCACTGTACGGACGCACCGGCGCACAATCCCGGACCACATATTCTCTCAATCACGGTTGCAGCTCGGCGGTGTGGTTTCGGCGGAGCTCGCGGCCGGCAGGCCCAATGCGCGGTTCCGTTTCGAGGTCGTCGGCGACCGCGGAAGCTTGCTACTCGAGGGCGGAGCGCCCAGCGGATTTCAGTCCGGCAGACTGACGGTATCGCTCAACGGAGTTCCGCATCCCATCGACGACGGCGAGCTTAGCCAACTGCCCGACACAGCATTCAACGTCGGCGCAATGTACGCTCGGCTGCGGGATGACGTTGCGACGGGAGTCAGGACTGCTCCAGATTTCGAGCACGCTGTCCAACTAACGAACCTGATCGCGGACATGAGCAGAGCGGATGAGACCGGCACTTGCATCACCGCAGCTGACCGCTGGCCGACGTCCACTGAAGCGCCTACGGAGCGGGAATTCCCCCGTGCCGAAGACAGCGCCCGGAAAGGTTTATGCGCATAGAAATACGAAAGTCATACGCATGAAATCTGAGATCGTCGAATGGCAAAAGTAACCAAGAATCTGTCACTCGACGAGGCAGCAGTGACGCGCGGGGAGCGGTATAGTGCGCTGCACAATACGAGCCTCTCACGGCTCGTAAGCGATTTCCTTATTCAACTCCCTGTGGATGAGTTGACACGGCCGCTCCCCCCGACGGTCCGCCGGCTCATCGGTATCGGGATCTCCGACGCACTGCCGGTCGACGGCGCACTGCCGGTCGACGAGGAACTTGGGCCACAGGCTTATCACGATCATCTCGATTTGAAGTACGGCAATTCCTAAGAGACGACCGGAAGCCAGAGCCGCAAAGAAGCCCCTACGTCTGCTTGTCGATACGAACATCGTCTTGGACGTCATCTTGGCGCGGAGCCCTTGGATGTCGGACGCGGTAGAACTCCTAGCGGAGATCGAACGCGAGACAGCCGAAGGTTACGTCGCGGCCCATGCCATCACAACCGTTTACTATGTCGTCGCCAAAGCCAAAGGGCGAGAGGTTGCAACGATGGCGACCAGCGACGTATTGCGCCTTCTCACAGTCGTGCCCACTGACGCCGGGGATTTCCAACGCGCGCTCTCGATGAACCTCATCGATTTTGAAGATGCCGTGCAATCTGCTTGTGCACTCAAGATCGGTGCCAACTTTGTGATCACGCGGAATGCCGCTGATTTTCACGGTGCGCCGGTCACCGTGCGGTCGGCGGGCGAGGTGCTCGCGATCGTTCGATCACCGGCGTTGTGACCCGCGCCGCTGATTATCACCGCTATAGGTTATGCCCAAGCTCGTGCGGGCGGCAGGCTCAAGGGCGAGCAGTTCCTTTAGACCTCCCGTAGACCCGCCCGGAATAACCGTGCAAAAAGCCTCAGTATGAATGAGCCCAGTACACAAACAAGCGTTCGAACAGACCGCCCCGGAATTTGAAGTTTCTTCTTTGTAGCCGGAAAGTGGAATTTCCGGCTACAAAGGACGAGTGGAAGAGGCGGGCGAAAGGGCTCCCGAATGGCAGTCGATCCAGCAGTGTCCGGGTCTTACGAAAAGCCGGTGTCGATGATTCTCGGGTCGCCCGATGGGCTGGGCATGCTGCCGGCGATCGCTGGGTCGGATGGGGGCGGTGCAGCCGCTTTCGCCGACATCACGGCTTTAGGCACAGGTCATCGACTGTTCTCGGTGTGGCCGCGCGATGGCCGGCCGGCCGTGGGCGCTGACCGCATCGCCGCGGCGATCGCAACGTCGCGGAAACTCATCCAAGCCGACCGCGCGGCGTTGACGCTCGACAAATACGCCCGCGATTTCGCGCTTTTCGGCTATTGGGTCATCGCGAATCGCCCGACGAACGCAATCGTCCCAACGCATCCCGCCTTGCTCGGCATCTACATCGGCGATCTGCTCAACCAGGGCTTGTCGAAGGGCCGCGTGCTGAGCCGCATCGCCGCAGTCCAATTCGCGAACGAGGCTTTGGGTCAAAAACTGCGGATCGATGAGGGCGCGATCCACCGACAGATCCGCGGCCTTCGCCGGCTGACAGACGTCGATCGCCAAGAACGCACGGCCCTGCGCCAGGAAGAGGCGACGTCAATCCTCGAGGAGCTTGGGTCGCCCAAAACGCTGTTCGACTACCGCGAACGCGCGCTGCTGGCGCTGGGCTGGACCTCAGCACTACGCCGTTCGAACATCGCAGTTTTGCGCGTTCGCGACGTCAAGATCAAATACGACGCCGTCAACGGTAATCGCTATCTCGAAGTCTACGTTGCGACGAGCAAAACCGACCAAGAAGGCAAAGGCCGCTTTCTCCAGATCACCGAGATGCCCGGTGGCCATCCGCTTTGCGCGGTACGCGCCATCGAAGCCTGGATCGAGCGCTCGGGAATAGCGGGCGAAGCGAACAGTCCGCTCTTCCGGTCGTTTACACCGCGAGGATTCAAGATCAAAGCAAGCGGTATCGGCGGCCGTGACCTCACGCTTGCCCTCAAACGAATGGCGAAAGCCACGGGCCGTGACGAATCCAAACTCGCCGCCCACGCCTTACGCCGCGGCTTCGCCACTTCTGCCGACGAAAAGGGCCTCCGCCGCTCGGTCATCCGCGAACATGGCGGCTGGAAATCAGACGCAATGATCGACCGCTACACCCGCGTCAACGCTGCCCGCGACAATGCGATAGCCGAGATGTTTGGCCGAAAAAACCGCAAGTAGGAGCGCTGCGCAAACGTGGGGATCCGGTGCGCGGTTCGCGCGCACAGGCGGAGGAAGCTCCTGGAGTGCTGCCTCGCGCAGAGGCTCGGGCTTTCTCTCGGTATTCGCGGTCGCTAGCAAGGTTCGCGAAAGCTTGCCGATTTAGGGTAGCGGATCAAAGCCGAGCAATCCCGTGGCTATCCGGCTTCGGCAGATGCTCCTTGACGAACTCGATGCGGATCCCGCGACGTCAGCGCGTCTGCACGATCTGGCGCAAGTCATCGAGATTGCGCACGAGCCGGCGTTGAGGATCTTGTTCATCTCGTTGGCGAGGGACTGCTAAGACCGCTGGTTTGTCTGAGAAGCCGGAAATCATCGGCGTGATCGATTGCCCAATCGGCGAACGAATGGGCTGGGGCTCCGGTGACACGCGCGACATCGTCCGTCACCAACGGAGTCTCCGTCATGCCGCGTTCCCAAGAATCGAGAATCATGTCGATGACGTTAGGCGGCAGGGGGAAGCGCAGCTCGGCGAATAGTGCGCGCGCGGCATCCTTGGAGATCTCATCGAAGCGTAGCGGACGTTTCGTGGCCGTGCCGATCGCATCGATTTGCTCTGCGAAGGTCAGCGGCTGCGGGCCCGTGAGCACGTATTTCTGTCCGTCGTGCCGCGCGTCGGTGAGTCCGTGGACGGCGACGTTCGCGATGTCGCGTTCGTGGATCGGCGCATACCGCGCACCCGCGAACGGCCAGCGCAGAACGTCACCGCCCGTTAGTTGCGGCGCCCACCACCTCAGGGCGTTCGACGCGAAATATCCGGGACGGAGGATCGTCCACGCAAGGCTAGATCGCTGAATCGCTTGCTCGATATCCGCATGAGCCTTAGCGAGAAAGTTCACGGGAGGGTCGTCGTCGCGCACGAGGCTTGAGGAGAGAAAGACGACACGTTTCGCGCGGCGTGCGGCGCGATCGATGAAGCCGACGACGTCGACCGAAGGGGACGGCCACATCACGAAGACGGCTTCGACGGAGTCGAGCGCGGCATCCCACGTCTCGGGGGCGGAGAAGTCGCCGCGCACGGCCGCGGCGCCGGAGGGAAAATCCGCACGATCGGGATCGCGGACCAAGGCGCGAACTCGGTGGTTCGCGTCGAGAAGCTGGAGAACGACCTGCCGACCGACGTTACCGGTGGCTCCTGTAACAAGAATCACGCTGGATGCCTTTCTGGCGCCCTCGAGCGCCCTCATCAGGCATTCTACAAGTTCAAGTGAACTTGAAGTCAAGTGCCGCTCGCGGTATGGTTGAGTCATGCTCGACCTGCTTAGCATCAGCGAGGCCTCGCGCCGCAGCGGCGTTGCGGCCTCCGCGCTGCGGTTCTACGAAGAGAAAGGCATGATCGAGTCGCGGCGAGCTCGCTCTGGCCATCGCCGATATCCGCGCAGCGTCTTGCGGCGGATCGCATTCATCGTTTTTGCCCAGCGCGTCGGCCTGTCGTTGGACGAGATCGCTGCAGAACTCTTGAAGCTGCCCGATCGCGGCACTCCGCGGCAGGCGGACTGGAGCAAGCTCGCGGTGACGTGGATGTACCGTGTCGACGCCCGCATCGCCGAGCTGCAGCGTATCCGCGACGGGCTGACCGAGTGCATCGGCTGCGGCTGTCTTTCACTCGAACGCTGCGCGCTCGTAAACCCTGGCGATCGAGCGGCGCGAGGCGGACCAGGGCCGCGCCGCTGGGCCGACGATTCGCCCTGCGATCGGACGTAGCGGCGATCGGGCGGCGAAGCCCACGTTCAACTTACGGCCGCGGCAGAGGGCAAGTCTCCTACTCATGCATTCAAATGTGCCCGATCGGCGACTCTGAAGGCCGAGGCGGGCGCCAGAAACGGACAAACTGCTACATAGTTCCATAGTTCGATGGATACATGGTGCGGATTGGCGACCTGCTCTGGAAAAAGCCAGTATCGAACACTTGTTGGCCTCGCATCACGTAACCGCGCCGATGAAGTCGAGGACGTCATCTTCGGCGTCGACGCAAGGAGCCGGAATACATCGTGCGACGCGACGGCCCACGGAATACAAGGACGAAACGCCCGAGAGAGTTTGCGCGGACGTTTCGTTCCGGAAGGGGCCCTTTCGAGATTGCTGCAGCGCTACGTCGAAAGTGGCCGCCACTGATCGATGTGGGGCATAGGAGCTTTCCCGTTTACGTTCCATGGTGTTTGCCGCGCTTAAACGCGCGGAAAGAACCGCCGGAGTACTCGGGCCATCTCTTGCCGCGACGGGCAAAGAAGTTCGCGGGGGATGTCGATTCCGGCGGCGCCTCATCGACGCATTCATAGAATCGAAATGCTCTTCGTCCGCGCCGGCCGTGGCCGAGCGTCGAAGCCGTAAGGAGTTTCTATGAGAACGATCAGGATATTCGAACACATCTCGCTCGACGGCGTGATCCAGGCCTCCAGTGACGACGGCGATTTCCCCTACGGTGACTGGACCGCGCCCTATCGGACCCCCGCTGGCCGGGAGGTAATCACCGCCGCGCATGGCGAGAGCTTCGATCTGCTGCTTGGCCGCCGCACCTACGACATCTGGTCGGGCTTCTGGCCAAAGGCGCCCAGCAGTCCGATGGCGGACGGCTTCAATGCGGCAACAAAATATATCGCTACCCACCGTCCGGAAAGTCTTGAATGGGGCCCCTTCGAGGCCCTTGGACCGGACATCGTCGAGGGCATTCGCCGCATTAAGTCGCAGGACGGCCCGGACCTTATCCTCTGGGGTAGTTCCACGCTGACATCGGCGCTGCTCGAACATGGGCTTACGGATGAAGTCCTGCTGGTGGTCTATCCGGTCCTGTTGGGCGCGGGGAAGCGCCTCTTTGCGGAGGGAACCCCGCCACGCTCATTCGAGCTCGTCAGCACGAAAGCAATGCCGTCCGGCATCATCCTCAGTACTTACAAGGTCGCCGGGCCTTTGAAGACCGGATAGTTCGACGACGCGCCGGCGTGAGCCGACGTCGCGGATGACGGTCATCGGGTGCCATCAAGAAACGGAAATTATTGTACGTTACAACCGCTTCGTCAGTGAAATCTGGTGGCGGAGTGGCGTGAAGCCGCCCTGGCGGGACCTCTGTTCCAAGGGTCGCGCCCCGCGTACTGCGTGGAAACGTGCTAAATCGAGCCAGATGACGGGCCCCGAGAGCAACACGAAGCCGACGCCGCAATTCCGACCCCCTCCGACGCCCAGTGCGACCGGCTTAGCGTACAAAAATTTCCGTTTCTTGAGGTCACCCCTTGACGCCCTTCCTTTCCACGTCCCCACAATCGACCGCAAGATTGTCAATAAACTAAGGAAAGCCGCTTGCGGGGCCGATGACGTGAATTACTATGTTTCGCAGCAGAGTATCCGCCTTTATCCTCGCTGTGTGTACTGCGATTGTGTCACTGATGATTTCCGGATCACCCGGCATCGCGAAAGACACTACGACCGGCTGTTCCGCCGCGTTGCGAGCTGTCGCTGACGACGTCCATCACGGTAGACTCAAGCCCTACGTTATAAAACCGACGGAAGTAGCGCTCCTTCGCGCGGAACGTGCGTTTACTAGTTCTAATGATCCATTACTGCTCGACGTTGCAAACGCCCAGAAGGATTTCGAAGAGTCACCGTCTGGTAAGGACTTATCTCACCGTATTAATGCGGCGATCGGTCCGTGCAACGAACGAAAAAAAATCGAACTGTTCGTGCTAGCCAATGATCTTATTGTCCAGCGTTTCGGCCAACTCGGCGCCGGTGACGTCTCAGAACCGCGACTGTATTTGGCTTCGGCAATATTCGATGTTTTGGTCACGATTGTATTTCATGATCGCTTTAGTGCTGCACAGAGGGAGAACTACTCCGCAGTCTACAGCCTTCTACTAACGCATTTGGCAGATCTCGACGCTGATGCGCTCCCACGGGTGCAGCCAAATGCGCATATCCAAACCTTGAAGCAAGGGTGGCGAATGCTGTTAATCCGGATAGGCCGCTGGCTGCACAACAGCAGGGCATCACCGGGGTTGTCGCAGTCGAAGTCCAACTCGGTGCAGATGGCCGGATCGTTGGCACGCCAACCATCCAATCCTCACCCAGCCAGTTGCTCAACGCGGCAGCCATTGAAGCTGCTGAACAGTATAGATTTAATGGCGCAGTTCGAGACTGTAAGCCGGTAGCCACCGACGTAGTGCTTTCGGTTGAGTTCATAGATGATTGATAACCGCTTTGCCGTCGGGTTGAAGCGCGGTCGTGCCTTGTAATGGTATGACAAGCGCTGTAACCGGTATACTCGTAGCCGATCGCCAAGGCGCTGCTGGACGTCCCCGCTCGACATTCAGTTCGTGGGCGGGGCCGTGTTGGCTGATTTCTTTGGAAACAGAGGGGGACGTCCCTAAGACTCGCCGCGGAATTCCGGGTCGGAGTTTCGCAGGTCGGCGACTTCTTTGGGCGTCAAAGCCATTATCATCGAGATGCGCTTATCGGCTGCGGCGCCCAACTTACGAACCACGCCCCGCACTATTTCTTGACGTTTCGTTACGTCGTGGCCATGAAAGCCGGGCCAATAGACGACGAGACCGGCGCGGCCGAATGGGAGAACGGTATAGCTCGCCTTCGCCCCGTGTAGCTCCGCCTTGACCGCGTCGAGGATCGGTTGCTGCCACTTCCCGAGGCTGTCGATCGTGACCGTGGCTTCGGCTTTTACTTTAGCCATAGGATTTCGCACTCCGTGAAAGCTAGATCAGAAAGTTGTAGCAGCCGCCGGCAGACGACGGTAGCGGGGCGCGCCCCCCGGTCGATGCGCAAGCCGATCGAGCGGGCGCGTTTTTTACAAAACGCGTCGAAGAGGTCGTCTGGGTAGAAACGCAACGTGTTCTTCCAGAGGATCGCGAGTTCGTTGAGTAGTGTCCCGAGTCGTTTATATGCCGCGTCGTCGGCTAGCGTCAAAGCGCCGAGGCGAGCCAGGGTCACGAAGTCGTGATGATCGTAGAAGTCCTCGTCGGGCGGGATAAGCGATCGCAAAACGCACTCGACCGACAAGCCGCAAAGGTACGCTGCGAGCGCGGAAGCGCCGAAGCCAGCGGCGCCCAGAGTCTTCACGTCAGTGCGGGTGCCATCAAGAAACGGAAATTATTGTACGTTACAACCGCTTCGTCAGTGAAATCTGGTGGCGGAGTGGCGTGAAGCCGCCCTGGCGGGACCTCTGTTCCAAGGGTCGCGCCCCGCGTACTGCGTGGAAACGTGCTAAATCGAGCCAGATGACGGGCCCCGAGAGCAACACGAAGCCGACGCCGCAATTCCGACCCCCTCCGACGCCCAGTGCGACCGGCTTAGCGTACAAAAATTTCCGTTTCTTGAGGTCACCCCGAGTTCATCCAGCTGGTCACGCGAAAGCACCCGGCGCGCCTCGTGCTGGGTCGGCAGAAAGCCGACGATGCGGTCGCGATCCACGCCGATGCCGTCGAGCATGCCCAGGACGTACTCAGCCGTACGGGTGGCCATCGGCTCGGCGACGATGGGAACGAGGATCTGGGTCGCCGCGGCGGCAGCGGCGCGCACGAAAGCCCCGAAGCCAGGCGGCGTGTCGATGACGACGATCTCGAAATCGGCGAGTTGCGCGAGCAGCTTGGGCAGACTGCGCTCCGCATGCGTCTCGCTGTGGACGAGCGCCGGCGTCGCCGCGAGTACCGCGAACCCATCGGCGACGTTGACGAGCGCCTCGCGCGCCGGCACACCCCCGAAGACGTCCGCCGTCCCGCGCCGGCCGTCCGACCCCGGATCCAGCCCGGCGCCGAACGTCGCCCCGCCGACGGGATCTAGGTCGACGAGCACCACCCGGCGCCGGCGTCGTGCGAAGGCGATGGCCGCGAGCGCCAGCGCGGTCGTGCTCTTGCCGCTGCCGCCCTTCCCCGAGATCACCGCAATGATACGCTGTTGTGCATTTGTACCGTTGCGCTTTTGCACTAGAGGCCAACGTCGGCTGAGGCGTTGTCCACCCAGCCGGTCGCCGGCCGGATGTAGCGTTGGAGCGTGGCGCTGGAACGGTGCCCCGACTGCCGCATGATTTTGTTCTCGCTCATGCCGGCGAGCGCGCAGCTGGTGATGAATCCCGCGCGCAGCGAGTGCCCGCCGAATTTCGTCCCGTCGAGCCCGGCGCGCTTGACGTGCCGCTTGACGACGAGCGCCAAGGATTGAGCGGTGAGCCGCCGGGCTCGGATGCGACCGCTGGAGGAGACGGGCCGGAACACCGGCTCGTCGTCGACGGCGCCGGCGAGGTCCATCCAGGCCCGCAGCGCGCGCACCGGGCAGGTTACGACGTCCGAGCCGCGAGCGATGCACACCACGCGTCCTGCGGCTTCCTGGTCGGTCTTGGAGCGGCGCAGGTGGAGCGTCACGCCGTCGTCGACGAACCCGACGTCCGAGGCGTTGAAGCCGACGACTTCGGAGCGCCGGAATACGCCGGCGAACGTGACGAGCAGCAGTGCCCGGTCGCGGACGTCCAGCGGCGTGTAGCGCAGCGGCTTCACGAGATCTCTGAGCGTCGCGGTCACGATGGCTTCCTTGCCGACGGGCGCGACCCCGTGCTCGCGCCGGATGCCGGCGTAGACGCGGACCACGACGGGGTGGCGCGTCGGCAGGTCCGCGGTCTCGATCCCGATGTCGCGATGGGCGCTGCCGATGGCCGCGAGGCGCTGGCCGATGCTCGAAACCGAGAGACCCCGGTCAGCGCATGCCGTGATGAACATCGCGACGGCGGAGGCGAGCGCCGGCCGCGGGGCCATGCCGTGCCGCTCGCACCAGCTGGTGAACTCCGCGAAGTCCGAAGCGTAGACGCGGCGCGTCGCCGGCGCTCGGCGCGCTCCCGGTAGCCGGCGAGCACGGCGAGGCGCGGCCGGTCGTCGACCGTCGCGAGGGGTTGGGCAGTCATTGGCTTTGGATCTCCCGGTGGGCGTGGCGGCGAGAATGCGGCTTCTCGTTAGCTGTGAGCCTGTGCGCAAACGAGCGAGCGATGCTATTCTTTGAGGCATGCCTAATCGCGAGACCCCCTACGAACGCTCGGTAATCCGCGCGACTGAAGCCGCGCTAGCGTACATCGCGCCGGCGCTGCGCGCGACGCGCGCCGATTACATACGTATCATGGAGTGGAGGATGGCGCTCGACGGCTTCGTGCCGACCGGCATGTCCGGCCGCACGGTCACCACCGGTGGCGTGCAACGCGCCGTCACCGGGCGTGCCGTCTATCTGCCGCCCGCGGAATGGCGGCGCTGGCTCGACCACTGTCGGGTCGTCGCAAAGAGACGAGCGAACGGTATGCGCCCTCGTCAGGATTACCTCGCGCAGGCCGCCGCGCTGAGGGCAAGCATCGTCGGGTTCGCGCTCGCCGATTCGACGCTCTCCCAGAACGCGCTAGCGAAGAAGGTTGGAAGCAGCCGGCGGACCGTGCAGCATGCCTTGGGGCACAAATAAAGCGGACACACTTGCGCAACTTACGGAGCGGCCGTTTTTCATTTATTCTCCCAGGCAATGACACTTTTCACCGTCGACCGCGACCGATTGCGCTCCGTAGGCTTATCGATCGCCGAACTCGCTCAAGAGTCGCGTGTGCCCTACCCGCGATGCTGGCGGGCAGCGAACGGCGGCGTGGCGCTCCAATCGCCTGAGCGCCGGCGGATCAACGACGTCATACGCAAACGCCATCGCGAGATGCGCGAATTGAACAGCGGAGCGGTATGATGGACGAGCCGATCATCGCGCCGCCTGCCTCGTGGACGCTGCTTCGCGCTGCCGTCGCGCGATCTGGAAACACGGAACTGGCCGCTGCGCGGGCCGCCGGTGTCCCGGCGCTCGTATTCTCGAAAAGGCTGCGCGGTATCACCGCTGATGGCACCGGCCAATTATCGCCGGTGGACGAAGCGCGTTGCGCGACACTATTCGGTTCGGGCGAATGATCGACGTTGAGCGCGAGCGCGCGAAAAGCCTCGAGCTCTATGTTGGCGTGCGGGATTGGGCCCTGGCCCAGCGTCGCACGCCGGCGTGGCAACAACTTGCAGTCTCCGCTCAAGCACGGATCGACAAACTGCTCGGGTTGGAGGCGCCACTCCGCGTGATCCTCAAGGCGCACGATGACCGGCCAGCGGCACTCCGTGCGCTCGAGGCAATCATCGCCGAAGCAAACGCGGACGACGTCGACGTATGAGGCCCATCAGCGCACCACCCATCGCGCGCACGCGCGATGGGTGGTGCGCTGAAACGCTTGGCAATGGAAGCGCAGGCGTATACGCTGTACGTCATCGACGACTTGAGCTATGCGCAGGTCGGACATCGGCTCGGCGTGCGGCGCCAAACCGCTGCGGATTACATCCGAGCTGAGAACGAACGGCGTGCGTACGAGAACCAAGACAGGCGCGGGATCGAGACCGAGAAATCGATCGCGCTTTATCGCCGGGTCATCCAGTGGAATCTCCTGCGCATGGAGCACCCCGGCGCGACCGGCTGGGAATCACGAGCTATTATTTCCGCTCGAACCCGCATCGATCAACTGCTCGGACTCGATGCCGCCGTGAGCGTTCGCATTCGGGACGAGACGCCGGCGCCGGCGATGATGATCGGCTCATATGATCCGGCGGCTTTCATACGACTGCTTCAATTGGCGATGGATGCCAAGGGGCTAGCATGAGCAAAGGAAAGTGAACATGAGCCAAACCGCGAGCTACGTGCTACGGAATGCGCCGCTGGCAGACCACGAAGAGCCGCATGAAACGGAAACACTTGCGGGAATCATTGCGTGCCTCGAGCAGCTCCAAGAGCGGCTCGACGAGATCGACGGTGAGCACGAGCGTCAACGCTATCCGCTTGTGTACGAATTCGATAATCTCATGAGCCGACGCGCGGAAATGACCGCTGGCACAAGCGATGAGGGCAACGACCTCGAGCAAATGCTGCGGCCGGATGATCATGCAGCCGATTGAGACGCCCGACCAGCAACTTGCCGCCGCGGTCAATAGCGCCGTCACCGATCGGGATGTGGTCCTCGCCGCGGAAAGCTACGCGCAGGTTTCCATCGGCTACAGCCCCGGCGAGGGGGAATAGATGGGACGAATAATGACGGCAGGCGAACTTTTCAATTTACCGGTATTTTAAAAGAGCGCAACAACGGCGCCCGTCGATGTGCTGACCGAACTCGCTGCAAAGAAAGCGGAGCGGGCCGCGCGCCTGCGCCGGGCAACCCATCTGATAAAGCGGGCAGCGTGCGTCCGGAAGAACGCGACGAATGGGCCAACATTCGCAAGGCGCAAACGCTCAACCATATGCAGATCGACGAGCGTATCGTCAAAGCGTCGCGCGACTCCGACCATGCTCTAAACCGGGAGATCGATCGGCTCGAGATGGAAGTCGCTGGTTGGCCTGGCGACCTTGCTCGGATGCGAAAAGCTGAGCAAATCGCTGCGCACCTGCAGACCCCGGAAAGCGTCGCCGCCCGCGAACGGCTCGATAAACTGCGCAAGCGCCGCGACGAACTGCTCGAGCAAAATCCGGGGGGATTCGATCTTACGCACGCGCAGCGTCGTGAACGGAGCGCGCTCGCGCAAGCCATTGTGACGGCTGAGATCGAGGCGTACGAGCCGAGGTTTCGAGCGGATCGCGCGCTTGCGTAATCGTCTTCCGCGCGCCGCGGCGTGGTGACGCTGCGCGCGGAGGTCCGTGCTGCTTGTGGCGAGCCGGCGCGGACGGAGGACTCCGAGACAGGCGGGCTCTCGTGCCCCCTGGGACCTACGCGCTTTCGGCGGTGCGTGGGAACGTGCGAGTCGCTCGCTGCGCATAGACGCAGATCGCACTCTCGGGCCCGCCTTCACCAAAACCAGGTTCGCAGCTCGCGAGTTATCCGGAGCCCTGGAAGGTCACAATTATTAATGGTTCATTTCCAAAAGTGACGCTTTTTGTCTGGCGATCTCAACCAATTCAGCGTTGTCGGAATTGTCGACTACACTATTGAGAAGTCTAATTGCCTTAGCTTCGTTTTTCGCGCCGAGTGCGGTTCCCCCCGTGTCAAGATGAGGTGGTACCAGCGGCACGCAAGATATAGTGTGCAACGGGGTGCGAGAGGATGATGCCCTATGGAGACCACTTCCGTCAACGGCCGAGCCACGCGCGTATCGAGTGATGC
>Ga0302326_10021594_pt1 | contig 13196 bp, 12 predicted proteins | sample Palsa_T0_3_FD_202264 | JGI IMG/M metagenome (GOLD analysis project Ga0302326, IMG submission 202264) | Peat permafrost microbial communities from Stordalen Mire near Abisko, Sweden - Palsa_T0_3 | ecosystem: Environmental > Terrestrial > Soil > Palsa > Peat permafrost | place: Sweden: Abisko... | reverse complement strand
GCATCGACCAGCATCGAGACGATGTCCATGTGCCCGTTCAGCGCCGCCTCCTGTGCCGGTGAGCGTCCCCGGTAGATCGGGTGCTTGATCTCGCGACCCCCGGGATCGACGCCGCGGACGAGCAGCCGGCGGACCCGGTCGGTGAACCCGTGCTTCGCCGCCGCGATCAGCAGATCCTCCACCATCTTCCGCGGTGAGTCCTGGCGTTCGCCGAACCGACGGCGCCACGGCCCGCCGTCGCCGGTGCCGAGACCGAACTCGAACAGCAGCTCGAGCCACTCCTCGCCCGCGCTCTCGCCCCAGCCCTGGTTGTAGAGCGCCTGCCCATCATTGGCGTCAGCACCCGCCCGCAACAGCAACCGCGCGAGCGCAAGCTCCTCCGGGTGCTTCGGGATCGTGCCGCCGCCGCCCAAGGCGCCGGTCAACGCCGTGAACGGCGGGATCAACCCCTCCCACAGATACCCGGCGTTCGGATCCGCGCCATGGTCCAACAGCAGCCGCGCAACCCCGACACCCGAGCGACCCGCCCCGAGCGGCACCCGTGAATAGGTCAGATAGAGCAGCGGCTCCCACCCGAACGGGCCGCCGCCGACCAGCGACGCCTGAGACGCATCGCGATCCAGCAGCTCGCGGGCGGCGTCGACGTCGCCGGTCGCGGCGACGGTGTGGATACTCGCGCGCGAGAGCCAGTCGTGCTGCTCGAGCAGCGCCTGCGCCCGCCGGAACCGGTCAGGGTCATCGTCGCCGTAGTTCAGGCACGCAAGCCGCAGGAACTCGTCGACGACGGCCGCGTCATCCGGCAGCGGACCGCCGACCGGCTCGTGATGCGGCGAGCGGGCATAGTCGGCGACGAGCTCGAGATGCGCCTTCAGCTTCGGCCAGCTCGCAAACCCAAACTGACGGGCGACCACCAACTGCGCGTCCGCACGCGTGAACCCGTCCAACTCCGGAGACCCGGGCGTCGCCGAGGCCAAGCGCGGGTGGAACTCATTGACGATCGCCGCTGCGCCGGGATCGCCAGCGCGCACCGCACGCTGAAACCCCTTCGCGCCGTTGCGAAGCTGCTCGAGGTTGGCATTGCCAGGAAGACCGCGGGGTGGCACAAAGGCCTCCTTTCACCACGACCCGGAGTCCGCAATCACAGGCCGGAAAGGAGACACCGACCACAAACCACAACACCAACAACAAGGTGGGCTTCGCCCTTTCCGCGGACCGGGAACGCCCTTGCGCGCACACCGATCATAACAACGGCCACAAGACCCAGATACCCAGCGTCAACAGCGAGGAACGCTGCGAAGCGGGTGGGGGTGCTTGCCACCGGCCGCTTGCGTGAACCCTCTGCGCCGCCTGAGCCTGCCGCTCGGCGAGCGCGTGGCTCGGGGGCGAACACCCCCACCCGCCCTCGCGCGCCGAAGCGCCGCGTTACCTTTGCTCGACGACCATGGTCTTGATCGCCGCCGTCACGTCGTCGGCGATCTCGATCACCACCATGTAGGTCCCGATGTTGCGAATCGGCTCGTCGAGGTGGATCTTCCTGCGGTCGAGCTTTATCCCCCGGGCCTCGCGAATGGCGTCGGCGATGTCCTGGGTCGTGACCGAGCCGAACAGGCGCCCGTCCTCGCCCGCCTGCTGCGGGATCGTCAGTACCGTGCGACCCAGCAGCGCGGCGCTTTCCTGAGAGCGCTGGACCGCCTCGCGTTTCGCGCGCTCGGCCGCGTCCTGGCGGCGCTTGGCGGCGTCGACGGAGCCCTTGGTAGCGGGCTCGGCGAGCTTACGCGGCAGCAGGTAGTTGCGGAGGTATCCAGGGGAGACCTCGACGACCTTGCCGCGTTCGCCGAGCTGGTCGACATCTTGGAGGAGGATGGCTCGAGGCACGCTGAAGCCCTTGGCTAGCGGTCGCGGTCGCGGTCACGATCGCGAAAGCCGCGCTCGCCCCGGTCGCCACCGGCGGTCTCGGAGACGTAGGGGAGCAGCGCGAGCTCGCGGGCGCGCTTGACGGCGCGTGCGACCTGACTCTGATGACGGCGGCAGGCGCCGGTGATCCGCCGGGAGCGAATCTTGCCCCGCTCGGAGATGAACCGGCGCAGTGCGCCCACGTCCTTGTAGTCGACCCGGTCGATCTTGTCGCGACAGTACGGGCACGGCTTGCGCCGACCGGAAGTCGGTCCGCCTTTCCTATCGCGCCGGCGTACCGGCCGTCGTCGTTGCTTTGCCAATTGAGAAACCTCTTAGTGAGCCGATTAAAATGGGATGTCGTCGTCGCTGGCTCCGGCGGCCACGGGAGCGGTCTCGAAGTCGCCGGTGTCGACCGGGACGTCGCTCTCACTCGCCGCGCGGCTGACGGAGAACCCGTTCCCGTTCGCGCCGCCGGCGTCATCGCGCCCGCCGAGGAACTGCACGGAATCAGCGATGATATCGACTGACTGGCGCTTTTGCCCTTCCTGCTCCCACTCGCGCCATTCGAGCCGGCCGTCGACGGCCACGGGACGCCCCTTCGAGAGGTAGCGGGAGCAGTTCTCGCCCTGGGCGCCGAAAACGGTGACGTCGAAGAAGTTGGGCTTCTCCTCCCACTCGCCCGTCTGGCCGTTCTTGCGACGCGTGTTGCACGCGATCCGCAGCTTGCATATGGCCAACCCGTTCCCAGTCGAGCGCAGCTCCGGATCACGCGTCAGATTGCCTGTCATCACGACTCGGTTGATATTCGTTGCTGCCATGTGCGGGCTCCTTTCCGGAGGTCGTCGAAATTCGTACTCCGAGTCTATGCCGACCGCGGTCGGCAACCCGATCGCTCCCCGGAAAGTGGCAGAGAATCCGCGATCTCGCGGGCCATCTCGTCACAGAAGTCGCAGTTAGTTCACCAACGGCCCGCCACAAACCCGGGGTTTTGGCGCCACCAGCTCCTAGCCAACATCACGCGTTCGGCGCCAAAGCCCCCACGTAATCGCCCCCCAGGGCGATTACGCGTCGGCGGCGGCGGGCGCGACGGTCGCCGCCACTACGGCCCGTGCCTCGGGCGGCGGCGGTGTCCCGGGAAGGTTCTTGATGATCCGGAAGCGCAGCACGCCGTCGGTGATCTTGAGCGTGTGCGAGAGGGTTTCGAGCAGCGGAGTCGGTCCCGCGAACTGGAGCAGGTGGTACTCCGCTTCCTTCTCGTGGTTGATCTCGAACGCAAGGCTGCGCATCCCCCACGCGTCGTTGCGCTCGAGCCGCCCGCCCCCGCTGTCGATCGACACCTCGACGTCGGCGACGATCTTCGCGCGCCGCTCCTCGTCCGCGGTGGACGAGAGCATCAGCATGAGGTCGTAGATGGCTGGGAGTTCAGACATGAAGGGAGCTCGCCACGGGGCGGCGACCGAGTATAGGGCGAGGGCGGGCTCGGCGCCGGTGGGGCGCTTTCCCGCGCAGCCGACCGCGGCGACCGCGCCGGCGACCGCGCCGGCGACCCGCTCGGCGGCGCGCGATACTCGCCGTCGTGACCGATCAGCACAAGGGCAACCCGATCGTCTCGCCGGCGTCTGCGTCGGAGTGGGAGCAATGGCTCGATCGGAACCACACGACCTCCGCCGGCGTCTGGCTGAAGATCCCCAAGAAGGGCGTCGCGCCCCCGCCCGCCGCCCCCACCTACGCCGAGGCGCTCGAGGCCGCCCTCTGCTTCGGCTGGATCGACGGGCAGAAGGCGGCGCTCGACGACTCCGCGTGGCTGCAGCGATTCACGCGGCGCGGACCGCGGAGCAAGTGGTCGAGAATCAATCGTGAGCACGCCACACGGCTGATCGACGAGGGCCGGATGCGCCCGGCCGGGCTCGAGCAGGTGGAGCTCGCGCGCGGCGATGGCCGCTGGGAGGCGGCCTACGAGCCGCAGAGTACGGCGACCGTGCCCGACGATCTGGCCGCGGAGCTCGAGCGCAGTCCGGCGGCGGCGGCGTTCTTCGCCACCCTGAACAGCGTCAACCGCTACGCAATCCTCTACCGGATCGGCGACGCCAAGCGCTCCGAGACGCGAGCCAGACGGATCCAGAAGTTCGTCGAGATGCTGGAGCAGGGCAAGAAGCTCTACCCGTGATCTCGGGTCAGGCCCGGTCCTGGGTTCCCTTCTTGCGGATGTCGGCGAGCTGATCGTCGACCCAGTCGCCCGGATTGCGTGCGGTGACGATCGCGGTCAGCCCCTCGTGCCTTCGCTCGCGCTCCTCGGTCGACATCGTCAGCGCGGCATGGATCGAATCAGCCAGCTCCTGGATGTCGAACGGGTTGACCGACAGTGCGTAGTCGCCGAGCTCCTCGTGCGCACCGGTGTTCTCGGACAGGATCGAGACGCCGGCACGCTCGTTCACGAGCGGCCCCTCCTTGGCGACGAGGTTCATCCCGTCGAACATCGCGTTGACGATCAGAACGTCGTAGTGCTTGTAGGCGGCGACGGCTTCCTCGAGGTCGTCGCGCAGCTTGAGCTGGATCGGCATCCAGTCGGGCGAGCCGTGCCTGTGGTTGACGACGGCGACCACCGCTTCGATCCGCTCGAGGTACTCGGCGTACTCCGGGACATCGGTCCGGGACGGCATCAACTGGGCGATGAAGCTCACCTTCTCGCGGAACTCCGGGTGCTGCTCGAGGAACACGTCGAAGGCGGTGAACCCGCGGAGGACGTTCTTCGAGAGGTCGGCGCGGTCGACGCGGAGGATCAGGTGATCGCGCCGGCGGCGTAGCAGCTCTTCCTCGAACGCCAGCGTGCGCGGCCGCTTCACGACCGCGCGGACGCCGTTGGCGTCGATCGGGAGCGGGTATGCGCGAACCCAGACCTCGCGATCGGCGACTCTCACGAGCCCGCGGTCGTAGTCGACCTCGTAGTCGAGCAGGTCCTCGCAGCACTGGAGGAAATTGCGGCGATAGGAGCGGGTGTGGAAGCCGATGATGTCGTTCGCGAGGATTCCGTTGTAGATCTCGTCGCGCATGATCGAGGGCAGCACGCGCCACGCGTCCGACTGGGTCCACGGGATGTGGACGAAGTGGTGCAGGAACGCGTCAGGGCGCTCGCGGCGGATCAGCGCCGGCAGCGTGTAGAGGTGGTAGTCGTGCACCATCACGACCGGCTCGGAGATGCCCTCGATCTCCTCGAGCACCGCGCGGGCGAGGTCCTCGTTGACGACGTTGTAGCCGAACTCGAACGCCTCCATCTCGTTGCGGCGGATGTCCGGCGCGTTCGAGAGGTCCCACAGGTAGTGCTGGATGAACCACAGCATCGGGTTGGCGGTGATGTTGTAGAAGCGGTCGTAAGCCTCGGGGTCGGAGGCGACCAGCTTGACGCTGTACTCCCCGCCATCGGGGGTGTGGACGGGGAACGGCCGGCCGTCGTGGCGCTCGGCGACGGCGACGTCCTCCTCGGTCATCGCCGAGGCGATCCAGGTCACCTCGCGGTGCGAGGCGAGCCCGGTCAGCGCAGTAACCAGCCCGCCCGTGCCGCGCCGCACCTCGCCACCCGGCTCGAAGGTCACGGGGCCGCGGTTGGACACGAGCACCAGCGGAGCCGAGGAGCTCGACATCGGTCAGCCGGCCGCGAGCTCGGTGACTTGCAACGGGATGCCCCCGACGTCGCCGCCGATCAGCGGGCGTGCCTTCCAGAGCGCCTCGGTGACCGTCAGCCCGAACCCTTCGCGAATCGACATCTGGATCACGACGTCGGCGTGCGACTGGAAGGCGTTGACCTCGATCGAGCCGACGTCGTTGAAGTTGTCGTAGATGTGGATATCGGGGTCACCGTCGGCGTGCGCCACGGTCGCGTTGAAGTAATCCCACCCCTCGGGGTCGTCGGTGGCGATCGAGCCGACGAGCGCCAGTTGGACTTCGGGATGGCCACGGATGTAGACGGCATCGTCGGTCGAGGATGCCGTGTTCTTGGGGGCGAGCGGATCGATCGCCGGGGGGATCAAGTGGGATCGCCCATCCAGACCCTCAGGAACATACTGGTCGAGGTGGAACACGGTCGCCGGATACTCGTATAGGTAAGGAAGCAGACGCGCGAGCGTCGCGGGATTCGGGCTGGAGCATTTGGCGGGCGGAAGATATCGACGCTGGCCGCCCGGCTACTCACCACCTGAAGTAGGCCGCGCACCGAGCGTGAGCCTGATCCAATGGCTCTTCCCGTCGCGCCAGACCTCGAGCGTAACGACCTGCCCGGGGTTGAGCAGGGCGATGGCGTCGGACAGGTCGTGGCCGATCCCGATCCCCTGGCCGTTCAGTTTGGTGATCACGTCGCCGCCGATCTCGTACTCGGACGCGTCGAACTGGAGCTTCGTGCTGCCGCCGTGTAGGCCGGCCCTGGCGGCCGGGCTTCCGGTCGCGACGGTCTGGATGAACGCTCCGTGGGTGACCCCGAGATGGAGGCGGCGCGCGAGCTGGGGGAAGAGGTCGACCGAGGTGACGCCAACGTACGCGTACGCGACCGAGCCGCGTGCCCGCAGCTGCGCCACCGCACGCTTGACCGTGTCGACCGGGACGGCGAATCCGACGCCCTCACCGCCGCCGCTCGAGGACGCGATCTGTGAGTTGACCCCGATCACGGCCCCGGCGCCGTTGACCAGCGGGCCTCCCGAGTTGCCGTGGTTGATCGCGGCGTCGGTCTGGATCGCTCCCGGGATCGCGAACGTGTTCTGGGCGGTGGTGCCGTTGAGCGATTCGATCGAGCGGTTCGTCGCGGAGATCACCCCGACCGACATCGATCCCGCCTCGCCGAACGGGCTCCCGAGCGCTGCGACCGGAGCGCCGACGGCAAGCGATGCGCTCGAGCCGAGCGTCAGCGGCCGTAGCGGCAGGCCCGCGGGGTTGATCTTGAGCAGGGCGATGTCGGCGTTCGGGTCCGCTCCGACGATCCTCGCCGGAACCTCGTTGCCGTCGGCGAACTGCACGTAGACGGCGCTCGCGCGGTGGAGCACGCCGCCGGTGTCGGTGCCGACGACGTGCGCGTTGGTGACGACCTCACCGCTGCGCGCGATTACGAAGCCCGAGCCCTGGACGCCGTTGCCCGAGCTCGTGCCCGGCGCTCCGAACACGCTGATCACCGTGACTACGCCGGGCGCGTCCTCGGCATAGACAGCGGTGGCGTTGAAGGCGCCCGGTCCTGCCGCCGGCCTCGCCAGGCTCGCGTGCCGCGAGGATCCGCATCCGGCTACGAAAGCCGCCGCTGCCAGGACCCCCGCCGCCGCCAGGACAGCGGCCTTCACCCGACTGATCATGCCGGCAGCTCGAGTGTCAGCGTCGTGCTCTCCGGTCCGGACGCCGCCGTCAGGTGGCCCGACATGCGCTCGGCGAGCTCGCTTGCGATCGCGAGGCCGAGTCCCGAGCCCTGGGCGTCGTCGGCGGTGAAGAAAGGCTCGAAGATCCGCGGCAGCGCATGCTCGGGAATCCCGACGCCATCGTCGCGCACGGCGAGGCGTACGCGGCCGTTCTCACGAACCGTGGTTACGACGATGCGCGTGCCCGGCGGGTTGTGGGTGAGCGCGTTGTCCAAGAGGATCCGCAGGATCTGGGCTACGCGCACAGGATCGCAAAGGGCGTCGATCGCTCGCGTCGCGAGCCTGAGCTCGAGGTGGGCGTCGTGCTGTGAGAGCGCGAGCTCGAACTCACCGCTGACCGAGCGCGTCAGCTCCCCGAGGTCGACCTGCTCGGGCCTGAGCTCGAGCGAGCCAGAATCGAGCTTCGAGAGGTCGAGCAGATCGACGGACAGCTTGCGGAGCCGCTCGACCTGGTCTCGAACCTGGTCGAGGAAGCGACGGCGCGTCTCGTCGTCGAGATCTTCGTCTTCGAGCAGTTCGACGAAACCGCCGAGCGAGAACACAGGCGTGCGCAGCTCGTGCGAGGCGGTCGCGATGAACTGCTTGCGGGCCCTGTCGAGCTGGGCGAGCTGACGCTGCATGTCGTTGAAGGCGACCGCCAGCTGCCCGATCTCGTCGTTCGAGTCGACCGGGATCGGATGACCGAAGTCGCCGCTGGCGACCTGCTCGACGGCGCGTTCGAGGCGCTTTACGCGCAGCGCGAGAGCGCGCGCGACCAGGTAGCCGCCGAACAGGGCGAGCAGTAGCGCCAGACCGCCGGCGACGAGGATCTCGTGGCGGACGATCGAGCTGCTCCGGACGACATCGCTCACCGGGGCGGAAAAGACCACGACTCGCGCGAGCTGTCCCTGGTGCGTCAGCGGCAGCGCCGCCTCGGCGACCGTTCCGGTCGCGGCCGACTCGATCCCGGTGGTCGGCTTACCGGTCGCCGCGGCCTGCTCGGCGGGCGCGAAGCGCAGATCCTCGGTCGTCACGTGGGACAGGTTCGAATCCGCCGACGCCGAGAGCTGGGGCCGCCCATTGGCGAACGAGACCGACAGCAGCGTCACGCGGTCGCCCGACGTGAGGCCGGCCTGCTCGACGATGCTCTGCACGTCGTGCCCGCTGGCGCTGCTCCCGATCGTCTGCTCGATCGTGCCCGAGTCGCGGCGCGCGGCCGCGGCCAGCGACGCGAGCCGGTCGTCGAGCAGTCGCGATCGCAGTCCGGGCGCGACGTACATGTAGAGCACCGCGATCGCCAGCAGCGTGATCCCGAAGATGATCAGCGCGAGACGGTTTCGCAGCGAGTTCATGCTCGTCGCGAGCGCCAAGCGACGTCGCAGCGCGTTCATGGCGGACCGCGCCACGTGCTAAGGGTCGGTGTCGCGGAATCGGTACCCGACCCCGCGGACGGTGAACAGGTACTCAGGGTCCTTCGGGTCGCGCTCGATCTTCTCGCGCAGATGCCGGATATGGACGTCGATCGTGCGGGGATCGCGGTACGCGGAGTCGCCCCAGATCCGGGCGAGGAGCATGTCGCGGGTGAAGACCCGCCCGGGGGCGCGGGCGAGCGCGGAGACGATTTCGAACTCAACGAACGTGAGCGGCGCCTCCCCGCCGCGCACCCTGACCGTCCGCTTGGGGAAGTCGATCCTCAGATCGTGGACGAACAGGGGCGCCTCGTCAGGCGCTGTCTCGTCCGGGCGACTCATCTCCGCACGACGCAGCACGGCCTTGATCCGGCTTCGGAACTCGCGCATCGAGAACGGCTTGGTGATGTAATCGTCGGCCCCGAGCTCGAGCCCGACGACCTTGTCGATCTCCTCCGACCTGGCGGTCAGCATGATGATCGGCACCGAGCTGGCGCTTCGCAGGCGACGGCAGACCTCGAGCCCGTCGACGTTCGGCAGCATCAGATCGAGCACGACGAGGTCGAACTGCTGCTCGCCGAAACGGAGCAGTGCCTGTCGCCCGTCGGTGGCCTGCACCACCTCGTAGCCATCCTTGCGGAGCGGGTACGACAGGAGCGTCTGGATTGACTGCTCGTCGTCCACGAGCAGGATGCGGGCTGAGCGATCGGCCACCGTGCTTCTCTCTTCGATTCACACAGGGTAGAGCGCGCGATTGGTGGACGGACGGCGGGTGGTCCGGACTCGTGCGAACATCCGCAAGCGGTCCCCGACTGTGGTTAACCTAGGGTCGGATGCTGAACCCGCGGATCTATCGTGCCGCGTTGCTGCCCGCGATGCTGGCGGTGGTAGTGCTCGCGTTCTCGTTCCAGAACGAGCCGGGCCCGCTCGGCACGACGCTCGCCCCGGCGGCCTTCAACGCCCCGGCGGCGTTCACCGATCTGTCGCACCTGGCGCGGGCATTCCCCGAGCGCCGCCCCGGCGGCCGTCGCGGCGACGACGCGCTGGCGGCCCGGATCGCCGCGACCCTGCGCGGTCCTTCGATCGGGTTCGACGTACGAACCGAGACCTACCAGGCACATACTGCGCTCGGCACGCGCCCGCTCGAGACCGTGATCGGCGAGCGGGCGGGGTTCTCGAGCGGCCGGATCGTGGTGATCGCCCACCGCGACGCGCTCGGGCCGAGGGCCACCGCCGACCTCTCGGGCACCGCGACGCTGATCGAGCTTGCCCGCGTCCTGGCGGGTCGCACACTAGACCGGACCGTCGACCTCGTCTCGATCAGCGGATCGACCGGACTCGCCGGCGCAACTCAGCTCGCGAACACGCTGGGCGGGCCGATCGACGCGGTGATCGTCCTCGGTGACGTCGCCGGAACGCGCGTGACGGAGCCGGTCGTGGTGCCGTGGTCGAGCGGCGAGAACATCGCGCCACTGCTCCTGCGCAACACCGCCGCCGCCGCCATCCGGGGCGAGACCGGGCTCGCGCCGGGAGGAGCGGACCTTGCCGCGCAGTTCGCGCGCCTCGCCTTCCCCATGACGCTCTCCGAACAGGGGCCGTTCGATGCCCGTGGCATTCCCGCCGTACTGCTCTCGCGCGCCGGAGAGCGTGGCCCGAGCGCGAGCACTCCGGTTGGCAAGCAGGAGCTGAACAACTTCGGGCGGGCGGCCTTGCAGACGATCAGCGCGCTCGAAACCGGCCCGAGCATCCCCGCGCCCTCGGCATATCTCATCTTCAAGGGGATGGCCGTCCCTGAGTGGCCGATTCGGCTGCTCGTACTCGCGCTGATCCTGCCGGTCCTGGCTGCGGCGGTCGACGGGTTCGCCCGCGCCAAGCGACGTGGCCACACGGTCGGAAGGTGGGCGGGCTGGGTGCTCGCGTCAGCGCTCCCGTTCGCGCTCGCGTCCTTGCTCCTGCTCGGGCTGGGCGTGACCGGGCTGATCCGCGTGCTGCCACCGGGTCCGGTCGGCGCGGGCGCGGTTCACGTATATCTACGGGAGGCCGCGGAGATCGGTGCCGCGGTCCTGCTCCTGGTGCTGTCGATGTTCCCGCTCAGGAGTTTCATCGTGCGCCGGATCGGCGTGCGGGGAGACCCGAGCGACGCGGGTGGAGCAGCCGCCGTTCTGCTCGTGATGTGCGCGATCTCGCTCGCGATCTGGGCCACGAACCCGTTCGCCGCGGCGCTGATCGTGCCCGCGCTGCACCTGTGGATGTGGGTCGTGGCGCCCGAGGTCCGGCTCCGCATTCCGGTGGCGATCACGTTGCTGCTCGTCGGTCTCGCCCCCGTCGCGCTGGTGATCCTCTACTACGCAAACCAGTTCGGTCTCGGCCCGCTGGGCGTCGCGTGGACGGGCGTGCTGCTGATCGCGAACGGCGGGCTCGGGGTCCCGGCGCTGCTGGAATGGAGCGTCGTCGCCGGGTGCGCCGTCAGCGTGGCCGTGATCGCGGCGCGCGCCGCGCGGGCGGACGCTCCGGAGGCGGCGCGGGTGACGGTCCGCGGGCCGATCACGTATGCCGGGCCGGGCTCGCTCGGCGGGACGAAGTCGGCGCTGAGGCGGTGAGCGCGAGCTTGCGTAGGTTCGTGCGCGCGGTCTCCTCGGTGCTGATCCTGTCGGGTCTGCTGCTCGTCATCGACGCCGCCGTGACGCTGCTCTGGCAGGAGCCCGTGACCGCCGTGATCGGCCTGATCAAGCGTGGTGAGATCAACCACCGGCTCGTCGACCAGCCGCTTTCGCTGTCGCCGGCAGACAATCGCGCTCTGGCCGGAATCACCAACACCGAGGCGCGGATCGCGTTCTACGCGCGCCTCTACGATCGCCGTGCGATTACCGGCGAGGCGATCGGGAGCATCGAGTTCCCGAAGCTCCACGCGAGCTACGACGTGATCCAGGGCACCGACACGTCGAGCCTCGAGTCGGGACCCGGCCACTATCCGGCGACGGCGTTCCCGGGCGTCCCCGGCGACACGGTGGCGATCGCAGGGCACCGCACGACCTATCTGGCGCCGTTCCGCTACCTCAACGAGCTCGAGCCCGGCGACCTGATCGTGCTGAGCATGCCGTACGCGCGGTTCACCTACCGCGTCCAGAAGCAGCAGATCGTCACGCCGACATCGCTCTGGATCACCGCGAACCGGGGTTACGAGCGCCTCGTCCTGTCCGCCTGCAATCCCCTGTACAGCGCCAGTCAGCGGATCGCCGTGTTCGCAAGCCTCTACGAGCAGCAGCCCCTCGGCCAAGCAGCGTGAAGCTGGTTCGTCATGGGGTCTTGACCCCATCTAGTGTCCGCGTCGCGGCGCCGATGCTTTGGTCGGGAACGAAAGATGCCGACAGGGATTCGTAGCGCAGGCGGTAGGGGACATCGTCCAGCAACCTCGAGACCCTTGGCAGGGAAGCGATACCGCATGCTCACAGAACGGGAGATAAGGCTCATGCAGCTCAAGGCACAGATCGCGCGAGGCGATTACCAGATCGATGCTCGTGCCGTCGCCGACGCGATCCTGCGCCGGGCGCACAAGGCTGGAAGCAGGCACTTGCGACTCGGTCAGAAGGAGTGCTCGTACCCCACGAGCGCGCCGTCGACATCGCCGAAGACCAAGCCCGGTGGGCCGTCGATGACGCGTCCGATGACCGTCAGCCCGGCGCTCGCGGCGGCGCACTCGGCATCCCTGCGCGCCACCGGCGGGATGCACACGCACAGCTCGTAGTCCTCGCCCGCCGTAGCCGCGAACGCGCGCGGGTCGACGCCGAGCTGAGCGGTCACGGTGCCAACACCGTCGGCGAGCGGGAGCGTCGCGAGGATCAGCTCGATGCGGACGCCGCTGCGCCGGGCCAGGTGATCGGCGTCGGTCGCGAGACCGTCCGAGAGGTCGATCATTGCGTGTGCCCCGGCGGCGGCGAGGGCAAGGCCCTCGGCCAGCCGAGGCTCCGGTCGCGCGTAGCGCGAGGCGAGCGCCGCGGGCCCGGTGGCGCGGCCGTCGAGCACGGCGAGGCCTGCCCCCGATGCGCCGATCGTTCCCGTAACCGCCACCAGATCGCCGGGCTGCGCGCCGTCGCGGCCGATCAGCAGGCTCGGGTCCGCCGACCAGCCGACCACGGTGAACGAGAGGGTGAGGGCCTCAGCACGGGTCACGTCACCTCCGGCGATCGTCGTCCCGGTGCGGATGGCGAGCGCTTGGGCGCCGCCCGCGAGCTCGATCGCATAGGCGATCTCGGTCTCGGCCGGAACGCCGAGCGCTAGGTAAGCCTCGCCCGGCCGGGCCCCCATCGCGGCGAGATCCGACAACGCCGCGGCGAGCGCCCGGTGCCCGATCTCGGCTCCGGAAATCTGAGAGCGGCGGAAATGCACGCCATCGACCATCGTGTCGACCGATGTGACCGCATAGCGGTGGCCGCGCACGACCGCGGCGTCGTCGCCGAGCCAGCGAATTATCCGCGCCCCGCCCGCCTCGCGGCTCCCGCCCATCCCGCCCACCCCGCCCGCCCCG
>Ga0302326_10021593_pt1 | contig 13196 bp, 8 predicted proteins | sample Palsa_T0_3_FD_202264 | JGI IMG/M metagenome (GOLD analysis project Ga0302326, IMG submission 202264) | Peat permafrost microbial communities from Stordalen Mire near Abisko, Sweden - Palsa_T0_3 | ecosystem: Environmental > Terrestrial > Soil > Palsa > Peat permafrost | place: Sweden: Abisko... | reverse complement strand
GAAATCAACAACTTAGGACTGGTTAAACTCCGCGCGACACAACGGGCGGTAGGGCGGAGCAGCCTGAGGCGGAGCGGCAGCTCCGCCCTGCCAAAAACAACTAGCAACTCGGCAAACAACCCGTACGAATACCCTGGCCTATGTCAAAGAACAGCGCTTAAGGCGCGTCTAAAACTCACTCTAGCACGATTTGATGGGAGTGCAAGTAAGCGTTAATAACCAGGTGTTCTTTGTTGTTGTCGGTGGAACGCAGTAAGGCTCGGTTTGTTTGACGCTATAGGCCGGAATGCCTTGTCCCGAAAGGGACACGACGACAATAGACCGGCGATTTATCGCAGGGAAATCAGGCTCAGGTTCCAAAAGTCCCGCAGGGACGGTTGAATTCACTCCTAAAGATATCGCTCGTGGGAAGGAATCAACTGTGCCTTCGGCCCCAGCGATCTGTCTTCAGACAAGCGGGGCATCCCCTGTCATTTCGGCACGCGCACCGGGTAGGGCGGGCGCACCGCGGGCGCGGGCGATTTGGCCGCTAATTGCGATTTGATAATTTCGATCGCTTTCTCGAGTTGCGGATCGTGGCCGGCAATGACCTCCGACGGGGTTTGTTCCACATCGACGTCGGGCGGCACTCCTTCGTTTTCGACCACCCAGCCGGCGTCGGGCGTCCAGATGGCAAGGTTCGGTGCGGTGATGTTGGCCCCGTCCATCAAAGTAGGAAAGCCCAGGATGCCCACCAGTCCGCCCCATGTGCGTTTGCCAACCAACGTGCCCATGCCAAACTTCCTGAACATCCACGGCAGGAGATCGCCGCCCGATCCTGCTTGTTCGTCGATCAACATCACTTTCGGACCTTGGATGGACGCCAGTGGAGATTTCGCATCGGCGCCGTAACGCATGGCCCAATAACTGATGAAGGGCCGCCGCAAAATATCGAGGTAATAGTCGGCGATCTGCCCGCCGCCATTGAAACGCTCGTCCAGAATGATCGCCTGACGATCAGCCTGCGGAAAAAAGTAACGCTTGAAGTATTCATGGCCGAGTTCGGCCGTGTTGGGAACATAGACGTAAGCCACTTTGCCATCGGTGGCTTCGGTGACTTTCTTGATATTTCCTTCCACCCAATCGCGATTGCGCAAATCGGATTCGTCCCCGATGGGCACCACTTTGACGGTGCGCGAGCCGTTCGTATCGGAATTCGGCCCCACGGTAATTTCAACGATTCGGCCCGCCGTTCGCTCGAAGCGGCTGTAGAGATTTTCCGGTGGTTTCAAATCCTTGCCATTCACGGCCAGGAGATATTCGCCAGCTTTCACGTCCACGCCGGGTTCCGTCAACGGCGCTCTTAGGCCTGGATTCCAATTCAAGCCGCCGAAGACTTTGGCAAAGCGATAACGGCCATTTTCCACCTTGTAGTCCGCTCCCAACAAACCACCTGGAATAGTCTCAGTCTCGCTGGGAAAATCTCCACCCGAAAAGCGAGAATGCCCCACCACCAACTCGCTGCAGAGCCATTGGAAAAGCCGGTTTAGATCCTCGCGCACCGCCAAGTCGGGAAGGAAAGCTTCGTACTTGGCCTTCATCGCGTTCCAATCCGCTCCATGCATGCCCGGATCGTAAAAATAATCCCGATTGATTCGCCAGGCATCAAGAAACATTTCGTTCCATTCGGCGCGCGGGTCGATTTTGACCTGAATTTTATCGACGGCCAATTCGTGCTTGGAGAGATCGATCTTGTCGCCAAGTTCGCAGATCGACCATTTATTCTTGACGCCGACCAGCACTTGTTTGTTGTCAGCCGAAATCAAATATTGATCGGCCCGGTCCAAAATTTCGGTAGCCTTCCGCTTCTCCATATCGAAGTGTTGGAGGGAATGCCCGGAATCGGGTGCGCCATTGTCTTTGAGATAATAGACCTGGCCGGTTTTGCTGACTTGCAAACTCTCATATTCGCCCGCTGGGATGGGCAAAGCCTGGATGCGCTGGGCCAAACCATCCAAATCAACTACCGTGGGGGCGTTCGTTTCTTTGTCTCCTTTTTCCTTTTCCTTATCGGACGATTTGTCGCCGTCCTTCGGTTTCTCCGTGTCCTTCTTATCCTTGTCGTCCTTATTTTCTTTTTTGTCCTTTTTGGAGTCATCGGTGGCTGGCTTTTCTTCATCGCTTTCCGGGGCCAATGGCGAAATCACACCTTTGGGCAGGACGACCAGGTAAATCCCCTTTGAACTTTTAATATCTTCGTTCCACATCGAAAACCAATCGTCCACAGGACCCGCGTCCGTTGAAGCGAAGAAGTAAAGATATTTCCCGTTTGCATCGAAGACCGGGCTGCTGACGTCACTTAAGCCATCGGTCATTTCGTAGATGTGTTTTTGTTCCAGGGAATAAAGGGCGAGCCGCCGCGTGTAGGTCAGTGAGTTTTGCGTGTAAACAACCCACTTGGAATCCGGCGACCAGGCGTGTTCCAGGTCGTGGACCGGATTATACAAGGCTTGAGCTGCGACCTTGATCGCCTCGCCCGAGGCCACGTCCAAAATGTAAAGCGCGCGCGAATTGTCAACAAAACTGAGCTTGCGACTGTCCGGCGACCATTGCGGGTCTTCGTAAAAACCAGCGCCGTGGATCGGCAGTTTGCGGGTTTCGCCGCGGCCATCCTGCGGCGCAATCTGCAACGCATATTCGCCCGATTCATCTGAAAACCACGCAATGGACTTGCCGTCCGGGGACCAAATCGGAGATCGATCATTGGCGCCCGGCGAATCACTTAGATTGCGATCATCCCCCTTTTCCTTGGGCACGGTAATGATTTCGCCCCTGAATTCAAAGACCGCCCGCGCCCCGGTCGGCGAGACCGAAGCGTTGCGAATCCATTTTGCTCCTTGCGCGAAACGCGGCCGCGTATCCACCAGATCGGTCGCAACGCCAATCTTGAGCCGACGAGCCTGGCGCGCTTTGACATCGTAGAGGTGCAGGTAACCGGCCTGTTCATAAATGATCCGCCCCTCGCCGCCGCTGTCCGCCAACACGGGAAAATCTTTATGTTCGGTCAGTTGTTCGATCTTCTTGCTGCCAGGATCAAACGAAAAAAGATTGAACTCTCCATTGCGGTCAGATCGGAAATAGATTTTGTCGCCCAACCAAATAGGGTCCGCATCATTGCAGCGGCCCTCCGGCTGCGGGATATGTTCAATTGAGTTGTCCTTGTTATTGAAGATAATCAGTTCGGAAACCGTGCCACCCCGGTAATGTTTCCATTGCTTGAAGCGCTCCGAGTACGGGGAATAGACAATTCTCGAACCATCGGGCGAATAGGCCGCTTTCCAGCCGTGCGGAATGGGAAGTTTTGTCGGTTCGCCTCCACCGAGCGGCACCGTGAACAACTGAAAAAACCGCCGGGTATAAACTTGGGCCGGTGACGCATACAGCACCGACTTGCCGTCCGGCGTGAAACCGAGGGCCAAATCCGGCAACGGATGCCACGTCAGGCGTTTCGGCTCGCCACCTTCGGTGGGCACAATGTAAACATCGGTGTTTCCGTCGTATTGCCCGGTAAAAGCAATCCACTTTCCATCGGGCGAGAAATGCGGCCCCGATTCGAGGCCTGGATGCGAGGTTAAGCGGCGGACATTACTGCCGTCGATGTTGGCCACCCAAAGATCATTCGCATAAGCGAAGGCGATGTGATCCTTGCTGACCGCAGGATCGGCGAGCATGCGCGTGTCATGAATATCAATGCTCCAAACTTTTGCTGAAGACGCGAAGAGTAAAAGAAACAGCAAAGCTGCCGACCATCTGCGGACAAGAAAATGTTTGTGATATGGCATAGAAATATGAAAACGCGAGGCTGAATCGACGCGCGGAAATCGTCAACCAAATTTCTCACCGAAATGCGCGCGACGGGCGTACCGAAAAGCAGGGAGACTTCCCTTGGACGATGCAGAGGTTTCGGGGAGCGCGGTCGTCCCGACCGCCGTTTTTGGCGTCTCGCCGAAAACTCTTTCGGGCCGCCGGTGCTCCCGCCATAAGCCAGAGCCGAACTCGGAGAGGACTGGCTGGCGAGACTCCAGCCAGAGCGACCGGGAAGTCAGAACAACAGATGGGCTGGCCCGCAAAAGCGGGCTGGTCGCGCTCCCCAAGGCCGCTGGCATCGCGATCGAGGAGTTCCCCACTTCCGCAGCTCGCTGGACTCTTTAAACCCACCCTCAACGTTTATCGCCATGCTTACTTTTCTTCCTTCTCTGCTCGCGGCAGCGGATCAGGAGCATCGGCCACTTGCCAGGCCATGACCGTCATGGCGGCGGCGCAAGCGCTGAGTTCGTGCGGGTTCAATTTATCCATCGTGTCGGCCTCGGTGTGATGATACCAGAAGTACTTCGTTTCATCGTCCAGTAACGCCAGCATCGGCACGTTGGACTTGCCTAAGACTCCGATGTCGGTATCACCTCCGTTGGTGAAAATTTTCGCGGCGTCGATCAGAGCCAGCGGCGCGGCCATCGACACGATCATTTTGCGGGCCTCGTCGCTGCCGACGAAGGAGAAGCCTTCCGGCTTGAAGGTGCCGCGGTCGGACTCCATCGCGACGACATGCCGCGCCAATTCAGCTTCGTGCAGTTTCGCGTAAGCGCGCGCGCCAGCAGTGCCGTTTTCCTCGTTGACCCAGAGCACGGCGCGCACGGTTCGGCGCGGGCGCAATCCCAGGCTATGCATAAGCCGCACGGCTTCCCAGGCGCAGAGGGCACCGCCGCCGTCATCCATCGCCCCCTGCCCCACGTCCCAGGAATCAAAATGCCCGCTGACAAGCACAATTTCCTGCGGCTTCTCGCGTCCGATGACCTCCGCCACGATGTTGCTGGAGGGAACATCCGGCAGCGTTGCGGCGCTCATCTTGAGGCGAACGACAATTTTTTCCCCGCGATCCTGCATGCGCTGCATCATTTCCGCATCCTCGACAGTGATGGCGGCGTGCGGAATTTTGGGGACGGTGTCGGTGTAACTCATGGCCCCCGTGTGCGGCGTTTGCATGGAAAACGGTGTGACCGAACGAATCAAGCTGCCCACCGCGCCGACCTTGGCGGCCTCAATCGCGCCGCGCGTCCGAATCGCCACCGTCTGGCCGTAGGTCGTGTAAGGAACGTTGAAGAGCACAATTTTGCCGGCCGCTTCGCTCGCGCGTTCGGTCAAATTGGTGAAGCTCTTGACGACGAGGACTTCGGCCGTGATCCCGTCGGGCGGGGTAGCGACGCTTCCGCCCAATCCGAGCATGGGCAGGCGTTTGGGGCGCGGTATTAGCATTTCGGCGGACTCAACGCCCCGCACCCAATGAGGCACCATGGCTTGCTCACCGTGGACATTTTCCAAGCCGTCGCTTTTCATCTGCGCCAAAACCCATTCGATGGCCGCCTGGAGATTGGTCGAACCGCTGAAGCGCGGACCGAAGGTGTCGCACAATCGCGCCAGACGTTGATAGGCGAAATCGGAATTGGTTTCGGCTTGCATCAATTTGCCGGGCACGTCGTCCGCTGCACTGACATGCGCGCAGAGGATTGTAAAAGCAAATAGAAAATTTGCCTGATGACGAAATTTAACGCAAAGGCGCAGTGGCGCAAAGGCGCGAAGGCGATAAAGACTCATGATGGCTTTTTTGAGTATCATTGTTGGCGGGCGCAATTGATCGTTCGATTTCGCATGGAATAACTTGCCACCAAGTCCGCCGCGCTTTCAACTCAAATGACGATTGACTCAAATGACGATTGCCAATTCGGCCCGGGCAATTTTCAATGCAACCTCATGAAAGAACGACTCGTCCTTGGCATTATGTCAGGCACTAGTATTGACGGTGTCGATTATGCGCTGTGCGGCATTCAAGGAAGCAAGATTACGCTGCGCGCGCATTGGTCGGCCCGATTCCCCGCGGCCTTGCGGGAAGCTCTCCATACGGCCGCCCGAGGTGAATTGAAAAGCCACGCCCTGGCGCAGGTCCATCATGATTTGGGCCGGTTCTACGCCCGGCACGCTGTCAAGTCTAAGCTCCCAAACACCGAGGCTCCCACGCTCGTCGGGCTTCACGGCCAAACTGTCTTCCATCATCCCGACCGCCGCCGGCCGGCTACGCTGCAACTTGGCGAACCGGCCTACCTGGTCGAGCGTTTGCGCGTGCCGGTCATCAGCAATTTCCGCGCGGCTGACATGGCGGCTGGCGGAGAAGGAGCGCCCTTGGCCACCATGTTTCACCAATGGGTTTTTGCGCGGCGCGGTCAGCATGTCTGTGTCAATAATCTTGGCGGCATCAGCAACGTGACTTCGCTCAATTGGCGGCGAGGCTCTGCCCCAGCCGTGCTGGCATTCGACACAGGCCCCGCCAACGTGCTGATCGATCTCGCCATGCGGGCCTGCTCTGGCGGAAAATTGACGATGGACAAAAACGGCGCGTGGGCGGCGTCTGGCAAGCCGAGTCAAATACTGATTAAGAACTGGCTTGGTCATGCTTATTTCCGTCGAAAACCGCCCAAAAGCACCGGGCGCGAATTATTTGGCGAAGCGTTTTTCAAAACGGCCATGCGCGCTATGCGCCGCTTATCCCCAAATGACAAAGTGGCGACGTTGACGGAATTCACTGCCCAATCCATCGCACTCAATTACCGGCTTCATCTCCCGACGACGCCCACGCGCCTCATTCTCGCCGGCGGCGGCGCGGCCAATGCAACTTTGGTCGCGGCTCTGGCGAAACAATTTGCGACCGGCGAAGTCGAAGTCGTCACCAGCGATCAACTGGGCTGGCCGGTGCAAGCCATCGAACCGGCGGCCTTCGCCTTGCTGGCGCACCTGCGCGCGTCGGGCCAGCCCGGAAACCTGCCCCACACCACGGGAGCGGGCCGGGCCGCATTATTGGGATCGGAAAGCTGCTACGGAAAAGGTGTTGATTAAATAGAGCGGCTGGGGATAATAGGCTGGCATGGTCCGGGGCGTAGCGTAGCTTGGTAGCGCGTCTGAATGGGGTTCAGAAGGTCGTGAGTTCAAATCTCACCGCCCCGACCATTTCTTCCCTCTAAGTCATAGTTCTCCATTTTGTCCTCCATTTTGTTTGCCTTTCTCTAAGCCCTCTGCGACTCTCTGCGAGTCAATTTCCATGCGTTTCGCCTGTCGCACAATCCTGAAATCACTGGCGCGCGCAGGCGCACCAGCCTTGCTGCTCTTCGCCTTCATGGCCCAATCTTTTGCCGAGACCGCCCTCGTCACCTCCCGCTCCTACGATCAATCTGTCCGCCCGCTGGTCAAACAATATTGCTTCAAGTGCCACTCCGCCGAAAAACACAAAGGCGACATCGACCTCGAGCGCGTCACCTCGTTGAGCAAACTCCTGCAGCACCCCGAGCCGTGGGAAAAAGTCTATGACGAGCTTTCCCTCGGCGAAATGCCGCCGAAAGAATCGCCCCAGCCCACCACCCAGGAGCGTGATCGGCTCGTCGCATGGGTTGACCATGCGCTTGACCAAGCCGCTTCCCGCCAGCAAGGCGACCCAGGCCGGGTCGTTCTACGCCGCTTGAACAACGCCGAATACACCTACACCGTGCGCGACCTGACCGGCCTAAATTCCATCGACCCGGCCCGCGAGTTTCCTGCCGACAGCGCCGCCGGCGAGGGGTTCATGAACACCGGCACCACCCTCGTCATGTCCCCGCCCCTCGTGACCAAATACCTTGACGCCGGCAAAGCCATCGCCAGCCACGCCGTCTTGTTGCCCGATGGAATCAGATTCTCCGCCAAATCCTCCCGCCGCGATTGGACCGACGAAATTCTCGGCCAGCTTCGCGCCTTTTACGATTCCTTCACCGACTCCGGCGGCGCGGATTTCGTCACCGAACAAGGCATTCCGTTGGACCGCACCAAAGGCGGCTGCTTGCCCTTGAACAAGTATCTGGCCGCCTCGCTGGAATTGCGCGATGGGCAGAAAAGCGTGGATTCCGTCGCCCTCGAACGCGGATTGAGCGCAAAATATCTCGCCCTGCTCCTGAACTTTTTCCACGACCAAAAACCTTCGCCCCTGCTGGACAATTTGCGCGCGCGCTGGCGCACAGCCCAGCCTGCGGACGTTCCCGCCCTGTCGGCGGAAATCGCCCAATGGCAGCAGGCGCTCTGGAAGTTTAACAGCGTCGGGCACGTCGGCAAAGCCACCGGCGCAAAAACGTGGCTTGAACCCGTTGCGCCGCCCATCACTAACTCAGAGTTGCATTTGAATTTAACCGCCCCTCTCAGTGCCAATGATAAACAGGCGCTGGAGGAAATGCGCCAACTGTTCCCCGCCGCTCTTTGCTACACCAAGATCGTCCCCGTGGACGAAGTGGTCACGCTCACCCTGTTTTATCGCGAGGATGATCAGCTTTGCCGCTTGCTGCTCACCGAGGAACAGAAAGCGAAACTGGATCGGCTGTGGGACGAATTGCACTACGTCAGCCAGGACGCCATCACAGAGGTCGATGTCTTCGAGCAACTCTGGCAATACTCCACCCAGGACGGCCCCGATGCGCCGCACGGCGACAAACGCCTCGAACCGTTGCGCGAGCCGATCCAACAGAAGGCGGCCGCTTTGAAGCAACGCCTCGCGGCCACCGAACCCCGCCACGTCGCTGCTGTCCTGGACTTCGCCGAACAAGCCTATCGCCGCCCTCTCACTGATGCCGAAAAATCCGACCTGCGCCAGCTTTACCAAAAACTTCGTCAAGAAGAGATTCCGCACGACGAAGCGATCCGCCTCGTGCTGGCGCGCGTCTTCGTTTCGCCCGCCTTCCTCTATCGCTTGGAAAATGCGCCGCCTGGCGCCAGGCCCCGCCCGGTCTCGGATTGGGAACTGGCCAATCGCTTGAGTTATTTCCTCTGGTCGTCCGCCCCCGACGCCGAATTGCGCGCCCTGGCCGCCGCGGGCCAACTTCACAAATCCGACGTCCTCACCGCCCAGACCCGTCGCCTGTTGCGCGATGACCGCGTCCGCCGTCTGGCCACCGAGTTCGCCTGTCAGTGGCTTCATATCCACGACTTCGAATCGCTCGACGAAAAAAGCGAGCGCCATTTTCCCACCTTCGCCGCCTTGCGCGGCCCGATGTTCGAGGAAGCCGCCCTTTTCTTCACCGATTCATTCCAAAATGACGGCTCCGTGCTCGAACTCTTCGATACTGACCACACATTTCTTAATGACAGCCTCGCCCAACATTACGGCATCCCCAGCGTGACTGGCGCCGCGTGGCGCAGGGTCGATGGCGTAAGGAAATACGGTCGCGGCGGCATCCTCGGCCTAAGCGCCGTCCTGGCCAAGGAATCCGGCGCATCGCGCACCAGCCCAATCCTGCGCGGCGATTGGGTCTCCGAGGTTCTGTTAGGCGAAAAAATCCCCCGCCCGCCCAAAGACGTTCCCCATCTTCCAGAAGATGAAGCCTCCGAGTCACTGACCATCCGCCAGTTAACCGAAAAACACATCAGCGACCCTCGCTGCGCCGGATGCCACGCCCGTTTCGACGGCTTCGGCTACGCACTCGAAGGCTACGACGCCATCGGCCGCCTCCGCACCATCGACCTCGGCGGACGCCCCATCGATGCGCGCACCGCCTTGTTCGACGGCGCCACCGTCAATGGCGCCGATGAACTGCGCCAATACCTGTTGACCACCCGCCGCGACGCCCTCGTCCAGCAATTCTGCCGCAAACTCCTCGGTTACTCCCTTGGTCGCAGCGTCCTGCTCTCCGACCGCCCGCTCCTGGCCGAAATGCAGTCCCAACTGCGCCAAAGCCACTACCGCTTCGCCGCCTCCGTCGAAACCATCGTCCACAGCAAACAGTTCCTCGATATCCGCGGCCGCGATGCTATCATTGAAGAATAACCCGCACCACAACGTCGAAATGGATTCAATATGAGCAACCACAAATTCTCCCGGCGCACCTTTCTCCGCGGCGTCGGCGTCACCATGGCGCTACCGTGGATGGAATCCCTCCCCGTCTGGGGCGATACTCCGCCTTCGGGAGCCGCTTCCGCCAGTGAGGCCCCGGTCCGCCTGGCTGTCCTCTTTTCCGGCAACGGCTTTCACTCCCAGGAATGGTGGGCCAAGGGCGAAGGCAAAGAAATGGAGTTGGGCAAAGTCCTTTCCCCCCTCAATGATTTCAGGGAAAAAATGCTCTTTGTCCGCGGCCTCTACAACGAAGAAGCCCAAAAAGGAAACATCCACAGTTCGCAAACCGGCAATCTCCTCTCCGGCGCTCCCCTCGCCTCCGGCGGCGACATCCGCTCCGGCACCAGCATCGATCAACTCCTGGCCCAGCGATATGGCCACTCCACCAAGGTCCCCAGCCTGGTCCTCGGTTGCGAGAAGTCCAATCCCTCCGTCCACAAAAATTACTCGATGCTCTACAGCTCTCACATTTCCTGGTCGTCACCCACCACTCCGACCCCGCTTGAGCTTTATCCGGCTCTGGCTTTCGACCGCCTCTTCAAAGACGAAGTCAGCAAAGGCGACCGCAGCGTCCTCGACGCCATCCTCACCGACGCCAAAGACCTCCGCGGCCAAATCAGCGCCAACGACCAGCACAAGCTCGACGAATACCTCGAATCCGTCCGCGACGTTGAACAACGCATCGACAACGCCGGAAAAAAAGGCGAAATGCAAGGTTGGCGCCCGACCCTTGCCAAGCCCAATATCCCCCGTCCCCCCGACGGCATCCCCCAGGACATCGCCGAGCACATGCGCTTGATGTGCGACATCCTGGTCCTCGGATTCCAGACCGACACCACCCGCATCACGACTCTAAAGCTCAACAACGACCACAGCTCGCTCCGCTTCCCCAATCTCGGCGTCGATTACATGATCCACCATCTGCTCTCGCACACCGACACCCCCGATTGGCTGAAAGTGAACCAATTCTTCCTCGAACAAGTCGCCTACGTCGCCCGCAAACTGGATTCCATTAATGAAGGCAGCCGCTCCCTCCTAGACAACACCATGCTGCTCTATTGCTCCTCAATGCTCACCGGCAACCACGACGCCTCCCAACTCCCCGTCCTCCTTATCGGCGGCGCTGGCGCCCGGATCAAAGGCGGCCGCATCATTGATTACAAAGAAAAACCCGACCGCCAGATGTGCCGCCTCTATCTTTCGATGATGGATAAAATGAACGTCCAACTCCCAAAATTCGGCGACGCGTCGAAGGCTCTTGAGGAAATTTAAGACTCCTGCCGAGCGGCCAGCCGTTCATTCCAAAGCGGTCTTTCGATCAAACAACCAGACTTTACGATTAAACGGCTAAACGTAAAGCGTGGCTTTCAGCCCCGCTTTGCACCTGGGCGACAAGGCGCTTGGCGGATAACGGAGGCTTGTCAATAGCATTTTTAATGCCTAGGTTAGCCATTTTGAATGGGGTTCAGAAAGTCGTGAGTTCAAATCTCACCGCCCCGACCATTTCTCCAAAATGAAGGCAGAGGGTAACGATGACCCAACCGCGTCATGTGCCAAGTGATCAAGGCCATACCGCGTCAAACATCCATTAAAGCTCCAGCCGCATCGTCCTTTCATCCAGTAACACCGCAAACTTCCGCTTCAGCTCCTCCGATAGAAAGCTGCGGGCCAGCAAGTCCCGCCAAAGCGGAATCGCCTCCATAAACCGCAACACAACGTCCCGGAGAACGCTCTCATTTAACCGGAGGCGCTCACGCGCGAAGTATTCCAACAAGTCATTACGCGTCAGGCGCGATTTCTTGCCTTGAAGCGGAAGCGCCAATTCCTCCCTCGGATTTTTCATCGCGATTGTGGTGCTGAGAAAATCGTAAGCCGGCGCCAGTTCCACTTTCTGTTTACGAGTAATCAATGAGAAATTCTTCAAGTGCATGTCTTCGTTGCCGACCAGGAAACTGAATAACGTCCGCTCAAAGAGCTTCACCCGTTCCATCGCCGGAAAGGTGCAGAATTGGTCGATCACTGCAGCGACTTTTTCCATCGAAGAATCGTATTTTGTGTCTCGGCTCTCGGCGGTTAATTGCGCGAAATCCTCCAGGGGCACGCGCGTTCGTCCTTCGCGATCAAACCGCTGAATGAAATACGTCAACGAGCCATCGCTCGACCTGAGCAACGCGTGCAGCGGCACCTCAATCCCAGCCGCGCTCGCCATGCGCATCGTCAAGTCTTCGTTCTCCGGCAACTCCGGGTAGTCGGCGCTTTGGGGCTTTAAAATGTAACGTCCGCCCCGGTCAACTATCTCCAAGCGCTCTTCGCTAACCCGTAACACCGCGCTTAACTTTGGTTGCAGCCCTTGGATGGACATCTTTCCCGCCCGGTTGATCGCCTCCTGACGCTGCTGTTCGGCCGAAAACTCTAACGGCGCAAGCGAGTTCAACCCGCGATGGATCAACTTTAAACCTTTTTCCGAATAGACTTGGGTGTCCGCCATCGGCTCATACGTTATCGGACACCGGTTCATGTCGCCTCCCGAATGGTCAGGGAGCCCACCACGTCCGCCCCCACAATCAGCAACTGTTGGAACATGTCGTTCTTATCGACTTTATATTGACGCAGCAAAGCCTCCAATTGAACTCCTTCAGGCAGCAATCCCTCGAAAAGCGCCGGGAATTTGTTGAATTCGTACGTTGCTTCCTGCACGGGCAACGCCAGCGAGATTGGTTCGCCATCGTACCCCGCAGCATAAGTGAATCGATAATGAGAGCGGTCGATCTCCTCTAACTTTCCTGCCAGCCGGCCCTGTTGATGGACTTCAGCCGTTTTCATGGCGCAGGTTCCTTAGCGCGGTTTTTTTCCTGACGCCGCAGTATTGGACTCTGAAGCACAAAGGTGATGTTTAACGCTGTCAGCACCATCTTCAGCGTATCCAACCGCACCGATTCCTTCCCGTGCTCGATATCAAAAATTACCGTCTTGCCGACTCCAGCCAGCTTTGCCAATTCCAATTGGCTAAGCCCGCTTAACCGTCGGTGCTCGCGGATTATGGTCTTTAATTCTTGACCCATACTGCTAAAGCGGTAAAAATCGGCGCACGATTCGTCATTTTCGATAAATCTCTAAATAATCTAGTGATTCTTACCGCTATCACGGTAATTTATTTAAATAAAAAATAAACAACGGCCATTTTAGCCGTCACTAAGACAATACTACCGCGTTAGCAGTAAAAAGCAAGCATTAAATCCTGCAGTGCGGGAGACCGCTTAAAGAA
>Ga0302326_10021592_pt1 | contig 13196 bp, 7 predicted proteins | sample Palsa_T0_3_FD_202264 | JGI IMG/M metagenome (GOLD analysis project Ga0302326, IMG submission 202264) | Peat permafrost microbial communities from Stordalen Mire near Abisko, Sweden - Palsa_T0_3 | ecosystem: Environmental > Terrestrial > Soil > Palsa > Peat permafrost | place: Sweden: Abisko... | reverse complement strand
GCGCAGTTGCTCACGGTGGCCAATTCGGCGCTTTATGGCAATTCCCACACGATCGATAATCTGGGGCGGGCCATTCTGGTATTAGGCTTCGATCGGGCCCGATCGCTCACGTTGACGGTGGCGCTGAAGTCGCTGCTTGGCCGGGACGCTACACAGCTCATGCCAGCCTGCTGGCAGCACAGCATGGCGACGGCGCTCCTGGCGGAAGAACTGGCGCCGCTATACGAGATCACCAAAGACCGGGCTTATACCGCGGGTTTGCTGCACGATGTGGGGCGGCTGGGACTACTGATGTCCTATGGCGAACGGTATGCGCCCATACTCAGGACCGTGCACAACAGCGTCTCGGATTGCCTGCGAGGCGAGCGCGACCTCTTCCAAATGGACCACTGCCAGGCTGGGCTATGGCTTGCCCAGCGGTGGGGCTTTCCTCCCGAGTATTCGCGGGTGGCGGGTTGCCATCATGACGAAGTACCCGCCGCCAACCCGGATTTGACATCGCTCGGCCACACCGCCTGCCTGCTCGCCGATGCTTTGGGCTTTCCCGCGGTGTCCTTTGCGCAGGCGCCTTGCGCGGCGGAGATTGTGCAGCGGTTGCCGGCGACGCCGTGGAATCGCTATGCGTTCAACGAGGAGGAACTGACCAGCCGGATCGCGCAACAGATTGCGAGCGTGGAGACTGTGTGAGTTGAATGGTTTTGTGGGGCGGGCAATTTTGCCCGCAGCCGGCTTTCAGCCGGCCCACGGCATTCCAAAAATGTGGAAGCTCCAGACCCGCGAGCTTTGCTCGCGGAAAGAGCCGGCTCTCCAGAAACCCACCCGTAAACCGCTGATTCCAAAGAGGCGCATATTGTGGGTTTCTGAACCCTGTGACGGGCCGCCCCGGCCCGCCCTTGCTGAAAGCCGGCTGCGGGCAGAATTGCCCGCCTCACGAGAAAGCCAAGCCTGCCTGTCCAGTCGCCACGTTACTTGAACCTTCTCTTGTACACGAAATTCAGCCCTATCAGCCCGTTTTCGTCGCGCAGCAACACGGCCGACCAGTTGTGTGCGAAGGCCCACTCCACCTGGATCACCAGCGGATTAGTGCTGGTTACGTCCGTGATGTAAGTGAAGGTAATTTCCGGAGTTACCTGCTGCTCGACGGTCAAGCGCGCTTGCGGGTTGTTTTCACCGCCGGTCAAGCTGGTCAGGGTGGGATCGATTTTAAGCCGGGTGACGCCGAAGAAGCGCTGCAGCCGTCCGGTGACCGGACTGGCGATGGCCTGGCCCAATAGCGCCGATGCGCCCATCTGCTGCGACGATTGCGGCGAAGCCGGACTGTTCATCAATGTGGCGTAGTCTCCGGTCGGCGAGCGGCCGGTGGCCAGCAGCGCCACGATGTCGGACAAGGGCATGGGCGGATCGGAGCGCGGCGTCAGATTCAGCTTGTCGATCGGCCCGGATATGTTCAGGATTACGTCGATGCCGCGCGCCTTGGTATCCAGATCGAGGTTCAGCACCGGCTCGATCTTCACCGGATTGTAGAAGGCTATGGAACCCTGGTTGACGGTGAACGGCGTACCGAAGAAAACGATCTGGCCCTGGGTGAGGTTGATGCGGCCCAGCAGCGAAGGATTGCTGCCGGTACCCCGCAGGCGCAGGCTGGCCTCGGCCTCCAGTCCCTGCGCCAGCGAGCTTTGAAAGGTGATATCGGGCGCGGTGTCGATCTCCACGTCGAAGTGCATGTTGGCCAGCAGGCCGGTCTGCGCCGACGGCGTGCGCACAGGCTCGGCGGATTTGGCCAGGATGGAGCTGAAATCGGAGCGCGGGTTGAAGCCCGTGCGCAGCACCGTGATATGGCCGGAGAGCGTGCTGCTGTCGCTGGCGCCGGTAAGGCTGAGCGAAGCATCCGCTACGGTGCTGAAATCTTCCGGATAGCGCACGCGCATCTGGTGCGCGTTGGCGTGCAGGCGGAAGACCAGGGCATCGCCGGTATAGCCCGCGAATCCGGAGAGGGTCAACGTACCGCCGCCGCTTTCGCCGGAAAAGCTTTGGATGGTGGCGCGGCTGCCGTCGAACAGAATCACGCCGTTGGTATTGGATATGCCAATCGGGATTTCGGCCAGGTTGAAGGTAGCGTTCTTGATGTCCAGGCGGCCTGCAATCAGCGGCTGGGCCAACGGGCCGCGAACGGTGACACCGGTTTCGATGGCGCCCGACCCGTTAATGCCGGGGACCAGATCTTGCAGGGTGGCCAGGTCGAATCTGCCGCTCACGTGCAAATCCAGCGGATTCTTTTGTTGCAGGTTGACGGATCCGGTAACCGAAAAGTCGGTGGCGCGGCCCACCAGCCGGAAGCTTTCAATTTTGACGATATTGCGCTCCATGGCGACGGCGATGGGCTCCGGATTGTGCAGCGCCAGCGAACTGACGCCCGCGGGGAGGTCGCCGGCCGGGCCGATCGACAGGGACGGGATCCGCAACTGGGCCTTCCACAAATCGGGCTTGATGGCCGGGCCGTCGACCGTCAGCGTGCCTTCGGCGGAGCCGGTAAGCTGGATGCCGGCGGGGGGCCGCTTGCCTCTCAGCCAGGCGCGCAGGCGCTCCAAGTCGACGCCCTTGAAACTGATTTGGGCGCCGCCCGGATAATCGCCGGAGAGGGTCCAGTGGCCATCGCCCTGGATGACGGATCCCGCCAGTTCGGAATCGAAGTGCGCCAGCAACTCCGAGCCTTTGGTTTGCGCGGTCAGCGTGCCATCGCGCACCGGCTGATCGTTGATGCGCAGGCTGCGGCCGTGGACCGCTCCGGTCAGGCTGGTCAGGCGAAAACCAGGCTCGCCGGGCTTAACGGGGGCTATATCCAATGCGCCCGCGGCATGCAGCTCGGCCGTGCCGCTGATGCCTGGATACGCTTTGCTCACTATCTGAAACTGCCCCAGGGGCATGGCGTTGGTGTCCACGTGAAAACGCAACTGGCCCTGGGCGAGGATGCCGGGCTGGTGCTGGTAGTCCGCCTGAAAGGTAATCCGCTTAGCGCCGGCCTCCAGTTGCGCGTTGGCCATCTCCACGGTTGTGCCGGAGTATTCGACGGCGCCGGTGAGGCGGTCGAACGGTTCACCCTCCAGGGCGCCGTTGGCGACGGTGACGTTGGCCGCGATGCGCGGATCGCCAACGGTGCCCGAGACCTTGCCTTCCGCACCGACGGTTCCTTCCACCGGTACGTTTTTGATTTCCGCCATCGCCAGCAGATCCGCCAATGGCGCGTTGCGGATGGAACCGGCTGCGGAAATGGCACTGGCATCCTCCACCTTCCAATCGCGCATGCCGAGCGAGCCTTCGCCCTGCGCGTGCAATGCGCCCTGCTGCAGGCTGCCGTTATGCAGGGTGAGGCCCGCGCCGGTCAGGCCGATATCGCCCGCCAGCGCATCGAAGGTCCGGCCGGACCAGACTGCTCCCGTGGCGCGGCCATGGCCGGTGATACGGGGATCGTCGAGTTTGCCGGTGATGGAGCCATCGAACACGGCTTCGCCATTCCGCAGCTTCACCGGGAGAGACGGGATATTGAAGGCCGGCAGCACGTCGTCAAGGTTCCGCGAATCGGCATGCACGCGCAAATGGCGGCCCAGCACGCCGGAAAAATTCACCTGCGTGGAAGGCAGCGCGAGTGAAGAGTTGCCCAGATCCAAGGTTTCGCCGGCCGCGTCATAGGCGGCGTCGATCAAACCGTGCACGGGCGCGCCCGGCCCGGATGGAGATATCGCCATATGGGCCGTAAGCTGCAAAGTGCTGGTGTTGCCCAAGGTGACGCTCAACTGCATGGGTCCCGAGGCGGCCGCATCCCACGGAACGCTTTGGCCGTTGTAGACGCGCATCATCTTGCGCACGTCGAAGCCGGCCACGTCGCCCTCCACGTGGACGCGCCGCAGGCCGGCGAACTGCGTTTTGCCGGCGAAGGAGCCATCCAGAGCGTCAATATGAACGCCGCCGGCGTCCAAGGTGTTTTGGCGCAATACGGCGGTCTCGATGCGGCCGGTTACCGGGAAGGGCTCCAGTTTGCCGCCGGTACCGGTGAGGGAGGCCATCGCCAGTCCCGCAAACCGCACGCCCGTAACGGCGATGCGGCGCGGGTCGATGTTGAAGGCTCCGTCGGCATGCGCATCGCGCAGGATGAAGTGCGGGTCGGGACGGAACAGCACGCCGGCCGCGTGCAGCGTTCCGGCAGCCAGGTAGTCGGACGCGCCATGAAAACTCAGGCGGCCGGCCAGCGTCACAGGCCCTTCCAATTGCGTGCGCGAGGCAAGCGTGTGGATGACCTCCGCCAGCGACGCGCGCACTTTGTATTGGAACGATCCCGAGAAATCGGCCAGGCTGTCGATGGCGCCCGAGAACTCGGCCTGCGATTGCGCGGTGGCCACGCGTCCGGAGGCAATTTCCAGGCGGTTCTTCTGCACGGCCAGCGACAGGTTCACATCCAGCGGCACGGGCTGAAAGGCGCCCCAATGGAAACCGGCGGGCGCCACGGATAACTGGCCGCGATAGCGCGGACCCGCCAGATCGTAAGTGAACTGCGCGCGCAAATTGCGGCCTTGCGCGTCGAACGGCGTCTTGCCCTGGCCGCGCACTTCGAAGCTGCCGTCCGCGACGCTGAAGCGGCCAATGGCGAGGTCCAGGATGGTCTCGACAGTTCCTTTCCCCGCCCGCTGCACTTTGGGCGCGGGCAGGTTGGTGTGCCCATCGGGGTAAAGAATCACGGCAACCTGCGGATGCCGCACATCCAGATATTGCAGATCGACGGAGCGCTTCAGCACGGAGACGATCCGGATGCCCGCCACAATGGCATCCGCGCGGAAGAGCGGCGGCGCATCGGCCGGCTCGGTTCCGTGGAGCACGAAGCCATCTACCTCGGCGCGCATTTGTTTCCAATCGAAGTGGAAGGCGCCGATCTGGGAGCGCCCGCCGGTGGCCTTCTCCACCTCGGCCACGATGCGGTCGCGAACTTTTCCGGCAAACCAATCGCTGCGCAGCACCAGGATCGCGCTCAGCGTCAGGATGGCCAGCACCGCCGCCAAGCTGCCCGCCGCGAACCACAGATTGCGCGCGCGCCGGCTCATTGAAAGACCTCGTCGTGATATTGGATGTGGGTGCGCCGGCGGGCCTCTTTCAGCCACTGATCCACTTGTTTATTGGCGGCCTGAGAGATCAGCGTCTGCTCGATTCCATCGCGATAATCGTCGATGGACGGAGTCTTGCCAGGGTGCGCCTGCGCCGCCAAAGTGCGCACGCTATCGTTGAAATAAGTACGAATCTCATCGTCGCCGATCTGGATGCCGGGGCGAAAGCGCACATCGATGAAGCGCAGCAGGGTCAGTTGCCAGAGCAGGCGGGTCTTCAGTTCTTCCTCTGCGATGCCATATTCGGCCAGCGCAGCGCGGTACGCGGCATCATCCGCAAAGCGGTTTTTTTCTTCTTTGAGCGCGGCGTCGGCTTCGGCCGAGGAGGGCATGATATAGCGGCTGGCTTCCAGTTCGCTGCGAACAAGCAACTGGTCCACCATGCGCTCGGCGGTCTGGCGCTTGTTTTCGGGTGTGAAACCGGGTTTAGCGCTATTGAGAAACGCGGTGATGCGGATCTCGCGGTCGAGATCGGTTTCCGTGATGACGCGGTTGCCTACGGACACGGCGATGCGGTCGAGGATTTCGGCCTGGGCGGCGAATAGGGCGAGGAATGCGACAAGCCACGCCCCACGGTGATCGGAAAATACTCCCATCAGAAGGTCTGTCCTATGGAAAAGAAGAATTGAAAGTGGCTGATGCCCTGCGCCACGCAGCGGTCGATCTGGCCGGCGGGAGGCGAGCACGGGGTCACACCCGCGTTCAGCAAGTCGGCAATACTGCCCTGGAAGCCGAAGAAGCGCGGCGGATTGATGCTGTAAGCCAAGTCCAGCCGCACGGGGCCGATGGGCGTGCGATAGCGCACTCCGAAACCTACGGCGTGGTTCATGTAATCGAAATCGGACATGCCGTGCTGATCGGTGCGGAACGAGATACTCGACGGGCTGCTGTACACATTGCCCATGTCGTGAAACAGCACGCCGCCGATATTTTCGCCGAGCAGCGGGAAGCGGAATTCCGTCTGGTTCATCAGCAGCGCGGTGCCCCCCAGCGGAAAACCGGTGGCGGTATCGCGCGGCCCGGCCTGCAGATCGGGAAAGCCGCGCTCGGAGGTGGCGCCGCCGGAGAAGAAGTGTTCGGGCAAAGGAATCGCGGTTAATGGGTTGGCCACGCCCTGCAGCGGATGGATGATGCCGAAACTGGTGGCGCGGGCCAGCACATACTTCCGGCCGATGGGATGATACGTGGCGTTGCGGCCCAGAAAGCGTCCGAAGGATATCTCGGAACCAAACGCGCGCGGCGCCAAGGAGATATCCATGGTGTTGTAAATGCCCTTACGCGTCTCAATGGGATCGTCGCGGCGGTCCTGGATCATGCTCCAGGCGAGTTCGCCCACGCGGTCGGGTTGTGAGAACAAGGGAATGAGCAGAGGCGAGATCTTCAGCGTGGATTGATCTACGGTGACATGCCGGTAAGTGTAGCGGTAGAGAAACGTGATGGATTTCGATAGCCTGTCGGAAAGCTGCACGGAGCCCTCCTCGCGCTTGGCGGTGAAGGTACGCACGTCTTTGCTGTTATCGTAGAGCACGGTGAACGAGAGCGTCAGCTTGTCGTTGCCGCGGACCCGCGGCACCGTATAATTCACCAGCGCACGCTGCTCCAAAGTGGATACGCGGCCGCGGAAACTGAGAGTCTGACCCAGCCCCCATAGGTCCAGGCGGGAAACGTCGAGCGAAAAGTCGGGCGCGAAACCGGTCTGGCCGGCGGGGGCTTCCAGGCAATTGGAGCAGCCGCCGATGCGGGCAAACTCCGCGCCGAAGCCGGTGGCGATGGAATACTTGCGGGCCTCTTCCACATCGTAAAGGACGTATTTCTGGTCGGTGTCGCCATCGGGATTTTGAATGGCCGTATCCACGCGTGCGAAAACGCCCAGATCGTAGAGTTTGCGTTGCGTGTCGCGCATGGCCGTAGGCGACAGCGGATCGCCGGGCTGCAACTCCACCTTACTATCCACCAGGCTGCGCCGGGTGCTTTCGAGGCCGCCGATCAGGACCTTTCGCACGAATTGCTGCTGCCCTTCATGGATCACGTAGGTCAAGTCCACCTGGTGGGGGTCGGAGGCGGGTTGGGAGCTCCATTCGAAAGTGGCGTTGGGAAAGCCGCGCGTGGAATATTGATCGAGCATGGCGTCCCGGTCGACTGCCACGTTGTACTCGCTGTAGGGTTGCCCTTCGACGGAACTGAGCTGCGAGAGCAACTGCGCTTTGTCGAGCTTGGCGATACCCTGCACATCCAGGCTATGGATGAAGTACTGCGGCCCCTCCTCTATATCGATGAAGACCGCCAGATTGCCGGGCTTGCTCTGGTAGCCGTCCACGATCTTGTGAGTGACTACGACATCGCGAAAGCCGTTGGATTGGTACAGGCTGGCGATGGACTGCTCGTCGCGGCGGAGGAGAGAGCCGCTATAACGGCCGCGCCGGAACTGCAATAGCGAAGCGCGCATGAGGAACATGCGCTCGCGGATGGCCGCGGTCCTGAAATAACGGTTCCCTTTAATATCGATGAGCACCAGTTTGTGGCGCTTGCCGGGATTGATGAGATAGTCGATGGACGCCTTATCGTTGACGATGCGCTGCTCTTTGAACTCGACCTCGGCGTCGAAATAGCCTTCCGATTGGAAGTAGTCGCGCAGGTTGCGCGAGCCTTCGAGCAGGAGAGACTCGTCGACGCTGTGTTCTTCGAAGATGGGAACGAGACTGCGGAGCTGGCCTTGCGAGACCTTGGCGCCCACGGCGTGGACTTCCACCAAGGGTCCGGCGTCGATATCGAGCAAGGCCTTGCTGCGATTGGTATCCGCATCGTAGTCCATGGACTTCAAGGAGACGCGCGCTTCGAAGCGCCCATGCTTTTCGTATTTCGAGCGGATGCCATCGATGCCTTTGCGCACGCGCGACTGCTGCACGCTGCGCCAGCCGCCGATGAGCCAGCGGCGCCAGTGCGTGGCGCCGATTATGTCCGCCGCCGGCATCTTGGGGTCGCCGGTAATAGTGGGAGTCGTGAACTGCGCGCGCCGGCCGGACTCCACCACGAAGTGCAAGCTTACCTGTTGGGTTGCCGGATCGTAAGAAAGCTCCGGCCGCACCTGGCTCTGGTGCAGGCCATTGCTTTCGAGCAGCCGCTCGATGGCTTCCTGGGCGGGAGCTACGTCCTCGCCGGCAAAGGGCTGGCCCAGGTTGAGGCGGGTGACATTGACCAGTTGGCCGCGATTGGGCGGATCGGAGATGCGCCCTTCCACCGCCACATTACCGATGAACCAGCTATTCTTAGTGAGAATCCGCACCGTCACGCCGGAAGGCGCGGGCTGCGCATCCACCTGGATATCTTCAAAGTCGCCGGTGGCATACAGCCGTTCGATGGCCGTGTGTACATCGGCCAGGCGCAGAGGCTGCCCAACCTTGAGAGGCAGGATATTAGCCGCTTCCGCCGCGGTCAGGGGCTGCTCCGGAGGGACGAACTGAATGCCGGCGATGGGCTGGCCTTCGTACTTCGCCGTCTGCGCGGAAGCTACTCGCGCGCAGGCCAAAAGCGACAAAGTCAGAAAGCGGGCGAAGCGCAGACGCACCTTCCCCATGATAACGGAGACTACAGGCGCTCGCGAGTGGTGGGCGCGGCACAGGGTGCGGTCCGCGCCGGCCGTTCTGGGCGGCGCAATGAGCCGACGAATTGCAGAATGCCTGGATTTTCGCGGCGGGGCTGCTTCTCTGCGCCTGCTCACCCTCTGGCGATCCAAGAAATTCCGGTCGCATCGTCACCACCGATGAAGCATGGGGCGAATACCTCACGTTTTTCGCTTCCGCGTCCGAGACGCTACGCCGCCGGGCCGCCACCAGCGTACAGCGCATTCTCGCCAACCGCGTTATTCGGAGCCGCTCTTCTCTCCTGGCCGGCCTCGATCTTTACCGCGATTGCATTTCCATGCAGACGATGCGCACGGAGGGCCTGACTGAAGCGCTCACCAATGACCGGCACTATGTGCCTCATCGCAACACTTGGGGTGTTATCCGGAGACGCTGGCGCGGTTCCGAATGAATACCGGTTATGAGGCCGGATGGATCTGCGTCCACGTAGTGCCGTTCCGCACCCAGTCGATTCGCCGAGGCAGCTCGCTCGGCTGTGATGGTCAAAGCCCGCTGGTTCTGTCGGAAACATCTGCCAGAGCAACCCAATAGAACGTATCGGCAAAAAGGGCGGTCATGCCTTTCGCTTGGGCCAGCCGTAAATGTAGTGATCGTGCTGGCTGGCGCCGTCTTTGGGCTGAGCAGCCATGGCGCCGGCCGGGACATCGCGCATGCAATCGAGAACGATGTCCGCAGCCGTCTGAAGGGGACGCCCGGCGGGTGATGGTTCGCGTTCAGCGTCCGCCAATAGCTTGAGCCATGCCTCCAGGGTGAGGCCGGCCGCGTTCGCTTTCGCTTTCAGCACAGCCGCCTGCTCATCGGGAAGCTCGATTCGCGCCATAAGAAAATCTCCAGTGTCTTCAATCGGATCAAGGCCGATCTTACGCCGGTTGGAGGGTTTTGTCACGTAGCTAACCTGGCCTGGCTGGGCGAAACTCTGTTGCACATATTCTGACAGTCGGATAATCTGAAAGAGTATGGGAGAAAAGGCTACTACAACCCGAGAGCGGATCGGTCGCGTAGGCCAACGGCGCCAGGTGGTCATTCCACGCGAAATGCTCGAAAGCCTTAACCTACAGGAGGGGGATTTCGTGGCATTCGCCGAACAGAAGAACGGCGTGTTGGTAAAGCCTAAACGTCTAGTCGATCCGGATGACATCCTCACCCCCGAGGAGAGCGCTCTCGTGAAGAAAGCCGAACGCGAGATGCGCCGGGGAAAATTCGTCACCCTCGCCCAACTCCGACATGACCTGGACCGTTCACATCCACGACGGCGCCGCCAAACAGCTTAAAGCGATACCGCCCGACCGGCGGGAACACGTGCTGGACGATGTTGCCGCGTTCGAAGTGGATCCATTCCGCGGCCTCGTGAAGCCGCTGAAGGGCAAGGAGCAACAAGGGTCACTACCGCAAGGTATCGGGCCGGTATCGCATCATTTTCAAACCCGTTTATTCGACGAACACTGTGGAAGTACTTGCCGTCCTTCTCCGCAACGAAAAGACCTATCGGTGACGTAGCTTAATACACCGTTTCAGAGGTTCACTAACGTATGTCGAAGGGAGTGGGGCAGCCCCAGGGGCTGCGGCGGACCCTCGGTCCGCCCGGCTGGGCGGCCTGGGAGGCCGCCGCAGCGCGGGGCGCTGCCCCACAAATATTCTGGCTATCGCCCAGGAAACCGGCACACGCCCGGGCGGGACGAAGTCGTCGGCGCCGTCGATCTCAGAAAGCTCCGCGTACAACGTTGGATCGATCCGGAATCGCGCCAGCGTCTCCAGATAACACCCCAAGCGTTGCGATGAGGCATACAGCACGCGGTATGTGGAGTCGGGATCGTCAAACCTGTTGCCGAATGTTCCGCCCGGACCTGCCAGCGACCAATCCGGCGGTTGCCACGGGTCCGGACGCCGGCCGATGCGGAAAATCGGCCCTTCCGCTGCTGCGCGCGTCGAGTCCGTCCCGCTTCAATGGGCCACAGGGTGGGGAAGTCCACGAATTACAGCACCCGGAACGGCAGATTGCTCGAAAGCGTGCCCGTGGGAGTCACCACCTGGATCTTTCCGGTGCTCGCGCCGACAGGGACGGTTGCAGCGATGAGGGAACTGGACACCACGGTGAAGACAGCGGCCGTGCCGTTAAAGCTGACGCTGGTAGCGCCGGTCAGATCGGTCCCCAGAATCTCGACGAGCGTTCCCACTTTGCCCAAGGCAGGCCGTGCCGCGACGAACGGGCCCAGGCCCATCGATAGGGTAAAGATCGCGCCTTCGTGATTCGTGCCGCCGAGCTGGCTTGTTCCATAAAAGTTACCATCGGTGGCTTGGAGCAGCGGCGCCGCTGGGCTGTTGGGTTCCGGGCACGGAGCGCCTTGTTCGCAGAAGATGTGGAGCGTCGTCAGCACGCCGGCGGGGGTAATTTGAAAGACCGAGCCCACCTCGGCGCCGCAGCCCGTACAGCCAAACGTGGTCCCGTAGAAGTTCCCATCGGTGGCCTGAATCAGCCCTGCCTCGGGTCTCCCGCCGTCCGCACACGGGGAGCCTTGCGAGCAGAAACTGTACAGAGTCGCCAGCGCGCCGCTTGGGGTGATCCTGAAAACTGTCCCTTCGCCGTGGGCCCCGCCGTATTCAGTAGTCCCGTAGAGGTCTCCGTCGGTGGCCTGAACCAGCACGCCGTGGGGACCCGCGCCGTCCGTGCAATTGGTCTGGGAGCAGAAGCTATACAAAGTCGTCAAGGCGCCGCTCGGTTTCATCTTGAAAAGCGTGCCAGAGTCGGCGGTCCCGCCGTATAGCGTTGTGCCGTAGAAATCGCCATTGGCAGCCTGGACGAGCCCGGAAACCACAAAGTAGCCGTCCAAGCAATAAGGGTAAGCGCCCTGTGAGCAGAAGCTGTACAGCGTCGTCAAGGTTCCACTCGCGGTGATCTTGAACACCGTCCCGTCATTCGAGCCGTTCGCACCACCTCCAACCGTGGTCCCGTAGAAGTCTCCGTCAATCGCTTGGACTAGCCCATCGTATAGGTCCAAGCCGTCAATGCACGGTTCACCTAGCGAGCAGAAACTGTACAGGGTGGTGAAGGCCCCACCCGGGGTAAATTTGAAGACGTTGCCGCCGCCATACGCCCCGCCGACCCAAGTTGTCCCGTAAAAGTCCCCATCAGTGGTCTGGACCAAACCACCGTAGGGAATGTCGCCGTCCGCGCATCCGCTTATGGTACAGAAGCTTTTTAGCGTCGTCAGGGTACCGCTCGGGCCGATTTTGAAGACGGTTCCATCCCCTCGGATTCCGCCGACGGTTGTTGTACCGTAGAAGTTCCCATCAATGCCCTGGATTAGCGGCGCCACGGGCTCGCTGCCGTCCCCGCCATCGAAGCTAACTAAAGATTGTGGTAAGAGTCTGCGCCGGCAGGCCAATTGCTGTGATCACACTCACCACGGCCACTGCGTTAAACATTTTCACGATGTGTCCACTCACTGCGGCTGCTCGCCCTCATGGTGATCCAAGAAATCCTGGTCGATCGACTTGCGCCCCGCGAAGCCTTCGTGTGTGCCATGCCAAAACCCGATGGCCGGCTCGTCCAGCTTCCAGCACAGGTAGACCTCCTCGCCGCGGAACAGAGTGGGAAAGTCCACCAGGCCCTTGTCGAGGTCTTTCACCAGGCAGCCGCACTCCTCAAAATGGCCCAGGATGGCGCGCAGTTGCTGCGCGGCGGCCTCGCGGCGGGCTTTGTCCGCGAAAGCGCGCTCGCGATTGGCGACAATGCCGCCCATCATTGTGATGCGCTCCTTCAGCGATTGCACGGCGTGCTCCGCCTCGTCGTATTGCGATTTCAGCGCGACCGCTTCCCGCATCCAGTCACGGATCTGGGGGAGCATGCGCTCGGCCTCCCACAGCGTGAAGCGTCTGGCCATATCACACCACCGATTCGGCGTAATGCGAGGCCACGTAGTCGTCCAGCATGCCGATGAACTCGGCCACGATGTGGTCGCCTTTCAGCGTGGTCACCAGGCGGCCATCCACGAAGACCGGCGCCTTGGGTTCTTCGAACGTGCCCGGCAGCGAGATGCCCAGGTTGGCATGCTTGGATTCGCCCGGTCCGTTGACCACGCAACCCATCACCGCCACCTTCATGCTCTCCACGCCCGGATGATTCGCCTTCCAGACCGGCATCTGCTCGCGCAGGTAGGTCTGGATCTGGTCGGCCATCTCCTGGAAGAAGGTGCTGGTGGTGCGCCCGCATCCGGGACATGCCGTCACCTGCGGCGTGAAACTGCGAATGCCGAGCGATTGCAGGATCTGTTGCGAGACGATCACCTCCTCGGTGCGGTCGCCGTTGGGCAGCGGGGTCAGCGAGGCGCGGATGGTATCGCCGATGCCTTCCTGCAACAGGATGGCGAGGCCCGCGGTAGTGGCCACAATGCCCTTCGAACCCATG
>Ga0302326_10021590_pt1 | contig 13197 bp, 10 predicted proteins | sample Palsa_T0_3_FD_202264 | JGI IMG/M metagenome (GOLD analysis project Ga0302326, IMG submission 202264) | Peat permafrost microbial communities from Stordalen Mire near Abisko, Sweden - Palsa_T0_3 | ecosystem: Environmental > Terrestrial > Soil > Palsa > Peat permafrost | place: Sweden: Abisko... | reverse complement strand
ACGAGTCGTGCGACGCCGCTCTCGAGTAGTGCCTGGCCGACGCTCGACTCGTTTCCGTAGGCCTGCGCGGTGTCGATGTGGCGGTACCCCAGCTCCAGCGCCGCGCGCACAGCGTGCACGCATAGTGGTCCATCCGGCACCTGCCAAACCCCGAGGCCGAGGAGCGGCATCACCGTGCCGTCGGCGAGGATCCGGCCGCGTCCGTCAGGCGTCAACAGCACCGATCGGCCGCAGTGGCGCATGCTTCAGTGGCCACGCGACAGGGCCGCGTGGGCGTGGATGAAGGCGACGTTGTCGGCGAAGGTCCCGGAATGGACGTCGACCGTATGCACCAGCAGACTGTTCCAGTCGCCACCGTGTCCGGCATCGCACGGTCGTGCGATCCCTTTGCGCGGCGAACGCGTCGGGGATCCGGGGGACAGATCGCATGATCGTGCGATACGGGATTGAGGCCGCTCCGCCACCATCGGTGAATTCAACCGCCGACGCAGCGGGCCAGCAGTCTCCCACGTCCGACGATCGTCGCCGCCGACGGAGCATCCGCCGGTGGGCGCGCCCACGGCCCGGGCACGCCCAAGCGGTGCAGCGACACGGGCACGTTTGAGCGCCATAGACTCCCTGGTCTGGACCAGGCGACCTCTCCGGCTCCCGTTGTTCGCGGTCGGGACGCTGAACTCGCGTCAATCGGCGTGCAGCTGCGCCGGGTCAGCTCGGGCGCGGGCGCAGTGGTGCTCGTCGAGGGAGAGCCGGGGATGGGCAAGACCCGTCTCCTGGCGGAGGCGGCCCGGATCGCGCGACGGCTCGGGCTCCGGGTCGGCGGCGGAGCGGCCGAGCCCGGCGCCGGGGTTGTCGAGCTCGCTCCGTTGATGACCGCGCTCTTCGACGGCCCGCGTCCGCTGCTCGATCGATCTGGGTTGCGGGACATTCACTCGCTCCCCGAGCAGCGGTACTGGCTGCTGCAGGACCTGCAGGCGATGCTCGAACGCTCTGCCCTCGGTGGGCCGATGCTGATCTCGCTCGACGACCTGCAGTGGGCCGACAGCGGGACCGCGGCCGCGTTGCGCGCACTGCCGGTCCGCCTCGCCGACCTGCCGATCGCCTGGATGTTCGCCTCCCGACCCGACCAGGGCTCCGCGCAGCTCCTCAGCGCGATCGAGCATCTCGACCACAGCGGTGCCGAGCGGATCGTCCTGGGGCCCCTTGACGATGTCGCCGTTGCCCAGGTCGCCGAGGACGTCATGGACGCCGAGCCCGATGACGCGCTTCTCGATCTCGTCAAGGGCGCGCGCGGCAGCCCGTTCGTGCTCACGGAACTGTTGTCCGGGCTCCGGGACGAGGACCTGATCCGCGTCGTCGCTGGTCAGACCGAGCTGGTCGAGGCGCGACTGCCCCGCCGTGTCGGCGTCACGATGAGAGAGCGCCTGCGCGGCCTCTCCGCGTCCGGTCGCGAGGCGGCCGCGGTCGCCGCCTCACTCGGCCGCCGGTTCTCGTTCGTGGATTTGGCCAAGATGCTCGACCGGCCGCCGGCGGCACTGCTCGGGCCGGTGGAGGAGCTGATCGACTGTGGGGTGCTTGTCGAAAGCGGCGACCGCCTCGCGTTCCGGCACGACGTCACCCGCGAGGCCGTCCGTGAGAGCGTCCCGGTGTCGGCGCGGCGGGCGCTCGACCGCCAGGCCGCCGATGTGCTCCTGGCTGCCGGCGCTGCGCCGGTTGAGGTCGCCGCTCAGGTCGCGGCGAGCGCGGAGTCGGGTGACGAGGAGGCGATCTCGATCCTGCTGCGTGCCGGCGAGGCGCTCGCGACCGCGGACCCCGGTGGCGGTGCCGATCTCACCCGCCGCGCGCTGGAGCTCGCACCGCGCGACCACACCCTGCGGGGGCCGCTGCTCGCCCAGACCGCCCTCCTGCTCCATTCTGCGGGCCGCGACGATGAGGCCCGCACGTTTGCCGACGCGCATCTGCGCGACGCGCTGCCGGCAGAGCAGGAGGCCGAGGTACTCCTCAGCATCGCGGGCATGTTCCGCGCCCCACCCGACGCGCGCGTCGCGGCGGGCCGACAGGCGCTCGCGCTGCCCGAGCTGCCGGTGCACCTGCGCGCCCAGCACCTCGCCGCGCTCTTCCATAACCTGCTGGTCGGCGGCCGCACCGAGGAGGCGAAGGCGATCCACGCCGAGACGGCCGCGGCCGTGCAGGCGAGCGGGGATCCCAACTCGGCGTTCGCGTTCTCCCTCGCGGAGAGCGTCACGGCCTACGTCGACGGGAACTACGACCAAGCGCTCGAGATGACCGAGCAGGCGGCGCGCGCCGGCATTGTCACGACCGACTGGGCGCGCGAGCGCCTCGCCCAGGAGTGGCGTTGCGAGACGCGCACGGTGCTTGACCATGTCGATGACTCACTGCGCCTGGCCGCCGACGGCATCGCCGCGGCTCAGCGCGACCGAAACGGCTGGGGCATCCGCATCTTCGAGATCTGGCGGGGCCGGCAGCTGCACCAGCTGGGCCGGCTCGCCGACGCCGGTGCGATCCTCGAGGGGCAGTTCAGCCCCGAGACCGGCGAACGCTTCTTCGGCGCTCTCGATGCCGCGGGCATCGTCGCGTTGGGGCGGGTCGCGCTGCATCAGGGCAGCGGGCGTCTACAGGAACGAACGGCACGACTCGCGCGGAGCCTCCTGGAGGACGCCACACCGAACTTCCGCCGGCAGGCAGTATGGCTGCTCGCCTTGCAGGCCATGGCCACCGGCGATCCGGGCGCCGCGCACACTTGGCTATGCGCCCTCGGTGAAGATCAACGCACCGCAGTCCTGCCACTCTTCCCGATCGATGTGACCGACGAGCCCCAGCTTGTCCGGATCGCGCTCGCCGCCGGCGACGACGAACTGGCCGAGGTCACGACGGCCCAGGCGGAGCAGCGCGCACAGCGGAACCCGCGGGTCCCGACGATCGTCGCGACCGCTGCCCACGCCCGCGGGCTGCTGACGTCGAACATCGACGACCTCGAGCGAGCCGTGAACCTCTTCGCCACCGGGCCGCGACCGCTCGCGCGCGCGTGCGCACTCGAGGATCTCGGCATCGCGCGCGCGAACGCCGGCGCGGTCGAAACTGCGATCGAGGCGCTCGACGGCGCGCTGGTCCTGTATGCGGAGGCCGGCGCCGGCTGGGACACGGGCCGGGTGCGAAGCGGCCTCCGTGCCCATGGCGTCCGGCGACGCCTCGCCGCGCGTGAGCGCACCGACACCGGCTGGGGGGCGATGACCGACTCAGAGCTCGCCGTTGCGCGCCTCGTGGCGCATGGTTTCACCAACCGCGAGGTCGCGGAGCGGCTGTTCGTGTCCCCGCACACCGTCTCGAGCCACCTGCGCAGCATCTTCGCAAAGCTCGACATCAACTCGCGCCTCGCACTCGCGCGGATCGCAGCCGAGCACGACACGACGATCACGCCCTAAGCGGGTTAGCCGACGTGCCGCTCGCGCGTGCTATCCGCCGTCGGCGTGCTGTGCCCGGTAGTGGTCTCGCCAGATCAGCTTGTAGATCGGGATCCCGCGTGGAAGATCGCGGACACCGGGGATGAAGGGGATCGCGACAAGCGCGATGCTCATCAGTGCCATGATCGCAAGCACGAGGATGTCGGCGTTAGGTGAGGTCGAGAACGGTTTGATCTGGTACCAGAAGGTGTAGAGCCAGAGCCAGACCTGCCCGGGGTAGCTGCCCGTTTCGTTCATCATTCCCCATTGGGATCCGAGCAGGCGTTGCTGCTGGGCGCGGTTGGCAAGTACCCCGCCGTCGGCCATGAACAGGAGCGCTTTGGTGGGGTTGGTCTGATAGAACTGCTTGCTGGTCAGCAGCGCGCCGTCGAGACCGCCGGATTGCGCGAAGGTGAGCAACCCGCCCATCACCGTGGGCACAGGCCCGTAGCTTCCTGGCTTGACCGAAACCGAGTCGCTGGAGGTGGTCGTCGCCTTGGCGAGTGCGTTCTCGTACGCGGTTGTCCATCCTGCCTGCGTTTTCGCGGGCGCGGCCTCGTAGGTGGAGACCGCGCGCTGGAGGACGGGCTGGTCTGTGATCGAGCGCAGTGGCGCGAGCACGTCATCTTGTGCGCTGTTGATCGGCTGGCTGACACCGAACCACTGCTGGGGGCGCAGGAAGCCGATGTGCTGAACGCTGCCGGTGCCGTGGTTGTACGGCGGTCCGTAGCTTCCGGACATGCTCGAGCCATCGAGCTCGGTGGCCGCGGTGGTGACGAAGTCGACGGGATCGGTCCTGGACCACGATTTGATCGTGCTCGGTGGTAGGTCCGGCGAGGAGAACAGGATCGTCAGCAGGAGCACAAGCGCGAGGACCACGCCGAGCGCGATCGTCGCCTCTCTGAGGATGTCGTACGGGATGTAGGCGCCCTTCCACTCACGGTAGGACTCGTCTTCGCGCCGTCGGCTCGCGCGGCTCATGGCACCGGCCCCGTGTCAGGGCCGGCGGCGACAACAATCCCGGGATCGAGCGCCGGGCTCGGCATGGGGTCAGCCCCAGGCACGCCAGCCGGTAGCGGCGCGCCGTTGTGCGCGGCCGGCGAGCCGTTGGTGGCCGCGCCCGCGTGCGCTGGGGACACGGTCTGGGAGCGATGGAACGGCGGCACGATGCCGTGCTTGCGAACGAGGAGAACATGCGCCGCCACGAGTGCGACGACCGCGAGCGGGAGCAGCAGCACGTGATAGGTGTACATCTGACCAAAGTTCATGAGGTTCCAGAACGACCCGATCCCAGCCGCGTTCAGAGCGTCCTTGGCCTGCGTCGAGATCCACTGCGAGTCGAAGTTCTGCTGGGAGACATAGCCCGTCAGCGCGCACGGGATCGCCACCAGGAACGCGACCGCCCCCGTCATCCATGTGCGCGAGCGTCCTCCGCGCCAGGCTGCCATCCAATACTTCCCCCACAGGTGGATGACCATGAAAAAGAAGAACAGCTCGACCGACCACAAGTGGAAGCTGTTGAAGAAGTGACCGATGCCGGAGGTGTGCCACCAGTCTGGTCCCTGCAGGCTCAAAATCACCCCGGACGCGATGATCAACACCAACGACACGAGTGACAGCACCCCGAAGACATAGATCCACGACGACATGTACGCAGGCTGCGTATCGGGCAGCAGCTTCTCCGGCGGCAGGGCCGCGAGCGCGCGCTCGCGTACCGCTCCGGTCCAAGACCCGCGCTCGGCGTCGCTCACGACTTAGCTCCTCCGTGCCGCGGGCGTCCGTGCCCGGGGAACGGCGCCAGGATCGCCACAGCGAACACGATCAACATCAGTCCGAGAACGATCACGTTTGACACCGACATGAAGAAGAAGTGCCACTGCACCGCATGCGCCGGATGATTGAGGTTGAAGATCGCGGCGGTGCTCACGACCACGCCGCCTGACGTCCGCGCGGGCCTGTGTTCGCAGTGGAGAAAGCTAACGTGTGGGGCATCGGGACCTCTGGGATTGACTGCACCTCAGAAGTCAGATCGTGCTGCCGCCCGGTGGGCCGACGTCACGGTTAATGCCCTCTTGGCTCCACCATACTCCGCGCGTCAAGGGTCCGTCGCGCCTTCGACCGCGGCGCTGATCGCGCCGGTGGGTCGCGTCGGCATCTGTGCTGCTGCGTAGGCGTCGATTTCGTCGAGGGTCTCGTGCTCGAGAAGTGTGCGGGCGAGCGTCTCCAGTTGATTGCGATGCGTGGTCAGGGCTGCGGTCACCTCTCGGTGGGCGGTGTCGATCAATCGGCGCATCTCCTCGTCGACGATGCGCTGGGTAGCCTCCGACCCCTCCCCGGCGCCGGTCAGGAAAGGGCCACGTCCCTCGGCGGGCCGGACCGTAACGAAGCCGATCGCGTCGCTCATCCCCCACCGGCTGATCATCTGGCGCGCGATCAGGGTGACGTGCTCGATGTCCGATTCGGCTCCGGTCGTGATCGTCCCGTAGACGATCTCCTCGGCGACACGGCCGCCGAGAGCAACCTCGATCTTGCCGATCAGATCCTCGCGCGTGTAGGAAACCTGATCGTCGTCGGGCGCTGACAGGGTTACACCGAGCGCGGAGCCGCGCGGGATGATCGATACCTTGCGCACCGGGTCGGCGCCGGGGGTGAGCATCCCCACCAGCGCATGGCCCGCTTCGTGGTAAGCGGTCCGCTCGCGGTCGGCGGCCGAAAGCACGATCCCGCGTGGAGCGCCGAGAAGGATCTTCTCGAGCGAATCGGTGAAGTCGCTCGTTTGGACGCAATGATGATCCCGGCGTGCAGCGAGCAACGCTGCCTCGTTGGCGAGGTTCGCCAGGTCGGCACCGACCATTCCTGGCGTCGTCGCCGCGAGCGCTTCGAGGTCGACGCTGTCGGCCAGCGGGATCGACCGCGTGTGGACCTCGAGAATCTTGCGCCTTCCGACCCGGTCGGGAGGCTGTACGGCGACACGACGGTCGAAGCGTCCGGGCCGTAGCAGCGCGGAGTCGAGGATCTCCGGCCGGTTGGTCGCGGCGAGCACGACCACCGCCTCGACGGACTCGAAGCCGTCCATCTCGGTCAGGATCTGGTTGAGCGTCTGCTCGCGCTCGTCATTGGCTCCGGCGACCGACACCGATCCCTGCCGTGAGCGGCCGATCGCGTCGAGCTCGTCGATGAAGATGATCGAAGGCGCCGCCTCCTTCGCCTTGACGAACAGGTCACGGACACGCGACGCGCCGACACCGACGATCGCCTCGATGAACTCCGAGGCCGAGATCGAGAAGAAAGCTGCATGGGCCTCTCCGGCGACCGCGCGGGCGAGCAGCGTCTTGCCTGTTCCGGGCGCGCCGGATAGCAGCACCCCATGGGGCATCCGCCCGCCGAGGCGTCCGTAGCGCTGCGGAGTCTGGAGGAAGTCGACGATCTCTGTCAGCTCGGACTTCGCCTCGTCGATCCCGGCGACATCGGCGAACGTGACCCTGATCGTCGCCGGATCGATCCGCCGCGCCTTCGAGCGGCCGAAGCTGGTTAGCCCACCCATCCCGCCGCCACTCTTGGCGGCACGCCGCATGAACATGATCACGACACCAACGATCAACAGCGTCGGGCCGAACCCCAACAGCAACGATGCCAGTAGCGAGGTCGTCTCCACCGTTGACTGCGCGTTGGTCTGGACATCGTGGGCCTCTAGAAGCGCCGTCAGCTGATCGTCGTTCCAGAACGCGGGAACCTGGGTCGCGAACAGGGTGGTCGGCGTGGCCGTCTTGTCGCCCGCCGGGTAGCGCACCTTGGCCTTGAAAGCGCCCTCGATCGTGTCGCCCTTGGTGTCGATCGACGCAACCTGCCCGCTGCTTACCTCGGAGACGAAGTAAGGGCTGAACGGCACGTTCACCCGCGGCTGGCCGCTCGGCGAGAAGAGAAGCACCACTCCCAAGTTCAGGACCAGCAGCAGAAGCGCGAACACCACGAACCCACGGCTTCGGTGCGGCGGTCGCGCCGCCGGTGCCTCGGGCATGCCCCGCCCATCGGGAGCCGGAGCCACGCGCCAGCCGCGCGGGTCGCGCGGGATCGGCTTCCTCGGATCCGTCGGGGACATCGTGACCTCCTGGGTTGAGAACCTCAGAAGTCAGAGCATGCTGCCGGCCAGCCAGGGCCAACCTCGCGCTGATGCCCTCCTGCCTGAAGGATAGCCGCAGCTGACGCGACTCGAAGTCAGTTCACGGCCGCGAGCATGAATAGCTCGATTTCCATGTCAGGTCCGACGTGGTGATCGAACATGAACGACAGCACGTCGCGGCCTGATAAGCGCTCGACGGCGCCGACCAGCTTGTGTTGCATGGCGATTTGAAAGGCGCTGCGCGTTTCGTGGACGACGGCGCCCCGCTGCAGCTCGATCATCGTTTTCTCGACGTCGGTGTAGACACCCCCCAGCACGCAGACGAGCAGCTCCCCTCCGAGTAGCAGCGTCTTCGCGCTCACCGGCGCACGATGGTAATAGCGCTGGTGAAACGCGACCATCGCTTCAGTCACGGCAGCGAGCAGCTGATCGCCACTCAGCGAAGCGTCCTGGGCCGGCATCGAGGCTTTCCCTCTCTCGTCCTCCGAGGCAGATTCCGCGCTCGAGGCGAAGGGCGAGAACCCGAAGAGCGACATACCCACCATAGCGCCGTTCGAAGCTACGATTCAAGTTTCTCGGCGATCGCGGTTGACACACCGGAGCGGCGGCACCCGTCTGCTACGGTGAGACGTTGAGGGCATACACCGTGACGTCGCCAACCTGAGTCGGCGGCACGATCTGACTTCCGAGGTATCCAACTAACCCGGAGGTCCGCCATGCCACCCGCTTGCAGAAGCAAGGCAAGACCACCATCATCGTTTACGTGGTCACTGCGGTGGCGCTCTTGACCCGCGTAGGCCTGGCGGTGTCGGTTCGGGTGATTACGCAGCACGAGCGTGTTGTCCATGTGGGCGAGACCCAGCCGGTCGCGTGATCGGCGACAGCTTGCCAAGCCAGCCCGCCGACAATCCCTTCGAAGCTGCAACCAACGGCCGCGTCCAGCCGTCAACACGATCGAGCTTGATCGCCGATCAGGACGAGCAGGTGCGCAGCGACAGCGAGCAGACACTCGCAGACGGCGACCAGACGCTCTCCGATACCGATCAGACCAGCGCGGACCGCGATCAAGCGGGCGCCGAGTCTGATCAGCTCGCCGCGGATCAGGATCAGGTCGCCAGCGATCGTGAACTGGCGGCCGGTGGCAGCCTGCGCGTGCACGACGCCAGTCGCGACGTACGCGAGCGCACCACGCGAGACCGCGAACAGACCAGCGACTGGCGCGAGCAGACCGCCCAGCGGCGACTGGATGTCGCCGAGAATCGTGACGCGATCGCGGACACTCGCGACCTGGCGGCGTTCGTACGCGACCAGGCAGCCGCGACGCGTGATCTGGCGATGGCACAGCTCGACAGTGCTCAGGAGCTCGCGGCCGGGAACGGCGCGGTCAGCGACACGGAGATGGTGCTGCGCGCCGATGACCAACGCAGACGCGCCGCGCTCTACCGTGCCAAAGCCGCCGAGCATCGCGCCCTCGCAGCCGAGGACCGACAGGTCGCGGCAGCCGACCGCGAACAGGCCGCCCGTGAGCGCCGCGAGGCACTCGCGGACCGGGAAGCTCTCGCGCGGGCGCTCGCTACGGCTGCGACCGACGAACTGACCGGCGCCCGTACAAGAGCGGCCGGCCTCGCCGACCTCGCGCATGAAATAGATCGCTGCCGTCGTACTGGCGGACAGCTCCTCGTCGTTTACGCCGACGTCGTCGGGCTGAAGACCGTCAATGACACACATGGTCATACCGCCGGCGACGAACTGCTCAAACTTGTCATTGCGCTGATCAGGGATCACCTGCGCTCCTATGACCTGATCATCCGCGTTGGCGGCGACGAGTTCGTGTGCGCGATCTCCGACATGACCATGGACGATGCGCGCGGCCGCTTCAGCGACGTCGTCTGCGCGCTCGGCGGCACGCCTCAGCGCGGTGCGATCCGAACCGGGTTCGCAGAACTCACGTCTCGGGAAACCGCCGCCGAGCTGATCGCACGCGCCGACAGTCAGCTGATGAACGCCCGCGGCTCGCCACCCATGCGTGACTGAGCGACGATCCTCGGGCCAGTGCGCTGTCGCGGCGACCCGTCGTGTTCTACTCGGCGGGAGCGATCAGGTGGGTTTCGTAGGCGTAGATCACGGCCTGGACACGATCGCGCAGGCCAAGCTTGCCGAGGAGATGTGAAACGTGAGACTTGACTGTCGCCTCGGACACCACAAGAGCTGCGGCGATCTCGGCGTTGGAGAGGCCTGCAGCGAGCATTCGCAGCACCTCGCGTTCGCGCTCGGTCAGCGCGAGGAGCGCATCGGGTAGTTGGGAAACGGCGGCTGGAAGGCGGCGAGCGACCTGATCGAGTAGCTGGCGGGTCACCGTGGCTGACAGCACGGCGTCGCCTGCGGCGACGGCGCGCACGGCCGCGAGGACCTCTCGGGTCGGTGCATCCTTGAGCAGGAACCCACTCGCTCCGGCGCGGAGCGCGTCGATGATGTACTCGTCGAGGCCGAACGTGGTCAGGATCAGGACGCGCTGTCGTGGCAGCCGGCGGGTCGCCTCGATTCCGTCCATCACGGGCATGCGGATATCCATCAGCACGACGTCCGGTGCCTGCTCGACGGCGGCGCGAACAGCCTCCTCCCCAGTGCTCGCCTCCGCCACGACGACGATGTCGCCGGCGGATTCCAGCACGGCCTTGAACCCTGCGCGCATCATCGGCTGATCATCGGCGATGACGACGCGCAGCTGGGTCACGCAGACAGCTCGGCGTAGGGCAACATCGCAGTCACCTTGAATCCCTGATCTAAGCGCGGCCCGGCGGTGAGAGTTCCGCCGAACAGGGCTGCTCGCTCGCGCATGCCGATCAGTCCGTGCCCCTCGCTGCCGCGGGACGTCGGGAGAGACTCCGTTTCGTCGCCGTTGTCGAGGATCGTGAGCTCCAGTTCGTCGGGGCGGTAGGAGACGGTGACCGTGGTGCGCGCTCCACCGGCGTGCTTGGTGACGTTGGTGAGCGCCTCCTGGACGATCCGGAACGCCGAGAGGTCGACGGCCAGGGAGAGCGGGCGCGGCCGCCCCTCGACGGTGAGCTTGACGTCCAATCCGGTTGAGCGGGACTGCGCGAGGAGTGAGTCGAGGTTGGCGAGTCCCGGCTGCGGGGTGAGCTCCGCCGAGCCCTCTTGGTCAGCGCGCAGCAGCTTCAGCGTCCGGTGCATCGCGGCCATCGCCTGGCGGCCGAGGTCGGCGATCGTGTCGGTTGTCATGGCGACGCGATCGTCATGGACGGTGGCACCGAGAGCCTGCGCCTCTACGACCATCAGGCTGACGCTGTGAGCAATGACGTCATGGAGCTCACGAGCGATCCGTACCCGCTCGTCGACCACCGCCTTGTCGGTAAGCAGCTCTCGCTCGCGGTCGAGACGCTCGCCACGCTCGCGCATAGCCTCGGCGACCCGGCGACGGGCGCCGACGTAGAGTCCGAACGCCACCGCGGCCGCGCACTGGGCGCCGGCACCGAGCGCTTCGTCGAGCACATCGCCACTCCCCCAGAGGACGATGGCCAGGATTGCCACCAGCGAGACGACGATGCCCGCTGCCAAGGCCACCTCCCGCGCCTCCCTGGAGGCGATCGTGTACAGGACGACGAGGGCGGGCAGCAACAGCGGTGGAACGCCCGATATCGCCGTGTACGCCGCGGTCGCCAAGATCAGCGCCGGGAGTGGCCAGCGGCGGCGAAGCAAGATCGCCGTGAGAGCTGACAATCCGACCAGCAGCCCGAGCGGTGCGTCATGCCCGATGGCGCGGACGAGGAGCGAGCCCATGACCGGGAGGGCAACGACCACGGCCACCGCCACGTCGGTCAGACGTGACGATGGCCGGCGAAACCGACTGGGCAGGGCAAGGGCCATATATCGAGCCTATCTCCGGCCCCTAATCCCTAGATCTCCTGGGTCCTGGTTCGCCACGCCCCAACGGTGAACGCGATGGCTGCCCAGCCCGCGATCACGAGCATCGCGATCGGCAGGGCGATCGGGACCGCGTGCTGGGAGATCTGCCCGATCCGGTCCAGCGCTTCTCCTGGAAGCACTTGGCGTGCACTACCGAGGAACGTCAGCGACCCGAGGATCGGCGAGATCGCCAGCTCGACCGCGAGTAGCGTCGCGATCACCGGACCCCGCGAACCGAACAATGCAGCGAGGCCCACGGCGAGGGCTGAGCCCAGCGCTGCGGCCAGCAGCAGTGCGAATGTTCCGGCGATCAGCGCACCGGCGCTGGGAGCCGCCAGCGATCCGGCCAGCGCGACCGACGCCACCCCCGCGATCGCGGCCGCCCCGGCTGCGATCGGCAGCACGATCGTCCACGCTCCGGGGATGCGCGAACCAAACAGGGCAATCCGGCTGCGGCCGGTAGCGGCCAGGTCGCGGAACACTCCCGACTCCAGATCCGCGGCACCGGCGGTGGACCCGACGATCGCTCCCACCACCAGGGTCATGAGCATCAGGAAGCCGATAGCGTCCCGGTAGTGGGCCAACCCTCCGGCGGGCGGATACTTGCCCGCGTTGCCTGCGTGCTGGACCGCGGTCACCGTGAACACAAGCACGGCGAGTCCGACTGTGAGGGCGATGGCCAATGCCACCATTCCGTGCCGCTTACGCAGCTTGAGCGACTCGGCGCTGATCAGTCTGAGATCAAGCATTAGACGCGTTCCTCCAGGGGGGTGGTCATGGTTAGGAATCGCTCTTCGAGCGAGGCGGTGACAGGCGCGACGCGTTCGATCGCGACGCCTCCGTCGAGCAATCGGCGCAACAGCTCGGTGACGATCTCGCGATCTACCGGTGCTTCTGGAGTGAGCGTCACGCGTAGCTGGTCCTGCCATTCGGTGGCGCGGGCGACGCCGCGCACCGCGGCGAGCAGACCGCTCGCCTCCGCATGCCGATCGCAGGCGATATCGATCGCCCTGGTTCCGCCGTTCAGGAGATCGTGAATCGGGCCTTGAGCGACGATCTTGCCGTCATCGACGATCGCGGCCATATCGCAGATCTTCTGGACCTCGTCAAGGAGGTGGGAAGAGAGGAGCACGGTCCGGCCTTCGGCCACGAGCTCGTGAATCAGCTTACGGAGGTCCAAGATGCCGGCAGGATCAAGCCCGTTCATCGGCTCATCGAGCATCAGCAGCTCGGGGTCAGCCAGGAGGCAGCGAGCGAGGCCGAGGCGCTGACGCATGCCGAGCGAGTAGGTCTTGACCTTGTCGTCGGCACGTGGGAGGAGCCCGACACGGGCGAGCGAGGGTTCGATGCGCGTGGTCGCAGAGCGATCGCGCGCCGCGGCGTGGACCTGCAGGTTCTCCCTTCCGGTCAGATGGTGGCTGAAGCGCGGCTCTTCGATGATCGCCCCGACGCGAGCGAGAGCGGCGGCGCTGCCCGAGGGCAGGTCCCGACCCAGCAGTCGCATCCGCCCCGAGGTCGGCTCGGCAAGGCCAAGCAGCAGCCGTATGAGCGTGGTCTTACCGGCTCCGTTGGGTCCGATGAACCCGAATGCACAGCCCCGCGGAACTTCGAGGTCGATGCCGTCGAGCGCCGCTCGCGAGCCGAAGCGCTTGCCCAGATTCTGCGTGTGTATGGCGAGTGAGTCCTCGCCGAGGA
>Ga0302326_10021588_pt1 | contig 13197 bp, 13 predicted proteins | sample Palsa_T0_3_FD_202264 | JGI IMG/M metagenome (GOLD analysis project Ga0302326, IMG submission 202264) | Peat permafrost microbial communities from Stordalen Mire near Abisko, Sweden - Palsa_T0_3 | ecosystem: Environmental > Terrestrial > Soil > Palsa > Peat permafrost | place: Sweden: Abisko... | reverse complement strand
GCCAGCCATCCCAGGCGTCGCGCAGGTAACACGGTCATCGCGGTGGGCCGCTGCCGCGCTCGTCCTGGGTTGGCACAAAATCGGGGCCGTGGTGAACCGTTCGGCCCGCGGACGTCGTAAGTATTAGTAGGGGTACTCCGTCAAGACGCGCACAGGCCTTGCGCGCCGCTCTGGTCGAGCGAGGTTTCCATGCCCTATGACGTCCAGCACGCCCTCGACCACGCCGAGGTCGCCGGGTGGGTGCTGGACGTCCTGGACCCGGATGATGTCCGTGACTTCGGGGCGCACCTGCTCGGCTGCGATCAGTGCCGGGCGGCCGTCGCCGAGTTCGAGCCGGTGGCCCAGGGGCTCAAGCAGGCCGCGCCCGCGGCCGAACCCCCCGCCGACCTGGCCACCAAGACCCTCGCGGCCGTTCAGCACGCCATCCTGGCGGGCCGGCCGGCCGATCCCCGGGCACCGTAGGCCGAGCGCTCATTCGGCCGCGGGCCGCAGCGCCAGCAGGGCGATCTCCTCGTTGCGGGCCAGGTGGCCGTGCACCGCCTGGGCGGCGCCCTCCGGATCGCGTCGCCGGAAGGTGGCGACGAGGTCCTCGTGGGCCCGTTCGCGACGCCAGTGCTCGTGCGGGTCGGGATCGAGCAGGCCGAAGCCGATCCGGATGTAGCGCTCGGCGGCTCGCCACAGGGTCGTGAGGATCCGGACGTCCCAGGTCGTGGCGGCGGGCGCGAGCAGGGCCAGGTGGAAGGCGAGGTGGTCTTCGTAGATCTCGCTCATGCCGCGCCGCTCCTCGCCGAACCCCGCCGCCTGGCGCTCGAGCCGTTCTAGCTCGTGGTCGGAAAGCAGCAGGCAGGACCGCTGGGCGATCTCGGGTTCGAGCCTGCGCCGCAGCCGGTAGATGCCGCGCAGTTCGTCCAGGTCCAGGGGAGCGACCAGAGCGCTGCGGCCGGGCCGGGTCACGACGAGGCCTTCGCCCTCCAGGCTGCGCAGCGCCTCGCGCACCGGGATGAAGCTGACCTGCAGCATGTCCGCGATCTCGCGCAGGGAGAACTCCCGCCCGGGCGCGAGGGCGCCGGAAAGAATCGACCGCCGCAGTTCCACCGTGACCTGCTCCGCCACCGATCGCGACTCGATCGGCCGGACCGCCGGCGCAGACGTCCTCATCCGGACAGCCTCGTTTCCTTTACTGTTATCACATATATCTGTTAGCGTCTGAGCCAGATTTTAGCCGAGGAGCGAGCTCATGACACCGTCGCCGCGCAGCACCGTCGAGTTCAAGACGGACGGGCTCACGATCACGGCCCTGACCGCCGGGCCGGCGCCGGATGCCCCGGTGCCGGATTCCCCGCGGCCGCTGATCGCCGCCCTGCACGGCGGCACGTACACGTCGCGCTATTTCGACGTGGCGGGCTCGCCCGAGGGATCCTTTATGGACACCGCCGCGGCCCGCGGCTACCAGGTCGTCTGCTTCGACCGGCCGAACTACGGCGGCAGCTCACCCCTGGCCCCGGCCCAGAACACGTTCGACCGGCACGCCGAGCTCCTCGCCGACGCGATCGCCCAGGCCGCACGGCGCTACTCAGCGGACCGCGTGCTGCTCGTGGGGCACTCGATCGGCGGCATGATCGCCCTGATGATCGCGGCGGGGGAGACCGACTTCCCGCTCGCGGGCGTGTCGGCGACCGGGATGGGCGCGGTCATCCCGGCGGGCGGAGCCGCCCAGGCGCTGGGGTCACTGCCGGTGGACCAGACCGTCGACCTGCCCTATGACCAGCGGGACCAGGTGATGTTCGGCCCCGCCTTCACCCACTCCGCCGACGCGGTCGCCCAGGCGCACGGCTCCTACGCGCCGGTACCCGTCTCCGAGCTGTTCCAGGCGCCGCGCTGGCCGGTCGACCGGCTGCCCGGCCTGGCTCCCAAGGTCCGGGTGCCGGTGCACAACGCGCTGGCCGAATACGATGCGCTGTGGGAGAGTTCGCCGGCGAACGTGGCGCGCTTCGCCGGGTTCTTCACGGCCGTGCCGTTCATCGAGGCCAGCGTGGCCCGCAACACCGGGCACAGCATCGACCACCACACCCTCGGCCACGCCCTGCACCTGCGCCAGCTGGCCTTCGCCCAAGAATGCGCCCTGTGGGCGCGCCAGGATGGGCTCGGTTAACGCATCCTCGCGTCCGGTGGCACAGCTGACATCGCTGCCGCGCTCGGTCCAGGTGCTGGTGGCGGGCGGCGGCCCGGTCGGCCTCGCCGCGGCCGTCGAGCTGGGCCGCCGCGGTGTCAGCTGCCTGGTGATCGAACCCCGCGAGGAGGTCAGCCACGCCCGCCCCAGGTGCAAGACGGTCAACGTCCGCACCATGGAGCACTTGCGGCGGTGGGGGATCGCGGACCGCTTCCGCGCCGCGGCGCCGTTGCCGGTGTCCTGGTCGAAGGACATCGTGTTCTGCACCTCGCTGGCCGGTTATGAGCTCTCGCGTTTCACCGGCGTGCTCGGGCTCGCGCTCGAAGGTGACCGCTTCCCCGAGACCGGCCAGCAGGCCCCGCAGTACGTGCTCGAGGAACTACTGCGCGACGTGGTGACGGAGTTGCCCGGCTGCACCCTGGCCACCGGCCTGCGGGTGACGGCCGTCGAGCAGGATCCGGACGCGGTCCGGGTGACCGTCCAGGACCGCGCGGGCGGCCAGGCCCGCGTCGAGGCGGAGTACCTGCTCGGCTGCGACGGCCCGCGCAGCGCCGTCCGGGACCAGATCGGCGCGCGCTACGTCGGCGAGCACGCGCTGCGGCCCAACTTCGGCATGGTCTTTTCCGCCCCCGGCCTGTGGCCGCAGGTCAAGCACGGCCCGGCCGTGCAATTCTGGATCGTCAACGACCGCACCCCGGCCCTGATGGGACCCATGGACCGGAACGATACGTGGTGGATCATCACGCTAGGCGTCCCGCCCGAACTGGGCCGGCGCACCGGGATGTCCCTCATCGAGGGAGCCGCGGGCGTGCCGGTCGACGCGCGGATCCTCTCCGACGACCCGTGGACGGCCCGCATGCAGCTGGCCGACCGGCTCCGCTCCGGCCGCGTGTTCCTGGCCGGCGACGCCGCCCATCTCAACCCGCCGTTCGGCGGCCACGGCCTCAATACCGGCATCGGCGACGCGGTCGACCTCGGCTGGAAGCTGGCGGCGGTGCTGCAGGGCTGGGGCGGCCCGCAGCTGCTGGCCAGCTACGAAGCCGAACGCCGCCCGGTCCAGGACCGGGTGATCCGCGAGGCGAGCGAGAACATGAAAACGCTGTCCACGGACCTGACGGCCGCGAGCCTGGACGACGACACCGAAGCCGGCCGGCAGGCCCGCCGCGCCGCCGACCGCCGCATCCAGCAGGACAAAGCCGCAGAATTCCACGCCCTCGACCTGGTCCTGGACCTCTGCTACGACTCCTCGCCCCTAGTGGTCCCGGCGGCCCTCCATCCGGGCGCGCGTCCCGGCGCCCGCCTGCCGCACGTCTGGCTCGGACCGGGCCGCTCGGTCTACGACTCCCTCGGCCCCGGCCTGACCCTGCTCGTCCTCGATGCGCCCACCGGCTCCTGGGAGCCCCTGGTCCACGCGGCGTCGAAGGTCGGCGTCCCCCTCGATGTGCTCGACCTGCGCCCGCGGGACCTGCGCCCGCGCTACGGCGCCGGCCTGGTGCTGGTCCGTCCCGATCAGCACGTGGCCTGGTGCGCCGATGCGCCGCCCGCCGACCCGGCGGCGATCATCGACCGAGTCCGGGGCGCCGGCCCGAACCGGTTTATTTTGTGACCTAGACACCCATCGAAAAGGAGCCACTCGTGACGACCCCGACGACCTCGACCCAGGCCCTGACGCGCGACGAGATCATCAGCCGCAACATCGCCGCCGTGGACCAGCACTTTCACAACGAGAACATCGAGGGCATCGACCTGGCCGTCGGCGTGTACACCGACGACATCGTCTGGGAGGTCCCGGCCCGGGGGCTCGTCCACCGCGATCGCGAGACCGTCAAGCGGGAGTACCTCAAGATCTTCGGGTCGATGAACGTCCACAAGATCACCAACCTGCACCGGTTCGCGACCGAGGAGTGGGTGTTCGACGACAGCATCTTCGAGTTCACCATCGGCGGCGACGGCTTCACCAACTGTCCCTTCCCGCCCGGCACCCGGGTCAGCATGCGCCTGATCCACGCCTTCCAGTGCCGCGACGGCAAGATCTGCCGGGAGAACGGTTACGAGATCTGGCGCCGCGCCGACGACGAGCGCCTCGTCCGCGACGACATCCCCGAAGACGCCGTCGTCCAGGAATTCGCGTGATTGTCGCCGTCATCGGCGCGACCGGCACCGTCGGCCTCTACGCCGGGACATGGTGACGTCTGCGCCGGACTGCCTGATCTGCCGTCAGGAACAGGCCGATCCCGACGACGTCGTCTTCTTCGGGGAGGCCAATCCCCACCTGCATGCGCTCATCACCCCGCGAACGTCCGACATCGCCGAAGACCGCCGCCTGGGCGACATCCTGAAACTACGCACCGAACGCAACGACGCCCGCGCGGCCCGCGCTCTGGTTCCCGCCCTCCGCACCGCCTACCGCGACAGCGCCGCCCAGCCGATCGCCGCGACCCCATGACCGATCCGCCGGCCCCGGCCGCGAGCGCACGCGGGCGGCGTTCGCCTACTCCCTGAGGTCCCGCGTGTCCCAGGAGTCATGCCTGTCCCGGGCGTCACGCATCCCGCTCCTCAGCAGCCGATTTTAGTGGTGGATCGGGGCCTGGTGGTGGATCGGGGGGATCGGAATGCACCTGATCAACCGCGAAGCCCGGATCCACCACATGAGCAAAGGCGCTTTGAGGTGATTGTTGCTTATGTCAGTATTTGTCGAGCAAGCTGGTCTACGGTGCTGACCGCAAAGGCTCCGCTGCGCGACATCCTCATCCGGCGGCGGGGACCCGCGGGCAACGGGGGACCCACGGATAACCGGGGAGTAGGCTGCGGGTGCCAGAGCGTGCCTTCCCATAATCTGGCCTGAGGAGAGTCACATGCCACTTTTCGGTGGAAAACAGGGCGGCGATTCGGCCACCTGGGAGCCGCAGGCCGCGGCGGGCAGGCTGGCGCAGACCGCGGGCGCCACTCCGGCGGGCGTCTTCACCTCCGACTTGTCGGTCTCCGAGTACGTGCTGCTCGGCGAGGCCGGGTTCGAGCCGCTGGGCTTCGTGGTCGGATCGTCGATCTATCACATCGGGCTGCAGATCGGACGATGGTCACAGAACCAGGAACTGCAGGTCCTGACCCAGGCCATGTATAACGCCAGGGAACTGGCCATGAGCCGGATGCAGGCCGAGGCTGACCACCTCGGCGCCGACGGCATCGTCGGCGTGCAGCTGCGCCTGCAGAGTTACGTGTGGGGCCAGGGTGTTCTGGAGTTCATCGCGACCGGGACCGCCGTGCGCGCGCTGGGCAGCACCGGCGACGGCACCGGGGGCGCCCACCGGGCCCCGGACGGCCGGGCGTTCACCTCGGACCTGTCGGCTCAGGACTTCTTCCGGCTGCTGGCGGCGGGCGCCGTTCCGGTGGCGTTCGTGCTCGGAGTCTGCGTGTACCACATCGCCCATCAGTCGGCGATGCAGTCACTGCGCCAGGCCGGCCAGAACCAGGAGATGGTGATCTTCACCCAGGGCATCTACGAGGCCCGCGAGCTCGCGCTGGCCAGGATGCAGGCCGAGGCCACCCAGGCCAAGTCCTCGGGCATCGTGGGGGTCACCGTGGCGGTCAACAACCACGTCTGGGGCGAGCACGCCACCGAGTTCCTGGCCACCGGAACCGCGATCCGCCGCCTCGCCGCCGAGCACCGCCTGCCCGAGACCTCCCCGAAGCCCACCTTCACCCTGGGCCTCGACAGCTAGGGACGCTCGACAGCTAGAGACACTCGACAGCTAGGCACGCTCGACGGCTAGGCCGGGGGGCGTCTTACTCGCCCGTCTGCCCGTCGATCGACTCGCGGATCAGGTCGGCGTGACCGTTGTGGCGGGCGTACTCCTCGATCATGTGCGCCAGGACCCACCGCAGGCAGACTTGTCCCTGCCCGCCCCAGGCCCAGTGCGACCCGCTCAGCGCCGCGGCCCCGTCCTGGCTGAACTGCATCCGCACGATGGCATCGGAGCGGTTGACCCGCTCGGCCCACAGCGCCCGCAACTCGTCGCCGGAATCCGCGGCGGCGCTATGCCAGTCCCAGTCGGGGTCCGACTCGGGCCGGCCGCTGGCCCACGGCTCCGGCTCAGGCTCGCCGCCGACTACCTCGGTGAACCAGTAGTCCTCGACGTAGGCCAGGTGCTTGAGCATCCCGCCCAGCGTCATCGTCGTGGGCGGCAGCGTCATCCTGAGCTGCTCGTCGTCCAGCCCGCGGCACTTCCACTCCAACGTCGCGCGCTGGTAGTTCAGGAAGCCCCGAAGCGTCTCGGCCTCGCTGCCTTCCAGCGGAGGCTCGGGCCGTCCCTGCTCGTCCCTCAGCACCTGATCCACGATCCGGATCCTACCGGAACGAACCCGTCACGCAGCGCCACACCTTAGATGTTTCCCCTGGTCAGCCTTATTAGCGGGCCAGCTACGTCATGGCGGGACTCGGGCCGGGGCCGCCCTGGCTGGACCGGCGGACCTCGAGCTCCGGTTCGAAGATGACCTGCCGGTGCTGGTGGCCGTCCCGGCCCAGGGCCTCCTCAAGCAGCAGCTGGGCCGCGGTGCGGCCGATCAGGTGCCGGGGCTGGCGGACCGACGACAGCGGCACGGCGGCGGCCGCGGCGAAGTCGATGTCGTCGTAGCCGACAATGGCGATGTCGGCCGGCACCTTGATCTTGCGTTCGGTCATCTCCTGCAGCACGCCGAACGCGACGAGGTCGTTGGCGCAGAAGACCGCGGTCGGCCGGTCCGGCGGGCGGGTGTCCGCGATGGCGCTGCCCGCGGCCTTTCCCGCGGCGACGTTGAGCGCCGGCGTCTCGAAGATCATCAGTTCGGCCGGCCCCGGACCGGCCCGGGCCAGGGCTCGCCAGGCGCCCTCACGGCGGTCGGCGACCTGGCGGAGGTCGACCGGGCCGCCGGCGAAGGCGATCCGCTCATGCCCGGTCTGGAGCAGGTGCGTCACGGCGATATCGCCGCCGAGCACGTCGTCGACCGAGACCGAGCACTGCCCGCTCGTCGGGGACCTGCTGTCCACCAGGATCACCGGCGTGCCCCGGGCCTGCAGCTCAGCGAGCCGGTGCCGGTCGTCGGCGACCGGGGTGATCAGGATGCCCTGGACGCGGTTCTCTTCGAGCAGGTCCAGGTAGCCGTTCTCCCTCGGCAGCTGGTCGTCAGAGTTGCACAAGATGACGGCCAGGCCGGACTTGCTCACCTCGTCTTCCACGCCGCGGGCCACGTCGGTGAAGAACGGGTTTGCCACGTCCAGCACGATCAGGCCGATCATGCGGCTGCGCCCGGCCCGCAACTGCCGGGCCGATTCGTTCCTGACGAACCCCAGGGCCTTGATCGAGGCGTGCACGCGGTCACGGGTGGAAGCCGCCACGATGTCGGGCCGGTTCATCACGTTGGACACGGTGCCCACCGACACGCCCGCATGCGCGGCCACGTCCCTGATGCTGATGGGAGCGTTCACCGCCATCCCCTTGGTCCCTCATGCCAGTGTCCGCGACGCTTTTAGAACATGTCAGTCACGATAGGCCCACCTTACGGGCTCCCGGCCGTACGCACCGCACGCACCGCACGAACCGTGCTGCTTCGATCTAGTACCTCAGCAGCTCCAGGTCGGCAGGACGGCCGAGGCCGTCGATCACGCCGTTGCGGGTCACGCAGTAGGCTCCGGCCCGGCAGCCGTAGTCGATCGCCGACGCCATCGGCTCGCCGCGAACCAAGGCGGCGGCCAGTCCGGCGTTGAAGGCGTCGCCTGCTCCGGTCGTGTCGATGGCCCGGACCGGATAGGCGTCGAAATACTGGAGCCCCGCGGCGCAGGCCCACAGCGCGCCGCGTTCCCCGAGCGTGACCACCACGTCGCGGACCCCGTAGGAAAGCAGCTTCCTGGCCAGCACCTCAGGCGGGCCGGCGGCGAGGCCGAGCGAGGCCGCCAGCGTGGCCAGCTCGCTCTCATTGGGCGTGATGATGTCGAACGTGGCGAGCGCATCCGGCGGCAGGGGCCGGGCCGGAGCCGGGTTCAGGATCGACACGCACCCCACGTCACGGGCCCACGACGAGAGGTGGACGGCGAGCTCGGCGCGGCACTCGAGCTGCATCAGCAGGTACTTGCAGCCGCGCAGGTCAGGACCAAACCCAGCCAGAACGTCAGGGCCGCTCAGCGAGGCATTGGCACCCGGCGCGACCGAGATCGCGTTCTGCCCGGAGTCCTCGACCAAGATCAGGGCTATCCCGGTCGGGTTCTGGTCATCGGTCGCGATGCCGCGTTCCGGCAATCCCTCGGCGAGCAGGATGGAGCGCGCCTGTTCGCCGAAGGCGTCGGCCCCGACCCTGGTCACGAACAGGACGTCGGTGCCGAGCCGTCGCGCGCCGATGGCCTGGTTCGCGCCTTTCCCGCCGGGCCCTTGCTCGAAGCGGCGGCCGATGACGGTCTCGCCGGGCGCCGGCAACGCGGCGCTGTACACGGTCAGGGCGGCGTTGTAGGAACCCGCCACCACCAGATCAGCCATTGTGACTCCCTTCGGCCGGCCGGCCGCGCATCAGGCTGGCCCCGTGCTGCGCTGCGAGCTGGCCCGCACGATGAGCTCCGCCCGCAGCACCACGCGACGCGGCGGGAAGTTCTCCCCCTCGATCCGGCGGAGCAGTAGCCGCGCGGCCGTCTGCCCGATCTCATACGTCGGCTGGGCCACCACGGTCAGCGGCGGCCGCAGCGCGGTGGTCCAGATCGCGTCGTCGAAACCCACGATGGCGATGTCGTCGGGGATGGCGAGCCCGGCCTCGGCGATGGCCCTCAGACCGCCCACGGTCATCAGGTTGTTGGCGAAGAGCAGGCCGTCGGGTGGCTGGCGCTGCCGCAGCAGCTGCCGGGTAGCGGCGTACCCGCCCTCGGTCCGGAAGTCGGCGTAGGCCACCAGCGAAGGATCGACCGTGCGCCCGGCGGCGCGCAGCGCGGCCCGGTACCCGGCCAGCCTGCTGGCGCCGGTGGTGGTCTGGACCGGCCCCGCGACGAGCCCGACCCGCAGGCAGCCCTGGGCGATCAGGTGCTGTGCCGCCTTACGGGCGGCCGAGTGGTTGTCGACGGTGACGCTGTCCACCGCCGCCGCGGTCAGCCGCCGGTCGATCGTCACCACCGGGATGCCCCGCTCGACCAGCACGTCGATGCCGGTCCGCCGGGGTGAGGCCGGGGAGAGCAGCACGCCGGCCATCTGCTCGTCCGCCGCCACCTCCAGGTAACGGGCTTCCTTGGCGACGTCCTCGTCGGCGTTCGCGAGCACGACGGAGTACCCGGCCAGCTGGGCCTGGTCCTCGGCGCCCCGGACGACCGCGGTGAAGAAGGGGTTGGTGATGTCGGAGATGATGATGCCGAGCACCATGGCCGCCCGGGTGCGCAGGCTGCGGGCCGGGCCGTTGCGGCGGTAGCCGAGCTCGGTGACCGCGGCCAGCACTCGTTGCCGCAGGTCAGCGGCGACATCGGCCTTCCCGTTCATGACCCGCGACACGGTCGCCGCCGATACCCCGGCCAGGGCGGCGACATCGCGAATGGTCGTCGGCACCTTACCTCACGTCCCCGAGGGGTTGACGGTCATCTGGCACGTCCCTACAGTAATGGAAATCGTTTCATGAAACGATTTCTCACCCACCTTCAGAAGCCTCTCTGCGGGGTGTTCGCATGGCGCGTGTGGCGTTGCTGACCATGTCCGACGGCCGAGATTTCGTCGCCCGCGACCTGACCGATTTCTGCCAGCAGGCCGAGAGCACGGTGGCGGCTGCCCTGGAGCGCGCGGGTCACCAGGTCGAGCGCGGCGGCGAGCCGGTCAGCGACAGCCGCGCCGCGACTGCCCTGGCTCGCCGGCTGGCCGCCGGCCACCCGGACCTGACCATCTTCCACTACCCGGTCTGGGCGTTCCCCCATTTCACGATGCTCGCGGCGAGTGCGACTTCGGGACCGTTGCTGCTCCTCGGCAGCATCGACCCGGTGTACCCGGGCATGGTCGGCATGCTGGCGGCGGGCGGTGCCCTGGACCAGACCGGCCGCACCCACGTGCGCGCCTGGGGGAGCATGGCGGACCCGGCCGTGCGGCAGCGCGTGCTCGGCTACGCGTCGGCCGGGCGGGCGGTCAGCCAGCTGCGCGGGTCGACGTTCGGCCGCATCGGCGGCCGCCCGATGGGGATGTACACCGCGGTCGCCGACCCGGACCAGTGGATCGACACCTTCGGCGTGGACGTCGAGGAGATCGACCAGTGGGAGATTGTCCGGCGCTCGGAATCGGTGAGCGCCAAGCGCGTCGCGGCCGCCGCCGACTGGCTGGAAAAAACCTCGGCCGGGGTGCACTACGACGGCCAGCAGCTCACCCGCGAGATCTTCGAGCGCCAGCTCCGCAGCTACTACGCGATGCGCGAGCTCATCGAGGAGTGGCGGCTCGACTTCTCCGGCATCAAGGGCCAGCCCGAGCTCACCACGCACTTCTGCACCGCCGACGTGACCGAGGCGTTCCTCAACGACCCCTACGACTGGGAGGGCGCCAAGGACACCCACGTCTGCGCGACCGAAGCCGACATGGACGGCGCCCTGACCATGCAGCTGCTCAAGCTGCTGTCCGGCGGCTTGCCCGTGCTGTTCGCCGACGTCCGGCACTACCACGCCGACCGGGACGTCTGGGACCTGTGCAACTCGGGTCAGCACGCGACCTGGTACGCCGCGCGCAGCGACGACCCGGCGGAGAACCTGGCCCGGGTCCACTTCTACCCGGAGGTGTTCTACTTCCCGGCCGGCGGCGCCTCGGTGCACCACCTCGCCGCTCCGGGCGAGGCCACGTTCGCCCGGCTGACCCGGCACGCGCACCGCTACCGGATGCAGGTCGTCCGCGGCTCGTTCGTGACCTTCGACGACGACGTCAACCAGGCCCTGATGCGCCAGTCGACGTTCGAGTGGCCGCACGCGTTCGCCCGGCTGTCCGTCGGCAGCGCGGAGTTCCTGTCCCGCTTCGGCGCCAACCACATTCACGCCGTGCCCGGCGACCGCGTCGCGGACCTGCAGGCCGTGTGCACCTTCCTGGGCATCAGCTTCGAACTTCTAGGAGCCACAGCATGAACGCACAGGGCGAACAACGCCTGCTGCTGGTGGGCGAGTCCTGGTTCAGCCACACCATCCACACCAAGGGATTCGACAGCTTCACCACGTCCACCTACGAGGAGGGCTGCGCCGACTTCGTCGCGGCGCTCGAGTCGCGCGGGTGGGCGGTCGACCACATCCCGAGCCACCTGGTGGACACCAAGATGCCGTCCACGGCCGAGGCCCTCGGCCGGTACGCCGTGGTCGCCCTCTCCGACGTCGGCAGCAACACGTTCCTGCTCCGCCGCCCGACCTTTATCGGCGGCCAGGTCGCGCCCGACCTGCTGGAGCTGATCGCCGCCTACACCACCGGCGGCGGCGGCCTGGTCATGGTCGGCGGCTACCTGTCGTTCGGCGGAATCGACGGCACGGCCAGGTACGGCCAGACGTGCCTGGCCGACGTACTGCCGGTCACCGTCTCGGCCGGCGACGACCGGGTGGAAAGGCCCGCCGGGGTCACGCCCGTCATCGACCTGCCCGGCCACCCGACGGTCGCGGCGATCGCCGGCCCGTGGCCCCGGCTGCTCGGGTACAACCGGCTGACGGCCAGGCCGCCTGGTGAGGTCGTCGCCAGCTGCGGTGACGACCCGCTGCTCGCGGTCGGCGCGTTCGGCCGTGGCCGTTCCGTGGCGTTTGCCTCAGACCTCGGCCCGCACTGGGCGCCTGAGGAGTTCACCAGCTGGGAGGGCTATCCCGCGCTCTGGCACGGGATCGCCTCCTGGGCCGCTGGCCTGGACCACGTCTCATAAGGAGGAATTGTGACCGAACAAGATGGCCCGCAGCGAGGTCTCCGGGCGAACGCCATCGGGCTCGGCGGCGACGTCATCGTCGCCGTCGCCAACGTCGCTCCGTCCAGCGCCGTGGCCTTCACCCTGGCGCTGCTGTTGACGCTGACCGGCCTGGCCTCGCCGCTGGTGGTCTTGCTCGTCGGCTTGCTGATGCTGTGCGTGACCCTGGGCTATGCCGCCATGAACCGCTGGCGGCCCAGCGCGGGCGCCCCGTACGTCTGGGTGGGCGAGGCGACGTCTCCGGTGGCCGGCATCGGCACCGGCCTGCTGTCCGCGCTGGGCGCCACGCTCTTCAACATCGGGAACATCACCCTGGCGGGCGCTTACCTGCTGTTCGTCGTGTCCCCGAGCTCGACCTTCCCCAAGCCGGTGACCTGGCTCATCGCGGCCGCCATCATGGGCGTGCTGCTCTGGATCTCGATTCGCGGCCTGCGCCCGTCGGTGTGGGTGCAGACGTCGCTGATCGTCATCGAGTACGCGTCCGTCATCTCGTTCGTGATCCTGGCCCTGATCCACGAGGCCAGCCACGCCGGCGGGGCCACCCTGCCCTCCTGGTCGGACTTCTCCTTCGCCAGCAACATCGGCGGCATTCACGGGGTGGCCAACGCCGGCGTCACCTGCGCCGTCCTGTACGCGGGCTGGGAGGCTACCGCCGTCGTCAGCGAGGAGTCGACGAAACCGCGGCATAACCCGGGCCGCGCCATGATCGCCTCGGTAGCGTTCCTGATCATCTGGTTCACCGGCCTGATCATGGTCTTCCAGGGCATCACGAATCAGAAGACGCTGCTGACTCACGGCGGCGACGTGCTCGCCTACGCCGGCAGCCTGCTGGCCCCGGGCCTGGCCGGCCGGATTCTCCCGCTGGCCGTGCTCATCGCGGTGATCGGCACGACCCAGCTGCAGATGACGGAGGCGAGCCGCCTGCTCTACGCGTTCGCGCGCGACCGGCTGCTGCCGGGCTTCTTCGGCAAGATCAGCGCCAAGCACCAGACGCCGTGGGCGGCCTTGGTCGTCCTCGGCCTGATCCCGCCGATCTTCCTGATCCCCTACCTGGCCAGCTCGTCGTTCTTCAAGGTCATCACCGACATCATCAGCTCCGGCGGCGAGCTCTACCTGTTCATGTACTTCATGGT
>Ga0302326_10021586_pt1 | contig 13198 bp, 7 predicted proteins | sample Palsa_T0_3_FD_202264 | JGI IMG/M metagenome (GOLD analysis project Ga0302326, IMG submission 202264) | Peat permafrost microbial communities from Stordalen Mire near Abisko, Sweden - Palsa_T0_3 | ecosystem: Environmental > Terrestrial > Soil > Palsa > Peat permafrost | place: Sweden: Abisko... | reverse complement strand
CTGGCGCCGAAGACCTGGAACCACTTCCAGGTCGTCATAGCCGCCCGCAAATGCTGCGTGCGCCCGGCAAAAGTGGCATTGAAGCTGTTGGGCTGCACCATCGCCCCGGATTCCACCAGGGAGCTCAACGACACAGCGTCCGCGAAATCCGGCGCCGAGACGCCAATGCTGGGCAGATTGAGCTGAATATACCGCGCGTGGAAGGAAGCGACCCGCGCCGGATCGTCCACCCCAGCCGGTTGCAGCAGAACCGCCTGCACCACGCTGAAGAGCGCGGTGTTCGCTCCGACACCGAGAGCCAGCGTCAGAATCGTGACAATCGTAAAGGTGCGCGCCCGCCAAAGCTGCCGCACGGCGTAGCGGAGATTCCCGATCCAAGTCTGCATCGTTCCTCCTGCCTGATCTGTACGCAGCAGAGGAGCACTTGGTTCGCCAAAGACAATTTCCCGAATTCCTTGATATTGCGGCGTCTAGCGCTCCCAATCCGGCCGGGCAAGTGTCCGATTCCGCAACGCAACGTCCAATCCCGGACAGAGAATCGCCGCCGATCTCCTTCCTTCAAGAGCCCCGAAAAAGTTCGCCTCCGGGGCCACATCGAACCTCGCCTCGCACGCTTTCTTTCCCTTCTTGTAAAAATTCACGCAGATTTCGCTTATCCTCAAAGTGATCCTGATCCAAATTGGCCACAAATTCATACCCACCCTTCATCCCGGCGACAAGCCAAAGCGAATTCATGGAAACAGCCATCCTCGTCATCGACGACCTGAGAGAGCAGTACACGCAGCAAATGGCGCTCGCGCGCCAAACCTACGACCGCACCGGCGACGGCACCGCAGCTATTCGACGCCGCTCTTCCGTGGTGGATCGCCTGCTGATCGAGCTTTGGCGGCGGGCCTTTGGGCCTGAAACGGCCATCAAGGTCTCCATGCTCGCGCTGGGCGGGTATGGCCGCAAGGACCTTTTCCCTTTCTCCGATATCGACGTCCTCTTCGCCGTCGCCGACGACGACACGGAAAAAAATTCCCGCCAGGCCATTCGAACCGTCGTCCAGGCCATGTGGGACATCGGCCTCCGCGCCAGTCCGGCCACGCGCACCGTCAAGGAATGTACCCGCTTCGACCCCGACAACCTCGAATTCACCCTCTCGACCTTCGATCACCGCTTCCTCGCCGGCAATTTTCAGCTCTACCAGAAACTTCACAACGAAACCATCCCCGGCCTGGTGCTGAGCGAGTGGAACCAGATCGCCCAGAAGCTCGGCGAAGTGGCCCGCGCCCGCCACGCCAAGTACGGCAACACCATCTTCCATCTCGAACCCAACCTGAAGGAGTGTCCCGGCGGCCTGCGCGACTTCAACCTCGCTCCCTGGTTTGCGCTGCTCTTTCATCTCAAAGAACACAAGGAATGGCCCAGGCAGCGCGGCAGCGCCAACGACCGGGCCTCGGCGCTGGGCTGGCAATCCGCTCACGGAGACGCCGAATCGGCCTTCGATTTCCTGAGCGCCGCGCGATGTTTTCTGCACTTCCGCCATGGCCGCGACGACAACACGCTCGACTGGCAATCCCAGGACGAAGCCGCGGCCAACAGCGTGGGCCTCGAAACCCGCGGCACCGCCGACCCCGCCTACTGGATGCGCACCTACTACCGCCATGCGCGTACCATCAACCGCCGCGCCGTCCTGCTGATGGAACACCTGCCTGCGCCGGTCAGCTTCTACAAGCAGTTCCGCAAACGCCGCGCGGCGATTCCGGGCACCGATTTCTCGCTCGATCAGGGCCGCATCGATATCTCGCCGACGGCGCAGTTTTCCGACACCGACGGCATGTTGCGCGTCTTCGCCCTGATCGCCAACCACGGCTACACCCTCACCCAGGCCGCCGAAGACCGCATCACCGACGCGCTGCCCGTCCTGGCCATTCACATCCCTGAAGGACCGTATCTCTGGAACCACCTGCGCGAAGTGCTGCTCCGGCCCCACGCGGCACATGCGCTGCGCACTATGCACGCACTCGGCATTCTGGAGATGCTCATCCCCGAGTTCCACGGCATCGACGCGCTGGTCATCCGCGACAGCTACCACCGCTACACCGTCGATGAGCACACCTTCCTGACCATCGACAACATTCACGCTCTGCGCCGTCCCATGCAGGATTACGAGCAGCGCCTGGCCACGCTGTTGCCGGAGATCGACCGCCTCGATCTGCTGCTGCTCTCGCTGCTGCTGCATGACACCGGCAAAGCCCGCCGCACCGGCGAGCACACGGCGCAAAGCGTCGAACTCGCCGACAGCTTCCTCGCCCGCCTGGACTTCGATATCGAAGAGCGCGAGATCGTCCGCAAGCTCATCCGCAGCCATCTGGAAATGTCCAACGCTCTGCGCCGCGATATCTTCGACGCCGACAATGTACACACGCTGAGCGAGAAAATCGGTTCGCCGCAGTTGCTCAAGATGCTCACGCTGATGACGTATGCGGACATCAAGGCCGTCCACCCCGACGCGCTCACCTCGTGGAAGGGAGAAAACCTCTGGCAACTCTACATGTCCACCGCCAACTTCATGGACCGCAGCGTCGATGAGGTTCGCTATCACGCCGACCTCGACCCCACGCTGCTTTATCGGATCGCATCGATGCTTCCCGTGGGCGCCGAGGCCAAATCCGCCTCCAAAAAGAAAGCGCTCGTATCGGCTCAGGAAGCGGATATCCGCAAATTCCTGGAAGGCCTGCCCCAGCGCTACTTGCAAACCCGCCTGCCCGAGCAGATCCGCAACCACTATCTCTTAGCCTCCCAGTTAGAGATCGACCCCATTCAGTTGGAACTCCGCCCAAACCGCCAGTTAGTCGAACTGACAGTGATCGCACGCGACCGCCGCCGCCTTTTCGCCGATGTCGCCGGAGCGCTCGCGGCCTGGGGCATGAACATCGTCAAAGCCGACGCCTTCTCCAACGACGCAGGCATTATCGTAGACAGCTTCCAGTTCACCGACACCTTCCGCACCCTCGAACTCAACCCCGAAGAAAAAGACCGTTTCACCGCCAACGTGCACGAGGTCCTGTCGCAAGGCATCACCGCAACCAAGCACCAGATCGAACAGTTGTTGGCCAACCGCCGCCAATCGCCCACCCGCAACGGCACGGTAAAAGTAGAAATCCCCACAAGACTGGAGTTCGACTCCGAATCCAGCAGCCAATCCACACTGCTGCAAGTCGTAGCCCAGGACACACCAGGTCTCCTGCGCCAGATAGCCCTGGTCCTTCACGCCCACGACTGCAATATCGAAGTAGCCTTGATCGACACCGAAGGCGAAACCGCAATCGACGTCTTCTACCTGACGCAAAAAGACAGGAAACTCAATCCGGAGCTGCAACAAGACCTGGCCCAAGACCTCAAGAGTGCGTTAGATAAAATCCTGCCTTAGGCGCAAAACTCGTAGTCGTCAAGTGGTGATTGGCATTTAGAGCAGAAGCAGAATTACCGTAATGTAGCGACCAGCGTGCAGGGCGGATTTTTCTTGAGGAAAAATCCGCTCGACCTCCGAGGCCTCACCTTATACCAATTCTGCTTCTGCTGTATTCAGATGAACAGCATCGTGTTGAGCAGTTCGACACCTTCGTGACAAACATTTTGAGAGCTCGTCCTCTACTTCATGGTAGTCATCGCATCCACCGCGTATAAGAGGGCCGCGAAGGCAAATCAATAGAAGGACCAGGCGTGCGCATCCGGCCGAGGAAAACGAGTGGCCGTACCCCGGTTAATTCTCCCTTTCTTCGTCCCTGGAGCCTTCCCATTTTCCCACCACCGCAGCCGCCACGCAGTTCCCAGTGACGTTCAACACCGTCCGCCCCATATCGATCAGCGCGTCCACGCCCAGAATCATCAAAATCGGCGCGCTGGGCAGATGAAACTGGGAAGCTGTCGCCAGCAGAATCATCAGCGTCGCCCGCGGCACCCCGGCAATCCCTTTGCTCGTCAGCATTAGGGTGAAGACCATCACCGCCTGTTGAGCGATTGTGAGATGGATCCCCGCCACTTGCGCGGCAAAGATCGACGCAATGGAAAGATACAAACTAGCTCCATCCATGTTGAAGCTGTACCCTGACGGAATCACAAACGAAACCACCCAGCGCGGCACACCAAACTCCTCCATGCGCTCCATCGCGAGGGGCAATGCGCTTTGCGAAGCGCTGGTGGCGAAGCCGATGGCCGCGGGCTCGCTGACCGCCCTCAGAAAGCCCCGCACCGGAATCCGCATGAGCAGCAGCACCGGCACAAAGACCAGCAGGACCAGCGCCAGCGCCGCGCCGTAGAACGTAGCCAGCAACTTAGCCAGCGGCAGCAGCGTACTTATCCCCATGCTGCCGACGGTAAAGGCGAGAGCAGCTCCCGCCGCCAGCGGCGCGAGATACATAATGATCTTCGTGAGTTGAAACATCGCCGCCGTCAGCGACTCCAAAACAGCCAGCAGCGGCGCGCGCTTTTCTTCGGTCAAAAGAGCCAGCGCGACTCCGAACAAAATCGAAAATACGGCCACCTGCAAGATCTGATTTTCGCCAACCGCTGTAACCAGATTCTCCGGAAAGACATTTACTAGAAACGCCTCAAGTCCCGAATGCGCTGCGGCATTCGCCGGAGTTCCCTGCGTCAGCAAAGCCGCGGGAACCACCACGCCCTCGCCGGCCCGCGAAAGATCGATGGCCACCACGCCAAGCAGCAGGGCCAACGTAGTGACCACCTCAAAGTAGATCAGTGTCTTCAACGCCACGCGGCCTAGGCTCTTTACCTGTCCATGGGCGGCAATTCCGGTGGTCAACGTGCCCAGGATCAGTGGAGCTACGATGACACGCACAAGGCGCAGAAATATCTCCGCGAAAACATGCAGATGCACGGCGACTCCAGGCGCATCGGCGCCGAGTTCGGCCCCAGCCAGAATCGCGAAGAAGGTCCAGGCGGTCAGCGTACGCCGCTTCGCCGTCACCCAGAGCAGAACCAGCAGCCCGGCTACTCGCGCTGCCAGACCGACGGTCGCGAATTGAGCCACGCCAGCGCCAGCCGCATAGATCGATAGTCCAACGATTGTGGCGATGAGCAGTCGATGGGCATCGGAACGAGCCGGAGTCATAGTCTCCCTGGAAGACGGAAAGTGTGCGGCATTCGTTATTCTATGGTCTATGCCTTCGATTTCCCACCTGGAATGCTCCCGCTGCCACGCTACTCTCGACGCCACAACACCTCAAACCGTCTGCGCCCTGTGTGCCGGGGCGCTTTATGTGCGATACGACCTGACAGCCGCGAAAGGCGCGGCGGTGCGCGACGCGATCGGCACGGCCGACGCCGATAGGTCCTGGCCGGGCATGTGGCGCTACAGCGCGGTACTGCCGTCGATTGAGCCGGTCACGCTGGGCGAGGGCTGGACGCCCATGCTGCCCAGCCGCCGCTACGCCAACGTATACCTGAAAGAGGAGGGCGCCAACCCGACAGGCACCTTCAAGGCGCGCGGCCTGTCGTTGGCCATGACCATGGCGCGCCACTATGGAATCAAGAAAATCGCCGTCCCTTCCGCTGGAAACGCCGGGGGCGCGGCGGCCGCTTATGCGGCGGCGGCAGGGATCGAGGCGCACATCTTCATGCCCAAGGACGTGCCGCTAGCCAACCAGGTGGAGTGCGTGGCCTACGGCGCAAAGATGACGCTGGTCGATGGCCTGATCTCGGACTGCGCCCGCATCGTGAACGAGCGCAAGCAACAGGAAGGCTGGTTCGACTTATCCACGCTGAAAGAGCCCTTTCGTATTGAAGGCAAGAAGACAATGGGCTATGAGTTAGTCGAGCAGCTAGGTTGGACTTATCCGGACGCGGTCTTCTATCCAACCGGCGGAGGCGTAGGACTTATCGGTATGTGGAAAGCCTTCCAGGAGCTGGAGGAGTTAGGCTGGGTTACGGGAAAACGGCCTAAGATGATCGCCATCCAGGCCGCCGGCTGTGCGCCCGTGGCGAGGGCTTACGAGGAGAACCAGCCGGCAAGCCGGATGTGGGAAAACGCCGCCACGTTTGCCTCCGGCCTGCGCGTGCCCAAGCCTTATGGAGACTATCTGATCCTCGATATCGTGCACGAATCGGAAGGAACCGTGGTCGCGCTCAGCGATGAGCAGATCTTTGCCTCCCTGCGCGACTGGGCTTCTCAGGAGGGCATCCTGCTGTCGCCGGAAGGCGCCGCGGCGACCGCCGCCTACGACCATTTGATTGCTACAGGTTTTCTGCAACCTTCGGACCGCGTAGTGCTATTCAACACCGGCTCAGGGAACAAGTACACCGACGTAATTGGCCATGCTCTTGGCCTTAGTGGAATTGCGTGACCCAGCCTGTCCCGCTCCAACCTTGCGACGCTCAAGACTGTCGGCAATTCATCTGCCGTTCATCTTAGGCGCTTATCTTGCTCAAAACGGTTCAATCTCCGTGAGTTATTTCAGGTAGGCTCGCACCAGGTCGATCAGATCTTCCGCCAATTCGGGGGCGATCTTCTCTTTGGAGCCATCGGTGAGGTGAAAGCGAATATGCGTCTCCAACACCTCGCCCATCAGGCTGTTGACACCGCCGCGTACGGCGGCCAGCAGCATCAGCTGGTCTCCGCAGTCGTCCTTGGCCAACAGCGACCGCTCCACCGCGTCCAATTGCCCGCGGAGTTTGCGGATTCGCTGTTGGAGCTTCACTTTTTCCCGTTCATCATGCGACATCGTTAATCTCCGATGAATTCGAGGTGTCTCGCTTGATATACCCCCCTGGGGTATGGTACATACCCCAGTAGGGTATCTTTTCGAAGATCATACCGCATTCGAATCCCGATCAGGAGCATTCACTTCTTGCGCAAGCTTTGCCAGTTACGCCCGCTGCCTCTGAATCGCCCCAGTCTTGCAGCGGTTCTGGTGGCCTGCGTATTTGCCTTCGCTCCTGCTCGCGGGGGCGCCCAGGATGGATTGCCGGTCGCTCCCGAAGGCCCTTTCCAGCAGACTCTGGAGACCAAGCCCGACACGCCTGCCACTCCCCCGCTGTGGACCTACCATTTTGGCCAAAGCGGAGTTGGCGCGAAAGCAACCGACGTGACACCACACGGGACCGAGCGCCAGGATGCGCCGATTGTCAGCATGTTTCCCCATCCCGACGACGCGATCTACTGGATCTCGGGACAAGCCAACATCATTTTTCAAGGCCGGCCTGCGTTTCATTCTCTCTACGAGGGCCCCAATAGCTTTCGCAACTCCGCTGAATACAAGACTTCCATGATTGGAACGCTGTATCTGGCGGCGCGGCGCAGCCGGTCCATCCGTTACAACACCGACTTCATCTACGACGAAGAGGCTGCCGGAGGACGTGGCCTGAGCGAGGCGCTGGGCCTGGCCGGTTTTACCAACTTGGATGTCGTGCGAAATCCCAACCTGGGCTCAGTTCCATATACCGCGCGCTACGAGATTCATCAGGTGATTGGGCTAACAGAGGAGACTACGAGCCAGGACGCCAGTCCATTTACGTCGCTTGCTCCGAGTGTGCCCGCGCGCCGCATCGAGTTCCGCGCCGGAAAGATGACGCTGCCGGATTTCTTCGACATCAACTCGGTGGGCTCGGACAGCCATCTGCAATTCATGAACTGGACCATCGACAACAATGGCGCCTGGGACTACGCCGCGGACACGCGTGGCTACACCGTCGGCGGCATGGCGGAGTACGACGATCGAGTCTGGTCGATCCGTTATGGACTCTTTGCCATGCCTACGGTGGCCAACGGCATCGCTCTGGACTGGGCTTTCAGCCGCGCCCACGGGCAGAACGGCGAGTTCGAATTGCGGCGTGGTTGGATTGCGCACCAGAAGGGTGTTTCGCGGTTGCTCTTCTTTGCCAACCGAGCCCACATGGGCACCTACCGCGAGGCAGTCGACGCCTTCCTCGATGGCCAGGACCCGACTCCGAGTATTACCAAGCATGCGCACTATAGCGCGCTCAAGTATGGATTCGGGTACAACACGGAACAGGCGATTACCGCCGATCTGCGGGTCTTTGGCCGCTTTGGATGGAATGAGGGGCAGCATGAATCCTATGCCTATACGGAGGTTGATCAGACTGTCTCCGCGGGCATGGACTATGCGGGAACGAGCTGGCACAGGCCGGTCGATAAAGTGGCGATCGCCTTCGTTTCCAACGCCATCAAGAGCGACCATCGGGAGTATTTGAAGCTCGGCGGACTGGGTTTTCTGCTGGGCGACGGAAATCTCAACTACGGTCGCGAGAATATTGTCGAGGGCTATTACAACTGGCATGCCTGGCGCGGACTGTTCTACGCGCTGGATGTGCAGCATATCGATAATCCCGGCTATAATCGCGATCGCGGACCCGCGTGGGTGGGTTCGGTGCGGGCGCATGTCGATTTCTAGGCTATGAGCGGGCGCGAGTCTAATCGGATGCCGTGATACGGGTTGGAAGCGTACACTTCTCTTGCAAACGATTTCACCTGTGAGAAGACTTGTCGACATGCGTCCTGGACTTTGCCTGCCCGTTGGAATAGCTTCCCTTATCGCACTGCTGCCCGCCCTGAACCTGAAGGCACAACAATCGAAGATCGTGATTCCACGCGGCGAAAGCACCATTGTTCTGGAGCCTTACGCGCCCAACGTAATTCGCGTAACGCTGAGCCTGGACAAGGATGAGGCCACGGCCGCTCCTGGCTATGGAATTGAGGCCAAGCCTGCTCCGGCGGGTTGGAGTTATGAAGCAGGAGAGAGCGCGCATACCTATCGCTCCTCGCGGATGGTGGTGACGCTGCTCGGTGGCACGGGCGGCCATCATGACGCAGTTCCCGCGCCTGAGCCGACCAACGTGCAGAAGACGCAGGCATCGATTGGCAAATTCTTCAACGGCTCCGCGCCGTGGGCGGATATCCGGTTCAGCACGCCGGATGGCAAGCTGCTGCTGGAGATGAACGGCTGGCAGATGTCCGTGCCCAATCACAAGGACGGCAACGCGACCATCCTCAATGAGAAGCGGCCTTCGGACAAGGATTTCTACCAGGTCGGCGCGACCTTCGCTTCACCCGCGGACGAGCATTACTATGGGTTGGGGCAGAATCAGGAAGGCTATCTCGACCATCGCGGCCACACCGTCGAGTGCTGGAATAATTATGTCGCCACCGGCGGCCCAACCTGGTGCATTCCGTTTGCCGTCACCAACAAAGGCTACGGACTGGTGTGGGACAACCCCTCGCAGACCACGATCATGCCCGGATTCAACGAGCAGACGCGATGGCTCTCGCAGGTGGGCAACCGTGTTTCCTTCTTTGTAATTGCGGGACAGACTACGGATGAGATTTATGGCGGATACCGGCTGTTGACCGGCGCTACGCCGCTGCTGCCCAAAGCTGCTTACGGCTACATCCAATGCAAGCAGCGTTACATTACGCAGGATGAGTTGATGGGCGTGGCCAAGGGCTATCGCGACCGTCATCTGCCCGCCGATGTACTGGTAGTGGATTGGTTCTATTACACCAAAATGGGCCAGATGGACATGGACCCGAAGAACTGGCCCGACCCCAAGGCCATGAACGACGAGCTGCACAAGATGGGTTTTCAAACCATGATCAGCGTGTGGCCGCGTTTTGTGCCGGACGATCGCTTCTACGATTCGATCAACAAGAAAGGCTGGTTCGAGCACCTGGCCGATGGCACGCCAACTAACGGATTGCCCTACGACCGCGCAGGATCGGACATCGACACCACCAATCCTGAAGCCGCGCGCTGGTACTGGGATACGATTCGCGACAACATTCTGAGCAAGGGCTTCGATTCGCTCTGGGCTGACGAGACCGAGCCCGATCTGCCTCCCAACGGCAGCTACTACCACATCGGTCCAGGCACGCGTTACTACAATGTGTATCCGCTCTTTCACACCGCGGCTCTGTACGACGGCTTCCGTCGCGATACGAGTCACCGCGCGCTGATCCTCTCGCGCGATGCATATCTGGGCGTGCAGAGCAAGGGCACCATCGTCTGGTCCTCGGACATTGCTCCTACATGGGACACGCTGAAGCGGCAGGTTCCGACAGGCCTCGATGCGGCTGCATCCGGGCTCGCCTATTGGAGCAACGACACCGGCGGCTGGCAGTATCTGCCCGGCGAACATCACCCGGCGCATCCTCCGCTGCTTGATCCATCGGATGCTCGCGACAACGTCGGAGGATACGACGATTATCCGGAGTTATACACACGCTGGTTCGAGTACGCGACCTTTCTGCCCATCATGCGCACCCACGGCAGCCGCAACTTCAACGAGGTCTGGAGCTATGGCAAGCAGGCCGAGCCGATCCTCGAAAAATATCTCAAACTGCGCTACGAGTTGATGCCTTACATCTACTCTATGGGCTACTCGACCTATGAATCGGGCGCGCCGTACATGCGCGCGCTGTTCATGGATTTTCCCAACGACGCCAAAGCGGCTGACTTAAACGACGAGTATATGTTCGGACCAGCGTTCCTCGTGGCTCCGGTAACCGATCAAGGCGTGACGACACGCGAGGTCTACCTGCCCGCGGGAACGGATTGGTACAACTACTGGACCAACGAACGCGTGCATGGCGGTCAAACGATCTCGGTGAATGCGCCGATCGATCAACTGCCGCTGTTTGTGCGGGCGGGATCGATTGTGCCACTGGGCGCACCTGTATTAAGCACCAACGAGCCTCAGGCTCTGGCCAAGGTACGCGTGTATCCAGGCTCGGACGGCAGCTTTACGTTGTATCAGGACGATGGCAAAACCTACGGCTACGAGAAGGGCGAGAGCAAGATTACCCGCCTGCACTGGACCGATGCAGCCGGCAGGCTGGTCCATGAGGGTGCAGAGGCATGGTCCGGGCCGGACGACGCGCTCTTGCAGATCGTTGGAGGCAAGTAGAAGCGAGTTCTCTAAATTCGAATCTTCTTTCCTATTTGCGGTACTTTCGTTTGCATCCTGGAGCACAGTTTGCCCTGTTATGGGGGAACAGGGATACACTTAAGCCCGACATCAACAAAAGATACAGTCCGGCTCAATCCTTGAAATGCTGTCTTCTCGCTGGGACCATCCAGAGACAGTGCCGAATTGTGTCGATGGAAGGTTATCAGGAGGCTTCATGAGGTATAACGATCAGCAATTTCTGATCGAAACAATCGGGATGCCGACCAGGCACAAGCAGGCATTTCTCACCACAGCGGCCGGCGAGCGTTGCGTCATCATGGTCCGGGCAACGGGCCCGACCTGTCATGGATTATTGGACGAGGGGTATGACACCAAGGGCTATCGCATCCACGGAAAGTCCTGCGATTGGGGTCCAATGGCGGGTTTTGTCATGCGCGATCCCCGATTGAATAAGTATGGCAACACAAAGGCCGGCTTCAATCGCGAAAAGCACCGGGAAGCGCTCGATCTGGACCACGAAGGGCAGGGTTGGAAGGCTTCGACCACGCCGCTCAAAATCTCTCAGCGGCGAGTGGACTGGCTCATCCGGCGTGGCTACATCCAGGTACAACCAAAAGGCAATGACCGCCTGGATGGGCACGCTGTGCATCCGACCGGAATCGCTTTCTATTACAGCCTGATCCGGGAAGCCACCGATCGTGACCTGTATGGCGTCTATTTCGACAACACACAAATCGGCAAGAAATGGACTCAGGAAAAAGGCGGCGCGGTCGTGAAGTATCACCCCAAGTGGGGCTCGTCGTATGAGCCGATGCTGGCCATGACCAACCCTCCTGGGTATGGGCTTCACGCAACGGAAAACTACAAGAACGCCATTACCGGCGATTACGACCTGTTTGCCATCTGGCCATTTGTGGGAGGTGCGAAAGGCTACAACGCCAACCCTTACGGCGACGATCATCGTCCGCTGGGAACAGTGAAGGGCTCCGTGGGAGCCGCCGAGCGCGCCAATGTCGATCGTCTCGAGCGGGAGTTCACTGCCAGCGGGCAAGGCGCAGCCAACGGAGGAGCCTTTGTTCACGGCGCTGCCGGAAGCGGCACCAAGCTGGGAAACATCACGCCGCGCATTTACATGATTTGCCAACTCATCAACTCCATCGTTGGCAGGCACGTATTGTGGCATAGCGACGAAGCGGCCAGGCCTTTTCTGGACGATGTCGATCTGCCGGTGATGGCTTTCACGCCTGCCGGCAACTTCATCGGGATCGAAAATATCCTCGACTTCAAGGCCTTCATCGCCTACTGCGACGCCGAAGGAATCAAGGTGACTCTTTCCAATGCCTGGGCGCAGAACCCGGCCGGCAGGCATCAGAATCGCCTCGGCCAGGAGTACGACCGGTTTGTTCCACCCGACGGCCGAAGAATCATCGTGCCGGACTGGTATAACCGTTAGGCAAAGGCGCGGAAGATGTTTCTTGTCTCCATGAGCGCTGGATGAAACGGCCTTGAAACTCCCGTCTGAAATTCCAGGACGGGAGAGGTCGGCACACATTGTGATCGCGACGGTGCCCTGGGCGCCCGCTATTGCGCGTTCCGAGGATCACGAAGTAGACTTCTCCCCGAGCAAAAATACTGCTGAAATGTGGATGGAAACTTTTTCATTCTCGCAACCGTCGCCCATTACTGTAGAGCCACCCGATAGAGCATTGTGCGATTTTTCTCCGGAAACCGGACCAGGTCCCGGAAAACCTGATGTTTTTGAGCCTGTAAGGAGATCAGTTGCGTACTCCTCGGAATTCTTTTTGTCTTTCGCTTGCCTTAGTAGGCCTGGCGGTCGTCTTCGGCGGCATCTCTGCGCATGCTCAGGCATCCGTCAACCCACTGGTGGCGCCTCCGCCACATGCCAAACCGACTCATCTCAAGCATGTGTTGGTGATCGGCCAGACCAGGGGCTTTGAGCACGACTCGATCTCCGCGGCCATGGCCGCTATTTACAACATGGGGCAAGAGACCGGCCTTTGGGATACGGAATTCCGCACCGACACGGAGCTGCTGACCAAGAAAGACCTGGGAAGAAATGCGAAGAACCTCAACTACTTCGACGTGCTGATCTTTGCCAGCACCACCGGCGAGCTGGACATGGACGACAGCCAGAAGGCTGACATGCTGTCGTTCATCCATGACGACGGCAAGGGCTTCGTCGGCATTCACGCGGCAATGGACACCAACTACAAGTGGCCCGAGTACGGAGAGATGATCGGCGGCTGGT
>Ga0302326_10021584_pt1 | contig 13199 bp, 9 predicted proteins | sample Palsa_T0_3_FD_202264 | JGI IMG/M metagenome (GOLD analysis project Ga0302326, IMG submission 202264) | Peat permafrost microbial communities from Stordalen Mire near Abisko, Sweden - Palsa_T0_3 | ecosystem: Environmental > Terrestrial > Soil > Palsa > Peat permafrost | place: Sweden: Abisko... | reverse complement strand
GACATCGTAAATACCGCTGGCATGGTATGGGGAAAAGATGAGCTGTTGCTCGATCGGCGCCCCTCGCTGCGCGAAGCCGAACGGAGCGGCGGCCAAAAAGGCGAGCAGGAAGCGAGCGCGAAGGCGAATCACTTTCGGACCTCGCTCAGACTTACAGTGATCCCCTTAATTGATTTATCGTCGGCGTCGAGAAACCGGGCGCAGAAGTCGGTAGCGCCGCCGCCATTAATCACTGCCGCTCGGACGACGTTTGGCCCCTTTTGGAGCGTAATGCGCTTGGAGACGCCATCGTCTATCACGGTCTGGCGATCGCCATAGATACCGACGACCTCCTTGCCGTTGACCCACCACACCGACGCCGCGTTGGAGCCGATGGCCAGCCGCACGCCGGGCATCTCGCGCGGGCAGTTGACGATGGTGACGGCCCAGAACAAAACGTCAGACGTCGGCTTGCCCAGGGCGTGAGCGAAGTGATAAAGGTTCACGTTGTAAAGCTTTGTATCCACAGCGTACCAGGCGAGTTCCACGTTGCCCACCGTCACCTTGTCGCCGTCGTGCGGGATGACCGTAAGCTGGTTGGGAAAATACTCCTTCTTGGCGATCGCCTGCACGGCTCTGTCGGTGAGTCCATTAGCGGGAATCGGCTCCAGGAGGAGCCAACGCTGGAGGAAGCCGTCGGCATCCGGCGCCTTTTCCGGAGTGGCCGGCTTAGTCAGCGTGGGCCAGGCTACTGGAGCCGCGGCGCCGGGGGCAATCGCTAGAAACGCAGACCCGGCGATCGCGGCGAGTGCCGGCAAACGGTACTTGCGAAGCGCATTCATAGGATTCTCTCCTGAGCTTACGGCGTCTTGAACAGCCAGCGCTGCTTGTCGCTCTTGAGGTCGAACTTGGACAGCGTCGCGGAGCTGCTGCCCACAGCCGAAAGGGCCACCGGTTCTTTGGAATTGGGGACCGACTTCGGCATAATGCGCCACGAGCCGTCGGCAAGCTGGTCCATACGCCATAATTGTTCGGGCCCGCCGGTGAATGCCGGCAGTACCACCAGTTCAGCGTCTGCGGTGGCCGCGAGCGCACGGTCCGTGCCGGCGATGGCGATCTTGAAATACGGCGATCCGGGGTAGCCGCCGGCGTTGGGGACGGCCGTTACCGCCCACTTTTGCTGGGCCTGACAAAGGTAATTGGCCATGCGTGCGTCAATTGCGCCCGCGGGCCAGTTCGCCGAGACCTGGGCGGCATCCTGCGGTGGAATTGGAGAACCCGTACCGCCGAACATTCCTCGTCCGCCTCCCCTACCGCCCCTGGGGCGCGGGCCGCCCACCGGCACTCCCTCTACCGCAAGTTCGAGCGATGTCCCGGTGCGCACCGATTCGATCTCATACGTACCTTCCTTCAAATTCTCGCCGGCGACGGGCCAGCCGTCTTTCCACAAGAGCGGGCGGATATCGAGCACGCTGGCGCCACCCCTTTCCAGATCGGCTTCCCAGTGCATGGAGAACTTCTGCACACCTTCGCCGAGATCGAGGAGGCCGAAATGACCGGGACCAACCACGCGGCCGCCGGATCCAATCAAGAGCTTGCCGCCGCCCTGAATCATGTCGACGCCCTCGGCATCGAGGTACGGGCCGGTAACTTTCCTCGACCGGCCAAGGCGGATGTTATAGCCGGAGTCGGCGCCGCGGCAGCAGCTTCCGTGGGTGGCCAGCAGGTAATACCAGCCATCGTGATACATCATGTCGGAGGCCTCGCAGTTGATGGCGAGGTTGCGGGGCTGATCGTTGGGGTTGATGCGCTTGCCGGTCTTGGGATCGAGTTCAACCAGCCGAATGTAGCCGAAATAGGAGCCGTAGGTCAGCCACAGCTTGCCGCTTGCCGGATCCAGAAATATACCTGGATCGATGGCATTGGAGTCTTCGACGCCATCCGACGAGGCCACTACGCCGCCTTCTTCCCACTTGTAGTCGGGGGAATTCGGATCGAGGCTCTTGCTCCAGATCATGTTGACGGCGGCTTTCGGTTGTGCCCCGATATTGGCTGCAACATATACGTAGTAGCGAACCCCAAGGTGAATGACATCCGGGGCCAATCCGCGGCGCGGGAGCGCGGTCCCGGGACGCCAAGTCCATCCGTCGTCGGAAACCAGCGAAGAACCGCCGGTACCGTAGGTGTAATATTTGCCGTCGCATACTGCCACGGTAGAAGGGTCGTGGATCCCGATTTGGCCGTCCAGCGCAAAGGCGATCGTGGCCAGCGCGAGGACTATCGCGAACAGAGCGTATTTCATAGAAGGACGTACGGGCTGATTGGCTGGGCAGGATTCTATCAATCTTCGCACCGCAACGTCAACAATGTATGCGTTGAACCTGCGGCCCTCATCCACAGTGGGCAGCACCCTGTTTTCGTTGCGGGTCAGATGGGTGTATACGCTTACAGAATTGGGTTGACTGTGTCGTGTCCACATGATAAACGTGTTTGCAGCTCCGAATAGCGAATGATGTAGCCATAGCTCGCGTGTCCGAGCTTAGGAGAGCGTATGAAAGCAGCGTTTGCTTTTGCCTTGTTGGGTTGCGGAATGTGCTGGGCCCAGGCTGCCGATGACTGCAAGCCTTCGGGGTTGAACATCCCGGAAGCCAAATACCCGTGCGTTTATCCGGATAATCGCGCGATGTTTCGGGTGATCGCTCCGGATGCCCAAAAGGTGTCCGTCCGAATCGGCCACGGGTTCGACATGACGAAGGGCCCGGACGGCATATGGAGCGTCACTACGACGCCGCTGGTGGTCGGCTTCCACTACTACACCCTGCAGATCGATGGCGCCACGGTTGCGGATCCATCGACCATGACGTTCTTCGGATCGGGCTGGCAGAACAGCGGAATCGAAATCCCCGAGCCCGACGCGGACGCAAGCTACTATCGGGCGAAAGATGTGCCGCACGGCCACGTGAGCGAGCAATGGTATTTTTCAAAGGTCACGGGCAAGTGGCGCCGATGCTTCGTCTATACGCCGCCTGAGTACGGGACGAACGTCAAAGGGCGCTATCCGGTTCTCTACTTGCTCCACGGCTGGGGCGAAGATGAAACCGGCTGGTACACCCAGGGGCACGTGGATTTCATCATGGATAACCTGATCGCGGAGAAGAAGGCCAAGCCGATGATTATCGTGATGGACAATCTCAACGCGGTCAAGCCCGGCGAAAGCGCCGCGCTATTTGCGGCCCGCGGCATGGTTCCGGCTCCCGGCGCCGCTCCGGCTCCTCCGGCGGGCGGCACACCGGGCGCACAAGGTCGTGGCGCCGGGCCTGGAGGACGAGGGGGAGGGTTCAATCTTTCGGGCTTCACCGACATGATGTTCACCGACCTGATTCCCACCATCGAACGGACCTACCGTGCGCTTCCGGGGCGCGAGAACCGAGCCATGGCCGGGCTTTCGATGGGTGGCATGCAGACGTTCACAACCGCGCTCGACAACCTCGATAAGTTCGCGTATCTGGGCGGATTCAGTGGAAGCTGCGGCGGTAGGGGTGGAACTTTCGATCTGAAAACCACCTGTGGCGGCGCGTTCGCGGATCCATCCGCATTCAATAAGAAGGTCAAAGTCCTGTTCCTCGGAATCGGGTCCGTCGAAGGGCCTGGAACGAAGCAATTCAGCGAAGCGCTGACTGCTGCGGGCGTACACAATGTATATTTCGAGTCGCCCGGTACGGCCCACGAATGGCTTACCTGGCGGCGCTGCTTCAACGACTTCGCCCCGCGGCTGTTCAGGTAGGCGACCCCGGCGAAGCTTCGCCTACTGTCGTGCCGCGGTTTTTTCGAACTCGATCGCGTAACTGTGCTTCGCTTTGACGCTCACGCGCGCCAGCGAGTTGTCCACTGCCGGCGCCGGCAGCGCCGTGCGGCCGTCCCGAATACTCCGAATGCGAACGCCGGGAGCGATTCGCAATTGCTGCACGCTGTCCACCGAGGGCCTGAGCGTAGCGCTGGTGGGCAGGCCGTCCGCCCAGGCGAGATCGATTTCCATCCCGCCGCGGGCGCGCAGTCCGCTCTCCTTGCCTGTGCTCCACGCCTTGGGCAGCGCCGGCAGGAGCTCGATTTCACCGGCATGGCTCTGTACCAGCATCTCGGCAATAGCCGCGGTGGCGCCAAAGTTACCGTCGATCTGGAACGGGGGGTGATTGTCGAACAGGTTCGGCAGAGTGGACTTGCGCAACAGCGCCAACAGGTTTTCATACGCCTGGTCACTGTCGGCGAGACGCGTCCAAAAGTTGATAATCCATGCGCGGCTCCAGCCGGTGTGGCCGCCGCCATTGGCCAAGCGGCGTTCGATGGTGGCGCGGGCCGCTTTGGCCAACTCCGGCGTCTTCTGGCGTGTGATCTGGTTGCCCGGGAAGAGAGCGAACAACTGCGACATGTGGCGGTGGCCGGGTTCGGTTTCTTCGTAGTCTTCGGACCACTCCATGATCTGGCCAAACCTGCCGATTCGCAGCGGCAGCAGCTTATCGCGGGCTGCCCCCACCTTGGCGCGGAAGTCGGCATCGATGCCGAGAGTCTCGCTAGCTTCGATTACGTGCCCGAAGAGCGCATACAGGATCTCGGTGTCCATGGTCGGTCCCATGGTCATGGAGGCTTTCTCGCCCGACGAAGTCTGGTAGGTATTCTCTGGAGAAATCGAAGGGCCGGTCACCAGATGGCCCTTGCCGTCCGGGACCAGATAGTCGAGGAAGAACTGCGCCGCCTCCTTCATGAGCGGATAGCCGCGATCGGCAAGGAATTTGCGGTCGCGCGTGAAGTCGTAATGCTCGGCCAAGTGGAGCGAGAGCCATGCCGCGCCCATAGGCCACACACCCCAGGACGCACCGTCAATCGGAACGGCGTCTCCCCACAGGTCCGTATTGTGATGCATGACGAATCCGCCGGCGTTGTAGTAGAACTTGGCCACCTGGCGGCCGTTCTCGCGCCCGTTCTCGATCAGGCTGAACAGCGGATCGGTCAGTTCCGAGAGGTTACATGTCTCGGCCGGCCAGTAGTTCATTTCGGTATTGATGTTGATCGTGTACTTGCTTCCCCAGGCCGGCGTGAGGCTGTCGTTCCATTTTCCCTGAAGGTTGGACGCCATGCTGCCGGGGCGGCTGCTGGAGATCAACAGATATCTTCCGTACTGGAAATAGAGTGCCGCCAGGTCCTCGTCGGTCGACCCTTTCTGGACTCGCTGAAGCCGCTCGTCGGTAGGGAGGGCGCGCGCCGCCGCATCCACCGGAAGTTCGAGATGCACTCGCCGGAAGAAGTGCTGGTAATCCGCTAGGTGCTCCTTCCGCAGATCGTCATAGGTGTGGGCGGACGCCGCCAGATCGCGCGCGCAGGCGGCGGCCAGATCCTTCTCGCGATAGTCGGTGGCGGCCACGATCATGAGGGTCACGCTATCGGCCGCGGTCACGTCCAGACGGCCGTCGTTGTTCTCCATGCGGCCGCCGGAAACCGTCGCTTTCACTTCCGCCCGGAAGCGCACTCCGGTATCGTGCTCGCCCGGAGCCTTCTTCGGAAGCGCTTGGCCAGTCATGATCAGCTTGCCCGGCGCGGCTTGGGTAGAGGCGTCTGCGGGCCGGTTCAGCGAGGCGTGGAACGAAATGCTGCCCGGCTTATCGGCAGTGAGTCGCACTACGATACAGTGGCATGGCGCGGAGGCAAAAACCTCGCGTATATAGCGGACCCCGCCGGCCGTATATTGCACGGAGGCGATGCCGGCATCGAGGTCCAGTTCTCGGCGGTAAGCGGATGCCTCGGGCATTTCGCCGTAGTCGAGCCAGAAGTCGCCGAGGGTCTCGTAAACGGGCAGCGCGCGCGGGATGCTGATCATGGTGCGGTCCGCCAGAGCCTGCGCTGCCGCAGGGTGGCTTTGCTCGAGCAAACGCCGGATCTCGGGAACGGATTGGGAGGCTTCGGGATTACTGCGGTCCCGCTTATCGCCCGACCAGACGGTGTCCTCGTTCAACTGCAGGTGCTCCTTGCGGACGCCGCCAAAGACCATGGCGGCGAGACGGCCATTGCCGATCGGCAAAGCCTGCACCCATTGCGCCGCGGGCTGCCGGTACCAGAGTTTGAGAGAGTTATCCTCCTGCGCCCGGCACAACCCGCAAAAGCCAACTGCTGCCAGCACGCAGGCGCCGATCGAGAGACGAAGTCTCATATGCACCTTTTCGCGCCGTGGAACGTGGGCGGCAATCGGTCTGAAATCGACTGCACGCCGACTCTCATCACGTGGGATCTCAGCCACATCTGAATCGCCAGCGCTCCAGGGTATCACATGAACATAACGATTCCGACGGCCCGGCGTGCAAGCGCTTGCGGCCAGCGGCCCAAGCGATTACAATGCGTCACGTGATAGGTTCGGGATTCAATCTGGCGGAATCCGGCTGGTTCCCCTCCCGGAAACGTCGTGGCGCGCGCGTCGCCACCATTGTCAGCGCGATTCCCGGCGCACACGTGCCCATGAAGTGTGCCCGCGCAAACCAGCTCACGGGACCGTGGGAGGTGGAAACCATCAGCGAGGAAGAGAGCCTGGGAATTGGCCAGGGCTACCGGTTAAAGGACAACCGCACCCAGGATCCACCGTTCGAATTGAATCCGCCGGATCCCAGCGAAAGCCACGACCTGGACTTGCATCAGGGCGGGATCATCGAAACGCAGACGGGCGAATGGTGGGGATTCTCCATGCAGGACCACAACTCCGTCGGCCGGCTGACCGCCTTATCGCCGGTCACCTGGCAGAACGGCTGGCCCTATTTCGGATTGCCGGGAAATCTCAAGCGGACGCCGTCCATCTGGGTGAAGCCGAACACGGGGCACGCCGATGCGATCGCCTCCCCTTACGAACGCAACGACGATTTCTCGAGTCCGAAGCTGCAAATGGTGTGGCAGTGGAATCACGTTCCCGACGACAGTAAGTGGTCGCTCTCCGAGCGTCCCGGCTACTCCGTTTGCATTCCCTTCCCGCTAAGGATTTCTGGTGGGCAAGAAACTCGCTGACGCAGCGCGCCATGGGGCCGAAATCGACGGCGACTACGGAATTGGACGGCGCCGGCCTCAAGTCAGGCGACGTCGCCGGATTGGCGCTGCTGAACTCGCCCTACGCGTGGATCGGACTGGTACGCGATGAGAGCGGCCTTGCGATCGCGGAGTACGATCACATTACCGGAAAGACGGTACGCGAGCCGGCCACGAGCTCGCACCTGTGGTTGCGCGTGCAGTGCAACTTCGATACCGAAATCGCGCAGTTCAGCTACAGTTTCGACGGAAGAAGCTTCAAGCGCCTTGGCCCCGACTTTATTACCGTATTCCAACTCAGGACCTTTCAGGGAGTCCGTTATGCGCTATTCGCTTACAATGACGGCGGTGCGCCGTGCGGGCAGGCAGACTTCAACTTCTTCGCCGTCGACGAACCGCGGCCGCGCGGCCTCACCAGGCCGATACCGGTTACGCAGTCTATCCGGTTGACCGACCTCGCCCATGGAGACGCCCTGGCGGTAGTGGACGGGAAGCTGCAATCGGTGAGCGGCGCGGACAGAGCCACAGCTTTCCTGGTTGTCGACCGTGGAAACGGCCGCGTCGCGCTGCAGACAAAGGACGGGAGATACGTATCGGTAGGAGGGGAAGGAAAGTCCGGCGAGGTCACGATCAAATCCGGCAAGCCCGGCGATGCCGAGACCTTCCAATGGGTGGACCTGCAGCGCGGAGACACGCTGTTCCTGTCCCTGGTGACGCATCGCTACATCGTCGCACCGCACGATCCCGGAGCAGTCGCCGCGGACCATCCCGGTCCCGCTCCCGACCGCAAGGATGGCTCTTGTTTCGCCTGGAAAACCGTTGCGCGCTGAAGCCTCTCTTGATGGCTCGAAAGGAGAATAGTCGATGTTCTTGTCACTCGAACGCCAGGGGACGTCGAGCCGCTGCACCGGTGGCCCCGGCCGCGACCTCCGGTCCAACTCCGTTCCGCTACCGGATCGAGGTCTCGATCGATGGCAAGGAGTTTTCCACCGTCGTGGACAAGACCGATAACGCCATCGTGCGATACACCGAATTCGACGAGATTCCTCCTGCGCGGTGCCGCTACGTGCGGCTCACGATGACCGGCTGGCCCCGGCTGGCGAACCCCTTGGGTGTTGTCGAGTTCACGGTCTTCGGAAAACCGGTTGTGCCGTCGAGGCCTTGACCCACCGGCTCGCAGCGATCGTGCAAGCGCTTGCCCGATTCGTTTTCGACGGTTTGCTTTTACCGATAGGGCCGCTAAGATGTAACAAGACATGAATCTTGAAGAGGTCGCAAGGCGAGCCAAAGTATCGACTGCAACCGTTTCCAGGGTGCTGAATAACGCTGCCCCAGTAAAAGGCACGACGCGTGCGCGCGTCATGAGAGCAGTCGAGGAACTCAAGTATCGTCCGAACCTGCACGCCCGCAGCCTAGCCGAAGGCAAGAGCCGCAGTATCGGAGTGATTGTCTCAAATATTGAAAACCCATTCTTCCTCGACATCTACAAGGCGGTTGAAACCGGCGCTCACTCCGAAGGCTATGAGGTCCTCATGGCCAACACCGACTATCGCGCCGAACAACTGGTGACCAGTATCCGTTTGATGATCGGCCGGCGAGTCGCCGGGCTGGCGGCGATCGTTTCGGAAATGGACCCTAAACTGATCGACGAACTGAACGGCTACGAAATCCCCGTGGTGTTCTACGACGTGGGAGTCCCGCGGCAGAATATTACGAGTATTCGCGTAAACTACCGTCGCGGGATGGAGAAACTAACCCACTACTTGTATAGCCTGGGACATCGCCGGATGGGCTTCGTCGGTCACCACGCCACGCTGGGACCGATTCATGAACGCGCGAACGTGGTGCTGGAATCGGTGTCGCGATATCCCGATCTGGAGGTGCAGACTGAAGCCGACGTCGATAGCCTCGAGGGTGGGCGCCGCGCCGCTCGCGCGCTGCTGTCCGCAGATCCCAGCCTGACCGCCATAGTCTGCGTGAACGATCTGATGGCGGTCGGCGCCATGCGAGAAATTCGCGAGCGCGGACTACGCATACCGCAGGACATCTCAGTGACCGGATTCGACAACATCAAACTGGCACAGTTCTGTTATCCTGCCCTGACCACGGTGCATATACCGCGCGATCAGATTGGGCAAAACATCTGTGAGGTCCTGATACCGAACGATAAAACAAGGCCCGAACATGAGATGCTGATCGATCCGGAACTTGTGCTTCGAGATTCTACCGGGCCGGCTCTGCGGTGAGCGACTCGTCTGGGCTACAGATCTGTCCCAGAGCGTCATCCAGCGCCTCATCGGTCCAGACCGAAGGGGCGGACGCGCGGTGCAAGCTCCACCGCTCTACATGCTCGATCCATTCTCCGGGCATTACCCGGCAAACCGGGCCGAGCGTTTCGAGTTCAAGCATCTCGTGATTGGTGAAGGTCTCGAACGAACAACCGAAATCCGGATGCCGGGCCGCCGGATCCGCACGGTAACTCTTCACGAACAGATCGCCCTTCAGAAAGTACGCTCCCCAGGTGTTTGGATTGAATAGTCCGAGTTTCTGAGGGGATGGCATGGTGGAATCCTGACGGAGCACGAGATATTTCCGAAGGAACGTCCAGCGCGCATCGGACATGTCGCTGAACCGCCACATGACCAGCGGGTTTGAAGGAGCCAGATGTTCCGGATGAGTTCCTCGCGGCGGGAAGCCGGTGACCGCTACGCCGCCCGGAGCCATTACCGTCAGCACCCAGGCCGCGAATTCGGTCGGCAGTAAGCCGGCGTTTCTGATGCGGTGCACAATTTCCGCCCTTGAGCCTTCCACGCGCACGATCATCTGTTTCTGAACGCGCGGGCCTTCTTCCACCGCCGCCGTCGCGACCAACGCGCCATCCTGAATCTGAATATCGACGGGCCCGTTATCGGGAGCATAAGATGCCTCGCGATCCTCGGGGCCGATCCAGATCCGCGATCCGCCGCGGATCATCCAGGATGGCTCGCCAGTCCGTCCCATCTGGTCCGCAAACGTCTTGAACAGATTCTGTCCGCCCCGGAACCCGCAGTGGATCACTCGCGGGCCGACATCGGCGGTCACCACCAATTCGATCTCGTTGCTGGCAATCCGCCAGCAATGCTCCCATCCCTGAAAACGGATTGGTTCGATTTGACTGCTTGGGGTAGTCGTGGACATGGATCTTATTAACTTCAACTCAATTTCCAGAACCTGGATCGAATACGCCGGCACGGAATAGGGTACGGCCTCGCCCTTTACGGTGACAGTGGAACTTACCGGGATGATGCGCTTGGGATCCTTGATGGTATTGGTTGCCCATATCGTGTTCCCGTGCAGCGTATTGACGTGCACTGTGCGCGCCGCCGTTCCGATGCCCCGGAGGGTGAGCGTGATGGGCCAGTCGGCAGATGTGGCGTTTACCAGCTTCAAACACACCTTGCTCGATGATCCCGTCACCGAGTAAAAGAACTTGTCGCCCGGGCCCGATTGGGACGAGCTCAAAATATGGTCTCCCACACACGATGCAAACATCACTTGCGTGGAGTAACTGGGAGAGCCGTAACTGCTCGTCGTGTCGAAGCCGATCGAGTCGCTCGACCACTGCATGCCGCCCGGGTTGACGTTCACGAACAAGGGCGCGTATGCTGCCATCACTACCACATCGCTGTTCCGCTCCAGGCCGGTTAGAAAAGCCGCATCCCCCAGGGCAGCCCCGAAGTTCGGGGTTGGAGTGCCCTCGCGGGTCGCCCATTCTCCGACGAAAATCTTCGGCCCGTTGCGGTCCTTGGTGTCGTAGTGTTTGGACTCCTCGAACATGCCCGCTTCCCGCTTGTAGTAGTGGTCGTCCACCACATCGGGCGCGATGCCTTTCACCGGCACGGTCGCGATGATTTGCAGACTGGGATATTTCGCCTTGATCGCCTTATAGAACTGCGCGTAGCGGCCGTCGTAAGTATTTTGGCGGTCGAAGTTATCCTCGTTGCCGACCTCAACGTAGTTGAGCGCGAAGGACACGGGATGTCCGTCGCGCGCCCGCAACGCCCCGCCCTTAGTGTCCGGCCCGCCCGTTACGTACTCGATTTCGTCCAGCGCATCCTGGACATACGGATCGAGGTCCGGACCGGGCTTTACCACCTGTCCGCCGAGAGAATATCCGGCATAGACGGCCAGAACAGGCTGCATATGCAGATCCTCGCACCACTCCAGGAATTCGAGCAGCCCCATGCCGTCGGATGAATGATAGCTCCAGGTAGTCGGGTGTGTCGGCCGGTCAACCAGTGGACCGATCATTTTCTTCCAGTCGAAACGGTCCTCGATGCGACCGCCCTCCAGGTAGTTTCCACCGGGGAAACGCAGGAAAGACGGCCGCATGGCGGAGAGTTTCTCCATGATGTCGATGCGATTGCCGTTGGGCCTGTCGTGGTACGTCGGCGGGAATAGGGAAACCAACTGGAGCCACAGCGTGGCCGGACGGTCCAGCATGATCTCGAAGTGATTCTCAGAGGAAACGGCAGCCGCGCCGGATCGCAATTCGAACTTGTACTGCTTCCATGCCGTGCCGGTCACCGGAACCGAAGCGGTCGCCAGCACCTGTCCCGATTGGTCCGCGATCAGGGCCACTGTCACTGGCAGCGCGGCTTCGGAATTGCTTTTCGCGTAGAACGATCCTGCATAGCGGGTATTCGGCCGGACTGCGATGCCCCAATAGCCCTCATTCAGAAGCCCTGCCGGACTCTTAGCGTCCGCCTTGGTAACTTCGAGCCGCGCACTATTCTTCAGGGCCTGCGACGGACCTTCCTGGTTATCGACGGCAATCTTTGCCGACGCAGATCCCTTCTCGACCAGAAACCAGTTGAGGATTCCCGTCCAATCCGAGCGGAAGGTGCGGTTGCGGATCAACTCGGCGTACAAACCGCCATCGTATGAGTAGTTGATCTCTTCCGTCATCAGACCGTAGAGTGTTGGGCTCACCGGCGCCTTGGGCTGCTTCACGTTGACGGTCAGGGTCGCCGGCGGCTGCGCGCGCAAACAGGGGATTGCGGCAACAGTCATAAGCACGATGGAAGCGAAAATCCGACGACAGTTCATCAGCAAGTCTCCCTTACGGTCCTACCCTGATTCTGCACCGAAGTGTAAGCGCTATCAGCGCGGCTGTCAAGCTTCCCCTTTGCTTCAGCTTCCACTTTGCTGCCACTTTGCAAAACACGCCACATCTGATGACGCCGGGGACGGCCAGAGTTATTTCCGGGACGGCTCCTTCACGCGGATCACCCGGTCAGCCGCGACATCTTTGAGCTCCTGCACAATACCCGAGGGCCACCGAATCTCGATCAGGCTGGCGGATGCCGCCGCACCGAGTCCGAAGTGTGTGGAAGCGGCACTGGACGATGCATATCCGGCAGCGAACGAAACGTGGTTATACTGCACCCGGCCGCCTGCCGTCACCTTGATTCGGGCACCGATACCGTCGCGGTTGCTGGCGGTACCTTCCAGCTTCAGTTCCAGCCAATGCGCCTCCCCGGGACTATCGTTCAACCACACCTCCGCAGGTGCGCTCAAAGCCGTTGTTACTACGTCCAGGCGGCCATCGCCATTCAGGTCCCCCACCGCGGAGCCGCGGTGCCGCGCGGGCGGTTGCGCCGACAAACCTGCCTCCTCTGTCAGCGCCTGGAACTTCGCACCGCCCAGGTTACGGAACACAGTGTTCGGCTGATCGATCTGCACCTTCGTTCCCTGTCCGAGCGCCTGCACATGACCGCGGGTGACAAAGATGTCCTTCCATCCGTCATTGTCGAAGTCGGCAATCGTAGGGGAGTACCCCGCCATGGGCAGAGTGAGGCGGGCCAGACCGCTGCCTCGGGTGGCATCGGCAAAACCGCGCTTGCCAAGATTGCGGAAAAGCGGGAAGGTCTCATTGTCGAGCGCCACGAAAACGATGTCCGGCAGGCCGTCATTATAAAGGTCCCGCGCATCGACACCCATTCCCGAGATGAATTTCCCGTCTTCGGTCAAGGCCACACCGGCTTGAAACGCAATTTCTTCGAAACGGCCGCCGCCCTTGTTGTGGAAGAGGGAATTGTTCATCTTGTCGTTGGCGATGAAGAAGTCCATCAGGCCATCCTGATCGTAGTCCGCCACTCCGATTCCCATTCCCTTTCCGGGAT
>Ga0302326_10021583_pt1 | contig 13201 bp, 14 predicted proteins | sample Palsa_T0_3_FD_202264 | JGI IMG/M metagenome (GOLD analysis project Ga0302326, IMG submission 202264) | Peat permafrost microbial communities from Stordalen Mire near Abisko, Sweden - Palsa_T0_3 | ecosystem: Environmental > Terrestrial > Soil > Palsa > Peat permafrost | place: Sweden: Abisko... | reverse complement strand
CGATTGACCGGCGCACGGTATGAAAAGGTGGGCGCGCGGAGCGAGTGTTACTGTGGGAAGGGACGGAGAGGGTTCAGGGTTGGGGTTAGGGTTCAGGGTGTCAGGAAAGCGGGGTTTTCAGTTTTCGGTTTTCAGTTTTCAGCGGGAGCGGCTTTCTCTTGCTGAAAACCGAAAACTGAAAACTTTCCTGCGATTGCGGCATTTTGCCGAACCCTGAACCCTCTCCCCCCTCTCCTCCCCCCTCTCCCCGTCACGTTCCAATCACCAATCACCAGTGAATAAATGTCTGCGTGCGGGCGGGCAAACTGCTACAAACGAGCCGATGATGCGTTAACTGCTGCTGGATCGAAGGATATCGGTCGTACGGTAAACAGTTGCGCTATACATTGGGGAGTGACGGTAAAACGATGGACGAATACAATGCAGAACCGATGACTCTCAGCCGCCGCGCCAGACGGGATCTGGCCTGGCAGCTTCGTCACGAGCGCGGCTGGACATTGGCGCGGATCGGACGCCGGCTGGGCGTCAAGACGCCGGCAGTCAGTCGACTGCTGGGACGTGCGGCGGCGGCAAGGCTGCCCGGTGCCACGACGCGACCGGCGCTGCAGCGTATGGCAGTTCGCCGAATTTGCCCCGTATCGCTCTCAAACGTATTCCATGCCTGAGGCGGCTGATGCGGGGAGCGAAATGAAACGAAGATCGTTACGCGACCCCCAAATGCGGTATCGCATGCGGGACAGACCATTAGCGTCCAACCGAGAACCCAACAGAACCATGAAGACACCAATTTTCTTCATCCTTGCGACTATTCTTCCGGCTTGGAACGCCGCGAGAGCGGCGACGATTACTGTCTCGCCGACGGACGACGTGCAGGCCAGGTTGGACGCGAGCAATGCCGGCGACACCGTCAGCTTCAGCGCTGGAACTTATCACGTTGCCAATCGCATGTTGCTCCCCGGCAACCGCATTTATCAGGGCAACGGCAACGCGACGATCACCGGCCCCGATCCGACGGTCGCATCGTGGGACTTTGACACGGTGACCGGCGCAGAGGTGACCGGCTTCTCGTTTGCCGGCACGTTTCTCCAACTCCACGACTGCCAGGTCAATATCCACGGCAACACCTTCTCGAACACCGGCAGATGGGGCGTCTATGGCGATGGGATGCACGATTCGCACATCGACGATAACAGCTTCACCGGTACTACCGACACTTCGGTGATGCTCTACCCCGGCAACAATAACACGGTGAATGGGAACACATTCGACCACATCAACGAAGCGATCCACGTCATCGGCGGCAGCTACAACGACTTCTCGAAAAACACGATCAACTACTGCGCCCGCAACGGAATTGAGCTTCAGGGCGGCGGGGGAATGACCAACCTGACCGTGAAAAACAACTGGATCGGAAACTGGAATCCAGCGGGCAACTTGCAGCCGGACGGCACCGCGTCCCACATGGCGATCTCGTGTGCTACCGGCTCGAATCCGAACGGCGGAGCGGTGACGAATCAGGGCCAGAACAACACCATCAGCCACAACACGCTTCTGCTCAATGGAGCCCCCGGCCAGAGCGCCCCGCAGTCCACCAACTGGTCCCTGACAGGCATTGAGCTGATGGGCCAGCAGAACATCGACGTCATGGGAAACTACTGTTCGGGCGCCGGCAATTTCATTATGAATGGCACGTCGAACAACAGCGCCGTCAGCAGCGGAAACACGCTGGTCGTAGCGATGCGAACCGTCAACGACAACACGCCATGGAAGATTACGCCAGTGGCGGGAACCGACACTCTCTACGCCTGGAACGACCCCAACGCGCCCCCCGCCCCTTCGGTAGCAGCCACGGTTGGATCAGCTGCGGCCGCCCCTGTGGCACAGGCAATCCCTGCCGGCATCAACGCGACCCCCAACGGCCAGCCTGGCCAGGTTGCGGTGGCATGTCCCGCCGGCTCCGTGTTGGGAATCTACGCCAGCACGCTGGCTCCGAGCACGGCTGTGAATCTCGGCACGGTAAGCGAATCATCCGCTACGATCGGCGGGATTCCGCTCAACTGGCGCGTGACCGTGACTGTCACGACCGGCGGCACGACTTACACGCTGCCGGCTGTCCAAGTACTCGATAGCGCCATCCCATCCTCCGGGCCGTTCAATCCCTCCCTGATTGCCACGCAGCAGCCAGCGCCCAACGCGGCCCCGGCTCCATCGATCCTTGAATTCCAAAGCGTCGACGGCGGCAAAACCATCACCCGGACCAACTGAGGGTTCGGGGTTCAGCAAAATGCTGTAATCGCAGGAAAGTTTTCAGTTTTCGGTTTTCAGCAAGAGAAAGCCGCTCCCACTGAAAACTGAAAACCGAAAACTGAAAACCCCGCTTTCCTGAACCCTGAACCCTGACCACTCTGAACCTGAGCCCGAAGGAACCCACCATGCACATCGAAGCCGTCACCGTCTGCGTGCGCTACTCCGATTTCCTGGCCGAGGCCATCGCCTGCAATGCCGGCCTGCTGGACCGGTGGATCGTCGTCACCAGCGAAAGCGATCGCGCGACCCGGGAATTGTGCCGTCGCCATTCGATCCACACGCTGCTCAGCGAAGATCATCATCGCAACGGCGACGGGTTCGCCAAGGGCAGGCTCGTCGAGCGTGGCTTGCAGCATCTCTCGGCCCAGGGGTGGCGGCTCCATCTCGACGCGGACATCCTTCTGCCGTTTCAATTTCGGAAGCTGCTGGAAGCTGCACATTTGGACGAACGGAACATCTACGGCTGCGACCGGATCATGGTCCGCAGCCGGCAGGATTACGACGATCTGCGCGCCAGCGGCTGGCTCGCGCATGATTATCACTGCCGGGTGAACCCGCCGCCGGGCCTGCAGATCGGCTCGCGCTGGGTGCATCACGACGGCGGTTATGTCCCGATCGGTTTCTTCCAACTCTGGCATTCATCCGCGGATGAATACGAGGGCGCCCGTATTCGGCCCTATCCGGCCCGGCACGGATCGGCTTGCCGGACCGATGTCCAACACGCACTGCAATGGGATCGTAATCGGCGTCTGTTAATCCCGGAGCTGCTGGTTGTTCACTTGGAGAGCGAGCCGGCGGCGCTGGGCGCGAACTGGGGCGGCCGCACCACCCGTCCATTTGGTCCGTCCATCGCACAGAGCCCGTATTGGGGCGGTCGCTAATGGGTAAATTGAAAATGGATAGTGGACGGTGGAAAGCAGTCGGTCGAGGGCGGCCCCGCTTTCCATCCCTGCCCTTCACTGTCAACTGTCCACTATCAACCATCCACTATCCGCAGCATGCTCGATCCCAACACGATTATCCTGGCGACAATCGCTGCGATTCCCGCGACCATTGCGGCATTGCGCTCCCAGAAAAATTGGCGCAAGCTCGAAAAAATGGGCCAGCAGTTCGAGCCGAACGGCGGTGACAGTCTGCGCGACCAGGCGAACCGGCTCGAACGAAATCTCAACGCACACGTCGTCGAATCGCGCGAGCACCTCACCCGGCAGGATGCGGCGATGGAGCAGGGCGCCGGCAGGCTCGCCAAGATGGAGCACCGACTGGAGCGCGGAGATCAGAGGTTCGAGGCAATCGAGGGCCGGCTCGGGCAGGTCGAAGAAAAGCTGGCGACGGAAAGGGAATGGGAGAGGCACGAAGGCACATAGAGCATCTTCACTCGGGGTGTAGCGGCCCGAAATGCGCGGAGCCGCGGATGTACATCCGCGGCTTCGACCAGCAAGCGATTCACGTCAGGTGAAAACGCTCGAGGCACCAAGGGAAGAAGAAGACGGGGGAGAGCACAATTGATCTCTCGCTCCCTCAGCCAATGAAATCCGGCGCGAAGACCTCCGAGTTCTGGCTCATCGCCGCCACCGCCATCGGCGCGATTGTTTTGATTCTGGCAGGTCGTCGCGCGGAGTATGTCCTTCAGACCCTTGCGGCCCCGGCAACGCTTGCGACCGCCTACGCAGTTTTGCGTACCTGGCTCAAGCGTGAGGCCATCAAACTTCTCACGGAGATTCCGAACATGACCACGGCAAATACGATCACGCAGGCATTCGCCGATCCGGCAAAGTACGTCGATACGGTGCTGGAGAACATCGTCAAGAGCAAAGTTCCCGCCGTCGCGGCATATCAGCCGCAGGTCGATGCCGTCATCGAAGCCGGCGTGGCCCTCGGCTGGGCGGTGCTGGAAAAGGCCGTGCTGGCCAAGCTCGTGGTGAAGTATCCGCAGTTGGCAACAACGCTGCAGTCGGCCGGGATCACGCTGTGAGAGGGTTTAGTAGGGTTCAGGGTTCAGGATTGTATCGGTCCCACTTTGAAATATGGCCCAGCTCCATCGTGAACATATCCTGAAGGTTCGCTTCTGCATTTCCTGAACCGTGAACCCTGACACCCTGAACCCTCCCATGGACCCGCTCGAAGTTTTCATCGCCGCGCTGCTTACCGACATACTCGGCGCATTTTTCAAAGCTGAGTTGCCGTTGCTCCCGGGCCAACTTCGGGCAGCGACGACGAGTACGCTGACCGATGCGCCGGTTGACCCAAACCTGACGACGCTTCTGCAAAAGGAACAGGCCGATGCGATTGCCAATGGCGATTTGCCGCCGTAAGCGTGATGGACAGGGGAAAGTGGATAGGGGACAGCGAAGAATTTCCCGCCGCCCGCTCCTTCACTCTCCATTATCCGCTATCCACTATGCACTGCTCCGCCTGTCCATTATCCACTATGCACTGCCGGCGCTTTTCGCCGGCGCCGGCTGCGGTCCGCAGGTGATCTATCAAACTGCAACCGGACCGGTGCGGCTGGCCGAGCCGATCAACGCGCGGATTTGGGTGAAGACTCCTTCCGGGGGCTGGGTAAAGAGTGCAAATCGCGTCGCGATTCCAGAAGGCTTCGATGTGCTGCCACCGCCGCCGGCGGTAAGGGCACCGAATCCACCCGGCGTGAGTTTGCCTGATGCCTGCGTTCCAAAGCACTGAGAATCGCAAGTTGCAGATCTGAACGCAGCAGCAGAGGTGATCGCTCCGCCCGTTTCCCCATTTTGCTCCCGGCGCGCCGGGATTCAGTTTGCAATCCCCAGTTCCCCCCCCGTCCCCGCGCTGATGCGCAGGAGATGATCAACCATGTTCTCAAACCAACAACTTTTAGCGACGTTCCACGCCCAGCCGGCCGTCGCCGCCATGACCGACGCCGATGCAGCCGCCGCCGCCAACGTGCCGGTGCTCACGCCCAAGACGACAACGGTCACCGCGACCACCGTCGCCAGCGTGCTGGGGTTCACCACGGCGGTCGGGATCAACTCCGCGCTCAATTCGGCCGTCGCCGCGGGACAGGCCTCGGGCGCATCGGCGGCGCAGCAGCAGTTTGCCGCCGCCGCGAACTATGCTCTGACCGTTCTCGGCGGTGCGGGTTTGACGCCATCCGATCCCCAGTCTCAGGCGGCCGCGGCGCAGTTCGTCGCCGGGGGCATCCTCACGCAGGCGCAGCTCAACCTGCTCTTCTTCGACAGCACGCTTCCGTGCGGCGCGACTGTGATGGCCGCCGACGTGACGGCCGCCCGGGCGTTGATGGCGGCCAAGGCGCTGCGGGCGCAGGTCGGCGGCGCGGCGTCGGCGGCGTACGTGCTGATCGCGGCATTCGAGACCGCAATCAAGGCCGGGACGTCCCCGGCTCCGACGATCCCAACCGTCGCAGTCCTAACGGCGGCGATGACGGGAGCGATTTAATAAGAGAAGAGGAGAAGAGGTTTTCAGTTTTCGGTTTTCGGTTTTCAGCTTGCTCCCGCCGAACACTGAAAACTGAAAACCTAAAACCTCTTCTCCCGGAACCATGAACCAACCCCTCCATCAATTTCTTCTGGCGAACATCATCGCCGGCAGTCCGGACACGACGCCGGACATTGGTTTGCTCGGCGACGCGGGGATTGTCGATCCCAGCATCACCGCCGATACGTCCTCGCCCCCGCCGGGACTAATAGGGGACCTCGTGTTCGACGGGTCGGGCGGCATCTCGCTTTCAGACGCCGGCATGCCGACAGAGCAGTCTCCCTGGACCTTCTGTGGTTGGCTTAAGACCGCCGAAGTGCAAGACTCTTACTTTGACTATTGGGGCCTGTTTGCTTGGGGAGACGTCAACTCCACGGACTGGACGTGGGCGAAGTCCTACGCGCTCGAAACTCTTCGCATCTACTTCGGCAACGAGGGCGAATCGGTATACGGCAACACGAACGTTTGCGACACGAACTGGCACCATTTCGCATTCGTCTATACCGGCAGCCAGATACTCATCTATGTCGACGGGGCGCTGGACGGTGCCTCGAACTTTGATCCCAGCATCACGACCGCGCCGCTGCTCCCGCTCGACATCGCCCTTACCGGGACGATGTATCTTGGCAGCGACGGTTTTGGCAACAATTTTGACGGCTCGCTCGCGGACATGCGCGTCTACGGTTACGCCCTCTCGGCCGGCGAGATCAGCGCCATCTACAACGCCCAGAACACCGACCCCGGCGACGTGTGGGGATACCCGGCATCTGCGTCGTTCCCGAGCGGGAGCATGGGTGCCGTGCTCACATCGGTCCCAAGCGGCATCTCCGCGGTTGCGTCCGGCGTCTCAGCCGTGGGCGTCCTAGTGGATGGGCTGCCGGTAATATCGCAAATTATCACCGGACCGGCGATCGCAACCGACAGCAACGGCGGCGTCTCCCTCTCCAACTCGCAGGCCTTCGACGGGGTATCCCTGCAGTCGATCCTGGAACTGCTCGTGGCGGCGTTCGTCACCGGAAATGCAACAGTCGTGAACAACGGCAACGGCACCAGCACGATCACGCGATACAAGCAGGACGGCTCAACCGCTAAATACTCCGTCACCTTTAAGCCGGATGGGACCGTTACCGGGGCATCGATCCTGAGCTGAAACCATGTTTCCGCACGGTCTTTTCATCGAATTTCCCCCCGGCTATCTGGTCGCGCCTGACACCCGCATGGTGTCGCACACCGCCGATGTGCCGTTTGAGATCGGCGGTCTGGCGCTGGCACTTGCCCTCGACTGATTGTTTCCGTCTTCCGCAACGCGATCGGAGATCTCATATGGCCACCGCAGGCAACGGAGTGGTTCTGACCACCGACCCAACGACTCTCTTCAACGCCAGCGGCGGCGGCGACGGCGGCGCATGCACCACCTACATGGTGAAGAACCGCGCCTCCAGCACAGGAAACGTCCTGGTCAACGTTGTTGGACTGCATGCCGCATCCGAATACGTCGGCATCGCGCCGGGTGATCCGCCGCTCTACTTTCGGCTCGGAACCAATTCAATTCTTCAGGTAAACGCCAAGAGCGACAGCACGGCGACGATCGATCATGGGATCGTCGCGCGCATCTGAGAGTTTCGAAGTCCATCGCATGCAAGTTGAACACCTCGAGATTGCCGCCCTCTGCGCCGACCCGGCGAACGTCCGCGTTCACCCGCAGCGCAACATCGACGCGATCAAGGCGTCGCTGGCCCGCTTCGGCCAGCAGAAGCCGATCGTCGTAGGCGCCGGCAACGTCGTCCGCGCTGGAAACGGGACACTGCTCGCGGCCAGGGAGCTGGGGTGGACGCATCTGAGCGTGGTACGGACGTCGCTGGAGGCGGTCGAAGCGACCGCCTTTGGCATCGCGGACAATCGGACCGCCGAGCTGGCGGAATGGGATGAGCCGGCGCTGGCCCAACTTCTCGATCAGCCGGGGCTTGGCGATGTCGGCTTCAGCACCAGGGAGATTGAGAAGTTGACGAACGACGCTCCGGCGACCGCGACCCAGCCACGGTGGACCGAGCAGTTTCAGATCGTGGTGGAGTGCGCTGGCGAAGAGGAGCAGAAAAAACTCTACGAGCGGTTCATTGAGGAAGGCCTCACCTGCCGGCTGCTGGTTGGGTGAACTTCCGCGTGGCATGGGCGTCCCGCGCGTCCCGCCCATGTTGGCGGCTCGGAACGAAGAAACAATCTGATATCCAAGCGTCTCATGAACACCACATTTCCAACACGGGCAAGATGCCCGTGCCACGCTGCCACGAGATGCGATTCGATATCACAGTAGATTGCCCCGTCTTCGACAGCTTCCACGTCCGCCAGGTCGCGGGGCTGTTCGATGTGCCGCTGCAACAGCGTGCGCGCGAGCACTTCTCAGCGGAAGTGCCGGGCGTCGATGAGCCGTGGGACATCGGTGTGATCGTCGGCCCCTCCGGCGCCGGCAAAAGCACGATCGCCCGAGCGGCATTCGGGGAAAACCTCTATCAGGCATCCGCGTGGCCAGGCGATCGCGCAGTGATCGATTGCTTCGGCTCGCTGCCGATCAAGCTGATCACACGCGTTTTGACCGCGGTCGGTTTGAGCAGCGCCCCGGCGCTGCCCCTTTCGGATGTTGCCGGTAACGGCGTGTTTCGCCATCTACCGGAATGATCTCTAACTCAACCATCCCGTCCTTGAACGTGGCGTTGATGCGCCCCACCACTTGCCTGACAGCCTCACCCTTTTGCCGGTCTGGGCTGTTTGAGTTCAGGGCTTGCGATGCCGATTCAAACGCCGATGCCATTGAATTTACATCGTGGGCTGCCTTGACATATTCATCTGCTGCATTTTGCAGCCTTGCCCTGAGTGTCTCGAACTCGGCTTCCAGCGCTTCAAGCCGTTCCTTTGCGTGCTTCTTTGCCCGTGGCGTCGGCAGGTCCAACCAGGATTCTGTTAGCTTGGCAATTTCAAAATCCATCGCATCGTACTTCTCTCGAAGAGAAAACTCTTGGAGGTTGAACACTTCCCGGTAAACCTCAATGAGGCTTTCGTTCGCAAGATCACTATTAAAGCGTGGCATTGCCAGCTTAAACTGCTGGTCCAAACCCAGCTCATTCTCACTGATCCGTTCAACGACCTTCTGATGACTGGCGACGGCCCTGTTGACGGCCTCAACATGTCGCTCAGCAAAGGGCCGGAGAAGGGACAAATCACCGGTTCTCTGGACCGTCTGGAAGGCGGCGAGCTGGCTTCCCGTGTCAGTCAACCACTGCTTGATAGTCGATTCGACGACGCCAATGTGGAGCGTGTTCCGTCCACAGGTGCAAGGCTGGCCCATCCGGGTGTATCGTCTCTTATCAGCGTAAGTGCCGCACACATACTGAGGTGTATGACCGCCGAGAACCCCCCTCATTCTATTGCCACAACCGGCACAAAAGAGCAGGCCGGTGAGCCACAAACATTCGGTTCGTGGTGCCCGGTGCTTGACGTGTTCAGACCGAATCTTCTTTTGGGCAGCCTCCCACACTTCTTTGTCGATGATGGGTTCGAAAAGTTGCTTGGAATGAAAAATCGCCTTTTCGGGCCTTCGGTGACTTGCACGTCGCCACACCTTGGTGCCGGTTTTCTTATCAAATCGCTTCACCTTTTCCACCGGCCTAAATCCGGTGCCGTCTTCATCCCATTCTAAGTGCCTGCCAGCGCCACTATAACCATAACGCTGTTTTCCGATGTACACCGTATTTCGAACCATATCTCGAACGTGATGGTGTGCCCAGACATCGGCGTAAGTATGGGGGACTTGCAGTTCGTTTAAGTGCCTGGCTAAGGCTGGACAGCTGATCACCTGAGTGGTGTAAAAGTTGAAGATTCTTCGAACAACCTCCAGGCGTTCAACACGAATTGTGGGTCGTAACTGGAGAATTTCGTTATCGTCCTTCTTCGGGAAGCGGTCGGCGGGATATGCCTTAGATTCTCCACTCTTGGACAGCTTGAGCTTAGCGCCCTTTGTCTGCACGACTACCCGCCATACTTCCGTTCCGGTGCTGTCCAAGCAGGCCACGTCCAGCCCGTAAGGAATCGCTCCGCCCTGCCATTCGCCATTGGCTACACCTGCCCGCCCACCTTTCAGTGACCGCTCCGCTTTGTCCTTTTGCTCTTTCGTCGATTGCGCTCCGGCCACTCCAGCCTGTACAAACGTGGCAAAAGAGCCATCCGTTAAGCAGGTGCCATCAATCAAATATAGATTACATCCGGCCTCCCTCAGCCGGTAGATGTACGCCGCCAGCTCCCACTCGTCCTTGGTTCCGAATCGATCAGTGGCCGTTATCACGATCCACTTAATCAACCCATCCTCGACGGCCCTAATCATACGCTGAAAGTCGGGCCGCAGGTCCGACATATCTCTGGCTAAGCCAAGATCCTCAAATCGGTGGAGTGGGGAAATCGCCAACTGGTTCTTTTTGAGAAAGGAAAGGATCAAAGTCCGCTGCGTTTCAAGCTCCTGCTTTTCATCCGAAACACGGCAATACCAAGCTCCGGACCCCGAAAGATTGAGTTGTGATTTCATGTGTTCCTCTGGAGCCGAATAGTATATCACAAGAGCAAAGGCTTGGCGATCTGTCGCAAGAGGAGCATCCGCTGGAGTCGTCGAGAACTCTGATAATCCCAAAGGATCGCAGATGGATAGAAGAGTAAAGTCAAGGCAGCGAAGCAGATAGGGCGGAGCGCCTACATCGGGACTTTAGGGGGAGCAGGCGAGAATGAGCCGAATGCCCCTGCGAGTGCGGAAAACGCATCGTGAGTATTTATACAATGCCTAAAAGAGCGACAGAGCGGGCACTATAGTATGCGGACGGGAGCGTAGGAAGCGTCGTCGCCCCGACGCCGACGTTATGACCGTCATGGAAAAAGAAAAACGCCACTACGAAAACACGACCGTCCACATTCATGCACACTCGGCGACGATCTTTGACAGCTTGATGCCGTAGGTTCGCAGAAGCCGGTCGTGGAGGTTGAACGAGGTCATCCTGAGTTCGGGGATTGGGCCAAATTTACGGTGAAGACGTTTGCCCTGCTGAAAATACTGCCGGACAACACTCTTCACGTTTTCCAAATCCAGCGGTGCAGCCAGCGGGCCAAGCAGTTTTTCGACCTCAGCAGCAAGCGTGGTCCCGTGGTGCGTGGTCAAGCGGCCATTCAGAGCAAATGAGGTCATCCCCATTTCGGGGATATCGCCGTATTTGTTGCCAAGCCGAATGCCCCGGTCAGCGTAAGCCCTGATGACCGAACGACATTGTTCCAGCAGCCCAGCGATCCCATTGCCAAGAACGGAGTCCACTTCCTGGGCCAACGTGGTTTTGAAGTTCCTCCGCAGTTGCTTCTCCACGGCGGAACTGGTCGTCTCCAGTTCCTTGATCCAGCCGGTTGCAAACGTCGGCCTCTGCTGCGTTCGAGCGAAGAATTCTCGGATGCCGTCATCAATCTGATCCCTGCTCAGCGGGCGATGAATCAAACGCACCAACTCCCGGATCGTGTTGACCGAGACGTTTTCCGTGCCGTAGATCAGGTTGGTTCGCCCGGCAACCTTGGGCCACACTTTGTCGAAGCCGAGTCGGGCGATAGCCCCAGCAAATTCGCTGGACTGAAAGTCATCCTTGCCGATCCGCCGAGCATCGGGGTTGGCGATCCGCACGAGCAGTTTCTGCATTGCCAACTCCATGTCGGCAGGGTCAACGTCCTTCGGCACGCCGACCGTCTTGAGCGTTCTTCTGACGAGCTTCTCAGCGGCGTCGGAGTCCGTCTTGTCCGGCAGTCGTTCGTACCCAACCGTTAGCAGTTGGACGATCTCGATGTAAACTTCATGGCCGTAAAGCTCTTGAAGACTTTTCCGCCGTTCCTTCCCCGATCCCTCACCTTGCTCCTCAGGAACAGGAACCTTGATTGGCAGGAGTTCACCGCTGGTGACGATGCAGGCCAGCGTGCCGTTAAATCGGTTTGAGAGACAACGCCGTCGCTCATCCTTCGACAGATTTTCGTCAAATGCCGGGACGTAGTTGTTGATTTTGACCGTCCGTTTTGCCGGATGATAACGGAAGGGACGGTAGAAACGCTGGATTGCCAGCGTCATGGACTTTTCGCAGGCGTCGGTGTTGTGCATCCTGTCGCAGATCGGCCAGTCGGTGCCTTCGTCGAACAACCGGCACGCCACAACCACACGCAACGAATCAGGATCAGACAGCAGCCTTCGCTTGTTCACGTCCTGGGTTTCGGTCGCAACCAAATCCAAGACATCGTTCTGGTCAACAACTTGATAAAGCGATTTCAGAAGTGTGCCCATCGTGGCGTCCGTGCGGAAGCCCTTGCCCAGAGGCGGCACGATCACCAGATGACGATTGTTTGGCTCGGCCCTGATTGCGTTGATGATGAGGGCGAGCGGGTCCGACTCGTACGGAATAAAATCAATTTGGCAGTCTTCGAGGCCGAGCGTGGCGTAGTATTCGTCCCAGTCCAAGCGGAAGACCTTGAACTTATCCCAAAGGGTTTCCGCAAACATCGCCAGACGGTCGCCTCGGTAGGCCGTGGCGGTTGTCAGATGCAGTTTGCTGTCGGGCTTGTCAGCATCGACCAGATACTGGACGAATTCGCCAAGAAAGTTCCTGAATTCTTCAGGCTCCTCCTGACCATCAACCTCATCGACGACGCCCTTGATATGGTGCGCTTCGTCGATCCGAAAGGTCGTGCTGCGGATTGCCTTCGCCATCTGCTTGGGAGTGAGGGTACGCCAGACCATAACCATCGCCATGTGCGTGGCGATGGCGGCCTTTTCTGGGCCTTCCATGTCTTTGGCATCACTGAGCAGCCAGTCTTGAAGAGCGGCAAGTTTGCCGTCCTTGCCAAGGCAGAAATTGTGCCCGACTCTCCAAGTCCGAACTTTACCTCCTCCTTTTAGGCGAAAGGCGACCTCGTTGAAGCCGTTATGAATGTGATTCTGTGGGACCAGGATCAACTGCTTGTTGCCGGTCGTCTCCATGTCGAGAGCACCCAGCATACATTGGGTCAAAGACTTTCCGCTGCCACCGGGCGAGTGGTTGCTACCAAACCTTGCGCCCTTCAGTTCTTCGACGCAGCAACGCTGCCACGACTTGGCGACCTTGTTTTTTTTCATATTCTGCTCTTTGATTTCCACTTTTTGAGACAAGCCAACCGCACCCGCTCAGTTTTGCGATGCCTGCCCAAAGGCAGGATTCCCGCTTCGTGATCGGTTACGAACACAATCTTTGCTCGTCCATAATGACGACCTTTGCCGCCAACTACGGCAGGATGCACTCTGACTAGATTGCCCGGCCGAAACAGCACGTTGTCGCTCCTTCTAAGCGCCACGTTTCTGTATTTATTGGATTTAAGGGTCATGGAATTTCCC
>Ga0302326_10021582_pt1 | contig 13201 bp, 12 predicted proteins | sample Palsa_T0_3_FD_202264 | JGI IMG/M metagenome (GOLD analysis project Ga0302326, IMG submission 202264) | Peat permafrost microbial communities from Stordalen Mire near Abisko, Sweden - Palsa_T0_3 | ecosystem: Environmental > Terrestrial > Soil > Palsa > Peat permafrost | place: Sweden: Abisko... | reverse complement strand
CCCTGATTCAGGCTGGCATCGACCTCGCATTCGGCGGCGCCGCGCCGCTGGGCCTCGCCAAGCGCCAGGCGCACGATCTCCTCGAGCTCGGGAATGCGGGATTCGTCGACGGCGGCGTGCATACTGCAGAATTGTAGCAGTCGCGAACCGCGACTTATCCCCGGCCCCATCATGCCGCTGCCGCCCGAGGACCGACCGAGTAAGAGCGCCCGCAAGCGTGCGGCGCTCGCCGCGCAGAAATTGGGCGAGGAGCTCGTGCTGCTGCGCGACGCGCAGCTGCAAGCGCTCGATCTGCCGGAACCCCTGCTCGAGGCAATCCGCGAAGCACGGCAGTTGCGCGCGCGCGCGGCGCTGGCGCGCCAGCGCCAATATATCGGCAAGCTCATGCGCGAGATTGATCCAGCTCCCATCCTTGCGGCACTTGCCGAGCGCGCACGGCCCGGCAACCGCACGGCGCGCCGTTACGCGCCGGACGAGAAAGACTACAATGCCGCGATGAAACCGCTCGTCGGCATCATCATGGGTTCGGCATCGGATTGGGAGACGATGCAGGCGGCGGCGACGACGCTCGATGCACTGGCAATCGCGTATGAAGTTCGCATCGTCTCCGCGCACCGCACGCCCGATCTGCTCTTTGAGTATGCCGCGGGCGCACGCGCTCGCGGGCTCGAGGTCATCATTGCAGGCGCCGGCGGCGCGGCGCATCTGCCGGGAATGACGGCGGCCAAAACTTCCCTGCCGGTGCTCGGCGTGCCGGTGCAGTCGAAGACCCTGAGCGGCCTTGATTCGCTCCTGTCGATCGTGCAGATGCCGGCGGGCGTGCCGGTGGCGACCTTCGCGATCGGTGTCGCCGGCGCAACCAATGCAGCACTCGCCGCCGCCGCCATCCTCGCCAACAAACACGCGCCGCTGCGCGCGGCGCTCGACGCCTATCGTGAACGGCAAACCAAAGCAGTGCTCGAGCACTCCGATCCGCGCGCCCCGAGCCGCGCATGACAGTCGGCATCGTGGGTGCCGGCCAGCTGGGCCGCATGCTCGCTTTGGCGGGCTACCCCCTGGGGGTCGACTTCGTGTTCCTGGACCCTGCCGAGCATCCCCCGGCCGCGGCGCTCGCGCCGCACCTGCACGGCGCGTTTACTGACCGGCGGCTCCTGCGCACTCTGGCGCGCCGCAGCGACGTCATTACGTTTGATTGGGAAAATGTCTCAGTGGCGGCCCTGCGCGCGCTCCAAAAGGACGCGCGCATCTGTCCGCCGCTCGCGGCGCTCGCAGCATCGCAGGATCGCGTCAGCGAGAAGCGCCTCTTCGAGCGCCTGCGGATCCCGACCACGCGCTGGCGCGCGATCGACTCGCGCCGCGCGCTTGAGCGCGCGGTGCGCGACATTGGACTGCCGGGGGTGTTGAAGACGCGGCGTCTGGGTTACGACGGCAAAGGCCAGGCCGTGCTCGCGAGCGCCGCCGATATCGAGCCCGCGTGGCGCACGCTTGGCGCGACGGCGCTACTCTACGAGGAGCACATTGCCTTCACTCACGAAGTGTCAATCATCGGCGCGCGCAGCGCCTCGGGCGAAGTCGCTGTCTATCCCCTGGGCGGCAACGTGCACACGCAGGGTATATTGCGCCTGACGCGCGCACCCTACGGCCCCTCCGCCTGGCAGCGGCTTGCCGAGCGCCACCTCTGCCGCGTGCTCGAGCATTTTCGCTACGTTGGCATCCTCGCGATCGAGTTCTTTGTGCAGCGCGGCCGCCTCATCGCAAATGAGATGGCGCCGCGCGTACATAACTCGGGTCACTGGACGATCGAAGGCGCGCTCACCAGTCAGTTCGAAAATCACCTGCGCGCCATTCTCGGCCTGCCGCTTGGCTCGACGCGCGCGCTCGGCTATTCGGCCATGGTCAATCTCATTGGCCGGATGCCGCCTGCGAGCGAACTGCTTGCTTTTCGCGGCCTGCACCTGCACGACTATGCAAAGGCGCCGCGCCCGGGCCGCAAGCTCGGGCACTGCACGTTCGTGGCGCGCACGCGCATCGAGCGCGATCGGTGGGCGCGTGGCTTGCTCGCCATATTGGCCCCCAACACCCGCATCCCTTAATATCGAGGCTCAGGAAGACCCCTGCGCATCTTCGCCCCGCCGTGCGGGTATGCCGGCGTAACCGCTGCGTCCCCCGCATGATAGAAACCCGCACATGTACCTTGATCTGTTCAAACTGAAAGAGCTGCCCTTCCGCCTAAGCCCGGATCCGCAGTTCCTGTATCTGAGCAAGCAGCACGCCCGTGCCAAGGCGTACATGGAGTCGACGATCTGGTTCACCGACGGATTCGTCGTGGTCACCGGAGAGGTGGGCTCGGGCAAGACCACGTTGATCGAATCGTTTCTGCGCGAAGTCGAGGCGGACATCGTCGTCGCGCAGATCAACCAGACGCAGGTTTCGGCGGTCGATTTTCTGCAGGCCGTGCTGGTGCAGTTCGGGTTTGCGCCCTTCAAGATGAAGAAGGGCGAGCTCATCGCGACTCTGAATCAGTTTCTGGTGGAGCAGTACGCCGCCGGCAGGAAAGTGCTCCTCATTGTCGATGAGGCGCAGAACCTCTCGCTGCGGGTCCTCGAGGAAGTGCGCCTCCTCTCGGGCGTCGAAACCACCAAGGACAAAGTGCTGCGCATCATCCTCGCCGGCCAGCCGGAGCTCAACGACAAACTCGACGCGCCGGAACTGGTACAGCTCGCGCAGCGCATACGCCTGCGATTTCACTTAGGGACGCTGTCGCTCGAAGACATGCGGGCCTATATCCAGCACCGTCTGGAAGTTGCCGGCGGTGCCGACCGCGAGATCTTCGCGGAGGACACTTTCGCGGAAATCTTTCGCTATACGGGCGGCGTGCCGCGGCTCATCAACACGCTGTGCGACACCTCGATGCTGGTGGCCTCCAATGCCGAGCGCGACTTCGTGGCCGTCGAGGACATCGCAACCGCGATCGAGGAGCTGCGCTGGGTGGAGTTCAATGAGCGCGGAACTCACTCGCTGCACGGGAGGCCCGAGATGGGTACGGCGCACCCCGCGGCCCACGATGATGCGTCCGTGATCCTCGGACGCGTGCTCGTTTCAACCGAGGGCCGCACCGTACAGGAGCTGCCGCTGCGCGTCGGGCGCGTCATTGTCGGCCGCACGGCCGACAATGATCTGCAGATCGACAGCCGCTTTGTCAGCCGCCATCACTGCCAGCTCATCGTCGGTGCGCAGTCCTGTGTGATCGAGGATTTGAACAGCACCAACGGAATCTACGTCAAAGCCAAGCGCGTGCGCCGTCAGCACCTGAACGACGGCGATGTCGTGGTCATCGGCAAGCACGAACTCATCTACATTGATGAGCGTGCGCGCGGCGGCAGGAATCCCTTCACCGACACACTGCCGGGCACGCAGCCGACGAGCGAAGGGGCGTGAAGATGCGCGTGCTAGCGACGCTTTTGTACTAAGAGCTCGGCGAAGCGGCCGAGCAGCGAAGGCTTCCAGCCCTCGACGTGAAGATCCTTCGGCTGCACACCGATTTTCGGTTTCAGCGCCGCCAGCAGTGCTGGCGGCAGCTCGATCTCGGACGGTTCATCAGCCTGTGAGGACTCAGCGTGCATCATGAATTTCCTTGTTGTGCGCCCGGGCGCGCCTGTTGAAACAAACTACGGTGGCGGCGCCGCCAGTGTAGTGGCCGACGTCACAGCTCGCGCAGCAAAAAGCACTCCAGTCGCCGTGCGTGTCTTAATCACGCCGCGGCTTTTACAATGTCGATAAATTATGTCAGCGCTGGTGTAAGCGTGTGTCGCGCTGCCGCTCAGCCCGTGCCTCCGACGGTCAGGCCGTCAATGCGCACCGTCGGCTGACCCACGCCCACCGGTATGCTCTGACCTTCCTTGCCGCAGGTGCCGACGCCATCGTCGAGCTTCAAATCATTGCCGACCATCGTGACGCGCGTCAGCACGTCCGGGCCGTTGCCGATCAGCGTCGCGCCTTTCAGCGGCGCGCCCAGCCGGCCGTTTTCGATGGCGTACGCCTCACTCGCCGAGAACACAAATTTTCCCGAAGTGATATCGACCTGTCCACCGCCAAAGTTGACGGCGTAGACGCCGCGCGCCACCGAACGAATGATCTCCTCGGGCGCGTACGCTCCGGCGCGCATGTAGGTGTTTGTCATGCGCGGCAGCGTCATGTGCGCGAACGACTCGCGCCGGCCATTGCCGGTCGAGCGCACTCCCATGAGGCGCGCGTTCATCCGGTCCTGCAGATAGCCGCAGAGTATCCCATCTTCGATGAGCGTCGTGCACTGCGTGGCAGTGCCCTCGTCGTCGATGTTGAGTGAGCCGCGCCGCCGCGAAAGCGTGCCATCGTCGACCACCGTGCAGCCCGCAGTTGCCACGCGCTCGCCGATGCGGTTGGCGAAGGCCGATGTGCCTTTGCGGTTGAAATCGCCCTCCAGGCCATGTCCGATCGCCTCATGCAGCAGCACCCCTGGCCATCCCGGACCCAGGACCACCGTGGTCGGGCCGGCAGGCGCCGGCACGGCATCCAGATTGACGAGCGCCTGGCGCGCGGCCTCGCGGCCGAGCGCAAGCGGTCGATCCTCCGCGACGAGATCCGCCAGAGAAAAACGCCCGCCGGCGCCGGCGTAGCCCTGCTCGCGCCGTCCGTCCTGCTCGACGATGACCGATACGTTGAAGCGCACGAGCGGACGTATGTCCGCGGCAAGGTTGCCGTCGCTCGTGGCAATCAACACCACTTCGTGCACCGTCGCCATGCTCGCCATCACCTGCACGATGCGCGGATCAATGCGCCGCGTCTCGCGATCGACCCGCTCGAGCCACGCGACTTTCTGCTCATCGATGAGCGCCGCGGCAGGGTCGAGCGGCAGATACAACTGATGCCCGGTCTGCGCGTGCCAGGCCTGCACGGCGCGATCGTCTCCCTGGAGCGCAATCGCGCGCGCCGCGCGTGAGGCTTCCTCGAGCGCCGGCCACACGATTTCGTCCGAATAGGCAAAGCCGGTCTTCTCACCGGCGAGCGCCCGCACTCCCACTCCCTGCTCGATGCTCGCGCTGCCGTCTTTGACGGTGCCGTCCTCGAGCGCCCACGACTCCTCCCGGGAGATCTGGAAATAAAGATCGGCAAAGTCCACGCGGTGCCGCAGCACTTGGCCGAACACCTGATCGAGGCGCGCATCATCGAGCCCGCCCGGGCGCAGGATGAGCTCGCGCGCGATACCGAGCGCGTCAGTCGCAGGCAACGAATCGGTCATGGGCTTCCTGGGAGGCGAGCGGGCAAGTGCGCAATTACAACACGCGGTGCAGCAAAGCAGGGAAGCTCTTGCGCACTTGCGCCTGCCGCGCGAGGTCGAGCTCGGCGCTCACACAGCCGCGGCCGCGCGGCAGCCGTGCCAGGATGTGCCCCCAGTGGTCGACGATCATGCTGTCGCCGTAGGTCTCGCGCCCGTTCGGATGGAAGCCCGACTGGGCGGGCGCGATCATATGACAGAGGTTTTCGATGGCGCGCGCGCGCAGCAGCGTTTCCCAATGCGCGCGTCCAGTCGGCGCGGTAAAGGCCGACGGCAGTACGAATAACTCGGCACCCTGCGCGCTCAAATTGCGGAACAGCTCCGGAAAGCGCACGTCGTAGCACACCGCAAGTCCCACGCGCCCGACCGGTGTGTCGACCACCCGTGGCGTCCTGCCAGGCGCCATATTCGCCGATTCGCGATAGCTCTCGGCGCGCTCGGGAATCTCGACGTCGAAGAGGTGAATCTTGTCATAACGCGCAACGCACTTGCCCGCAGCGTCGTACACCTGCGATGCCGCCGCCACGCGCGACTCGCCGGGAATTCTGATGGGAATTGTGCCGCCGATCACCCACAGTCCCAGGCGCTGCGCGGTCGCGGCGAGGAACTCCTGAATGGGACCGCTGCCTTCGGCTTCGCCGACCGCGAGCTTGTCCGCGTCGCGCATGCCCATGAAAGCGAAGTTCTCCGGCAGCACCGCAAGACACGCGCCGGCCGCATGCGCCTCCTCGAGGAGGATGCGCGCCTCGGCGAGGTTCGCCTGCACATCCGCTCCCGAGGTCATCTGCAGCGCCGCGACCTTCATGTACCCGGCCGCTCGGCGCTGAAGGGTTCAATCTGCAGGGCAAGAGCGCCTCCGGAGCGGCGCACCTTCAAGTTTGCATCCGAATAGACATCTCCCGCCGCCAGGAGCTCACTGACAAATACTCCGCCACTCACAGGCGGCAGCAAAAGTTCGCGCCCGGCCCGGTTCCACGCGGCGAGATACGGCGTGGACTCGAGGCGCGCAAGCCTGCCCGACAGCACCACCGCGTTTTCCGCCGCCAATGCGATGGGGCCCGTGCCGCCGAAGCGCACGCTGCCGCGCTCCACGCGCCATGCATCATCTCCCGCGGCAACGATCTCAAAGACGCTGTGCAACCGGTCGGAGAGCGCCAGGTGCAGCTGCGCCCGCTCGCTCGAGCCGCTGATATCCACGTGCAATGGCGCAGGCACGCCGGCGGCTTTGGTCAAGGGCTCAGGCAGTCGGCTCGCAACTCCGGTCAGCGTGGCATCGAGGCGCGCCTGCCACTGCGCCGGATGCGACGGCGATTCCGGCTCGAGCAGAAAATCTCCGCTCCACTCGGCATCGCCGTCGAGCGCGCTCGGATCGGCGACGGTGCCCAGAGCCGCAAGCTCGCGTACATCCATAAGCCCCTGCGCCCGCACCGCGAACGCGCCCGCGCGCCGCTCCGGCCGCTCCGACAGATGCAATGTCACCGGGCCGCCGAGCCAGCGTGCCGTCAAGAGCGAACGCTGCAGGTGGCCGCCGTCAAATGCGAGCGCGCCGCGCACCGATTGAAGCGCGGGCACACCCGGCCCGGTGAGCACCGTCGCCTCTTCGAGCGAGACGGCAACGTGCGCGCGCGTCAGGCGCTGCGCGCGCCGCGCGCTGATGCCGGTATCCGGGGGGATCGCAAGATCGAAGTCGAAGTGCGCCTCACCGCGTGCGGCAAGGCCGCGCACTTCGGGGACGTAGGCGCGCAGCTGCGGATGTTCGTGCACCCAGGCGAGCGTGCTTTCGAGGCGCCCCGTGGCGTGGCCATCCACCCGCAGTGCGCTCTTGCCATCGGCACGCCAGGCAAGCTGCATCGGTCCGAGCTCAAGTGGACCTGCATGTCCGCGGGCAACTGTCGCTGTGATGCCCGAATCGGTCCAATCGATGTGCGCATCGACGCCGCGCGCATCGAGCCCGCGACCGTCCGACACGGTGGCATTCACAAGCGCCAGCGCCCCAGTAAGTGAACCCGCCGCCGTGAGCGCAAAGCGGGCATCCCCGATGCGCCCGGCCGTCACATTGGACGCCGCGGCGCCGAAGTGCGCTTGCAGCTGCGGCCCCCAGAGCCTCTGCAGCAGCGCCACATCCGCATCCATAAGTGCACCGCGTAACTGATAACGCGGCACATCGCCTGCATGCGGCGCGCTCACACTGCCACCGATGCGCAACCGTCCGCAGTGCTGGTCATCAATCCTCACTTCATCGCTTGCCACGCGCCACCCGGCGTTCGTGCGGCTGACGTTGAGGTGTGCCGCGACGCGCAGATCCGTCAGGGGCTCATCAGGGCGATCCGCCAGCACGACGCGCACGGCAGTGCCATCGAGCTCGACGCCCCACGCGCGCTCGTCGCCGGACACCTCGGCCGCAAGCCCCGTCACAGCAAAGGCGTGCGCTGCGCTTGCGAGCGCAGCGTCCTCGAGGCGCGCTTGTAGCGTGAGCCGTGCGCCAGGCACTCGTGTGCCGTCCCAATCAAAGACGACATCGCGCGCGGTGCCGCCGATCTCCGCGTCGCCCGTGTCAAGCTGGGGCGCCGCCCACACGATCGCGGCCGCGAGTGATTCGAGCGGCAGCCGGCTCGCCTGCACGCGCAGCCGCGCGCCATCCCAATCGACGGCCACGCGCGCGGAGGCTGCGGCATCGCTCGGCGAGCGGCCCACCTGCAATGCGTAGATCGTGCCATGCCATCGGGAGCCTTCGCGCCGCAGGCGCCAGTCCCCGCGCACTCGATCGACGAGGAGCGAATGATCGGATGAGAGCGAATCGGCAAATTCGACGCCGCCGGCGCGCACCGAGCCGTCCGCCGTCAAAATTCGGCCGCCGGCAAAGTCCGCGCGCAGCGTGACATCGCCGCCGCCTGCGCTCGGCAGGCGGCGCGCGAGCTGCGGCATGCCCTGCAGAAGATCGCGCCAGCCGGCGAAAACCAGCCGCACGCCCTCGACGCGCACGCTCCCCGCGAGGGTTGCCGGCCGGGATAGATCGCCGTGCAGGCTGAGATCAACATGTGCGCTCGCGCCCAGGCGTTCCGGCAGCAGCACCAATGCCTGTGCTCGCCATTGATCGCGAACCCGCGACAGCGACGCGCGCCGGATCGACACCGCCCAGCTTTCCGCGTTCTCGTTGGGATCCGCTAGATGCAGCGTTCCGCCTTCAAAATCGATACGCCCGCCGCGCCACCGCTCGAGGATTGCGGCGCTGCCGGTGGCGGCGTGCGCCGGAACCTTGGCAGGTCCACGGGCGCGTTCGGCGCCGGGCGGGTAGCGCGGCAGATCGATGTCGGGGGCGATGAGCGTGATGCGGCCCATCTGCAGGCGCCCGCTCTGCACGCTGCGCCATGCATCGAAGCCGACGACGAGCTCGGGTGCGCGCAACAGAACGTCTGTGCCTCCGGACTCCCCGAGCTCTACATGCGAGAAGACTGCCTCCGGGCCATACCAGCCCCAACGCAGGCCCAGCTCCTCGAAGCGCAGGTCGAGACCCGTCTCGCCACGCACGAGGCGCTCGAGCGCCGCGCGGTGCTCGGGAACGCGGGCGGCGGTGAGCTCGCAGGCAAGGATCAGGAAACCGGCGAGGAGTGCGATGGCGCCGCCGCCCAGGACGGCGACGCCCAGGTAGCGCACCGTGCGTTCATGTCTTAGGTCTGCGAGCCAGCGAGGCACACGCCACCTCTTCCAAGGGCCTATATCAGCACCACATCGTACTGATCCACACCGTAGAGTGCCTCGGCCTGCAATCGTATGGGACGACTGATCTGGGCCTCAAGCTCTGCCATCGCGCCCGACTCCTCATCGAGCAGGCACTCCACCACGTCCGGATGGGCCAGTATCAGCAGCTCGCGGGTCGCAAACTGCCTGCTCTGTCGCACTATCTCGCGAAAGATTTCATAGCACACGGTCTGCGCAGTTTTGATGAAGCCGCGCCCCCCGCAGCTGCGGCACGGCTCGCACAGCAGGTGTTCGAGGCTCTCGCGCGTGCGCTTGCGGGTCATCTCGACGACGCCGAGCGGCGAGAGGCTTACGATCTGGGTCGCCGCACGATCGCCCGAGAGCGCGCGCTCAAGAGCCGCGAGCACCGCGCGGCGATGCGGCTCGTCCTTCATGTCGATGAAATCGATGATGATGATTCCGCCCAGATTGCGCACACGCAGCTGCCGCGCGATCGCAACTGCCGCTTCGAGATTGGTGCGATAAATGGTCTCCTCAAGATTGCGATTGCCGACATAGGCGCCGGTGTTGACGTCGATGGTGGTCATCGCCTCGGTCTGATCGATCATGAGGTGGCCGCCTGATTTCAGGAGCACCTTTTGCTGCAGGGCGAGGCTGATCTCCTCCTCGATGCCATGCAGATCAAAGATGGGTCGCGGCCCTGCGTAGAGCTCGATTGAGCGCGCCGCGGCGGGGATGAAGCTCTGCGCAAAATGCACCATGCGCGCGTGCTCAGAACCCGAGTCGACCAGCACGCGATCGACGCCGCGCGCAAGTTCGTCGCGCAGGATGCGCAGCGCGAGTGGCAGATCCTCGTGGACGATCTCACCCGCTTGCACCTGGGCGGCACGCGCGCGCACGTGCTGCCACAGTTTCTGCAGGTACGCCATGTCCTCGCTCAGGTGCTCTGCGGAAGCCGACTGCGCGGCGGTGCGCACGATGAAAGCGCCGTCCTGCGCGCGCGGCACCATCGCAGTCACGAGCGTCTTCAGGCGCAGCCGCTCGCTCTCCTCCTCGATGCGGCTCGACACGCCGACGCCTGCGCCGTGCGGCATGTAGACGAGGTATTTCGAGGGCAGGGACACAAAGGTCGTAAGCCGCGCGCCCTTGCTTCCGAGAGGATCCTTGATCACCTGCACGAGGATGTCATCGCCCTCGACGACCAGGCGGCGGATGTCATCCACCTGCGGCAGATTGACGATTGTTTCCTCGGGCCGTTCGAAGGCGATGTCCGCGGCGTGCAAAAAAGCCGTGCGCGCAAGCCCGATCTCGATGAACGCGGCCTGCATCCCGGGCAGCACCCGTGATACCCGCCCTTTGTAGAGATTGCCGACGAGGCCGCGGCGGCTGACACGCTCCAGGTACACCTCCTGCAGCGCGCCGTTCTCCAACAATGCCGCGCGCGTTTCGCGCGGTGCGACATTGACGAAGATCTCGATGCTCATGCGGGGAGCACCCGCCCGTACGGCACGCCGGCGGCGCGCAGCAGTTGGGCAGTCTCAAATAGCGGCAGCCCCATGACACCGGAGTAGCTGCCGTGCAGCGATTCGATGAAGGCGGCCGCCAGCCCCTGGATGGCATAGGCACCCGCCTTGTCGTGCGGCTCGCCGCTGTCCCAATAGGCGCTGCACTCCTCGGGGGTGAGCGCGCGCAAGCGCACCGTGCTCGCACTCACGGCGATCGCGACCCCGTGTGCATCAGCGAGCGCCACCGCGCTCAGCACTTCGTGTTCCCGACCCGAGAGACCTGCAAGCATGGCCAACCCCTGCGCGCGAGCGCGAGGCTTGCCAAATATGGCGCCGTCGACCACGACGATTGTGTCCGCACCCAGCACCGGCAGCGCCGGATCGGCACTCCAAATGGCGCGCGCCTTGGCGGCGGCAACGCGCGCTACATAATCGCGCGGCGACTCGAGCTCATGCGGCGTTTCATCGAGGTCGGCGCTGCGCACCACATGCGCAACTCCGATCTGCGCCAGGAGCGCACGGCGGCGCGGCGATGCGGAGGCGAGGCAGAGCACGGGTAACGGCGCGTGCATGATCGATCAGCCGCGATGATAGGGATGATGATCGAGGAGGCTCTGCGCGCGATACAGCTGCTCAACGAGCAGCAGGCGCGCGAACGCATGCGGCAGGGTCAGGCGCGACAAAGCCAACTTGAAATCCGCGCGCGCGAGAACAGCGGCGGCGAGCCCGTCGGCGCCGCCAATGAGAAACGCCAGGTCGCGCGCAGCCTGCAGCCGCGCTGCGAGCCAGGTCGCAAGCCCCCGGGTTGCAAACTCTTCGCCATGCTCATCGAGTGCCACCACGAACTCTTGCGGACGCAGTGCCGCAAGCAGACGCGTCGCCTCGACGCGCATGGCACGTTGCGCGCCGCGCTCTGCGCCGCGCGCGCCTGACGGGATCTCCACCAGTTCGAGCTTCAACCGCGAGCGCAGCCGTGCGGCGTAGTCCTCGCAATTCTCACGGACCCAGCTCGGGGTGCGCGATCCCACTGCGATCACGCGAATGCGCATGCCTTGCCTCGTCAGCGCGACCGTTTCGCATCGCTTGGCGCCGACTCCCACAGCTTCTCCAAAGCGTAGAACTCGCGCACCCGCGGCAGCATGACATGCACCAGTATGTCTTGCAGGTCGACCAACACCCACTCCGCATCGCGCGCGCCTTCGACCCCGAGGGGGCGAAAGCCCGCAGCCTTGGCTTTTTCCACGACGCGTTCGGCGATGGAGCGAACGTGCCGGTCGGAATTTCCCGATGCAATCATCATGGTGTCGGCGATGTCGGTGAGACCCCTGACATCGAGCTTTTTTATATTGACGGCCTTCATGTCCTCGAGCGCGGCAGTCACGATGCTCTGCAATGCAGAAGCGCGCCGCGGGGCGCGGCGCGAACGGCTACGGCTGATCATGTTCAGCTTGAGAATCTCCCGCGCGTGTCATCGCTCTGCGCCAGCATAGCATCTCGTCTCGAGGATGATCCGGCGAACTTCCTCCGGGACGATATAGCGCGGATCGCGTCCCTGCGAGATGAGCTGGCGCAGCTCCGTCGAGGAGATCTCGAGTTGCGTCACTGCATGAATATAGATGCATCCGGCGCGCTGCTCGTGCAGATCGCGCACGCGGCCGGTGCCGCGGTCGACCATGACCTCTCCGAGCGGCCCCATGGTGGGCGCCCGCCAGCCGGGCCGGTGCGCAACGACAATATGTGCAAGCTCGAGGAGCTCGCGCCAGCGATGCCAGTTGGGCAGACCCAGAAATGCGTCCATTCCGAGCAGTAGACACAATGAGCGCTGCGGATACTCCGCCCTCAGTTCCGTCAGCGTATCAACCGAATATGACACTCCCGTGCGCCGCACCTCGCGGTCGTCGACGACGAAGGCAGGCTGGTCCGCGACCGCCGCTTTGACCATCTCGAGGCGCAACTGCGCCGGCGCGTGCGGCTGCTCGCGATGCGGCGGACTGCCGGTGGGCATGAAGCGCACTTCAGATAGATTGAGCGCCTGCCACAACTCGAACGCCGTGCGCAGGTGCCCATAGTGAAGCGGATCGAATGTTCCGCCGAAGAGCCCGATCGGTTGCATCAGCGAGTCCTATTTGACGATGATCGGGGCAGCGCCAGGAGCGGCCGCGTGCAGAACTCCGCAGCCAGGAGCGCGAGTTCATCCCATGCATCGCCCGCCAGGCGTCCCTTGATCATGCGATCGGCGCGCTCGGCACGCATTATCAGGCGGCCGAAGGGCACAGTGCGTACGCGGCGCAGGCCCTGTGCCAACGCCGCGGCCTGGCGCTGCCAGGATTTCGCGGGCGCGTCTGCACCGGGCGCCGCGTGCGCGCGCCACAGGTCGTGCACGGCCTTGTTGATGGCCCAAAGTACGAGCGGCGGCTCGACCCCTTCGGACTTGAGGCCCGCGAGCACGTGCAGCGCGCGCGCTGCATCGCCCGCGAGTGCTGCCTCGCCCAACTGCCCGACTTCATAGCGCGCGCTGTCGGCGACGCCTGCAAGCACGTTCGCCGCAGTAACCGTTGTGTCGGGAAAAAGGAGCTGCAGCTTCTGCAGCTCCTGCTGCGCGGCGAGCAGATTGCCTTCCGTGCGCTCGGCCAGTACTTCGAGTGCCTCGTCATCCGCGCGCAGGTTGAGCCGCCGGCAGCGG
>Ga0302326_10021581_pt1 | contig 13202 bp, 10 predicted proteins | sample Palsa_T0_3_FD_202264 | JGI IMG/M metagenome (GOLD analysis project Ga0302326, IMG submission 202264) | Peat permafrost microbial communities from Stordalen Mire near Abisko, Sweden - Palsa_T0_3 | ecosystem: Environmental > Terrestrial > Soil > Palsa > Peat permafrost | place: Sweden: Abisko... | reverse complement strand
TTCCGCGTGACGAACGACGTGTCGGCGGTCGCTAATCCGGCAACGGGTGTTGCCGTGTACGATACCTACGATGCGCCCGGCTTTCAGGTTTACGGCGGCACCAGCGTTTCATCACCGCTGCTCGGTTCCGTCTACGGCTTGGCCGCCAATGAATACAAAGCCGATTGGGCAGAATCCGTTTGGCTGCACAAGAACCACAAGTATCTCTACGATATTACCTCGGGCAGCGACGGTACGTGCAACCCCTCCATCCTGTGCACCGCCGGGGTTGGCTGGGACGGTCCGACTGGTTGGGGCTCGCCGAACGGCATCGGCGCCTTCTAGCGGATCGACTTCGTCGATCCGTCGCGTTCAGCGGGCTTCGGTCGCTCAGGGCCGCACGTACGCGTGCGGCCTTTTCTTAGGCCGAAGTCGCCGGCGCGGGCGCCGGCGGGCCGCCCAGATAGGCGCGGCGCATCGCTTCACTCGCGAGCAGATCGCGGGCCGCACCGTGGAGCGCAACGCGTCCTGTCTCGAGCACGTACGCGCGGGCGGCAAGCTGCAGCGCGAGGTGAGCGTTCTGCTCGACGAGCAGGACCGTCGTCCCTTCGCGGGCGATTCGCGCGATCGTTTCCATCACGTCGGCGACGATGAGCGGCGCCAAGCCCAGCGACGGTTCGTCGAGCAACAGCAATTTGGGCTTGGCCATCAAACCGCGCGCGATCGCCAGCATTTGCGCCTCGCCGCCCGACAGCGTCCAGCCGCGTTTTGCCGCCAGCATCCGCAGCTTGGGGAAAATCGCGAACGCTGCCTCGACGTCCTGCTCGATCGACGCTCGCGTCGCCCGGCGCGGCGCGGCGCCGAGTCGAATGTTATCGCCGACGGTGAGGCCGGGGAAGATGCGCCGGCCTTCCGGAACATGCGCGACCCCCAGCGCCACGACGTCTTCTGGATCGCAGCCGATCAGCTTACGGCCCGCGAATGTAATTCTGCCCGCACGCGCGCGGATGAGCTGCGAGATCGTTTTGAGCGTCGTGCTCTTGCCCGCGCCGTTGGCTCCGAGCAGCGCCACGATCTCGCCCTCACCGACATCGAGCGAGATCCCGTGCAGCGCGCGAATCTCGCCATAATACGACTCGACGTCGCGCAATTCAAGCAGCATCGATCGACCCGCCTAAGTATGCCGCGATCACCTCGCGGTCACGCGCGATCTCGCTCGGCGCGCCCGCGGCTATCTGCGTGCCGAAGTTCAAGACCGTGATCCGATCGCTCACGGTCATGACCACATTCATGTCGTGCTCGATGAGCAGCAGCGTTATCCCGCGTTCGCGGATGCGGCCGACCAAGCCGATGAGGTCGTCGGTCTCGGCCGGATTCATCCCGGCAGCGGGTTCATCGAGCAACAGCAGGCGCGGCTCCGTCGCCAGCGCCCGCGCGATCTCGACCCGGCGCTGATCGCCGTACGGCAAGCTGCGGGCTGGCGCGCCGGCCGCGCGCGGCAGCCCCACGAACGCCAGCAGCTCCTCGGCGCGCTCACGCGTCTCGCGTTCCTCGCGCGCCGTCGCGCGACCCGAAAAGACCGCGGTCACGACGTTGGCCGACGTGCGCGGGTGGCGGCCGATCATGACATTCTCGCGTACGCTCAAGCCGGCGAAAAGCCGGATATTTTGGAAGGTCCGGGCCACGCCGGCTGCCGCGATGGCATGCGGGGGCATGCCGCAGAGTTCGCGGCCGTCGAAACGAATCGAGCCGGCATCGGCGCGATAGATGCCTGAAATCACGTTGAGCGTGGTGGTTTTCCCCGATCCGTTGGGACCGATGAGCGCGTGGATCTCGCCCGCGCACACGCTGAGCGCGAGATCGCTGACGGCGTGAACGCCGCCAAAACTCTTCACTAAGCCGCGCACATCGAGCAGCACCGGCGCGCCCGACATCACGACCTCTGCGCGGACGGGCGAGCAGCAATCGTCTCGGACCCTGGGTCCGGCGGCGGCGAAAAGCGCGCGATCACCGCCTGCAGCAGCCCGGCAAGTCCCTGCGGCATGAAGATGATCATCGCGATGACCGCGGCGCCGTAGACCATGATATACGAGTTTTTCAGCGGCCGCAGCACCTCGGGCAAGAACGTCAGCAATGCGGCGCCCACAATCGCCCCGCCGACCGACGACGCACCGCCGATGATCAGCATGACCAGGAACACAACGGACGCATCGAACGAGTACGAATCGGGACTGATAAACTTGATGCTGTGCGCCAGCAGTGCCCCGCCCAAACCGGCGTATGCGCCGGCCAGCACGAAGGCCAGAATCTTATAGCGCGTGGCGTCGATCCCCATTGCGCTCGCCGCAAGTTCGTTTTCCCGAATCGCCTGCATCGCGCGCCCGGGCCGCGTTGCCTTGATGCGCGACGAAACGTACGCGCCGGCGCTCACGCAGGCGAGAACGATGTAGAAATATGCGCCGTACGAGTCGATCGTGTACGCACCGATCGCCGGCGCGGGGATGCCGCTCATGCCGTCCGAGCCGTTCGTGAACGCCTTCCAGTTGACGAGCACGAGCTGCGTGATGATGCCGAAGCCGATGGTCGCGAGTGCCAGATAGTGTCCGGATAGTCGCAGGCACGGATAGCCCACGCACAAGCCGACCAGCGCGGAGAGCGCCATCGCCGCCGGCACGGCTTCCCAGAAATTCCAGCCGGCCTGGGTCGTTAACCAGCCCGAAGCGTACGCGCCGATGCCGAAAAACGCGGCCTGCCCAAGTGACATCTGACCCGCGTAACCCAACAGGATGCCCAAGCCCATGACGGCGATCGAGTACGCGCCCGCCAGCACGCAGAGATTGAGCAGGTAGTCACTGCCGCGGAAAACGACCGGGATGGCCGCCGCGGCGGCGATTGCCACCAGAGCACCGGCGTTAGCGCGCGACATCAGGCTTTCTCGGCGACGCGCTCGCCGAACAGGCCTTGCGGCCGCACCAGCAGCACGGCGATGAGGATCACGAACGCGATTGCATCGGTGTACGCCGATGAAATGTAGAATCCGCCGAACGTCTCGACGACGCCGATCGTCAAACCGCCGATGATGGCTCCGGGGATATTACCGAAGCCGCCGACGATGCTCGCCGCGAACGCTTTGAGCGCGATGAGCCCGCCCATCTCTTTGGTTACGGTAAAGACCGGGGCGACGAGCAAACCGGAGATCGTCCCGAGCAGGACGCTGTACACGAAGGTGAAGGCCACGATGCGGCCGACCCGGATACCCAGCAGCCGGGCCGTCGTGCGATCCTGCGCCGTCGCCTGCATCTGCTTCCCCAACGAGGTCTTCTCAAAGAGCACGTATTGAAACATGATCAACGTAGCGGTCACTGCGATAATCAGCAGATCTTGCGGGCGCACGTGCAAGCCGCCGAAGTCGATCGTATCAGCGGTAAACGGGCTCGGAAAGGACAGCGGCTGACTACCCCATGTCAGCTGCGCGAAGTTGCGCAAGAAGATTGACACGCCGATCGTCGAGATGACGACGGGCATCCAGCCCCGATCGCGCAGCGGATAGTACGCGATCCGATTGAACAGCAGCGCGAAACCGGTCATCAGAACGATGACGAGCAAGTAGACCGCGAGCGGCGGCAGCTGCCAGTGCATTTGGACGCCGAACACCGCGACCGACGGCGCCAGAAAGGAGATCGCGACGTACGACGGCAGCATCACAAAGTCGCCCTGGGCGAAGTTGACGACGCCGACGGCGTTGTAGATGAGCACGAAGCCGAGTGCGACGAGCGCGTAAATCGAGCCGATCGCGAAGCCGTTGATCAAGAGCTGAAGGTTGGCAATCGAATCGAAATGCACGGCCTCGCTGCTGCTCCTACGCGCTGACTTTCTTGACCAGCGTTACTTTCGAATTCTCGATCTTGCCGATCGAGATTTGATGAATCATGTTGCCCTCGCCGTCACAGGTGAACGTGCCGAGCACGCCCGCGTAGTCTTTGGTCGCGCGCAGCGTTGCAAGCGTCGTTTTAGGATCCGTCGACTTCTGCTTGGCATACGCCGCGGCGAGCAGATACACGCCGTCGTAAATCCAGCCCGAACCCGACCCCACGTCCGGGGCGTGCCCGAATTGCTGCGAGAAGTTGCGCACGAAGCGCGTTGCGACCGGGCTATTCGCGCCGACGATAAAGTCGAGCCCAACGTAGCAGCCGTCGGCGCTGGCTTTGGCAATCTCCAGCGCGGTTTGGTTTCCCAGCGACGGCGAACCGACGATCGGAACGCTCAGTCCAAGCGAACGAATCTGCTGCAGAATCACCGCGGTGTCGCTGGGATTTTGAATGTAGAGCAGCAGTGCGTCGCAGTTCGCGGATTTGCACTTGAGAATCTCGGCGGTGAAGTCTTTCGTATCTTTCGGAAACTGCTCGTTGGCCACCGGATCAATCGAGAATTTCTTGAGATTCGCGACGATCTGATCCGCGCCGCCGGTACCGAAGGCGTCGGAGGCGTGCAGAATCGCCGGCCGCTTCGCGTGTTGATCTTGGACCGCGAAGGCCGTCATTGCGGCGGCGGTTATCGCGTCGGACGCACGTAAGCGGAAAAGCCCGTCGACGCCCAGCTGGGTGTTCTTCACTGCTGTGCCGCCGGTCAGCCATGGGATGAGGTGGGTCTTCATGACCGGCGCCATCGCTTGAACCTGCGTCGACAGGACCGGCGCGAGCAGCGCCTCGATATTCTCGCCCAAGATTTTGTTGAGCGCCGCGACCGCGCTTTGATTGTCGTTCGTGGCGTCTTCGGTGACGATCTCGAACGGCCGGCCGGCGAATACTTTATCCGGCCGGGCGTTGATCTCGTCGACCGCGAGCTTGACGCCGTCTTGCTCCTGCTGGCCGAGCAGCGCGTTCGCGCCCGTAATCGGCGGGATGAGGCCGATCCGAATCGGCTCGGGTGCACCCAAGACAATCGACGGCGGGCCGATGAGGCCGAGGACGGCCCCGGCCGCGCCGGCTGCAAGAAAGTTCTTCCGCCCTAAGCTCACGCGATGCTCCTCAGTTGACGTTTACGCTCGGCGCCCAGCGCCGGATACGATTGGCTCCAAAGCGCCGAACTAGAACGACGGGCCGATCCGATTGATGGCGAAATCGCGAAACTCGAATTGCTCGGCCACCGGCTGGCGCCCGTTCGCCGCCGCGACGATCCAATCGAAGATCGCGCCGCCGACCTCCTCGATCGTCGCAGTGCCGTCGACGATCGTCCCGGCGTTGATATCCATGTTCTCGCGCATCCGCTCGAACATCGCGGTGTTCGTGGCGACCTTGATGACCGGCGCGATCGGCGAGCCCGTCGGCGTGCCGCGGCCGGTTGTGAAGACGGTGATCTGCGCGCCGCCGGCGGTCATCCCGGTGAGCTGCTCGATGTCTTGCCCGGGCGTATCCATCACGACGAGACCTCGCTGCCGCGGCCGTTCGGCGTATTCAAGGACCTCGCGTAATGCCGTCGAGCCGCCCTTGTACGCAGCACCCAACGACTTTTCTTCGATCGTCGTCAGACCACCGGCGATGTTGCCCTGGGTCGGATTGCCGTAGCGCATATCGACGTGCATCGCCCGCGCCCGCGCTTCGACCCGTTCGACGAGCTCGTAGAGCTTCGCGGCAACGTCCGGTGCGGCACGCTTCGCCAACAGGTGCTCAGCGCCGACGAGTTCGGGCAACTCGGCCAGGATTACCGTACCGCCGGCCTCGACGAGCCGGTCCGCGGCGTAGCCGAGTGCCGGATTCGCGCTGATACCGCTGAAGGCATCGCTGCCGCCGCATTCGGTTCCCAGAATGAGTTCGGCCAGATCGGCTTGGGTGCGCGCCAGCGGTTCGGCCTCCCGCAGCAGCGCCCGGGCGATTTCGACGCCCCGCGCGATCGTATTGGTCGTACCGTCGGATTCTTGGATGCCGATCACCTCGACGCGTTGACCGCGGGCCGCGATCTCGGCCGTGAGCGCCTTGGATTCGTTGGTCTCGCAGCCTAACCCGACGACCAGAACGGCGGCGACGTTCGGGTTCGCGGCAAACCCAGCCAACGTCCGCTTGGTTTGCTCGAAATCGGTACCGACCTGCGCACAGCCCGTCGGGTGGCCGATGGTGATCACCTCGGGCACCTGCCGGCCAATCCGGTCGACGACGTGGTTGGCGCACATGACCGACGGCAGCACCAGCACGTGATTGCGAACGCCGACGGTGCCGTTTGGACGCCGGTACCCTTGAAAAATCATGCGAGATCGCCGCGGCCGCGGGTGCCTTCGACGTTTTGGACGTGAACGTGTTCGCCAGCCGCGATTGCCAGCGCGGCTCGGCCGATCGTCTGGCCGTATTTGAGAATCAGCTCGCCCGCTGCGATTGCCCGCAAGGCGATCTTATGGCCGGCCGGAATAGGCCCGCGCGCGACGATGCGCAGTCCGGCGAATTCCAGTTCGGCGCCGGCGGCAAGGTTACGCAAACAAACGGCGACGTTGTCGTCGTCCTTGAGGCGCAGCGCCGCGCCGTCGAGTGAGATGGCCACCACAACTCCGTCGAGCCAAAGTCGAGATGAATTGGCAGATAGGGATTGTGAAGCCATCATACAAGTCCTTCGCGCGTCGCGCGGCCGCTCGGGCGCTGCAGCGTTCGTTTTTCGGGAGGTTTGGCGATGGAGGTTATCAAGGCGCGCATGGTCCGCGACACACTCGTCGCGCCGGCGATCGCGGATCCGCAGCACGCCGCGCACGACGCGCTCGCCCATGTGCTGCGCGGCCGAATCGCGCCGGGCGCGCGCGTTGCCATTACGGCCGGCAGCCGCGGCGTCGCCAACATTCCCAAACTCTTGCGCGGGTTGGCGAACGCCGTGCGCGACGTCGGCGGTCAACCGTTTTTCGTTGCCGCGATGGGCTCGCATGGCGGAGGTACCGGCGAGGGTCAACGCGAGATGCTGGCGTCGCTGGGCGTCACGGAAGCGGCCGTCGGGGCACCGATCGTCAGCGAGATGGACGTGATCGAAGTCGGCACGACGGCCAGCGGCGTCACCGTTTACTGCGACACTCGAGCGGCGCAGGCGGACGCGATCGTCGTCGCCGGAAGGGTAAAGCCGCATACCGATTTCACCGGCGGCATCGAAAGCGGGATGCTCAAGATGACGTCGATCGGGCTGGGCAAAGCGATCGGCGCCGCCGCCTATCACGCCGCTTTCGCGCAACTGGGCTACGAGAAAATCATCCGTGAAGTCGCGGCCGTTCAGTTCGCCCAGACGCCGATCATCGCCGGGGTCGCGTTCGTCGAAGATCATCGCGGCAACACCCACGCGGTCGAAGCGTTTCCAGTCGATGCGATCGTCGCCAACGAAGAGCGGCTGCTCGTTCGCGCGCGCGAACTCTTGTCGGTGCTGCCGTTCGACGAACTCGACCTGCTCGTCGTCGATGAGATGGGCAAGGATCTGTCGGGGGCGGGCATGGACACCAACGTGACCGCGCGCGCCGTCGACGGCCGCACGCAGAAGTCGCCTAAGCCCGTGATTCGGCAGCTGTTCGTGCGCGATCTCACCGAGCATTCGCACGGCAACGCCAACGGTGTCGGCTTGGCCGATTTCTGTTTGCGGCGGCTGGCCGACAAGATCGATTGGCAGGCGACGTACCTCAACGCGTTGACCGCCGCGCAGCCGGCCAGTGCGCGGCTGCCCGTCGTGTGCGCGAACGATCGCGAAGCCGTGCACCACGCGCTCGTCGCGGCCGGGGTGGAACGGCTGGCCGACGCGCGCGTCGCACGGATCAAGAATACGCTGCACATCGACTCGATGGTCGTTTCGACCGCCGCGCTCGCGACGCTGCACGCCGGCGGCCGCTATGCGGTCGCCGGCGATTCCGACGCGCTCGCACTGCGTGCGGGCGATCATTTCGCACCGTTTCCAACGGAGAATTAAGCCTGCATGCAAGTGCTCGTAACGGGCGGCTACGGTTTCATCGGCGCTTGGACCGTCCGTAAATTAATCGAAGCGGGTCATCTCGTCCGCATCTTCGAGAACCATGCCGACCGCCGGTTTTACGATCAGATCTTGGGTGCCGCGGCGGGCGATTCGCGGATCACCCACGTGCAGGGCGATATCGTCGAATACGACGACGTCGGCCGCGCCGTGGACGGCTGCGCCGCGATCGTTCATCTGGCCGGAATTCTGGTCCCGTATTGCCGCGAGAATCCGATCCGCGGCGCAAAGATCAACGTGCTTGGAACGCTCAATGTCTTCGAACATGCCAAGTCGGGGGGCGTGACGGGGCTCTCCTACGCGTCGAGCGTCGCCGTTTTCGGTCCCGACAACGGCATCACGCCGAACCCGACCACGCAGTACGGCGCCTTCAAACTCTGCAACGAAGGCAACGCCCGAGCCTACTGGATCGACCACAAAGTCCCCAGCGTCGGGCTGCGTCCCTTCACCGTCTACGGTCCCGGACGCGAGACGGGCGTCACCGCCGGGCCGACGATCGCGATGCGGCACGCCGCGCAGGGAGATGCGTACACGATCCCGTTCAGCGGCTCGACCGGCATGGATTACGTCGAAGACACCGCCACCATCTTCGCCCGCGCTGCCACCCAAGCACCGGCCGGCGCGCACGTGTTCAGCTTGCAAGGCCAGATCGCTTCGACCGACGACATCATCGCCGCCATTCGTGAGCTCGTTCCCGCTGCGCGGATCGCCGCGAGCGGCGCACCGCTGCCGTTCGCGCCCGAACTCGACGAAGGCGATCTGCGCACCGTCTTTCCGGGCTTGCCGCGAACCTCGCTGCGCGAGGGTACGGCGAAGACCGTGGAGTTCTACCGCAAGAACGCCGCGCTCGCGCGCGTGTAAAGAAGGGCCAGCGTGCTAGCTTAAATTTCACCAAAGGCAGCAGACTAAGCGGCCGAGGCAGCGAAGGGCCGTCGGGCATGGTTCGACATCGCGCGCTTCAGACCAATGTGTTTGCGGCGCTCGTGCTCGGCGGCGCGGCATGTTGTGCTGCGCTGATTGCGCACGTCGGAATCGACGTTGCCGGCGATTTCGTGCTCGCCCACGACGCGTACGACGGACTCGATCACCGCTCGCGCAGCGAGGTCTTCGTCGTCGCTCTCACGCTCGCGCTCGGCGCGTTCCGCAACGTCGTCTGGCGCGCGCTGGACGAAGCGCGCACGGGTCGCCCGGCGCCGCGACCGAGTTTCGATGACGTCTTCGGCCGGTCCCCGTGGCGCTTTCTCCTCGCGGTAGTCGCGCTGACGCTGCCGGCTCTTATGACGATGGAGTTCGTCGATCTGTGCGCCGACGGCGGCCGACTCGACGACCCCGCCGATCTGCTGGGCGGCTCGGCTTTGCTCGGCCTGAGCATCACGATCCCCGTCGCCGCGCTCGTCGCCTGCACGGTTCGGTCGATCGCACAGCTGATCATGAACTCGCATCACGCGCTCGTCGCGGCGTTCGGCCGGCTCATCGCGCTGCTTGCGCGGGCGTACCGGCGCTCCGCCGAGCGTTCCGCCGAGCCCGGCGGCGGTCTCCAACTGCGCCAACGCTCCATCCTCGCCCGGCGTTCGGGAAAGCGCGGTCCTCCGCAGCGCGCGAGCTGAACGCGACGGCGTCGCGTCTGACGCCGGCATGGGACGCGCGGACCTGCTCGCGCGACGATTATCGAGGATGAGAAAGCTTCATGAAGGCAGTATCCCGGCATGCGCTCGCGCTTGCCGTTTTATTCGGGTTGTCGGAATTGACCGCGGCGGCGCTCGGCGGGACGGCCGCATTTGCGGCCGCGCCGGGCGTGACACCGATCGGAAACATCACGGGCAGCGTCACGACAAACGAGGGCGTGCCGGTGCGTAACGCCGTCGTCACGCTGCAAGGCGAGGGCGCGTCGCACTCGGGGCAAACGGACGCGGACGGCCGCTTCAGTATCCCAGATCTCACGCCCGGTACCTACGCGATTCGAGTCAACGCGGTCGGTTTCGACCCGCTCGGCCCGCGACCGATCGGTGTGGCAAAGCTCGAGACGACGGCCCTCGCGCTGACGCTCGTGCGTTCGTCCTCCTCACTGTCAACGATCGGCCGGGTCCAAGCGAACGGCGGCGAGGCGCTGACCACCTCGTCGGCGCCGGTCACCACGATCAACCCGCAAACATACTCGGCCGAAGGATACACCCGGGTCAGCGACGTTTTGCAGGACGACATGTCGACGACGCTGGTTCATCCGGCCGGCGGCGGCAGTACGGTCTTGCCGACATCCGTCGCCCTGCGCGGACCCGATCCAACCGAGACGCTCGTCGATATCGACGGGCATCAAGTCAACAGCGGCGATACCGGCGATTTTGATTTGTCGCTGCTCGACCCGGCCGACTACAGCAGCATCGAACTCGTCAAGGGGATATCGCCGTCGTCACTGGTCGGCCCCGACACGATCGACGGCGCGATCAACTTGCGCACGTTGGAGCCGACGCTCACCCCGCACGGGTTGTTGCGTCTGTCCGCGGGCTCATTCAATTCGTTCGCCGAGACGCTTGAAGACACCGGGACGGAAGGCCGGCTCGGATACGCGATCTCGCTCCATCGGACCACGACGAACGGCGATGTGAACGGTCCGGTCTTCGACGCGAATACGGGCGCGCAAGCCCAAGTGGGCAGCGGCGTCGACGGCTCGACGGCGCTCGGAAAATTTCGCTACGCGTTCGGCAGCAACGGCGGCGGCTACGCCGAGTTTTCGTTTCACGATCAAAGCGTTACGCGCGACCTCTCCGCAGCGCTGAGCTCGTATCCGGATCCGGCCGTCAGCGGGCCGCCCGGCCTGCCGATCGTCGACGGTTTCGAGGGCAGCTCGCTTTCGGCGCACAACGCGGGTTATGGTCTCGACGTCCGCGTGCCGCTCGGAGCTACTGACGCCGGCGGCGCCGAGCCCGCCAGCCTTCTGTTTCGGCATTACACCTCGCTGGTCTCGCAGACGGTGTTCGGCTCGGCTGCCGAGTCATCGCCGTACCTCTATAACGATCGCGACCTCATCGGCGAGAATTCGCTGGAGTTCGATCGGCTGTTCTCCAACGGAAGCTTGACGCTTCAATACTCGGTTCGGAACGAAAATCTCACGATCAGTGACGCCGAATCCGGCGCGGGCGACATCAACCTCGAGTCGATCGGCCGCCGGTGGGCCGACGCGTCGTCTGTCGCGAGCGACGCCTTCGCCGACGCGGGCGTCGCCGATCCGAGCACGGACAACACCCTGTTGACCCAAACGCAGCGCTCCGCCGTGCTGCGGTACATCTACGATCCAACAGCGACGCTGCACCTCACCGCTGCGACGTATTACAGCGACTACTCGATTTTCGGACATGAAGTCGACCCCCGTTTCGGTTTCGTCTACACACCCGATTCGCGTTCAGCCATCCGGTTTTCGGCCGGCAGCACCTATCAAACGCCGCAGTTGCCCGAGCTGTTCGTCCCCGCTGTGCTGCCGGCGCCGGTCGCCGGAGTCATCACCATCGGTAATCCGAATCTCAAGCCGGATCATGCGACGGAATACGATCTTGGTTTTTCCCATGTGCTCCAAACCGGCCCGGGGCGAACCGATGTGTCGGTCGACGCGTACCGCGTGAATCTGCGCACACCGGCATCGACCTACGTGCCGGCCGGTACCCCCGATTCAGACTGCGGCGCGGTGGCCGCCGGCGGTGACGGCACAGCGTGTCAAGTAAGCTTTCCCATCAACGCCGGCGACGGCGTTTATCAGGGCATCGAACTGTCCGCGCAGCGCCGGCTCGCCCCCGACATCACCCTGCGGGCCGGCTATGCCGTCCGCAGTGCCTACCTTACCAGCATTCCGCCCTACATTCAGGACGGCACCCTCGTCTTGAACGAGCAAGCTTTGGGACTACCGCTGCAAAAGGCGACGCTGGTCTTGAGCGCCGAGCCGCCCCGCGGCCTTACGTTTCGCGCCGCGCTCGTGTACGACGGCCAGTACAACGAACTCAACCAGCCGCCGTTCGTAACCGTAGCGGCATCGATCGGCTACCGCTGCCCGGCGTTCGAGGTTATCGTGTCCGGAACGAATCTCACCGATGTGTACAACCAGCACTTCACCGCAACGGGCGCCGGCGTCCCGTACGGAATTATCGGCATGACCCAACCGACCGATTCGTATGCGCTGCAAGGCACCGCGTTCAACGTCAGTTTGGCGCGCCGCTTCTGAGGAACCGCTCGCACGACCGCGCACCTTGGACAGACGGTGGAACCGCCGGGGGCGACGAATCTTCGCCTGTGATCGAGTCGACGCACGTAGGGTTTTCCGGCACCGACATACCATCCGATGCCGTTTTCAATCAATGCGTGCGCTGCGGATTGTGTCTGCCCACCTGTCCGACGTACGTTGAAACCCTGGTCGAAACGTCGAGTCCGCGCGGCCGGATCGCGCTCATCAAGGCGGTCGCCGAAGGCCGCCTGGATCTCACCGATCCCGGATTCATCCACCAGATGTCGGAGTGCCTCGACTGCCGCGCCTGCGAGGCAGTCTGTCCGTCGGGCGTTGCGTACGGGCAGCTGCTCGAGCCGGCTCGCACGCAGATCGTCCGGGCAACGACGCCCACTCGTTCGTGGCAAGCGCGCCTCGGCCGCGCCGTGGCGATCGGCAGCCTCTTCTCGAATATGAGTCTCATGCGCGCGGTCGCATCGCTCGTCCGTTTTTATGCGCGCTCGGGACTGCAAGCATTCGCGCGGCGCAGCGGCATCTTGCGCTCGCTCAAACTGGCTGAACTCGAAGCGCTTGCGCCGCCGGTATCGGCACGTTTTTTCGTGCCGCGCGGCCAGCATTGGGAAGCGATCGGCCCCAAGAAAGCCACCGCGTTCATGCACGCCGGATGCGTCATGCATATCGCATTCGCCCACGTGAACGAGGCCACGGTACGCGTTCTGCAGCGCGCGGGCTGCGACGTGATCGCGCCGGCCGCGCAGGGCTGCTGCGGGGCGATCACGATCCACGCCGGCGAGATGGATCGGGGGCGCGCGCTGGCCAAGGTCAACATTGCAGCATTCGAGGCCAGCGGCGCCGATGTCTACGTCATCAATGCCGCAGGCTGCGGATCGGCGCTCAAAGAGTACGGCCACCTGTTGTCGGCCGATCCTGTCTGGGCCGGCCGCGCGACGGCGTTCAGCGCGCGGGTGCGTGACATCTCGGAGTTCCTCGACGAAATCGGCATCTCGCCGGAGCTGGGTCCGCTGCCGGCGGTTGTCAC
>Ga0302326_10021580_pt1 | contig 13202 bp, 9 predicted proteins | sample Palsa_T0_3_FD_202264 | JGI IMG/M metagenome (GOLD analysis project Ga0302326, IMG submission 202264) | Peat permafrost microbial communities from Stordalen Mire near Abisko, Sweden - Palsa_T0_3 | ecosystem: Environmental > Terrestrial > Soil > Palsa > Peat permafrost | place: Sweden: Abisko... | reverse complement strand
TCGCCTCGTCGCGATGACGGGCGATGGGACCAACGACGCGCCCGCGCTCGCGCAGGCCGACGTGGCCGTGGCCATGAACACCGGCACGCAGGCGGCGAAAGAGGCCGGCAACATGGTCGACCTCGACTCGAACCCGACGAAGCTGATCGAGGTGGTCGAGATCGGCAAACAGCTGCTGATGACGCGCGGCGCGCTGACGACTTTCAGCATCGCCAACGACGTTGCCAAGTACTTCGCCATCATCCCCGCCGCCTTCGCGTCGACGTACCCCGCGCTCGGCGCGCTCAACGTCATGCATCTGGCCACGCCGGGCAGCGCGATCCTCAGCGCCGTCATCTTCAACGCGATCATCATCATCGTGCTGATCCCGCTCGCGCTGCGCGGCATCAAGTACCGCGCGGTCGGCGCGTCGCGTCTCTTGCGCGACCACCTGCTCGTTTACGGCCTCGGCGGCGTCGTCGCGCCGTTCGTGGGGATCAAGCTCATCGACGTCCTGCTCGTCCTCCTGCACCTCGCTTGAAGACCGGCCTGAAGGAGTCCTCGTCATGATCGGCGAAATTCGTGCGGCCCTCGTCTCGCTGGCGGCCCTCACCTTGATCACCGGGGTGGCCTATCCCCTGGTGGTCACGGGCGTCGCTCAGGCGGCTTTTCCCAGGCAGGCCAACGGGAGCCTCGTCACCCGAGCCGCCGGTCCGATCGGATCGACGCTCATCGGGCAGCCGTTCGACGAACCCAGGTACTTCTGGGGGCGCCCCTCGGCCACGACCGATGCCGACGGCAAGCCGCTGCCTTACAACGCGCAGTCCTCGGCGGCGTCGAACCTCGGGCCGACCAACCCGGCGCTGGTCGACGCCGTCACAGCGCGCATCGCCGCCCTCAAGGCGGCCGACCCGGGCGCCACCGGACCGATCCCCGTGGATCTCGTCACCGCCTCGGGCAGCGGTCTCGACCCGGATATCTCGCCCGCCGCCGCGGAGTACCAGGTCGCGCGCGTGGCCCGCGCTCGCCGGCTGGCCGAAGCGCAAGTGCGCGCGCTCGTCGCGGCCCACGTCGAGGAGCGCGACCTGGGGGTCCTTGGCGAACGCCACGTCAACGTCCTCTCGCTCAACGTGGCCCTCGACGCGATGGTCGCCCACGCGAGCTCGCCCATGTGAGCGGGCCGGTAGGTGCGATAGGTTGGATCACCTGCCGGCAGCATGACCGAACGTCGTCCCGACCCCGATGAGTTGGTCGCGCGGCTGCGCGAGGAAGAAAAGACGTCCTCGCTCGGCAAGCTGACGATCTTCTTCGGCGCTGCCCCCGGCGTCGGCAAGACGTACACGATGCTCGAGGCCGCGCGCCTGGAGATCGAGAACCAGCACCGCGACGTCGTGGTCGGGATCGTCGAGACGCACGGTCGCTACGAGACCGGCTCGGTCCTGATGGGGCTCGAGCTATTGCCGCGCCGGGTCATCGAGCACCGGGGGATCCAGCTCGACGAGTTCGATCTCGACGGCGCGCTCGCGAGGCACCCGCAGCTCGTGCTGGTCGACGAGCTGGCTCACACCAACGCCCCCGGCTCCCGCCATCCGAAGCGCTGGCAGGACGTGGTCGAGCTGCTCGACGCGGGCATCGACGTCTTCACGACGCTGAACGTGCAGCACCTCGAGAGCCTCAACGACGTCGTCGCGCAGATCACGGGCGTCGTCGTGCGCGAGACGGTCCCGGACGCGGTGTTCGACCGCGCGTACGAGGTGCGCGTCGTCGACCTGCCGGTGGACCAGCTGCTCGAGCGCCTGCGCGAGGGCAAGGTGTACCTGCCCGCTCAGGCTGCGCGCGCGGTGCAAAACTTCTTCAAGGAGGGCAACCTCATCGCGCTCCGCGAGCTGGCGCTGCGCCGCACCGCCGAGCGAGTCGAAGCGAAGATGCGCGGCTACAAGGCCGCGCACGGGATCGAGGAGTCGTGGCACACCGGTGAGCGCGTCATCGTGTGCATCTCGGCGAGCCCCAACAGCGCGCGTCTGATCCGCGCGGCGTCCCGGATGGCGTCGAGCCTCCACGCGGAGCTCGTCGGCGTCTACGTCGAGACCCCGGCGTCGATCCGCATGTCGGTCGGCGATCGCGAGCGCCTCGCCCAGCACACGCGCCTGGTCGAGGCCCTCGGCGGCGAAGCCGTCACGCTGCGAGGCGAAGACGCCGCCGCCGAGACCGTGCGCTACGCGCGCAAGAGGAACGCGACCAAGATCGTCGTCGGCAAGCCCACCCACGCGCGCTGGAGAGACATCCTCAAGCCGTCGTTTCTCGATGACCTCGTCCGCAAGAGCCTCGAGATCGACGTGTACGTCATCTCCGGCGCCGCCGAGCGCCCGCCGCCCGGGCCCCTGGAGCGTCGTCCCACCGATGGTCGCGAGACCTCGGGCTACCTGGCGGGGGCCGCCGTCGTGGCGTCGTCGGCGGCGTCGTCGTGGTTTCTCTTTGGGCGCGGGCAGCTCACGGACGTCGTGATGGTCTTCTTGCTGGGCGTCGTCGTCGTGTCGATGCGCTTCGGCTACGGCCCGTCGCTGCTCGCCGCGCTGCTCAGCGTGCTGACGTTCGACTTCATCTTCATCCCGCCGTACATGAGTTTTGCGGTCACGGACTTCAGCCACTTCGTCACGTTTGGCGTGATGCTGTTCGTGGCGCTCATCATCAGCAATCTGACCCAGCGGATCCGCACGCAGGCCGATGACGCGCGGGGCCGCGAGCGCCGGACCGCGAGCCTGTACGCCGTCAGCCGCGAGCTCGGCATCGCGACGTCGCGCGACGCGCTCGTCGACGTCGCGGCCCGCCACCTGCGCGAGCTCTTTGGGGTGAAGGTGGCTCTGCTCTTGCCAAAGGCGGACGGGAAGCTCGAGATCGTCTTCGCCGACGAGGGCACCCTGGGCGAGCAGGAGAAGGACATCGGCGTCGCCGAGTGGGCGTGGCAAAATCACCGGTCCGCGGGCGCCGGCACGGACACGCTGCCGCTCGCGAAGGGGCGGTTCGTTCCGCTGCTCGGGTCCCGCGGGGCCGTAGGCGTCCTCGCGCTGTACCCGTCCGCCGAGTCCAGGCTCGACGATCCCGACGAGCGCCAGCTGCTGCACACGGTGGGGGGGCTCATCGGCCTCGCCCTCGAACGGACCGAGCTCGCCGCAGAGGCGCGGCGGGCCACTCTGCGCATCGAGACCGAGCAGCTCCGCAACGCCCTTCTCAGCTCGGTCTCGCACGACCTGCGCACGCCGCTCGGCGTCGTCACCGGCGCGACGAGCGCGCTGCTCGAGGAGAACGGCGTCAAATCCGAGGCGACGCGGCGCGAGCTCTTGAAGACCGCGCACGAAGAGGCCCTGCGGCTGACCCGGCTCGTACGCAACCTGCTCGACATGACCCGCCTCGAGGCGGGCGCGCTCAAGGTCCACACGGACCTGCAGTCCGTCGAAGAGATCGTCGGTGCCGCGCTCGATCGGCTCGACGACCGCTTGCGGGATCGCGCGGTGCACACCGACGTCCCGGCCGACCTGCCGCTGGTGCCGTTCGACGCCATTCTCATCGAGCAGGTGCTCATCAACCTGCTCGAGAACGCGACCAAGTACAGCCCTGCAGGCTCCCCCGTCGACGTGTCGGCGCGCGCCCACGAGACCGAGGTGGAGATCACCGTGGGCGACCGCGGGCCCGGGATCGCCAGGGAGAACGCCGAGCGGGTATTCGACAAATTTTACCGCGTCCACGAGGCCGAGGGCGGAGGCGTAGGCTTGGGTCTGACCATCTGCCGCGGTATCGTCGCCGCGCATGGCGGCCGCATCTGGGTCGAACAGCGAGACGGAGGTGGCGCAGCCTTTCACTTCACCCTCCCGCGGGGCACCGCCGCGCAGGAGGCGGCCCCCCCAGCGGAGCACAGCGTCGCATGAGTGAGATCGCATGACCGAGATCAAGCCGCTCATCCTGGTCGTCGAAGACGAACCGCAGATGCGGACGTTCGTGCGGCTCGCGCTGACGGCGCACGGCTACCGCGTGCTCGAGGTGCCGACGGGGCAAGAGGGGCTGCAGCAGGCAGCGGCCCACACGCCGGACTTGATCCTGCTCGACCTGGGACTGCCGGACATCGACGGCCTGGAGATCACCCAGCGCCTGCGCGAGTGGAGCCTGGCGCCCATCATCATCATCTCGGCCCGCGGCCAAGAAGAGCAAAAGGTGAGCGCCCTCGACGCGGGCGCCGACGACTACATCACCAAGCCGTTCGGCTCCGAAGAGCTGATGGCGCGCATCCGGGTGGCGCTCCGTCACTCGGCGCGCTCCAACCAGGACCCGGCGAGCTCGATCGCCACCGCCGGGGACATCAAGGTCGACTACGCGAAGCGCCTCGTCTTCGTGGCCGAGCGCGAGGTCCATCTCACGCCGATCGAGTACAAGCTCATCGTCGCCCTGATGCGCCACGCGGGCATGGTGCTGACGCACAAACAGCTGCTCGATCAGGTCTGGGGTCCGGGCCACGCCCACCAGATGCAATACCTGCGCGTCTACATGGCGGCGCTGCGCCAGAAGCTCGAAGAAAACCCGGCCCACCCGAAGTTTCTCGTGACCGAGCCTGGCGTCGGCTACCGCCTGAAGGCTCGCGAGACCCCACCCTCGCCCGCGACCTAGTCGGCGGCGACCTTTTCGATCAACCGCTTGGCCACGCCCGGCGCGTCGCCCTCGTCGTGCTTGATGTAGACGTAGGCGTCGCCCCAAGGCTGCGCGCGGATCTTTTTGCCCCAATCCGTCAGCAGCGCATCGGAGTATTCGTCGCGGCGCAGGCGCACGTAGCCCCAGTTGGCCGTGGCCACGAGCGGCGCTTGCAGCGTCTCGCCCTCGGCGACGCAGAGCGCCACGCCGTGCTGGCGCAGCGTCGCGAACACCTCGTCGTCGAACCATGATTCGTGCCGGAACTCGAACGCGACCCGCGGCGCAGGCGCGTCGCGCAAGGCGGGTAGCTCGAGAAAGGCCTTCAGCACGGCCACGTCTTTGCGCAAGAACGGCGGCAGCTGGAAGAGGAGCGGCCCGAGCCGCGGGCCCAGCCCCCGCACGGTGCGCACGAACATCGCGACCGAGTCGCCCGCGTTCTTGAGCCGCGCGATGTGCGTGATCCGCTGAGGCGCCTTGACCGCGAACGTGAACGTCTCGGGCGCCTCGGCCGCCCATCCCTCGACGAGCTTGTCGGTGGGCATCCGGTAAAACGTGTTGTTGACCTCGACGGTCGCGAGCCGCGACGCGTAAAAACCGAGGAAGCGCGCCGGCGGCAGGTCCTTCGGGTAGAACGGGCCTTTCCACTCCTTGTAGGAGTATCCGCTCGTTCCCACGCGGACATGCATGACGCCCTTCTAGCAGTTCTCGTCCGGATTCGACGGCGCTAAGCTCGGCTGCGTGGCGGACCAGACCAAGGGGGGACGGCGGGGCGCGCTCAAGACGCTGGCCGCCCTCGGGGGCGCGGTGGGCTGCGCCTCGCTCGCCATCCCCGTGACCCGCTTCGTGCTCGCGCCGGAGTCGGGCAGCGGCGGAGGCGGCTCCTGGATCAAGACGGTGCCCGTCGACTCGCTGGCCGAAGGAGAGCCCAAGCGGGTGGCCCTCGTCGCCGATCACCGCGACGCGTGGACGCTCGAAAAGCACGTCGAGCTCGGCGCCGCCTGGCTCGAGAAGCGCGGCGGCGCGGTGCTGGCCTGGAGCTGCGTCTGCCCGCACCTCGGGTGCGCGGTCGGCCTCGCGTCGAGTGGGCCCGGATTCTACTGTCCGTGCCACGACTCTTCTTTCGGCGCCGACGGCGAACGCCTGACGGGACCTTCGCCGCGGGCCCTCGACGCGCTCGCCACCCGCTTGGAAGACGGCTTCGTCCTCGTCGAGTTCCGGCGGTTCCGGCAAGGCATCCCGGAGAAAGAGCCTGTCGGCTGACCCATGCCGGGGCTACGAGCGATAGGAGATTGGCTCGACGAGCGGACGGGCTGGCGCGGCGCCGCACGCTCCTGGGTCGACCACCCCGCGGTCGGAGGCGGCCCCTGGGCGCGGGCGATGGGCTCGGCGGTCGCCACGTGCGTCGGCGTGCTGACGCTGACGGGCTTGGTCCTGATGACGGGCTACGCGCCGTCGCCCCAGGGGGCCTGGGCCAGCGTCGCCTTCACCCAGTTCGTCATGAGCGGGGGATGGCTCCTTCGTGGCGTGCACTACTGGGCCGCGCAGGCGTTGATGGTGCTTGCGGCGCTGCACGTGCTGCACGGCGCGTTCATGGCCGCGTACCGGAAGCCGGGCGAGATCGGGTGGTGGCTCACGCTCGCCGTCCTCGGGATCGCGTTGGCGCAGGGGATCACCGGCGGGCTCTTGCCGTGGGACCAGCGCGGCTGGTGGGCGCGCGTCGTCGAGGGGAACATCATCGGCCTGGCGCCCGTCATCGGCGGCTGGCTGCAACGCATGATGTCGGGCGGGGCCGAGCTCGGCGCGATCGGGCTCGCGCGCCTGTACACGATGCACGTGCTCGTGCTGCCCCTCGTGCTGGTCGGCGCCCTGCTGGCCCGCCGCGCGCTGGCGCTACGCGCATCGGCCGCGGCGCCGGACGCCGGAGGCGCGACGGTCGGCGACCGCGTGGCGCCGGGCGTGCTGATCGCGTCCATCGTGGTGATGGCCCTGTTCGGGCTGACGTGCGCGACGCACGGCGCGCCGCTCGACGCGCCCGCCGATCCGCTGAGCGACTACCCGGCGCGGCCCGAGTGGTTTCTCATGCCGATGTTCGCGCTGCGGAAGCTTTTTCATGGCTCGATGGAGTTCTGGGGAACGTCGATCGTGCCGGGCCTCGCGGCGGGATACCTGGCGGCGTTGCCGTTTCTCGACCGGGGCAAGGGCCGGTGCGCGCGCGTCATCGCGCCGGTCATCGGCATCTTCGTGGGAGCCGGGCTGCTCGCCCTCGGCGCGATCCGGCACGACGCGCGCGACGCGGGCTACCAGAAGGCGCGCGCCAAGGCCGACGTGCAGGCGCTCCTGGCGGGCAAGCTCTCGGTCGAGGGAGTCCCCCCCGCAGGCGCGCTCGAGATGGTGCGCCGCGACCCGGAGCTCCACGGTCGCGATCTCTTCGATCGCCATTGCGCGAGCTGCCACGTCCTGGGCGATCTGGGCGATCCCGAGAAGGCGACGGCGACCAAGCTCGATGGCTGGGGAACGGTGCCCTGGCTCGAGGCCATGATACACGACCCGGACGCGCCGCAATTTTTCGGGCGCGGGCCGTACAAGGGGCAGATGCCGAGCGTGGACGCGCGCCCGAAGGACAAGGCCCCGGGCGCCAAGTGGACTCCCATGGTCAAGAGCGACGCCGACCGTCACGCGATCGCTGTCTTCCTCGCGGCGCAAGGCGACGCGGTCGCGCAAGCCGGCGCGCCAGCGGACCACGAGGACGCGGTGCGCGCTCGGGGGGAGAAGATCGTCAGCGATCACTGCACATCGTGCCACCTGTACAAGGGCGAGGGCGACGACGAGGGATCCAAGATGGCGCCGGAGCTCGCGGGGTACGCGTCGGTGGCGTGGACGCGGGCGCAGATCGCGAACCCGTCGTCGGCCGAGACGTACCGCGAGAAGGCCCTGGACGCGGCGATGAAGAAACACATGCCGCGCTTCGACGGCGACCTGTCCGCCGCCGACGTCGAGGTCGTCGCGCGATGGACGCAGGAGCACGCGCGCAAGACGTCGCCCAAGCCAATCGGGCGCGCGCCGGCGGGGGACTAGAACTTGATTCCGTTGCGGGCGCGGTGCTGCCACCAGCGCCATCCGAGCCATGCGCTCGCGGCGCCGGCGGCGACCGCAGTCACCGGAAAATGCACGACCCCGAGGGCAACGCTTGCGATCGCGACGGCGCCGGCGCGCGTGCCCTTGCGCCGCGACTCGGCCACGACCTCCGAGCGAGATTCCGACATGCCCTCGATCGTGTGTCCGCCTCGGGCGCGGCGCAAGCGCCTACTTGCTGAGATTGAGCTCCCCGCCGCACGGGAGGTCGACCGTGTGCGCGCGCCCCCGGCCCACTTTGATCTGGTGCTTGCCGCAAGCGATCGTGAGCTCAGCCTGGCCGGCCTTCTTGCCGTCGATCCAGACGTGCCCCGGGACGGCAGGCTTTTGCAGGTGCACGATGCCGGTCGTGGGCGCCGGGGGCGGTGTGGGCGCGGGGTCGGCCACGGGAGTGCGAGCTGAGGCCGCGGTCGACGGCGGTGGAGTCTCCGCGATGGTGATGGGCGCGGGGGCCTGACTGGGAGGGGGATGAAGCAGGCGCGCGACGCCCGCGGCGATCAGAATCAAGGTGCAGCCCCCGACCGTCGCCGCGACGACGCGAATCAGCCGGCGGCGCCGCTCGGGGAACTGCGGATCTCGCGCGACGATCGCCGCCAGCGAATGGACGTCGGTGATCTCGAGCCGTTCCGCGGGCTGCAGCGGGGACCTCATCAAAGTGCAAGTGGATGGCACGCGCCGAGTCGGATCACCGCGATCCCGCCCAGCGCATGGATCGACGAATTTTCCTGCCAGCACGTCCCGAGCGCAACCCCCGCTGGCGCCCCCATTGCGTCCCCCGGGAGCACCGAGCGTGGCCCGAAGCGACGCAGCTCCGGCGCGTGTGCGAGGGTGTCGGTGTAGCCATACTAGTTGACTGTACCCGAAGAACAGCACTTACTTACTAGGGTCTCGTGGCCAACGCAGGAGTGACAGACAAGTTGGCGGGGGGCCGTTGGGGGTCGTGGGAGACGCCAGCCGGGGAGGGCCCCATCGGGGGAGGCGCCACGTCTCACGTCTGGCGCGCGCGGCACGTCGACACCGGCAGGCTTGGCGCGGTCAAGGCAGCTCGAGCGACGGCGGAAGCGGGAGCCCTGCTCGCGCGCGAGGCGGCGCTCCTCGCCCGGGTGCGCCGCCGGTGGGGGCCAGCGTTGCTCGATGCGGGCAGGGGCTTTCTCGTCACCGAATGGGTCGAAGGGGCGCCGGTGGTGCCGGGCGGGGCGAACGCGGGGGCGCCCGCGCTCGACCGCCGCGGACAAGATGCTCGCGAGCGACTGGGCGCGATGCTGGCCCATGCGCTCGGGCGCGCGCTCGAAGAGCTGCATCAGGGCGGCGTATTTCATGGCGACGTCAAGCCAGGCAACGTCCTCTGGTCGCCGTCGTGGCCCGCGCGCGACGTCGCGATGGAGCGGGCGGCGACGCTGATCGATCTCGGCCTCGCGGTCGAGACCCGTGCGATCGACGCGGCCGGCGGCACGGCGCGCTACGCGTCACCGGAGCTGCGCGCTCGCGGCGAGGGGGCGCCGACGTCGGACCTCTGGGCCCTCGGCGTGCTCCTCGCCGAGGTCCTCGACCCGCGGGTGGCGCGGGCGGCCGATCCGGTCGCGGAGGTCGCGTCGTGGGGCCGCAGCCAGGAGAGCGAACCGGCGCGCTGGGTCGAGGCGCTCCTCGCTCGAGCGCCCGGCGGCCGCCCGAGCGCCGCGTGGATCGCCGGGCGCGCCGCACGCTGGCTCGGTCTGGCCACGGATCCCGAAGAGGCGGGTCGTGATCGCGTGGAGCGGGTGCGCCGCACGTATCTTGCGCTGCGCTCGCGCGAGGTCGTCCCGGGAGCCACCGTGGCGTCGGGGGTATCGGGGACGGCGCGCGCGTGGCTCGAGGAGGCCGTCGCGATGGCGGGCCGCGTCGCGCACGAACCGCGTGCCGGCACCGCGCCGGGCGTCCTCGGGTCGCTCGGTCCGGTCGGTCGCGCGCGCTGGCTCGTCGCGATGGTCGGTCCGTCGGCGGCGTCCTGGCCGATCGGCCTCGGTCGCGGGCACGGCGCGGGGCCTGAAGGCGACGACGGCGAGCTGGCCTTGCGGGCGACGACCCTCGCGCAGACGCGCGATCCGGCTGCATGGACGCTCGCCGACGTCGTCGGAAGCGCCGTCGTACCCGCGGCCGCGTGGGGCGGCGACGACGATCCGGACGCGGTGGCACGCCTCGTCCGTGAGCTTGCTCGCGCCGCCCCCCATCCCGACGCCCTCGCGCTCGCGGAGGATCGGGTGGCTCGCTCTGGCAGCTCGCCCACCCTCGCGCTCCAGCTCGCGTCCGCGCTGGCCCGCGCGGGCGACGTGGGCCGCGCGTGGCTTGCCCTGAGCCGCGTCGAGGGGCCCGTCGTCGCCGCGCTCCGCGCCGAAATCCTGCGACGGCGCGGGGAATCCGAGGCCGCTCGCGCCGTCGCCGAGGGCGCCCTCGCCGGTGCCGACCCAGCAGCCAAGTGGAGCGCGCAGGCCACCCTCGCGCGCCTCGCGTGGGACGCGGGTGACCTGACGGCGGCCGAGCGCCTCCTCCTCGGCGCGCGCGGGCCCGCCGCCGCCGAAGTGGCCGCGCTCCTCGCCTGGCGGCGTGGCCAACCGGACATCGGTCTGGACATCGTCGGCCTGGGGCTGGCGGAGTCGCCGGAGGGCGAGGCGCAGGGGCGCCTCGAGGGCGTGCGCGGCTTGTTGGAGCTCTCGCGCGGCGACGTGTCCGCGGCCTTGCGCGCGTTCGGGCGCGCGGTGGAGCTCTCGACGCGCGCCGGCGCCGTCGTCGATGAAGCCACGTACCTCACGAGCGAGGCCGCCGCCGCCGCGGACGCGGGAGATCTCGGCCGGGCCCTCGACACGTCGACGCGCGCCGCGCTCCTCTGGGAACGACTCGGTCGACCCGAGCACGCGGCGCGCGCCTGGCTCGCGCGCGCCGCCGCCCTCGCGACGGTCGGCGCGCTGCACGCCGCCGACGAAGCGGCCGAAGAGGCGCGGGCGCGCGCCCTCGAGTCCGGCGACGCGCGCGCGACGGCATACGCGCGCTGGGCGCAGGTCGAAGTGCGCGCACCCGGCGACGAGCGGGCCCGCGCGTGGGCGGTCGAAGCGGCGGGCGTCCTCCCGCGCGGCGACGTCGAAGATCAGCTCCGCGCCGGGGCCCGCTTGCTCGTATGGGCCCCCTCGGCGATCGGCGCCAAGGCCATCCTGGATGGCGACCGCCAAGCCGCCGACGCAAGCGCTGCGGCACGGTGGGAGTGGTGGGGCGCGAGGGCACGCGCGTCGCTGGCGGCGGAGATCGCGTCGCTCGCGACGGAGACCGCGTCGCCCGACGATGCGGCCGTCCTCGGCGCGCTGCTCGCCCTGCTCGAAGTCCCCGCGGCCCTCGGTTCGCGCGGCCCGGCGCTCGACGCCGCCGCTCGCCTCGCGACCCGCATGGGCAACGGGGACGCGGCGCGCCGCTTCGAGCTCGCGCGCGTCTCGTGCGCCAGGGCGCTGCGGGAGGCCACGCCACCCGCCCTGCGGCCCGGTCTCGTCTCCGTCGCGTGGGCGCGCGAGGCGCCGCTCGCCGCGGCCGACGTCTCGTTTGCCCCGGCCCAGGTGGCGCAGCTCGAAGCGATCGTGCGCGCGCTCTCGGCGCGGGACGGGCTGCGGCCGCTGCTGCAGCTCGTGATGGACACCATGATCCTCTGGGCCGGCGTAGAGCGCGGGCTCCTCTTGCTGCGCGCGCCCGACGGGCGCCTCGTGCCCCGCGCGGCCCGGAACCTCGCGCGCCACGATCTCGTGGGCGAGCAGCTGGCCCTCTCGCAGACCATCGCCCGGCGTGCCGTCGAGACGCGCGACGCGGTCGTGGCCACCGACGCCTTCTCGACGCTCGGCGACGCGCACGCCAGCGTCCACGCCCTGCGCCTGCGCAGCGTGCTCGCCGTCCCGCTGATGGCCCGGGGAGAGATCCTCGGCGTCGTGTACCTCGACGACCGCGTCCGCCGCGGCGCCTTCGGGCCCGCGGAGCTCGCGTGGGTGAGGGTCCTCGCGTCCCAGGCGGCGATGGCGATCGCCGACGCCCGCGACGCCGTCCTCTTGCGGCGCGCGCTCAGGCGCGCCGAACGCGCGCGGGCGCGGGTGGAGGCCATGCTCGGCGATCGCGAGACCGAGCTCCAGGTGACGCGCACCGAGCTGCAGCTCGTCCGCGATGGCCACGCCGGCCGTTACCCGTACCAGGACATCGTCGGCAGGAGCGAGCCGATGCGCGAGATGCTCCGCATGGTCGACCGCGTCACGGCGAGCGAAGTCCCCGTGCTCATCGTCGGCGAGAGCGGCACGGGCAAGGAGCTCATCGCCCGCGCCATGCACGTCAACGGTCCGCGCGGCACGCGCGCCTTCGTGAGCGAGAACTGCGCGAGCGTGCCCGAGACGCTGCTCGAGTCCACCCTCTTCGGCCACGTGCGCGGCGCGTTCACCGGGGCCTCGTCGACCCGCGCGGGCCTGTTCGACGTGGCCGATGGCGGCACGCTCTTCCTCGACGAGATCGGCGAGATGTCGCTCGGCATGCAGTCCAAGCTGCTCCGTGTCCTTCAGGACGGCGAGGTCCGGCCCGTCGGCGGCGATCGCCCGCGGCGAGTCGACGTCCGCGTCATCGGCGCCACCCACCGCGATCTCGACGCCATGGTCGCCGCGGGCACCTTCCGCGAGGATCTCTTCTACCGCCTCAACGTGATCACCCTCCGGCTCCCCGCGTTGCGTGAGCGCACCGACGACATCCCCGCGCTCGTCGAGCACTTCGTCGCCAAGCACGCGCAGGGCGCCCCGGTGAAGGTCGCGCGCGCCGCGATGGCCAAGCTGGCCGCGTTCCCCTGGCCCGGCAACGTGCGCCAGCTGGAGAACGAGATCCGCCGCGCGCTCGTCCTCGGCGAGGGCGCGATCGAGGTCGCCACGCTGTCCGACGACGTCGCGCGCGGGGGCCCGGCGGCCGCGCGCGGCTCCGGCCTCGACCTGCGCGGCCGCGTCGACGCCCTCGAATCGACCCTGCTCACCGACGCCCTCGTCAAGACCCGCGGCAACCAGACCCGCGCCGCGCAGATGCTGGGCCTATCGCGGTTCGGTCTGCAGAAGATGATGAAGCGCCTCGGGGTGAAGGCGCCCTCGTGAGGCCGAGATCGCCCTTGCCAGGGGCCCACGAGGGGCCGCTGCGCGGAGGGGGGTTGCGAGCCGGGCCGTCCTTCTGTAGAGACGGGGGCTCCCTTTCATAGGTCGCCGGGGCTGTAGCTCAGTTGGGAGAGCGCTTGCATGGCATGCAAGAGGTCAGGGGTTCGATTCCCCTCAGCTCCACTCTCGTACGGGGGTCGCTTTACCCTGAGCCTCGCTCCGTTGGTCTCGTACGGGGGTCGCTTTACCCTGAGCCTCGCGCCGCCGCGACACGCTGCGCTCGCGCGGCTCCGC
>Ga0302326_10021577_pt1 | contig 13202 bp, 10 predicted proteins | sample Palsa_T0_3_FD_202264 | JGI IMG/M metagenome (GOLD analysis project Ga0302326, IMG submission 202264) | Peat permafrost microbial communities from Stordalen Mire near Abisko, Sweden - Palsa_T0_3 | ecosystem: Environmental > Terrestrial > Soil > Palsa > Peat permafrost | place: Sweden: Abisko... | reverse complement strand
CATCCTCCCGCCTGACATCACGGCGGGCTGATGCTGCTCCTCTGCGGTGACTGATCGGGTACGGCGCCGGGCGGCTGCTGCGATGCCCGCCCGCTCCGCGCATCCCGGTCGCGGAGATGGCCTGCACCCGGATGCCGCCGCCCGGCAGGCTCCTTCGCCGGCTGCCCGCACTCGACAAGATCGCGGTCATCATGGCGCCGCGAGGGCTGGCAAGGACCGGCACTCACGGCCCGCTCCCGACATGCTGGTCGGCTACCTGCGAACGGCGGGCCGCAGGGGCTTCTCCTCGCTGCAGCGGGAACTCAGCCCGTGCCGTCCTGGGAGCCCGCTGCCGGCCGCTGCTGGACGGTGCCGGATCTGATCTGCGCCGCTGAATCGGAGGCCGCAGGTCGTACCACTAGCTCCATCGTTGCTCCTCCATCGTTGCCTCCTCCTGCAGTTCGTCCTCATTGGCGAGGACCGAAGTCTGGTTACGCTGGGTCTCAGGACGAGTGCGATGAAAGTTCACTATTGCTTCTATGTAAAATCTGTAATGCCTGTCACACTGGTCCCGCTCGCGCGGCACCGAGGAGGGAGGGACGCTGGATGACCGTGCCAGGAAGCCCCACGGTACGGCGCCGCCGACTTGCCGCCGAGCTGCGCGGGATCAGGGAGAGTAAGGGCAAGAGCGGAGATGTCGTCGCCGCAGCGCTGAGATGGTCGCCTTCCAAGATCAGCAGGTACGAGCTGGCCAGGACCGGCTTGAAGCCACGGGAAGTCGAGAGACTGCTGGACTACTACGAGATAACCGGATCCCGCCGCGAGCTCCTCCTCTCGCTCGCCGAGGATGCGTCCCGGAAGGGCTGGTGGGAAGAATTCGCAGATGTCCTTTCCGCCGACTATCAGCAGTTCATTGGCCTCGAGCATGAGGCTAGCTCGATCGCTATATGGCACGTTGAGGTCGTAACTGGTCTTTTACAGACAGAATCTTATGCCAGGCATATAATCAGCGGCTACAACCGGGTCGAGCCGATCGCACCAGGCATGATCGAGCGGCTGGTCAAGGTCCGGATGCAACGTCAGCAGGTGCTGACTCACGAGCCGGGACTTCAGCTTTCAGTCGTGCTCGATGAGTCGGTCCTGAAGCGCCGGGTCGGCGATGATCTGGTGATGTATGAGCAGCTAAAGCGGCTCGTGCGTGAGGCTGACCGGCCAAACGTAACGTTGCAGATCCTTCCCCTTGATGCGCAGCACGCGGTCTTTGTGGAGTCATTTGTCATATTCCGTTTTGGACCAGATGATGATGCTATGTATCAAGATGTGGTAAGCGCTGAGCACTTGAAAAATGCCTTCTCCGTGGAAGGCGAGAGAGAGACCTACTTGCATAGGCTCGCATTTCAGGTTCTCGTCGGTGCGTCGCTGGACCCGGCGTCGTCTAGGGCGCTCATACTCGAGACGGCTGAGTCGCACTGGTCAGGGATCACGTCCCGCGGCGCAGTGCGTGGAGACGGCACCGCGTGATTCTCGGTTCGAGACTTTAGCCGGTAACGGCGGTTAGGGTTACCTCCTCGGGCGGGGTGGGGCCGGCGGGCAGGGGCCAAGACACCGCGGCGATCAAGTGCAGCCGTCTCAAACCCATCCCCGCTCGCCCGGTCCGGCCACTCAGCTGCCGCCAGAACATCAGGGACCTTGCCCGGAGAAGGCAGCACCGTCTCACTTCACGACGCCGCGCCAGCCAGCGGGAACACTGAACACCGCACATCCATGAACGCGACCTTTGCGAATCCGCAGCGGATGCGAAGAGTAGTCACTACGCTACTAGGCGTAGCGGAAACGCTAGGCCATAAATCACCCGACATCCAGTGAGGTAGACGTGGGAAGACTTACGCCCGGGGACCGCCCGGGAAAGCCCGGTTCAGATTCGTACTGGATTAAGAGTTCCCTGAGTTTCTCCAACGGCAACTGCGTCGAAGTGGCGAGCCTGCCTGATGGCGAGATCGGTGTTCGCGACAGCAAGGACTCCGAAGGCCCGGTTCTCCGATTTACGCCGGGCGAATGGCATGCATTCCTCGGAGGAGTGCGAAACGGAGAATTTAACACTTTCGGCAAAATATGACCACCGCGGGCAAAGCGCTGTAGCGTCCTGCCCAGGCTGACCGTAGGCCAGAGTTCAGGCGAAGGCCCCCGCCCAAAGTGCCGAGGGGCCTTCGCGCTGGCCACGCGGCTTAGTCCAGTGCCGTCCGGCTGGTCCTCCGGCTCAACACGCCATGTGCAGGATCGGAACTCCGGGCCAGGCCCGCCTTATTCTCGCATGCCAGTTATCCTAGCTCTCGCTGGGCTTAGCGTACTCGAATGCCGCTTTGTCAGCGCGATCGTTGCTTTCGGCTGCGTGCATGGTTATTCCCTTTGGATGATCGCCGGTATCTCACCCGGCACGGACATGAGGCTGGCTTCCAGCTGACCGACCGGCACGGAGCGGATCCGCTTCAAGATGGCCCCCGGCAGTAGATCTCGCCGCGCTCGTCGGCACAGCTAGCTGGGCCCGCCTCGGTGAACCCCGGGGGTGACCCGGTGACGCTGCCCGGCCCGCGGGCACTGCCTGCGCCGCCCGGGCGTCCGCCTGCCCGCAGCGCACCTGCGGGAGTACCTGTCGGCACCGCCTGGCCGCCGCTGCCCGGCGCCGTCAGGCCCCGCGCAGGCTCGCTGGCCATGGCCGCGGCTTCAAAGATCGGTCAACTGACCGATGTCTCCGCCTGAAACTTGCAGCAGGATTTGCCGTGCAATGACCGGCGCGATCCAGCATCAACAGGTTGATCGGATCTCTCAGGCCGGAGGTCAGCGTGCCAAGATCACTCAACTGGTGGCGACGGCGGAGAAAGGCGAGACTGTTGGACGTTGTCCGGCTGCGGGAAAGCTTCGCCCATGTCGCGACGCACGGTGACGAGCTACCGCTGTTCTTCTACTCCGATCTCTTCATCAAGCATCCTGAGGTACGGGAGCTATTCCCTGTCTCAATGGCGGCGCAGCGCGGCCACCTCGTTGATGCACTAGTGAAGATCGTTTCCCAGGTGGACAGTGTTAATGATCTGACTGCGTTCCTTCAGGGATTGGGCCGTGATCATCGGAAGTTCGGCGCTGTCGCCGAGCACTATGACGCCGTGGGCGCCAGTCTGCTGGCGACTCTAGAGCATTTTTCCGGGTCGGCCTGGACACCGGAGCTGGCCGCCGACTGGAAGGCGGCCTATGAGCTCGTCGGCTCGGTCATGACCGCGGCGGCGCGCGCGGACGAGGAACTGCGGCCAGCCTGGTGGCGGGGCACGGTCGTGGCCTACGAGCGGAGGGCGTTCGATGTCTCCGTGCTGTTCGTCCGGCCGGAGCCGCGAATGGACTACCTGCCGGGGCAGTCGGTGGCGATCGAGTCCCCGAGCCGCCCGAAACTGTGGCGCTACTACTCCATGGCGAACGCGCCGCGTCGCGACGGGCTCCTGGAGTTCCACATCCGTCTGATCGACGGCGGCGCGGTGAGCATGGCGCTTACCAGCGCCGCGATCGCTGACACCGAACTCAGGCTGGGACCTCCGGTCGGGGCACTCACGCTGAGTGACCCCGTCTCCGGCCGGGACCTCTTGCTCATTGCGGGAAGTACCGGACTGGCCCCGCTGAAAGCCATCCTTGATCAGGTGGCGGCTTTAGAGCAGCCGCCGAGGGTGCACCTGTTCTTCGGCGCGCGGACTGCCGACGGACTGTATGACCTGGACAGCCTGGAGAAGATGGCCGCCCAGTACCAGTGGCTGACCATCACGCCCGCGGTGTCAGCCGGTTCTCGGTTCGTCGGCGAGACCGGCAGCCTCCCGGATGTGGTGGCCCGGCACGGCGATTGGTCAACCCGCGATGCCTACCTGGCCGGCCCGACCGAGATGGTCCAGGAAGCTGTCGCCCGGCTGGCTTCAGCAGGCATGGCGCAGGATCAGATACATATCGAGGATTTCGGGTGGAGCGAGCCTTGACAACAGCATGGTTCGATGAGGAGAGCAGGCTGACTCCCGAGGAGTTGCAGACCGTGACATTTCCTATGTCGCGGCTGGGGCGGCGTGGCTACGAAGAGGAGCCCGTCCAGGGATTCCTGCGCGCGGTGCACGCCGAGTTCGTGCGTCTGGTGAACGAGCGGACGTCTCTGTGGCAGGACGTTCAGCGGCTGCGCCGGCGGATTATCGCCGGAGAGGCCGGCGGGGATCCGGATGGGGTGCTCTTCGGTAAGGAAGACGCGCACATACACGCGGTGCGGATACTGTCAACCGCGCAAGTCACCGCCGACCGGTACGTGGCCGACGCCCAGGCTTACAGCAGCCGGGTAACCGAGGAGGCGAGGCTGCGCCGCGATGACATCATGCGCGAGGCCCAGCAGCACTCGGACATGCTCCTGGAAGACGCTCATACGAGGGCGCGCGAGGCGGCGGTTTCCGCGCTGAACGTCGCGCCGCCGCCGCAGACTGATCGCGAGCGGCAGGCCGCGCAGGCCGAACTGGCGTATCTGCGGACCTACAGCGACGTCTACCGGGCACACCTGCGGGCTTACACCGAGGGTGTCCTGCGCGGTATCGAGGAGTGGGAGCGCAAGGAAGCAGCCTCACTCCAGGATAGGCCGCAGGGGCACACCGATCGCCGGAGCATCGGGCACTGATGGCGCGGGCCCCCCGCTTACCATCGCGGAAGCCAGGGCGACTTCACCATGGCGGGCGCCGGGTGGCGGTAGAAGTTCGGTGCCTTGTCGAAATCCTGGTAAGTCCGGTGGAACACCGGGGTAGCGGAAGACGCGGCAGGCGGCACGATCCAGGTCCAGTCCGCCGGGCACGCCCGGCCCTGCCGCTCTTCCCGTTCCATGTGCTGGAGAAAGCGAACCGATTCGGTGTGATGATCGGAGATCGTTACCCCGGCGGTGCTGAACGAATGCAGGACCGCGAGGTTGAGCTCGGTCATCGCCTTGTCTTTCCACAAGTTCCGGTCGCTGGCCGTGGAAAGGCCCATGTGCCTGGCGATCACCGGCAGCTGGTCGTACCGGCCGGTGTCGCCGAGGTCCCGAGACCCGATCTCCGTGCACATGTACCAGCCGTTGAATGGCGCGGCGGGGTAACAGACGCCGCCGACGTCCAGGTACATGTCGCTGATCACTGGCACGGAGTACCACCGCAGCCCGAGGTCGGCGAACCAGCCGAACTCCGGATGCCTGATGATCACCTCGAGTACCGCGTCGGCGGGCAGCTCGTGCAGCGTGAGAGGCGCGCCGGCCTCCTGCACGAGCAGGGGGAGGATGTCGAACCGGCCGGCCGGCTGGCCGCCCGGCCAGCCGAGGTAGCGGGCAAGGCGGGTGACGTCCGCGTTCGCCGGGTCACCGATGACGGCGCCGTCGGCGGTCTGGTAACCCGCATACCGGGCCAGCTGCGAGTTGAGGATCCGCGGGCCTGGCCGGTCCGGCGTGTCCGGCGCGAATACAGTGATCACCGGCCGGATCCGGCCGCCGTTCGTTGCCTCCCGCAGGTGCTCGATCGACTCGGCGGCGATGTCCGGTGCCGCAGTGACCTCGCGGCGGTCGCGCACCCGCAGGCTCTGCCAGTACAGTCGCCCGATACACCGCGAGCTGTTCCGCCAGGCGACACGCGCGCCGAATGTCAGCTCATCCGGAGTGTGCCGGTAGGTGCCCGTCGTCTCGATCTCGCGGCGGACGTGCCGGAGCCGCCTGTCGGGCGGCCCCGCGCGATTCTCGGCGTGGAACAGCGTGATGAACCGCTCGGCGCTGACCCACAGGCTGTCAATGGCGAACGAGTCATCGCCCGCCAAGGACCGCCCGGCAGGAGGCACGCCCAGGCCGGCGGCGAAGCCGGTCTCGGTTTCGTCCACCGCCACCGGGCAGGCCTGGAAAGACGGGAACACGGCGGGCTCGCTGCCCGGTTCCTGGCCGTGGGCGCGGCCGCGCGGCCGGCCGCGACCAGGAATACGCCAGCGAGAATCCGGAAGAATCCGACCCTGGTTCAGACCCACGGAGACCTCCCCGGGCAGTGCAAATCGCGGTCTAGGTTGGCCCTGCCGGGCAGCGCGCTCGCGCGCGTCAGCCCGTGTATCGACTCCCGCATTAATAGCCGCCCTTCCGCAGATGGCAGCCGGCGGCCTCCGCTGCCGGGAACTGTGCCACAAGCGTGCGCTACCAGCCCGGACGTTCGTATTGCACTCGCCTTGACGGCTACCTTGCACCCCAGGTCACAGACGCAAGCCGGATGTGCTCAGGGGCCGGCCAGCCGGGCTCCGGGCGGAACTCCCGCACCCGCGTACCGAACTCAGCGTCCGTCGCGGCAACAGGGCTAAGGGGTAAGTGCCCAGGCATACCGGGCGGATAAACCGGGCCTGGCGCGGGCAGCTTCCAGCGCCGCGGCCTCGTCGTGTCCGGACCCGTCGCGGGCCAGCGGCACCAGTGACTCCGCCATCGCGGACGGCCAGCGGCTGCACGCCGGGCTAGGAAATGCGGCGGTCGGAGGCGGGGCTCATGGTCTCTATGCGTATCCGCGCAGACTCTGCCTCTGGCACGCCGAGCCGTTCAAAGATGTCCAGCGCCTGCCTGAATACGATCCGCGCAGCATAGGGCCGCTGCGTGTTGAACGTCGATTCTGCGATCCCTTCGAGGATCTTGGCCTCCTCGTATGGGTCACCGATCTCCCTGGCCAGCCGGAGAGCGGTGTGGTAATGATCAAACGCCTCGCCATGCTGGCCAGATCCGCGACGCACGTCGGCTATCCTGCGAAGCGCGATCACCTGCTGGGACAAATTCCCGATCTCCTCAGCGATCAGTCTCGCCTTCTGGTGATGGATCAGCGCCTCGTCGTAGCACTCCGCGCTTTGATAAATGGCGCCAATGTCATTGAGCACATCGGCTTCATTCGGCAGATCGCCGATATCACGGTATATGGCGAGCGCCCGCCGGAAAGCAGTAAGCCCTTCTTCGTAACTGCCCTTATAATGGTGGACGCCTCCGATGTTATGATACAGAATCGCTTCGTTCTGCGCTCCGCCTATCTCGCTAAATATTTCCAGTGACTTTTGGTAGTCTTCGAGCGCATCTCTATGATAACCGCAATACAGTTGCATCCTTCCTAGGTTGTTGAGGGTTTTAGCCTCGCCGCGCCTGTCGCCGACGTCACGGTAGAACGAGAGCGCTTCACGGAGGTGACCCATTGCGTCGGGGTAGCGCCCGAGGTGCCAGCAGGCGATCCCGGAATGACTCAATGTAGTGGCCACGCCGTGCTGGTCCGCGGCGTCGTGGTACAGAATCCTTGCCTCGCGGAAATAGGCGAGGGCCTCACGGGAACGGGCCGCACGCTGGTGGGCCATGCCTATCTGGTCGAGGGCCTCGGCTTCGCCCCGCCGGTCGGCCAGCGACCGGTAGATTGCCGCGGCGTCCTCTGCTAGGGGAAGTGTCGCCTCGTGCCGGCCCGTCTGCTGGCTCACCACGCTGAGTTCCAGTGACGCCTGCGCGATCATGGCAGGATCGGCGACGTCACGGCAGGCCTGCAGGGCCAGCGTGTGGGACGCGATTGCCTCGTCCCAGTACGCCCTGATCTCCACGAAGTCGGCAAGCACGTGGGTGAGATCGGCGCACTTCCGCTTCCATTCGTGCCTGCCCGCGTGCTGCGCGGCCCGCAGGATGTTGCGCCATTCCGATTCCAGCCACCCTGCCGCGTCTTCCTGCGTGCCTAATGCTGGGCTCGCGGCTGGCAGGTGGGTGACCGACACGGGCATCCGGCGCCGGAACGGATGAAGCACCCGGTCAGCCTTATCGGCTGTGTGCAGATAGTAGTCAAGGAGCCTGGCGACTGCCTGCCGCTGCTCCGGCTCGGGGTCATCACGGGCGGCGCGCACGGCCGCGTATCCGCGGATGAGGTCGTGGAAACGGAACTGATCGGCTGGGGCTCGTGCCAGCAAGTGATGATCGAGCAGAGCAGCGAGGGCTTTTTCTGCTTCGGCGAGAGTGCAGCCGCCCAGGGCCGCCGCAGCTTGGAGGCTGACATAAGCGCAGGGGCTCACGCCCAGTCGTCGGAAGAACCGCTGGTGGTCGGGTTCCAGCGCACGGTAGGACAGGTCGAAGGCAGACATCACTTCCGGGCTTGCCGCGCCTGTGCCGCCAAGCTGAGCGGGCGACCGCGACAGTTCCTCGATCAGGTCGGCGAGCGCAGGCGGGTCGTCTCGCGCGAGCCTGCCGGCGGTGAGCTGGATAGCGAGCGGCAAGCGCCCGCACAGTCCCACGGCCGTGGCGACCTTATCCTCGTCCTGCGCCCTGGCTTGCCCCGCGATCCGCCTGAACAGCGCGATCGCGTCGTCGGTGGACAGCGCATCGAGGGTCAGCGTGCGGGCGCCCTCAAGGTCGGGAAGCCTGCGCCGGGCGGTGATCAAGATCAGGCACTGGCCTGCCACCGGCAGGAGCGGGCGGATCTGGTCAAAGCCGGCAGCGTCGTCGAGAATCACCACGGCGCGACGGCGGCCCAGCTGGGCTTGCCACAGCGCGGCGCGCTCGCCGATCGTGTCAGGTATCTGCATCGCCGGCACGTTGAGCATCCGGAGCAGGCGCTGCAGTGCCTCGGCTGGGTCGAGCGAGGGACGCCCGGGGTCGTGGGTATGAAAGTCGAGGTAGAGCATCCCGTCCGGGTACTGGCCGGAGACGATGCGCGCGGCGCGGACCGCCAGCGCGGTCTTTCCCACGCCGGGCATGCCCTCGATGACGCTGACCCGGAAGGCGTCGCCGTGCTCCCCGGTGAGCAGCCCGAGTTCCTCGCTGCGGCCCACAAATTCCGCCGTCTCGGGCGGAAGGGTGTCTGGCCGTGACACCCGGCCAAGACGTTGGCCGGCGGTCCTTACGGCAAGCTGGGGGTCACGGCGCAGGATGCGCTGATGGAGTTCGGACAGCACTGGCCCCGGTTCTGTGCCCTGCTCATTGATAAGGCGGCTGCGGGTTTCCCGGTAGAGGCTCAGTGCGTCACCCGGCCTGCCGTTCCAGTAAAGAGCCGCCATCTGGTGGGCGATGAATGTCTCATCCAGCGGGTACTGAGCCAGCAGGTGGTGAAGCTCCCCTACCAGGTCGGCCTGCCGGCCCAGCTCCAGCTCGCACTCGACGCGCTCCAGGATGGCAGCCCGGCGCTCCTCTTCGAGACTGTCACGCATCCGCGCCACCCAGTCGCCGCGGATCCCTGCCAGCGCCTGGCCGCGCCAGAGCCCGTCCGCCTCGCGCAGCAGCGAGGCCGCATGATCGTAGTCGCCGGTTGCGGCCAGCGCGCCCGCTTGCCGGCGCAATCGGCGGAACTGATGCAGGTCGACCGCCTCAGGATCGACGTCGAGTACGTAACCTCTCGCGCGCCCGGCCAGCCGTACGCTATCGCCCAGAGCCTGCCGGAGTGACGCTCGAAGCCGGGCGATGTAGACCGAGAGGCTCTCTCGGGCTTTTGGCGGAGGCCGGGTGTCCCACAGTCTGTCAATGAGGGCCTCAGCCGGCACTATCGTGCGCGGCGTCAATAGGAGGATGGCCAGGACACACCGCGCCCTGGCCGGCCCAAGATCACTTTGCTGCCCGGCCGACCAAAGCTCAATCGGCCCGAGTGCCCGGAATTCCATGATCGCTTTGCATTTTCTACCGCCTGTGGACAAGGTCGCAGCTGGTACCTGAAGGAGATGTACGGAAACATCCCGCCACGTTAATACCCGCTGTGGGCAGTTCTCACTCTAATCCTGGGATAATTAGCCATAATGAAGAAATGATCATGCTCCTTCGTTTTGCAGGGATGCAATGAAATTTGCACCGCATTTTTCATGCCTCTCATTGTCGGCCGACAACGCCATATGGAATAGCGTATTTGCATAATGACTGGGACTGGCTATGGCCGTCAATGGTGAGTGAGAACCGGTGCTGTATAGGCTGGCGTGGCGCGATACGGCTAGTGAGGTTTCAGTTGCTTACAGGGGCCGGGGAAGCTCCTGGTAGAAGAAGTAGTGCCCAGTACTACTCCAGCCCTTGATCGTCATTGTCCGCGGGCGCACCGCGTCCAGCCCGTCGGCTCTCGGCGGCGGCGTGGTCGGCGCCGGGCGGAGTGGTCGCCGCCGGCGGCGAAAGGCGATCGGGTTCCGGCGAGGGCATGCTCCCGCGGCACCTGGATAACCCTTGCAGCGGGCCACCTCGCGGCGTTGCCTGGCGGCGATGATCGGCGCGGTGCTGCCGCAGTTCGCCCGGCTGCTTCAGCGCGGCGGCGCGCGCGGCGGCGGCCTGCCCTTGGGCAGGGGATGCGCTCATTCCGTCAGCCACGTGCCGTCTGCCGGGCACTTATGCAGGTGACCAGCGGCTGACCGCCATCAACTGCATGGCACACCCGATGACGGTAGCCACGGACGATACCAAGGACGCGTGGCAGGATGTCGCCCGGATTGGTCCGAATGCCATATCCCGAGAGGGATTCTGGTGTAATTTCTTCTTCCTAGAGACTCTGCTTTCTAAGTTACCGATGAGGGGATCTTCCCGATGAAGACTCATATGTCGTTACCGCAGGTCAGCATGCGGACCAGCGGATCGGCGGGCATCGCGCCCCGTGCACCGTCGACTGGGACCGTTCGCGCTTGGGCGAGGCGCGGGATTCTCGTTCTGACTCTCGTGCTATGCAGTCTCGGCGCCGCAGCGTGGGCATCGCCGGGGCACGGCAGCACTGGCCATGTCCAGGCGAGCGCACATCAGCCGGCGAATAATCTCGCGCTCTTGGCGGAGGGTGACTCGATAAGCTCCGGGCAGACCAACAGATTGCCCTGGATGTATTGACCCAGGATCATGTCCTGGTGGTATGCACCCTGGATCTCTTCACGCCGCATGGTCGCCTTTCCGCCTGCTTCCCATTCCTGCTATACGAGGGGCCGGCATATCCAAACGCCATGACCTCCAGCGGCATGATGACTGTCCCTTTCGCAGCTAAAGGGTGCCGGTGCGGTGCTGCTCGCGGTGATCCTCAGTCCTGTCGTGACAGCACCGGCAGGACGCCGGTTAACGAGCGAGCTTGCCGATCTTGCCGGTCCGGCGCTCCGGACCGCTCATGTGCCCTGCCCCGTTGCCGGTCGCCGGGCCGCCGGTTCGATGCTGTTCCTTTCAGGGCGGCTCGGGAGCCAGGGCGGCTCGGGAGCCAGGGCGGCGAGAGCCTGGCGGGCGTGCGCTCCTCCCCGCGTGCGCTGGCCGATGATCGTGGCGCGCCCGGTTTGCCGCAGGTCATAGGCGAGCTGCTCGCCGCCGGAGAAGGTCGCGGGGCCGGTAAAGCACGTAGACAGCCATGTCGCCATGCCCGGTTCCCCGCCGAGGCAGTTGCGCACGTCGATGATCAGGGCCTCAGCGGGCGCCACCAGGCTCATCGCGGCCGCCATCGCATCGCCGCAGATTCCCACCGGGAACAGCACCGGCTGGAAATCCAGGCAGCCCACGTTTCCGGGTAGCCACTCAACGCGAGCGACGCCGCACCCGGTCCGGGAAGCCCGGCGTGCCATCGCGGCGTAGTCCGCGGAGTCGTCGCCGTGCTCCTTCTCAGGAAGATCACCGCCATGCTCACCGCGCTCGCCGGCGATACCGAGGAAGCCGCTGAAGACCAGCCGCGCTACGGACTTCTGCTGGGCCTCTATCAGCAACCCTGGCCACCCGCCGCAGCCAAGGCCGAAGATGCTCGTTAAACCGCTCGGCATTCCGTTGCCGGGTCGATGCGCGGCCGGCGGAGCCGACCCAGGATGCTGCCTTGGCGCCGAAAGTCTCGACTACGGGGTGATCGCCCCGCCGGCCGCGGCAAGGCCGGGCACGAGCCTCCTTGCGTTGTCCGCGTAAACCCGTCCCAGGACGTCGGCTGGAAGGTCCAGAGCCGAGATCTGCCAGCGGCCGGAACCCGGTGGGTCATCGGGAGAATACGGAAAGCACTCGTCCGATGTTTGCATGAATCGGAAGTAGATCTGGTAGGCAGCCCGGTTGGGCGGGATCTCGTCCGTGCCGAACAGCACCCGGTCCGGATGCCTAAGGATCAGGGCCCGGGTGGCCCTGGGCTGGCGGCCGAGTTCCGCGATGCGGGCGGCAATGTCGATATGGAAGTTCGCGTAGTTTTCCAGCATTCTGCTCACCCAGGCGAGATCTTCCGCATAACAGCCGACATGGACTCCGATGAACATCGTCGCAGGATGTGCGGCGACGACCGTCTCGAGTGCCGCGAGAAGGCGATCGAAGCCGGGATACATGGGGCCGCAGAAAGACCAGTCGGGGCGCGCTAGCAGCTCCTCGAGGCGCTCGTTGCGCTGGTCCACCGGGTCGAAGAAGGCCACCGGGTCGGCGGTATGTATGGCGACGGGTACCCCGAGCCGCCCCGCGGCGTCCCACAGCGCATCCAGTCTCGGATCATCGGGCAGTACGAGCCTGTCGCCGGCGTCTCGGACGCGAAGGCCGAGGTCCTTCCACACCTTCAGGCCACGGGCGCCCGCTGACACGGACCGTTCGAGGCTGCCGGCGAGCCTGCTCTCAACGCCTGGGTCCTGCAGCATGTCCCAGTCGACATGGCAGAAGCTGGCGAATCGGCCGGGGTGGCGCCGGTCGTACCGATCGAGGTTTGCCTCCAGCTCGTCGCCCCATCGGCCGTCGAGGTTGACGACGGCGGTGATGTTGCAGGAGTCCATGAGCCGCACAAGCGCCGCTACGTCCGGGACGGCCCAGCGCCCATCGGTGAGCCAGCGTCCGAGATGAGCGTGCGCGTCGACGGCCGGCCAGCTCGCTGCTGGAACGGTGGTCTGTGCCAGCCGCAGACGGGAGTACGGGCGATACTCGGCCAGCGGCAGCTCGGACAGCGGCAGCTCGGACAGTGGCGGACCCTCGTCGGCCGGCATCGACTGCTCCTACGCGGGCGGGTAAGACGCTTGCTCATCCTGCCCGGCTTCCCGGCAATAATTCTAGTCGGCGGCCATGTGCGCGCTATCCGGCGCCGGTCCCGCGCTACGCAGTGGCCTTTCACGGTGCCGCCGGGGCGGACGCAAGGTGTCCACACGGAGTCCGGCTGCTGAGGTGATAACGATGAAGCGCCGCGCACGACCGGCACGCCTGGCGTAGTTACGCAGCTGTGATTTACTCCACATAACCGTCCACAGCCTGTGGGTAACCTTGCTAAAGGCGCTGTAAGGACCGCACGGCAATATCC
>Ga0302326_10021576_pt1 | contig 13203 bp, 13 predicted proteins | sample Palsa_T0_3_FD_202264 | JGI IMG/M metagenome (GOLD analysis project Ga0302326, IMG submission 202264) | Peat permafrost microbial communities from Stordalen Mire near Abisko, Sweden - Palsa_T0_3 | ecosystem: Environmental > Terrestrial > Soil > Palsa > Peat permafrost | place: Sweden: Abisko... | reverse complement strand
AGCCTGGCGCCTTGCGCCGAGCGTCTTGCGGTGCTTCTGAAAAAGCCGGTGGCGATGGCCCCTGATTGCGTCGGTCCTGAAGTGGAAGCCATGCTGCCCAAGCCCGGCGAAGTGCTGCTGCTGGAGAACCTGCGCTACCACGCCGAGGAAGAGAAGAACGATCCGGCGTTCTCGCAGAAGCTGGCCGCGCTGTGCGACGTGTACGTGAACGACGCCTTCGGGTCCGCGCATCGCGCGCATGCTTCGACGGTCGGCATGATCGCATATGTGAAGCAGGCCGCCGCCGGACTGCTGATGGACAAGGAACTCGAATACCTCACCAAGGTCACGCAGAATCCAGAGCGGCCGTGCATCGCGATTCTAGGCGGCGCGAAAGTGTCCGACAAAATCGAAGTGATTCAGAACCTGATGAAGGTGGTCGACCGCCTGATGATCGGTGGCGCGATGGCTTACACGTTCTTGCGGGCCCGCGGCGAGGGTACCGGCAAGTCGCTGGTCGAAGAAGACAAGATCGAACTCGCGAAAGAGTTGATGGCGTCGAGCGGCTCAAAGCTAATACTGCCGCTGGATCACGTCGTGGCCGCCGAGTTCAAAGCCGGCGCGGAGAACCAGGTAGTGGAGCAGATTCCCGATGGCATGATGGCGCTCGACATCGGACCCAAGACCGTCGACGAGTATGCGAAGGTGATCGCGGGGGCGAAGACGATTATCTGGAATGGGCCGATGGGAGTCTTCGAAATGCCGCCCTTCGACAAGGGAACCGTGGCGATAGCCAAGGCGGTGGCGGAGTCGGGCGCGGTGAGCGTGGTGGGCGGTGGCGATTCCGAGAAGGCCGTCAAATCCGCCGGCGTCGCCGACAAGATTTCACACATCTCCACGGGAGGCGGAGCATCGCTCGAATTCCTCGGTGGCGTTGAACTTCCGGGAGTCGCGGCGCTGAGCCGGAAGTAACCAGCCAAAGCCTAAGGCGTCTTCGCCTTCTTAACGAACGGCGACCGGTGCTGTGCGCGTTTGCGGTCGGCTTCGTCCTTGGCGGCGCTGCGGCGGTTGACGTAGACCAGCATATCGGTCTCGGTGAAAGTCACAGCCTTCCCGGGACCGGCCTGCTGCTGGTCTTCGAGCAGCGCGCGGCACAGCAGCGGAAGTTCCTGCAAAGGAATCTTATGCTTCACCAACAGCGACATGTCCGCCGACACCGTGAACTCAGTGCGGCTGTGGTCTCCAGCCACGCGTTGAAACGCGAAACGCCGGACATTGGAGTCCTGCCGGAAACCTGTTAGAACAAATTCCATAACCAAACTAAGTTGTTTCACTTTCGCTGACCCTCGGTGTCCCATCCCAAGGCAGATCAGCCTCGTCAACTTCGAAAATTACGGGTCCATCGAGTAACGGAATCTCCTCTTCGAGGGGAGAAACCCCACCTAGGGTACGGCGTTCCGCGCGCTTGGCATTCTTTTCCTGTTGCTTTTCCTTGCGCAGCTGTTCTTTTTGCCGTTTTTTGAAAGACTGCGGTCCACGACCGGCCATAACGTGCTCCTGAATGTAAATTAAATTTGCCGGACTGTCACCTCGTAAACTCTTTATTTCCAACGTTGGCACCTGGAATGCTGGCAGGGCACTCAGGCGAAACGGATGTTCGAAAGCGACATCTATAGTTTAGCACTTTGTGGCGGTTCGCGCAGCGGCTTCGTCAACGCTGGGTCAACGCGCTGCGGGAGGCTCCTGATCCGTGGGAATGCCCGCGAAGTAGCGGAAAAACGCCACGGCGCGGTTGATTGCCGACGCATCGTGCCCCGCCGCCAGGCCGCTGGCGTCTTTGCCGGTGCGCGCCAGGCTGTAGTATCGCCAGGCGCCGGGCGACTCGCGTTCCAGGAAATAGATTGCCTGTAACTCGTGGGGCGGAAACAGGGGCATCAGCATGTAGTGCAGGCCGGTTATATTTTCCGTCTCGAAGATCAGACGCTCGGCAGAAACGCTCACCATCCGCAGCTGATACGCGGCCTTGCCGGAGAGGCTGTCGCTCTGCTGAAAATACAGTATGCTGCCCTGGGTCAGATCTGCGGCGGGAAAGTCCGGCCGCACGCTTCCCCTGGGTCCGGCCAGCGCCGAAGCGCTAACGATCAGCGTCCGCCAGCTCTGGTGAGTGGTGGACCAATAGCGAATGCCGGTGAGCCGGGAAATGTCCCCGATGCGCTGGAGCAATGCTTCCGCGCCGGTGGCGTGAAAGCGGGCAGCCGTGGAGACCAGCGTGGTAAAGCCAGGCGCCGTCCATCCCAGGCAGGCGGGCGGGGTCCAATCGCGAGCTAAAGTGGACCGGTCCCAAACCTGGATGGCCGGGGAATGATCGAGATCCGGATAGGGCGGAACGGATTCTCCTCCGCACGGCGGCTTCGGCCCCAGGGCCTCGGCGGAACTGCATAGCAGGATGCTTATGGCGGCGAGCGCTATCGTCTTGATCACCGAACCCACTCTAGCACCGGGCATGAAATAGACTCGCGCGCGGCCCCGCGGTGCGACCCGGGGGCGTCCCGCAGTGACGGACCTGTTAGGGTGGAAATAGGGGCCGCCCTGTGGAACTCGCGTGCCGATCGCGGGTGCGGCCTACGGATTCTTTGGAAACATTTGGTTCCCGGCGGGGATCAATGTAGTGCCGGACAGTTTCACGATTGGCTTAATCGCGAACTGGGCATGGCACCATCCCTGGTAGCCACGGCTCGGACAGTGGCTTCACCAATTAAAGGAGTTTAGATGCGAATCCGTGTCGGCTACGAGGTGACTTACAATTGTCCGCAAGAGACCCCCATGATCTTAGTGTTGAATATCCATCATACGCGGGCCTCCGATATCGTGGTTGCGGATTGCCTGACCACCGATCCGGGCGTGCCGGTTACCGGCTATCGTGACGGCTTCGGGAACTGGTGCAACCGGATTGTGGCGCCTCCCGGGCGGATTCAAATCCGCGCGAGCGGAGTGGTGACGGACTACGGACGGCCGGATCCGGTGGTCCCTTCCGCGCCGCAACACGCGGTCCAGGATCTGCCGGAAGAGACTTTGGTATTTCTATTGGGAAGCCGCTATTGCGAGACGGACCGGCTGTCGGACATCGCCTGGGGGCTTTTCGGGCAGACTCCCCTGGGATGGGCTCGAGTACAGGCGATCTGCGATTGGGTGCATAACCACATCTCCTTCGACTATCTTACGGCGCGCCCCACCAGGAGCGCCTGGGAAGCCTATAACGAACGGATCGGCGTGTGCCGCGACTACGCGCACCTGGCGATCGCCTTCTGCCGCTGCATGAATATTCCTGCGCGCTACTGCACCGGCTACCTGGGTGACATCGGCATGCCGCCGCCCTACGCCATTGGCGACTTTGCCGCCTGGATGGAGGTTTATCTGGGTGGACGCTGGTACATTTTCGATCCGCGCAACAACATGCCGCGCATCGGAAGGGTGCTGCTCGCGCGCGGCCGCGACGCAGCCGATGTAGCCATCGCCACTACCTTTGGTCCGGCCTTTCTGGAAGGCTTTACGGTGATTACGGACGAGGTCCACGAGAATGTGCCGGTAGGCTCGCCAAGCGGCGGCAGTTGATCCGGATGGCGCTTCTCACCGTACGCCACCTCACCGTGTATCGCTATTCGGAGCCGGTAGAGCTCGGCGAGCACCGCATGATGTTTCGTCCGCGCGAGAGCCACGATCTCAGGCTGGTGAGCACGCGCTTAATCATCACGCCAACGCCCGTCAAGCTGCGCTGGCTGCACGATGTGTTCGATAACTCCCTCGCGATCGCCAGCTTCGAAGGCGAGACTTCAGAGCTTCGTTTCGACAGCTCGGTCACGCTGGAACATTTTGAAATTCCCCTGCCGGATTATCCACTGGAAGAGTACGCGCGAATGTTTCCCTTCCAATACGCCGATGACGAACTGCCCGATCTGGCGCAAGGACTACGCTGCCACTATCCCAACGACTACGTGGCCGGGTGGGCGAAGCAATTCCTGGATCCATCCGGGACTACCGGAACCATAGACTTACTCCGCGCCATGACCGCCGCGATCAGACGTGATTTCCGCTACCAGCGGCGCAGCGAAAAAGGCATACATAGTCCCGGGGAAACGCTGGAGCGGCGCGGTGGAAGCTGCCGCGATTTCGCGCTGCTGATGATGGAAGCGGTGCGCCGTCTGGGATTCGCCGCGCGCTTCGTCAGCGGCTATATTTTCGTTCCTGACATGAACGCCAGTGAAATCGCCTGCGGCGGCGCGACCCACGCCTGGATGCAGGTGTACCTGCCGGGCGCCGGATGGGTGGATTTCGACCCCACCAACAACATTATCGGGAATCGCAATCTGATCCGCGTGGCGGTGGCATGGGACCCGAAGCAGGTTTTGCCGCTGTGGGGAACTTACGTGGGTCCGGCGTCGGCGTTCGTGGGGATGGATGTGTCGGTGAGCGTGACCCAGGGCACGCCAGATTAGAGAGCCGGCCGCCCGCCGGCTGCATTTCTTTGTAAAATATAGATGGTCATGTTCGCGCCGCACGAAAACTTGAGCGATCGGATTAACGGCAACATCATCCGCAGCGAAATCGAAGGCGGTGTGGACTTGCGGCAGCTCCCGCCGGAGAGCAAGCTGAAGGTTGAGACTCGCAACCGCGCTTACACCATCGTCATGAAGTGCGATTGTAACGCTCTTATCTCCGGGCATCCGGATTATTGCCCGGTTCCAGTGCTGGTGCGCATCCATGGATCGAACTGGGGTGGTTCGATGCTGCGAACTGCGTATTTAGGCCGCGGAATGCATCTGGAGTTCCGGCACCCGATGTTCGAAGGGTTGATCGTAACCTCGCCCATTTGCGATATTCAGCTCTTGCCGCAAGCGGCATGAACGTTCACTGCGGCAAAAGCGGGAGTTCGTAATAGAAGTAATCCTGGCCGCTGGCGGCGTCCTGAATGCCCGTCAAATACAGCCGTGAGCCAGGCTCATGGTCAGCATTGAAATAGAAGAAGCCGAAAGCGCGCTCGCCGACAGGCAACATCTTGGCCGCAAAGGAACGTCCCTCGATCTCCTGGACGTTGAGCGGGCCCTTCTTCGCGCGGGTGGGAAAGGGCAGAGGACTGGTTCCCGGCAAGCGAGGGGGCTTCGCACCCCCGTTGAGGTGCTGCACGTCGTCGGGCGGGAGGGCGATCACGTGCTTGCCGTCGGCAGTGACGAATTCGGCGCGCAGGTTGAGCCGCAGCGCTTTGCCGGTGCCATTTTCCAAAACCACCAGCACCGGCAGCACTCCGTATTTATTGGGATTCAACTTGCCGAATGCGGTGGCGGTCTCGGCATCCGTGATGTAAGGCACGGCCGCGATGGTGATTTTGTCTAGCGTCTGGTGCGAAGGATAGCTGGCGGCGGGTCCGGGAGCGAAGCGCGGCTTGTCCTTGTCGGCAGCGGCCGCCGCCGTTATACTCAATAGAACGATTACGGCCACGCGTCTCATATTTTTCCTTTACCAACTCCTGCAGATCGCGCTCACGCCGGCGATTGCCCTGTATCTACTTTACCGGGGATTCCGTGACCGGAGGTATTTCTGGCGCATCGGCGAACGGCTGGGGCTTTTACCGGACTCCCTACAGACGACGGGCAGCGGAGCGATCTGGTTTCACGCGGTTTCGGTGGGCGAGGTGCTTTCGCTGGTGGAATTGCTGCGCCGGTTGCGCGCGGAGCGTCCGTCGGTGCAGTTGTTCGTCTCGACAACCACGCGCGCGGGGCGCGCTGCCGCGGAGCAGAAGCTGGCGGGCCTGGCAGATGGCGTTTTCTTTGCGCCCATCGATTACCGCTCTATCGTGCGCCGGGTGCTGCGGCAACTGCGACCGTCGATGGTGGTGGTGATCGAGACCGAAATCTGGCCGAATTTATATCGCGAGGCGAAACTCTCGGGCGCGTCGCTGCTGATCGTCAACGGCCGCATCTCGGACCGTGCGCTGCCGCGCTACCGGCGCTGGAATTGGTTTTTCCAGTATGTTCTCACGCAGCCGGATGCGATTTTGGTGCAGACCGAAGAGGACGCCCGGCGCTACGTGATCGCGGGGACGCCGGAGGAGCGGATCAAGGTGGGCGGGAATTTGAAGTACGATTTCACGCCGCCCCCTTCTGGAATCGGACTGGACATCGCGAAGTTCCTGCGGGAGTCCAGGGCGGAACAAATATTCATTGCCGCCAGCACCATGCCTCCGGCGGGTGCGGGCGACGTGGATGAAGACGATGCCGTGATCGAGGCCTTTCGAGAAGTATCCGCAGCGTGCCCCCGGCTGCTATTGATTCTGGCGCCGCGCAAGCCGGAGCGCTTCGACATCGTTGCCGGAAAACTTTCGCGCGCGGGAATCGCGTTCACGCGGCGGACCTCGCTCCAGCCGCTCACTCTGCCCGGAATCCTGCTGCTCGATAGCATCGGCGAACTGGCGGCGCTCTTCGACGTGGCCGACGCCGTCTTCATGGGAGGCACGCTGGCGCAGCGCGGTGGCCACAATATCCTGGAACCGGCGTATTTCGGCAAGCCCATCATCGTGGGCCCGCACATGGAAAACTTCGCGGCCATCGCGGAAGAGTTTCATCGAGCGGAAGCGCTGATCCTCATTCAACGTCCGGCGGATTTGGCCGGCGCGATCGCCCAGCTTCTTGCGGACGGCGCGGCGGTGGGAAATCGTGCTCGGGAGATTGCGCACTCCAAGCGCGGTGTTACGGCGCGGATCGCCAGCGAGATCTGGCATGCCTTTTCCGAAGGCGTCCCCAGCCCGCTGCCTACGCTGCCGGCGCGCATGGTTTTCACGCCGTTGTCTTGGATCTGGCGGGCGGGGCATCGCATCGACGCCGCGCTGAGTCTCGCCGCGCGGCGGTCGCTCGAAACTCCCGTCATCAGCATTGGCGGATTGACGATGGGTGGTGTCGGCAAATCGCCCATGGTGGCGCACCTCGCGGAACGCCTGCGCGAAGCCGGCCGCAACCCTGCCATCCTTACTCGCGGCTACAAGCGCAAATCGGCCGAGGCCATCGTTCTCATCCCGCGCGGCCAGAACGCCGGCTTGGATCTGACCGGCGACGAAGCCCAGATGTTCCTGCGCGCCGGAGACGCCCACGTCGGAATCGGGCGTAACCGCTATGACGTGGGCGTGCAAATGGAGCAGCGCTTCGCGCCCGGCGTTTTTCTGCTGGACGACGGTTTCCAGCACCTCCGGCTACGCCGCCAGTACGATATCGTTCTGATCGATGGGCTGAATCCGTTCGGCGGCGGGGTGTTCCCGCTGGGGCGCAGCCGCGAATCCGCGCGAGGTCTTAGCCGGGCCACTGCGTTGGTGGTGACTCGCGCGGAGCCCGGACACCACAATACCGGCCTGGAGCGTCAACTGCGCCGCTACAGCGCCGCGCCGATCTTCCGCAGCCGGGTGACACCGCGCGAATGGGTGGATGTGAACTCGACTCTCAGTATTCCCGTGGCGGAAGCGCCGTTTCGAAAAGTGGCGGCCTTTTGCGGCCTGGGGAATCCGCGCGCGTTTTGGAGTACGCTCGAAGAATTGAAACTGGATCTGGTTTTTCACTGGGCCTTCGGCGATCATCATTCGTACCGTCCCGGGGAGTTGCAGCGGCTTTTGGCACACGCCCGGGCGCGCGGCGCGGAAGCCCTGGTCACCACCGAGAAGGACGCCGTGAACCTGTGTGCGGGAGCGGCAGCCATCCTGTCGCCGCTGAAATTGTATTGGCTGAAAATCGGCATCGAGATCGAGAGAGAAGAAGAATTGCTGCAACAAATCCTCCAGCCCCTGGAACAGTTACCTTGATGCGGACGGCGATTTTCGGCGGGACCTTCGATCCGCTTCACTCCGCGCATCTTGCAATGGCGCGCCACGCGGCGGAACAGTACCGGCTGGATCGGGTGCTGTTCATTCCCGCCGGCAATCCGCCGCATAAGCGCGCCGATGCGTCTTTCGAGCACCGTTATCGCATGGTGGAATTGGCCTGCGCGGCAGATCCGCGCTTCGTGGCTTCGCGGCTGGAAGAGGGGGCCGCGAAGAGCTATTCGATCGATACCATCGAGCGTGTCAAAGCCGCGAACGCTGCCGCCAATAACGCCCTGTTCTTCATCATCGGCTCGGATGCGTTTGCGGAAATCCAAACCTGGCGGCGCTGGGAAGACGTGCTTCGGGCGGTGGAATTCATTGTGGTGGCACGGCCGGGACATGAGATTGCCGGTCCGCCCGGCGCGCGCTTGCATCGCTTGGATAGCGTGGAACTGCCGGTATCCTCGTCCGATATTCGCGACGCGCTGGCGCGGGGAGAATCGCCGCCGGACCTGCCGCCCGCGGTGGCCGGATACATTCGCGATCACCACCTGTACGGGCTGGTCAGCTAGAGGATGTTTGAACCCGGACGCCGGGGGTGGTCGTCCGCCGGTCCGCCACCACCGTGACTTGACGGTCCTTCGCGAGGCGCACGACATCCATCACGAAGTTGCGCCGGCCGAGCACGGGCGCGGCGGCTTTGGATGGCTTCGAGAGAAAGATCTGCGTTACGCCATTGCGGCGCGTGAAGTCGAGGAGCGTGGCAGCTGGATCTTCGCCTTCCAGAATCCGGGTCTCGATGCGCAGCCCGCGCGCGAATTCCAAGTGGCGCTGAATGGCGGCGCGCGCGGTCTTGGATAAATCCGCCGCGGCAGTGGGGGGCAGCACGCAGACAGCGAAGCATTCCGCCTTGAGGTAATCCGCAACCCGCCGGCCGCGGCGGATGAGCGCGGCGGTGGCTGGGGATTCCGTAATGTGGATCAAAATACGCTCGTTGGGCTCAGGGGAGACGGGCTCGGCAAGCGAGTCGCCGGGAGCCGGAAGATTTTCGCTCACGGGCTCGCCCTGGCGCGCATCTACTTCGTGAGCGGCCTGGCGCAGCGCCATTTCGCGGAGCGCGCTCAGCGTCGATTCCTTAAAGAAATTCTCCAGGGCCTGCTGCGCTTTTTCGCGGCCATAAATCACGCCCCGCTGCAGGCGATTCAGCAGCGCCCTGGGCGGCACGTCCGCCAGAACCACTTCATCCGCCTGTTTCACGATCCAATCGGGGATGGTTTCACGCACCCGCACATTGGCGATCTCACGCACCTGATCGTTGAGGCTTTCGAGGTGCTGAATGTTCATGGTGGTGAGCACGCCGATGCCGGCATCCAGCAGAACCATGACATCTTCCCAGCGTTTGCCGTGTTCCGTGCCGGGCACATTGGTGTGCGGGAATTCGTCGACCGCGCACAGCTCGGGGTTGCGGGCCAGGATCGCGGGAGTGTCCATCTCTTCCAGTTCCAGACCGCGGTAGGCAATGCGGCGGCGGGGGATCAGTTCGAGACCGGTCAGCTTGGCGATGGTATCCTGGCGCCCGTGAGGTTCGAAGTAACCTACTACGATGTCGTGGCCCTCGCGCTGGAGACGCTGGCTTTCTTCGAGCATCTTGTAGGTCTTGCCGACGCCCGCCGCGTATCCCAGAAAAATGGTGAGCCGGCCGCGGGGACGTTTGGATGGCGGAGAAAAAGAAGGCGGCTGGGAAGCGGCGCTCATGTGGCCGCGGCCTCGGTGGGGAAGATGCGAACGTCGATGCCCTGGGATTCCATGATGAGCCGCTCCACCGGATTCGCTTTCCAGCGGCTCAGCCAGCCGCCGCCTTGCTGGGTGTGGCCGGCGAAGATCTGGGTGATTCCATGGCTATGGGCGAATTGCAGAATGCGTCCAATGGGATCGTCGCCCTCCAGGATTTCGACATGGGCGTTGGCGGCGTGAGCGGCGGCCAGATTCTGCTCGATGGTGCGCTGGTCGGCGTCGTCGAGGACCCCCTGCTGGACGTAAACCGCGTAGAGGTCGCCATGAAACAGATCCGCCTGGCGGCGTCCGCGGCGAATCATTAGCGATGCATTGGAGCGCGGCGTCAAGCACACCAGAATGCGCTCCTGCGTTCCGTAACCCTGTTCGATTCCCTGGCGCTTGAGATAGGTTTCCAACTGGTGGTCGACCACGTCGGCTGCCAGCACCAGAGCAATCTCACGCAACTGCGAGAGCTGATGCTGGCGTTGGCTTAGAGTTGCGGCGTCGGCGCCGTCGCTTCCCGCAGTGCAATACTCCGGCGGCGCGTCCACCAGCTCGATTTCGTCGGCCGCGCGGATGAACGCCTCGGGCACGGAATCCTGCACCAGCTTGCCGCGAATGCCCTCTACCTGGGCTTGGCGCTCCTTCACATACTGCAGGTTGATGGAGGTCACCACCGAAATGCCGGCGGCCAGCAGATCTTCCACGTCGCGCCAGCGTTCGGCGTGCTTGCTGCCGGGTGGGTTGCGGTGCGCCAGCCCATCGATCAAGCAAATCGTCGGGCGGCGCAGCAGCACTTGCTCGACATCGATGCCGGGAATGCCATCCACCACCCGCGGCGGGATCACCTCCAGGTCACAGAGCAGTTGCTGGACGACGGCGGGCTCGGTGGATTGCGTCGCGGCTACCACCACGTCCGCGCCACGGGACCTGCGCCTGCGGCCTTCGTCGAACATGCGGAAGGACTTGCCGACTCCGCTGGCGTACCCTAGAAAAATCTTGAGGCGGCCGCGGGAGGCCCGGTGCGCTTCGTGCTCCACCTGCTGAAGAAGGTGCTCGGGGTTGGGCCGCCGCTGCTCAGTATCTGCCATTTCGGAGTGCTGAACCTATTATCCTCCCACAGCGGTGGCGGCGATAACCCATCTCGCGCACCACCCTGGGGAAGGAAGATAAACCCGCCGTCGAGCGCGGTTAGAACGTAGGCTGCAGGAAGATTTCCTGGCGCACGCCTTGCGCCAGTGCGGCTTCCTTGGTGCAGATCCAGTACTCCGGCTGCCAGTGCTCCTCGCGATCGTACGGCGGCTTGTAGACATAAAAGTCCGTGGTTCGCCGGCTGACGCGCGGCTCTACGCGAGTTTCCTTGCCTAAGTAGCGGGCTTCTTGTAGCGCCTCTTCGTAGGTGTCGAACGGACCATCGATGTAGTCGCGATGATTGATAATGTGCCACGTCATATAACTTTTGGGGACCGCCTGAGCCACCGCCCACCCCTTAGATGAGCGGTGGGGCCAACTGGTTGCAAGCATAAAGTTCTAGTCCGAAAAGGCTCTGTTCCCAAGCCCGGGAGCAGCGGCCGGATTCCCGCTAAATATGGGCCGCCTTGGACTTAGCTTTGGGCTCGCCCTTGCCCTTCACGGCCGCCTGTCCGGTTCCGGTACGCCCAGAGGATGCGCTACGGGCAGCCTTTAGCTTGGCCAAGTCTCGTTCGAGCTTGGGAGTCATGCGCTCCATAACCGAGCGGCAAGCGCTCGCGCCGCAGGCGCAGGAAGTCTTGTCGCCCACATATTCGAAGTTGTAATCCACGGTGATCTCTTCGCCCGGCTGGATGGTCCGCAGGCTCATGTAGATTATGTGGCCTTTCAGGATGCGGGACACCACGTTCGGCTCACAGCTATGGTTGATGATTTCCGCGCCGCTGCCGCCGAATGCACCATCCAGCGTCCAGTACTTATCCAGCGTAAACAGATAAGTGTATTCGCCTTCGCCGCGGCGCTTGGTTTCGCGGCGGTTGAGGCGCTCCCCGGTATATTCGATGACTTTCCGGTTCGCGGGGATGCGCTCTTCGGCGTAGACGCCGAACCGGTGAATCTTAGACTTGCGAATCGACAGCTTGTAGCCGGCAAATTTAGGATCGATGCGCGGCCGGCGAACCGGAGTGTCCATGTTTGAAGTTGAAGCCCCGAGGTTTGAGGTCGAGGTCGAGGCCCGATTGAATTTCGGGCCAACTTGCATTGTAGCGAAGAGTCGGGGCTACGCGCGCCCCAGTTTTGTGGCCCCCAAGTTGCACTCGAAGAAGCATGGTTGTGGGAGCCATCATTGCCGGGTTGCTCATCCTAGCGCTCTTGCTGGAAACGATTTCCTCACCTCCCAAGCTGCAGGAATCCGAAAACCTCGACTCCGCCCCCGATCCCACAATCGTGCCGTAATGACTCGCCGATGAGTCAAAATGGCTCAGCGGGGATGGCTTTGCCGATCCAAACCGGCGCAGTACATTTTCCTTCCCTCTGAGAAATTACCGGGTAACGATGACCGGCCCATGCCGGTACCGCTCCGGGTCAGGTACCAACGCGGTCGTTCGGCGCCATTTGGAATCGCGCAGGACTTCACGGTGGCGCGAGCGCCCCACCATCGGCGATAATGCTAGGTTTACCCGCCAAACCCTAGGAGCGTTTACTATCGATGGCCAAGATTAAGGTCAAGAACCCTGTCGTCGAAATGGACGGCGACGAGATGACGCGCATCATCTGGCAGTGGATCCGCGAGCGCCTCATCCTCCCGTATCTGGATATTGACCTCAAGTACTTTGATCTTTCCGTCCAGAAGCGCGACGAAACCGGGGACCAGATCACCATCGATTCCGCCCACGCCACTAAGCAATACGGCGTGGCCGTCAAGTGCGCCACCATCACGCCGGACGAAGCTCGCGTCCAGGAATTCGGCCTCAAGAAGATGTGGAAGAGTCCCAACGGAACCATCCGCAATATTCTCGACGGCACCATTTTCCGCGAGCCCATCGTGTGCCGCAATGTGCCGCGTCTCGTGGCGCATTGGGATAAGCCGGTGGTGGTCGCGCGCCATGGCTTCGGCGACCAGTACCGCGCCACTGATTTTCAGTTTCCGGGCGCGGGCACGCTCAAGCTCAGCTTCACGCCGGCCGATGGCGGGGCGGCGATTGAGCACGAAATCATCAAGGCTCCCGGGGCCGGTGTGGTGCTGGGGATGTTCAATCTGGATGCCTCGATTTCGGGTTTTGCGCGCGCATGCTTCACGTATGCGCTCGATCGCCGGTACCCGGTTTATCTATCGACGAAGAACACCATTCTGAAGATTTACGACGGCCGCTTCAAGAACTTGTTCCAGGAGATCTTCGACCGTGAGTTCAAGAGCAAGTTCGACGCGGCGGGGCTGACCTATGAGCATCGCCTGATCGACGACATGGTGGCGGCGTGCTTAAAGTGGAGCGGCGGCTACCTGTGGGCTTGCAAGAATTACGATGGCGATGTGCAGTCCGATACCGTGGCGCAGGGCTATGGCTCGCTGGGCCTGATGACCTCCGTGCTGATGTCGCCCGACGGCAAAACCATTGAATCGGAAGCGGCGCACGGTACCGTGA
>Ga0302326_10021575_pt1 | contig 13203 bp, 10 predicted proteins | sample Palsa_T0_3_FD_202264 | JGI IMG/M metagenome (GOLD analysis project Ga0302326, IMG submission 202264) | Peat permafrost microbial communities from Stordalen Mire near Abisko, Sweden - Palsa_T0_3 | ecosystem: Environmental > Terrestrial > Soil > Palsa > Peat permafrost | place: Sweden: Abisko... | reverse complement strand
CAAACTGGCGCTAAGGAATCCGTACATCCGCACTTCCTGCGAATCGGCAATCATGCCCGGGAGCAGAGCCACAACTGCGACGAACGCCATATTCCACGGTGGCTCGAGAAAGCGGCGCCCCAGAAAATACGCCAACAACACCAGCAGTATGCCAGTCAGCACGGATGGCAGGCGCAGTGCCCACTCGCTTTGTCCAAAGATCTTCACCGAGCCGGCGATTAAGTACGACTGGGCAATCGCTCGGGCGTAAAACATGCCGCTCGGAAATCGCGGCGTACCATCCTGAAGAATATGGACCGCAGGAAGCGCGGTGGTGTCTTCGTCTGGCTTGTGCAGGCTGAAGGAGCCAACGCCCCAGAAGCGCACCATAGCGGCGATCACCAGCAAGGCCACCAGTATCGGGATCTCCCAATGCTTGCGGGCGGCGTAAACCGGGCGCGGCTCGACCAGCGAGCCGACGAAGCGGCCCGGCCGATCCACAAGGGCCGCAATGATTGCCTGCACGCCTGCTCCTGAATTACGCTGGCTTGGAAGCCCTTAATACGCGCGAGTGTCGACGAATATCTTGACGGCCGTCGCAAACAGAATCTTTAGGTCGAGCATCGGTGACCAATTGCGCAGGTAGTCGAGGTCGTACTTGATACGCGCCTCCATCTCCTCGAGGTGCGAGGTCTCGCCGCGGCAACCGTTGACCTGGGCCAGCCCGGTGATTCCGGGCTTCACTTTATGGCGCACCATGTAGCCCTTGATGAGCTTGCGATATTCCTCGTTGTGGGCGACGGCGTGGGGCCTGGGACCCACCAGACTCATGCGGCCTTGCAGCACATTGACCAACTGCGGCAGTTCATCCACCGAATAGCGGCGCAGCACCTTGCCGATCGCAGTGATGCGGTCGTCATCGCGCGTCGCCTGCACGATCGGACCCCGGTCCTGTGTCACGGTCATGGTGCGGAACTTGTAAACCACGATTTCACGCCCATCCAGGCCGTAGCGGCGTTGCCGGAATATTGCCGGGCCCGGAGAGCCGATCTTCACCAACAGCGCGATCAGCGCCAGGAACGGCAGCAGTGCGAGCAAAGCGGTCGCGGAAATGCACACGTCAGTGACGCGCTTGACCACGCCGCGCAGGCCGTAGAAAGGTGTCTCACACAGAGCCACTATCGGCATGCCGCTGATTTCGCCGGTGCGCGACTGAATCAGATCCAGCACGAAGATATCGGGCACGTAGTAAATCGACGCAGTGGTGTCGCGCAGCTCATCGAGCAGATCGCGCACACGCTGCAGGTGACGCATCGGCAGCGCAATGAAGATCACCTGCACCCTCTGGCCGTTGGCGTAGGCCGCCAGGTCCTGCAGCCGTCCGAGCAGATTCGTCCCCGGCTCGCTGACGTCCAGCCGATCGGCGCTGCGATCGTCAAAAAAGCCGACAACCTCCATGCAGTATTCGCGGCCGGTCCGCAGCTGTTTCGCCAGCGCCAGGCTCAGCGCATTGAGACCGACAAACACCGCTTTGCGTGCGTTTGCCGGATCGTACAGGACGCGCCGCATCCACTGATCGAGCAGCAGCGCGGAAAGCGCCATCAGTATCGCCGAGATCAGGGCCCAGGTGAGCACCACCCGGCGCGAGAACTCCTCCGTGACTTTGATGCTGAATCCGATCACCAGCAGGATCCCCAGAGCGACTGCCCAGCGGATCACGACACCGGTGGCCAGCGGCATCCTGCGGCCGAAGATCGGCGTGTCGGTGGTGCGATTCTGGCGCGGAAGCAGCAACAGCAAGGTCGCGGCAAAAATCGCCAACAGGTCTATATGACTGTCGCGTGACATGCCATAGGCGGCATTGACCGCGTACAGACAGCCGGCCGCAATGATGGCCGGTACGATCTGCTGCAACCGCGTCAGGAGTGCGACACCAAAACTATGATTGAGAATTACTGGCTCATTCATCGGTAAGCTGCATTATCGCTCGGAGGGTTGCTCATGCCCCGGTACAATTATCGGTAAACGCAAAGAATTCAATCCGACGCGCTGCCGGAAGCCGCTCACTCCAGCGGCGCCTTTGGATTCTCGGGTGACAATGGCCGACTTATCGCAGACGCGAGGCACGCGAATCCCGGGCGGCCGCTGAATCTGTGATGCAGCGCACGCTCAAGCTTCAATTGAGGCAGCCGCGCCCCGTTCGCCTGAAGTCCACAATGGGTTTGAGCCCCTGCGTGCCTGAAAAGGGCGATGTCCGGGCCTCCGAACTGAGTTCTGGCCCCGGACTGAGGGTCGCGTACATGCGCAATGGCCGCCTCGCCGCAGCGATTATGTACTGGATCGCCCCACTTTGCACTGGCAGTCGATGCGGTTAGCCCAAGGTCATGGTGCCGAGCCGCCCCGTCCTCGGCGAGCTTTCAATCTCGGCTTGTGACCCATTTGGGGGCACGCGCAGATACGCGATGGTCTGCAAAGACTCGGCGCCACCACCACTGTTGCGGGGTGACGTACGTCGCAGCGGTCGGGATGAGCAGGGTGCAAAACTACAACACCCTGATATATTCGCGAGTTATGAAAAAAGCTTTGATCACCGGAATAACGGGTCAGGACGGCGCTTACCTGGCGGAACTCCTGCTTGGAAAGGGCTACGAGGTCCATGGCATCAAGCGCCGCGCATCCTCATTCAATACCGATCGCATCGATCATCTCTATCAGGATCCGCATGAGCAGGGCGTTCACCTGCATCTGCACTATGGCGACCTGACCGACGCGACCAATCTGATTCGCATCGTTCAACAGATCCAGCCCGACGAGATCTACAACCTGGCCGCACAGAGCCACGTAGCCGTATCCTTCGAGACACCGGAATATACGGCCAACTCCGATGCACTGGGCACGCTGCGCATTCTTGAGGCCATCCGCATATTGGGGCTGGAAAAGAAAACCCGCTTCTACCAAGCCTCGACCTCGGAAATGTTCGGCCAGGTGCAGGAGACGCCGCAGAAGGAAACCACGCCGTTCTATCCGCGATCCCCATACGGAGCGGCCAAGGTCTACGCGCACTGGATCACAGTGAACTATCGCGAAGCCTATGGCCTATATGCCTGCAGCGGCATCCTGTTCAATCACGAATCGCCGATTCGCGGCGAGACTTTCGTTACGCGTAAAATTACGCGCGGCTTCGCTCGCATCCACGAGAAACTCGATGACTGCCTGTTTCTCGGCAACCTTGATTCCCTGCGTGACTGGGGCCACGCTCGCGACTACGTGCGCGCGCAATGGCTGATGCTGCAGCAGGAGAAAGCCGAAGACTTCGTCATCGCCACCGGCGAACAGCATTCCGTGCGTGAATTCGTGCAGAAGGTCGGAGCTCACCTTGGGATGCGCATTGAGTGGCGCGGGCACGGCGTCGGCGAACAGGGCGTCGATGCGGTGACCGGGCGCACCGTCGTGAAGGTGGACGCACGCTATTTCCGGCCTACGGAAGTCGAGACCCTGTTGGGCGATCCCAGCAAAGCGCGAACCAAATTAGGATGGCGGCCGGAAGTCGGGTTTGAAACCCTGGTCCAGGAAATGGTGGACTCGGATTTGCAACACGCGCGGCGCGATGCGCTGATGGCGCGCGAGGGTTTCAAGACCTACAAATATCATGAATAAGACTGCCCGCATCTACGTTGCCGGGCATCGAGGCTTGGTGGGCGCCGCCCTGGTCCGGCACCTGCGAGCCCAAGGTTTTGAGAATCTTGTGGTGCGTGATCGCGCCGCTCTCGAATTGACTCAGCAGGCGCCCGTGGATGCGTTCTTCAAGGACGCGAAGCCCGAGTATGTTCTGTTGGCGGCGGCCCGGGTCGGGGGCATTCAGGCCAACAACACACACCCGGCGGAATTTCTGCGGGACAATCTGGCGATTCAGACCAATGTCATCGATGCGGCCTATAGGCATGGGGTCAAGAAGCTGCTGTTCCTGGGTTCAAGCTGCATTTATCCCAAACACGCGCCGCAGCCCATGCGCGAAGACTGCCTGCTAACGGGGCCACTTGAACCGACCAACGAGTGGTACGCCATCGCCAAGATTGCCGGCCTCAAGATGTGCCAGGCCTACCGCCGTCAGTATGGCTTCAACGCGATTTCCGTGATGCCAACCAATCTCTATGGACCCGAGGACAACTTCAGCCTGCAGGACTCGCATGTGCTGCCGGCACTGATCAGAAAGTTCTGGGAGGCCAAGGCGACTTCTGCGCCGAATGTAACCATCTGGGGGACCGGTTCTCCCCGGCGCGAATTCCTGTATGTGGATGATCTTGCCGATGCCTGCCTGTTTCTGATGCAGAACTACGAGGATGAGGGCCTCATCAATGTCGGTTGGGGACGCGATGTCACCATCCTGGAACTCGCCAAGGCTATCCAACTCAAGGTTGGGTTTTCGGGTGCCCTTCGATTCGACGAATCCAAACCCGACGGTACGCCGCGCAAACTCCTCGACGTAACCAAATTAAGCGCCTTGGGATGGCAGGCCAAGATAGATCTGGATCAAGGCCTTGAGAAGACCTTGCTGTGGTACCGCGACAACGCGCATCGCGTCAGGCAGTGATGTTCAGATCCCGAGGATCTACCCCGTAGCCTGTGCCAGCGCCTGCACCACGCGCTCCAACTGCGCTTCGCCGAGATCGGCGCTGAAGGGCAGACTTATCACGCGGCGCGCCAGTTCCTCGCTCACGGGGAAGGAGGCATCTGCGCACAGCGGCCGATAGGCCGGCTGCTGATGCAGCGCCCGCGGATAGTGCACAGCCGTGGGAACGCCCAACTCGTGCATGCGGCGCTGCACGCCATCGCGATCGTCGACCAGCACAGTGTACTGCGCCCAGGCGCTGCTGCAGTCGGCACGCAGCGCCAGAAGCTGCGCGCGAGCGCCGCTGGCGCGGATGCGGTCCGCGTACAGTAAGGCCAGCGCAGCACGGCGCTCCAGCTCCCAGGCGAAGCGCTCGAGCTTGGCGAGCAATACCGCGCACTGCAGGGTATCCATGCGTCCGCCCACCCCGACGCGCGTGTGCTGGTAGCGGGCACTCTGGCCATGCACGCGGATTTCCCGGCAGGCCTGATCGATTCGAGCATCACTGGTAAAAATCGCCCCGCCATCGCCGTAACAGCCCAAGGGCTTGCTGGGGAAGAAACTGGTACAGCCGATGCTCGATAGATTGCAGCTCTTACGGCCACGGTAGACCGCACCGAAACTCTGAGCTGCATCCTCGATGACGGAAATACCGGCGTGCAGCGCTGCGACGGCATTGATCGCGTCCATATCCGGCGGCTGCCCATAGAGCCCCACGGGCATGATGGCCTTGGTGCGATCGGTGATTGCCGAACGCAACCGACCGGCATCGATGTTGCCGGTGTCCGCTTCCACATCCACGAACACCGGCGTCGCCCCGACCAGCACGATGACTTCCACCGTGGCCACGAAGGTAAACGGCGTCGTGATGACCTCATCGCCCGGTCCGATGCCGAGCGCCATGAGCGAAATCAATAGCGCCTCAGTGCCGCTGGCCACGGCCGCGCAATATTTGGCGCCGGTAAGCAGCGCGAGTTTCGCCTCCAGTTCGGCGACCTCGGGCCCCATGATGTATTGACCGTGTTCGAGCACGCGGCCGATGCGCGCATCAATGTCGGTGCGCAAGGCTTGATACTGCGAACGCAGGTCGATGAAGTCCATGCAAATGCTGCTTTGAATCCGCGAACGCTCAGCTGTAGCCGTAATAACCCTTGAACCAATCGACAAAGTTGCGCACCCCGACCTCTACCGGCGTATCGGGCTTGTAGCCAACATCGGCAATGAGCTCATCGACGTTGGCGAAAGTGTCCGGAACATCGCCGAGCTGCAGCGGCTTCATGATTCGCTGGGCCTTGCGGCCCAGGCACTCCTCCAGCACTTCGATGTAGCGCAGCAACTGGATCGGGCGGTTGCTGCCTATATTATACAGCCGGTAGGGTGCGCTGCTGGAGGCCGGATCCGGGTTGGCGCTGTCCCAAGCCGGATCGGGACCTGGCACCCGGTCAGTCACGCGTACAACTCCCTCGACGATGTCCTCGACGTAGGTGAAGTCACGCGTGTGATGGCCGTTATTGAACACTTCGATTGGCCGGCCTTCAATGATCGCCCGTGCGAACAGAAACAGCGCCATATCCGGCCGGCCCCATGGGCCGTAGACGGTAAAGAACCGCAGCCCCGTCGTCGGCAGCTTGAAAAGCGCCGAGTAATTGTGCGCCATGAGCTCGGTCGCACGCTTGCTCGCCGCGTACAGCGACAGCGGATGCGAAGCCGGCTCATGTACCGAAAATGGCATCCTGGTACTGGCACCGTAGACCGAGCTGGTCGAGGCATAGACCAGATGCTCGACGCCGTTGTGGCGGCAGCCCTCGAGTACGTTGAGCGTACCGACCACGTTGCTGCGGACGTAGCTGTGCGGGTCCTGCAGCGAGTAGCGCACACCCGCCTGCGCGCCAAGATGCACTACCCGCTCGAATTTCTCGCGTTCAAAAAGTTCCGCCATCGGCACAGTATCGGCAAGATCCAGCCTCTCAAAGCGAAAGCGTGGTTGTTGCTGCAGCCGCGCGAGCCGCGCGTTCTTAAGCGTCACATCGTAATAGTCGTTGAGATTATCGAGCCCGATCACCTCATCGCCGCGCCCGAGAAAGCGCAGCGCCGTGAATGAGCCGATAAAGCCGGCGGCGCCGGTGACCAGGACTTTCATGCACAGCTCCGCGGGTATCGTTCAGGATTCAATTCGGCCACGATGCCCTGCCGCTTACAGCCGGCCATCGACATCCCGCGCCGGAAACACATACTTGATGTCGAACAGCACGTGAGTGCGCCGGCACAGCAGCCGCACCGCGGCCGCCCCCATCGCCTTGAACTCCCGGTGGGCGACGCCGATGATAGCTGCATCGTAGTAGCCTTGGCGCAGCTTGCGAACCGGTTTGATGGCGTACTCATGGCGCGCTTCCGCAGCGTCGACCCACGGATCGTAGACATCGACTACCGCGCCATACTTCTCCAGCTCCCGTATGACGTCGACTACCTTGGAATTGCGGATGTCCGGGCAGTTCTCCTTGAAGGTCAGGCCCAGCATCAATATGCGCGCGCCGCTGACGTGAATGCGTTTGTGGGTCATCAGCCGCACCACTTCCGATGCGATGTGCAGCCCCATATTGTCGTTGAGACGCCGGCCGGCCAGAATCATTTCCGGGTGGTAGCCGATCTCGGTCGCCTTGTGCGTCAGATAATATGGATCGACGCCGATGCAGTGGCCACCGACCAGACCTGGCCGGAACGGCAGGAAGTTCCACTTGGTACCGGCTGCCTGCAGCACCTCCTCGGTGTCTATTCCGAGCCGCTTGAAGATCAAGGCAAGCTCGTTGATCAGCGCGATGTTGACGTCGCGTTGCGTATTCTCGATGACCTTCGCGGCCTCGGCCACGCGAATACTGGTTGCTTTATGGGTGCCGGCGCGCACGATCGAGCCATACAGCTGATCCACGAAGGTCGCCGCCTCCGGCGTGGAGCCTGAAGTGACCTTGCGGATCGTGCTCAGGCGATGCTCCTTGTCACCTGGATTGATACGTTCCGGGCTATAGCCGGCGAAGAAGTCGCGATTGAATTTCAGTCCCGACACGCGCTCGAGAATCGGCACGCAAATCTCTTCCGTGCAGCCAGGGTATACGGTCGACTCGTAAACCACGACGTCGCCTTTCTTAAGCACCTCGCCGATGGACTCACTGGCGCGAACCAGGGGCGTCAGATCGGGCCGTTTGTACTCGTCGATCGGTGTGGGCACCGTCACTATCATGACGCCGCAGGCCTTGAGATCCTGTATTCGTGTCGTAAATTGAAGCCGCGTGGCCGAACGAAGCTCCTCCGGAGTGGCCTCGCGAGTCGAGTCGCGGCCGGCCTTGAGGGCACGAATGCGCTCCGGCTTGACGTCGAAGCCGACGGTGTCGAAGTGCTTTCCGAATTCGACAGCCAGAGGCAGGCCCACGTAGCCGAGACCGACGATCCCGACGCGGCACTTACGCAAATTGAACATGCCCGACCTCATCATCAGGAACCACCTAGCTGAGCATATGAAGGTTGCGATGATAACAGCTGCCTGAGCCAGTGACCGCCGCCGGACAGCGCGTTGGCGACGTGGCTCACAGCCCGAAAGCCGCCCAACCGTCCGATCAGCCCTAGGGGCGGCCGGTCTTGAGCTACCGGCGAGGCGTTGCAGCGTCGGACACCGCGGGTCGACCAAGACGGTGCCTCGCCGTCGCCCGGCAAAATCCCGCGCAATGTAGTAAGGGCGGTGGCAGACTGTGGACCCAAATTCAGGCCGTGAACTGCGTGATCGCACTTGCAGAGAAATCGACCGATGCGTTGAACGACTCGGGAATTCCGCTCTGCATCGACTACGCGGGCACTCTGACCTGCCCGGCCACGCGCTTGGAGCAACTGTTACGGGTCGCCAAGCATTCGCCGAGCAGCTGGTTGCCGCTGTTGCGGCCCGGGACCGGCAAAGCCAGGTTCTGGCGCGAGATCGCCGCGCGCGCCGACATGGACAACACGGCGCGGCCCTTGCGGCGAGAATTGCTCGAGTGGCTGGAGCTCGAGCGGCGCGCAGGACGACGTCTGGTCCTGCTCGTCGATGGCGACCAACGCGCGGCCGAAAGCCTCGTCGCGCGGCTACCACTGTTCGACAGCTGCGCGGCACTGGATGGCGTTGCAGGCACATCGGCAGAGCGCAAGCGCCAAGCCTTGATCGATCGCTTCGGCGAGCACGGCTTTGACTATGTAGGCAGCGACCCTGCAGACGAGATCGTATGGCAAGCCGCGCGCCGCGCCGTCGTAATCGGCGACCCCACGCTGGCCGGCCGCATCGGCACCGTCTCGAATCCAGCTCAACTGTTGACGCAATCCGGGCCTTCGGCGCGCGATTGGGCCGAAGCCCTTCGGCTGCACCAGTGGGTCAAGAACACGCTGGTGTTTCTGCCGGCTCTGCTCGCGCACGCAATTCTGGACCGCCAGATCATGCGCGACAGTCTGCTCGCATTCCTGGCCTTTGGCCTATGCGCCTCGAGCGTGTATCTGATCAATGATCTGCTCGATCTCGGTGCCGACCGCGCGCATCCGCGCAAGCGCCGCCGGCCGCTGGCCGCGGGCACCATCTCGGCTCCAGCGGGACTTCGCGTCTCGGCATTACTGCTGTTGGCCGCAGCGCTAACCGCCGTAGCGGTGAGTCCAAGCTTTGCCGCGGTGCTGTCGTGCTATTACGTCCTGACCTGGGCATATTCCCTGCGGCTCAAGCGCGTGGCGTTGCTCGACGTTATAGCACTGGCAACGCTTTACACCATCCGCATCGTCGCCGGCGCTGCCGCCACGGGTGTACCCCTGTCCTTCTGGTTGCTGGCCTTCTCGGTGTTCATATTCCTGAGCCTGGGCTTCGTCAAGCGCTATGCCGAACTCGAAGCTGCGCGCCGCGACGGGCAGCCAAGCGGCAGCGGCCGTGCCTATAGCGCCCGCGATCTGCCGCTGATCATGAGCCTCGGCACCGCTGCAGGCTACAGCGCGATTGTGGTCATCGCGCTTTACATCAATAGTGCGGAATCCCAGACACACTATCGGCATCACAAGCCACTGTGGCTGATCTGTCCGCTGATGCTGTTGTGGATCAGCCGCGTATGGATGCTGACTGCCCGCGGTCGCATGCACGACGATCCGGTGGTGTTCGCGGTACGCGATCGCGTTAGCCTCGCTACCCTGGGCCTGCTGGTATTGATCATTGCCATGTCGATCTAGGAACAGCGATGGCGGCGGGTACATGCTGGGGACGCTGGCCGCGCTATGAGCATCGGATCGTGCCGCTCAGGAACCGGTTCGAGCCATTGCCGGATCTGGCGCCGCTGCTGCCGTACGGGAACGGTCGCAGCTACGGCGATGTCTGCCTCAATGCCGGTGGCACCTTGCTATCCACGCGTGCGATGGACCGATTGATTGCCTTCAATCCCACGACCGGGGTCCTGGAATGCGAAGCGGGCGTTTTGCTCGGCGAGATCATAGACCTACTGTTGCCGCACGGCTGGTTCCCGGCGGTCTGTCCCGGAACCGCCTTCGTGACCGTGGGGGGAGCCATCGCCAACGATGTGCACGGCAAGAACCATCATCGCGTCGGAAGTTTCGGCCACCACGTGCTCGGCTTCGAACTGCTGCGCTCCAATGGCGAGGTACTGCAATGCTCCGCTGATTCTCATTCAAACTGGTTCCGGGCGACAATTGGCGGACTGGGTCTGACGGGGCTGATCCGCAAGGTGCGCTTGCGCCTGCGACCGGTTGAGAGCCGCTGGATCGACGGCGATAGCAGGCGCTTCGCGAGTCTGGCCGAGTTTTTCGAATTCACTGCTGCCTCGGACCGCGATTACGAATATACGGTTGCCTGGCTCGATTGCGCGTCGAGCGGACGAAAGCGCGGTCGCGGCGTGTTCATGCGCGGCAATCATGCACCGGCCCCCGCTTCAGTCATCGGCGCGGCGCGTTTCAGACCGCACCGCCGCGCACCCACACTGCGTGTGCCGCTGACTCCTCCGATCTCACCGGTCTGGGGCGCGAGCGTGCGGTTGTTCAACAGCCTCTACTACCATCGCCGGGCGGCGCAGCAGACTCATATCTCGTGGCACTATCGGAATTTTCACTTTCCACTGGACGGGATTCTCGAATGGAACCGCCTGTATGGGCCGAATGGATTCTTTCAATATCAGTGCGCGTTGCCGGATACCCACGCGCTCGCTGCCTTGACCGAAATGCTCGAGCTCATCGCCCGCTCGCGACAGGGATCGTGCCTGAGCGTACTGAAGAAGTTCGGCGCCATGCCGTCGCTAGGAGTGATGTCCTTTGCGCGGCCAGGGGTCACCCTCGCGCTCGATTTTCCCAATCGCGGGCTGCGCACCCTAGGGTTGCTGGATTCGTTGGATGCGATCACCCGCGAGGCTGGCGGGGCGGTCTACCCGGCCAAGGACGCGCGCATGTCGGCGGGGGCGTTCCGGCAATATTTTCCGGCCTGGGAGGAGTTTCAGCGCTACGTTGACCCGCGGTTCTCCTCGTCATTCTGGCGTCGCGTGACCGCAGCATGAAACGCATACTGATCGTGGGCGCGACCTCAGCCATCGCCGAAGCCGCGGCACGCGAATTCGCGGCCCGGGGCGACGCACTGTTCCTGGTCGCTCGCGACGGGCTTGCCGTGCAGGCGATTGCCGATGACCTGATGCTACGCGGCGCCGCCGCTATCGGCACGGCCCTCTTTACCGCGCGCGATCTGGAAGGCTGCGTGGCCTTGGTCGATGCGGCCGTGCAGCGGCTCGACGGCCTCGACCAGGCGCTCATCGCCCATGGCAGTCTGTCCGCCCAGGCCGCATGCGAAACCTCGACGGCAATGCTGCACGAGGAGTTCATGACCAATGCGCTCAGCGTCATGGCCCTGGCACTGGCGCTGGCGCGTCATTTCACAGCGCAGGGCCACGGCGTGATTGCGGCAATCTCGTCGGTGGCGGGTGAGCGCGGCCGGCAGTCCAATTACCTCTATGGCGCGTCCAAGGCGGCCGTAAGTACTTTTCTGAGTGGGCTGCGGCAGCAGCTGTACGCCAAGGGGGTTCGGGTCGTCACTATCAAACCGGGTTTTGTCGACACGCCGATGACGGCGGCATTCAAGAAAGGCATGCTATGGGCCACTCCGGCGCGCGTAGCTCGCGACATCGTTCGCGCTATGGACCGTGGCACCCCTGTTCTCTATACCCCTTGGTTTTGGCGACCGATCATGGCGTTGGTCAGGTGCGTACCGGAAAACCTATTCAGACGCATGCGCGGTTAGAGTCAGCTCGGCGCGTCCCAGAATTGTTCCATCTTCGTGCGCAAGGCGGCATCGGGTAACCGTCCGCGCGCCGCCAATTGGTTATCCTCCACATGCGCCACTTTGGTCGATCCTGGAATCGCGCAGGTAACAGCAGGATGCGAGATCACGTACTTCAAAAAGAACTGACCCCAGCTCGCGACATCTATGTTGGCGGCCCAATCCGGCAGCGGGCGCTGTGCGGCCTGTCCGATCAGCGCTGCGCGCGCCAAGGGCAGGTTCACCAGGACTGCAACATGACGTTCAAGCGCGGTTGGGAGCACGCTCGCAGCGGCATCGCGGTTCGCGATCGAATAATCGACTTGAATGAAATCGAGCGGGTACTTACGCATCGCGGCGACCAGCTCATCATGCTGCGAGACTCTGGAGGTGGTAACGCCGATGTAGCGGATGGCTCCGGCTTTCTTCCACGCCTGCAGCATCGGCATCAGAGTGTCGACGCCGCTCAAATTATGCACCTGCAACAGATCGATCCGTTGAGTCTTCAGGCGCTCGAGCGAGCGACGAAAACTTGCCTCACCCCCCGCCTCGCCGCCAAAGAAGCCGCCTGCGGTGAGCTTGGTGGCCAGAAACATCCGATCGCGTAAGCCCAGTTCCGCCAGTGCATCGCCGATGAGCGCCTCGCTGTCGCCATACGCCGCAGCGGTATCGATTACAGTGCCTCCCAGTTCATACATGCGCTTGATTTCGGCGCGAATGGCATCGCGCTCCGAATTCTGAAATGCGTCGCTTCCCAGACCAATGGCGGGAAGCCGCTGCGCGGTAGCGGCAATGGGCTTGGTGATGAGCGGCAATTCACTGATTTGGTTGGCGGCCAGCGAGAAGCGAGCGAAGCCGGCGAAGCCGGCCCCCAGGCAGGCGATCAGCCCTGCGTGGATGGCCTCGCGCCTTGAATAAGCTGAACGAGGCAGCGGATTCATTCAGCACCCCGAAGAATTGGTGTTCCGATTCGGGGGCTTATACGACTTTCAGAAATAAAACGCCAGACTGACCCCAAAGAAAAAGGCAGCGGAACTGGGGTTCTCCCCAATCCGCTGCCCTGTTGGCCGAGTGAGTGCTAAGGTGCGTTGCGCAGCAGGATCACGCCGTCGCCGGCGGCGATGGTGACACTGGTAACCGCGGCGCCATTATTGATGCTCGGCACCTGGCTGCCGTTCAGATGGTAGAACGTACCGCCCAACTGCACGGTCTGCGTGCCATTGGTATTGGGATTGACCAGGGCAATGCCATTATCGAAGTCACGACGCCACACACCCTGCTGCCATGGGCCGCTTTGCTCCGCGCCTTGCGCGCT